>WNEY01001710.1_pt1 | contig 15713 bp, 18 predicted proteins | sample 5400531 | NCBI WGS metagenome assembly WNEY01 (sample SAMN13153338, study PRJNA577476) | soil metagenome | isolation source: 200 cm saprolite under Douglas fir tree site 1 | place: USA:California | collected 2015-04-18
TCCGCCAGATGGACGCACGCCTCGAAGAGGAGCGCTGACTACGCTTTTGTGCGCAATTTCGTGTTCAGAACGCGAAATAACGTGATTCTGTGCACAAAAGCAGGGAATCAGGACTCTTCCGGGCGGACCTCGATCTTCTTTCGCGCTGCTTCCAGGCGCTCTGTGCAGATCTTCAGGTAGACGCGAGCCTCGTCGACCGCCTTCAGCGCGTCCTCCAGCGACAGGTCGCCGTCCTCGAGGAGCTTCAGCTTCTCGTCCAGCTTGGCCAGCGCCTGCTCGTACGTCAGGTCCTGGCTCACGGCTCCACCTCGTCAACGCGCGCGCCCAACCGGCCCGAGGCGAGGCTGATGCGAACCCGCCCTCCGCTCTTGACGGCGGATGCAGCAGTGACGACCGCGCCCGAATCCGCTTCCTGCGTGATGCTGTAACCGCGAGCCAGCACGGAGTCCGGGCTCAGCGCGATAAGGCGCTCACGGCGATGCCCCAGGCCACGTTCAGCGGACGAGAAGCGAGCCGCGAGCGCGCGGTCGAGCCGCTCGGCGGCGCGCCGCGAGGCCAGCAGACTGACGCCGCGGTCGACCCGGGTAAAGGCCACCGCCTCCAGGCGGCGCCCGCGCTCGCGGAGCGATTCGGTGCGGCGAGCGACCTGCTGCACCGGGCTGAGTCGCGCGACCTCCGCCCGCGCCCGAGCCAGGCGGTCGATCCGCGAGCGAAGCAGGGCGGGCAACGCCTGCACCAGCCGCTCCCGGCGCGCTCGCAGCCGCTCTGCCTCGCGATCCACACGCAGAGACTGCTCACGGTCGAGGCGTCGCGCGCGCTCGCGGAGCTGAGCCAGCAGGTCGGCCTTCTTGGGCACCACGCGCGCGCCGGCCTCTGTCGGCGTACGGCATTCGGCGTCGGCCACCATGTCGGCCACGGTGCGGTCGGACGTGTGCCCGAGCGCAGTCACGACCGGCAGCCGCGACGCCAGGATCGCCCGCGCGATCACCTCGTTGTTGAAGGCGAACATCTCCTCGAAGCTGCCGCCGCCGCGGGCGATGATCACAACGTCAGCCAATCCCTCTGAATTGCACCTCCGCAGGGCGCGCGAGATGCTGCCGGGCGCGGCGTTGCCCTGCACCTGCACCGGATACACGACAACACCCATGTTGGGGTAGCGCTCCCAGATGGTCTCCTGCAGGTCGTGAATGACAGCGCCGGTGGGCGAGGTCAGCAGGGCCACGGCCAGCGGGAGAAAGGGGAGAGGCCGCTTGCGCTTGGGGTCAAACGCGCCCTCGGCGTCGAGGCGGCGCTTCAGCTCTTCAAGACGCGCCCGCAGCTTGCCCACGTCGTCGAACTCGATCTGGTCGACGTTGAAGCTCAGCCGCCCGGTCTTGTTGTAGAAGTCGATGCGGCCGCGGAAGACGAACACCTGCCCGTCCTCGGGCAGCGTCGTCACCCGGCGGGCGTTGTCCGCGAAAAGGACGGCCTCGATCTTGCTGAACCCATCCTGGATGGTGAAGTTGAAGATCCCGGCGACGCTTCGCTTGACCCCGGTGACCTCGCCCTTGAGCAGGACAGCTGTCAGCGGCCGCAGCTCGCGCTGGATCTCCTTGGCGAGCTCAGTCACGGTGAGCGGGCGCGCCGCTTCCTCGGGCCGAATCATCGTCGTTAGCTTAAATTGCCGCCATGAGTGTCTCCGACGCAACCACGCCGGCCCGCCGGGCGGCGTCGAGTGAGCGGCGCCCGATCACGGTGCTGTTCGCAGACATCGCCGGCTCGACCGCGATCGCGGAGCGCATGGACCCCGAGGACTGGACTGTGCTCGTCGGCCAAGCCTTCAAGCGGATGAACAGCACGATCGAGCGCTATGGAGGCACGGTGGCCCGACTCATGGGAGATGGCGTGCTTGCCTTCTTCGGGGCGCCGATAGCTCACGAGGACGATCCCGAGCGAGCAGTGCGCTGCGGCCTCGACATGGTTCGCGAGATCGACAAGTTGAGCGCGGCGCAAGAATCGCCCGACGCGCACTCGCTTCGCGTCCGTGTCGGCATCAACTCGGGGCCGGTGGTCGTTGGGGTCGTCGGCACCGAGACCGCGAACGAGTACACCGCGATGGGGGACACGGTAAACGTCGCCGCCCGCATGCAGGCGAACGCGCGGCCTGGCAGCGTGCTCGTCACCTCCGGCACGCACAGATTTGTGTCGGCGCTCGTCGAATCTGTCGATGTAGGCATGCTCGAGCTGAAGGGAAAGACCGACGCAGTTCACGCGTATGAGATCACGGGCCTGAAGGCCGACGCCGTGAAGTCTCGCGGCCTGGCCGGCGTGCGCGCGCCGATGATCGGCCGCGACCGGGAACTTGCCAAGCTCGAGGAGGTCTTCAGCATCGTCCGCGCGGGCCAGGGCCGCGTGGCGTGCGTCCTCGGCGAGCCGGGTCTCGGCAAGAGCCGGCTGCTGGCCGAGCTCCATGCCAATCTCCGGCGTTCGGGCGCCCCGGTCCGCTGGATAGAAGGACGCTGCCTCACCTACGGCGAGTCGGTTCCCTACCACCTCGTGGTCGACGTCGTGCGCTCGCTCATCGGCGTGAACGCTGCCGCGGACGAGGCGCACGTCGCGCAGGTCCTCGAGACCCACGTGCGGGACCTGCTCGGGGACATCTGGGCCGAGAACTACGCGTACCTCGCCCACCTGCTGTCGCTGCCATTGGCTCCCGAGATGCTGTCCCGCCTGTCCCTTCTCGAGATGGAAGCGATTAAGCGCTACGTGGCGGCGCTCGCCAACGTGCTCCGTGCGATGAGCGCGCGCGGTCCACTGGTCCTCGTGTGCGATGACGTGCACTGGGCGGACAGCGCATCAGTCGACGCGCTGTTGCAGATAGAAGCCGGCCTCGCGGCGCTCCCGGTTTTCTTGATCCTCAGCTCGCGCGTCGATCGAGGGTCGCCCGGCTGGCGTTTGATCTCCGGTGCTCGCGATGTGTTCGGAGACGCGCTGACAGAGATAAGGCTCGAGCCGCTCTCGCTCGAGGACAGCCGCACCCTGGTGTCAAACCTGCTTCGCATCGAGTCTCTGCCGGCTGAGACGCGCGAGCTCATCCTGGCCAAGGCCGAAGGGAACCCGTTCTTCGTGGAGGAAGTCATCAGGATGCTGATGGACCGCGGCGCGATCGTGCCGGAAGGCGATCGCTGGGTCGCGACGGAGCGCGTCGCGGCGATCGAGATCCCGGACACGATCCACGGCCTGCTGCTCGCGCGGATCGACAAGCTGCCTCAGGACAGCAAGCGAACGCTGCGGGTCGCGTCGGTCATCGGCAGGCAGTTCGGAGTGACAATCCTGGAGCGCTTGCTGGAGACGAAGACGTCATGAGCACACGAGCCGATCTGGGCACGCTCGAAGCCAGCGGGCTCATCGAGATCGCGGCGCTTCAGCCGGAGCTGGAGTACCTGTTCCGGCATGCACTTGTGCAGGAAGCCGCGTATGCGTCGCTCCTCAAGCAGGACCGGCGCTCGCTGCACAGGGCTGCCGCCGAGACCATCCTGGCCCTTCATCCCGATCGCGCCCGTGAGCTGGCCGGCGTGATCGGGATGCACCTGGAAGAGGCCGGGGACACCGCGCGCGCGGCCGAGCAGCTGGTGGTGGCCGGCGACCATGCGTTCGAGAGGTTCGCCAACCGGGAATCGCTCAGGTTCTTCAGCCGGGCGGCAGCCCTGGCTGACCACTCGCAGATCGACCTGCGACTCCGCGCAGCAATCGGCGGTGGAAAGGCGGGCTGGACCTACGCCAGCTCGGGCGCCGAGCTCGAGCTGCTCCAGAACGTCCTGGCGAACTCCGAAGAAGGTGACAAGCGGCTCGTCGCCGAGGCCAATTTCTGGCTCGCGTTCCTGCTCCGCCAGCGTGGCGAGGTGCCGGAATCGAGCCCTGACTTGCGTCAAGCGCTCGAGCGCGCCGCCCAGCTCGGCGAGGAGCTGAACGATCCGACAGCCGCCGCCCTTCCGAAGGCGCTGATGGGCTCGTTCATCGGGTTCACCGGAAAACTGCGCGAGGGAGCGAAGCAGATGCGCGAGGCGCTCGACGTCATCGAGAAGACGGGCGACGCGGTATCGATCGCGATGATCTCCGACTTCCTCGCGCTCGCCTACTCGCGCATGGGTGAGTTCAAGTTGGCGGAGGCGACGATCTCCCGCGCAATGCAGTTTGCAGGTGATGGTGACCCTATCTCGCGAGTCGACGTCGAGATCGCACAGGCGGGTCTCGCCCTCGAACGTGGTGACTCCGAAACGGCCCGGCGGGAGGCTCTGGACTGCGCCGAGCGCGCAGAGGCCATGGGCGCGTACGCATGTGTCGTGGTCTCCAACGTCATGTTCGGCGCCGCGAGCCTTGCCCAGAACGATGCGCCGGGTGCGAAGGCGCCACTGGAGAGAGGCAGCGAGCTGTGCCAGGTCACGAACATGGCCCCGATGCAGACGCTTCTAAAAGGGCTTCTCGGCTCCACGCGGGCACGCCTTGGCGACCTTCCCGGCGGCACAGCGCAGTGGGACTCCGCGCTGGCGAGCGCTCGGGGTATGGGTGACCGCTACGGCGAGGCCCAAACGCTGTGGGGTCGCGGCCGCACCAACGCCCACCAGGCGAGCCCAGACCTGGAGTCGGCGCTGGCCGACCTCGACCGGGCGATCGAGCTCTTCGAGGCGATGGAGGCGCGACCCGCGCTTGCTCGCGCGCTTCACGACCGCGCCCGCGCGCTGAGCGCCCTCGGTCGCGCTGACGACTCGGCTCGGGATGAGCAGCGGTCGGTTCAGCTGGGGCGCGAGCTCGGCCTGAGCGACATGCCGTTCGCCTGACGCGGTTTCGTCAGGTTGGGCGCTGGAAGTGGGTCTACCCGCCGGCGAGCTCTCGGATCACCCTCCGATCTGGGACATGTTCTTCGCCGGCTTGATGAAACCAGGCTTGTTGATGAGATGTCCCTCTTCTTTGTGCCAGATCGCCGTCTCGATGACGCTGCCGATCCGCTCGTCGGAGACGCCCGAGCGCATGAGGTCGCGCAGCGGCGTCTCGTTCAGCGAGAACAGGCACGTGCGCAGGCCGCCTTCCGCAGTCAGCCGAACACGATTGCACGTCGTGCAGAAGGCCTGGCTGACCGAAGAGATGAAACCGACGCCGCCGGGTGTGCCGTCGGCGAACTTGAAGCGCGTCGCTGGGCCGGGCCGCGTGTCCTGCACCGGCTGCAGGGGGAAGAGGTCCTCGATCTGCTCCTGGATTCGCCGGCTCGGGACCACCTGCTCGTTGGTCCAGATGTTGTCGCCGTCGAGCGGCATGAACTCGATGAAGCGGACCTCGTAGCCCTTCTCGCGCGCGAGTCGCGCGAAGTCGACGACCTCGTCGTCGTTGTGGCCCTTCATGACGACCATGTTCAGCTTGATCGGCCACAGACCGGCTTCGCGCGAGGCTTCGATGCCGTCCATCGTGCGCGAGAACATGTCCGCGCGGGCGATCTCGTGGAACCGATCCGCGTGAAGGGTGTCAAGCGAGATGTTGATGCGCTTCAGGCCGGCCTCGGCCAGCTTTTGCGCTTTGTCGCGCAGCAGCACGCCGTTGGTGGTCATGGTGATGTCGAGCGTCGGATCGATCGCGTTGATCATGCCGACGAGCTCCTCGACCTTGATGCGCACCAGCGGCTCGCCGCCGGTGATCCGGATCGTGCGCACGCCATAGCGCTGAACGAAGATGCGCGCCAGCCGCGTGATCTCTTCGAAGCGCAGCAGGTCGTCCCGCGCCAGCCACTTCAGGCCCTCGGCGGGCATGCAGTAGATGCAGCGGAAGTTGCATCGGTCGGTGATCGAGATTCGCAGGTCGTCGGCCACGCGACCGTAGGAGTCGAGTAAACGCCTGCTCCCCATCTGACGGATCATAGTTCGGAAATGGCGTACGAGTTGATCAGGGTCGAGCAAGACCCGCCGATCGGGACGATCACCCTTGACCGGCCCAAGGTCCTGAACGCCTTGAGCCCGGCGGTGATCTCGGAGATCGGACGGGCGCTGCGCGAGTTCGAGGCCGACGACGGCATCAGAGCGGTGGTCATCACAGGCGGGCCAAAAGTGTTCGCCGCCGGCGCTGACATCGGCGACATGGCCGAGCGCTCTGCCGTCGAGCAGCTCAACCGCGACCAGACCGGCGCGTGGCTGCCCATCTCCGGCTTCAAGAAGCCGCTCATCGCCGCGGTCAACGGCTACTGCCTCGGCGGAGGCTGCGAGCTGGCCCTGATGTGCGACGTGATCATCGCCGGCGACTCGGCCCGGTTCGGCCAGCCCGAGATCAACCTGGGCATCATCCCCGGAGCGGGCGGAACGCAGCGCTGGCCGCGCACGGCGGGCAAGTACGCTGCGATGGAGGTGATGCTGACCGGCGCGATGGTCAGCGCACGGCGCGCGTACGAGCTCGGGCTGGTCAACAAGGTCGTGCCGGCGGAGATGTCGGTGGAGGTCGCCCAGCGAATGGCGCGGCAGCTCGCGGAGAAGCCGCCGGTGGCTGTACGGCTCGCCAAGGAGTCGGTGCAGAAGGCCTTTGAGACGTCGCTCGCCGAGGGACTGGCCGCGGAGAGGCGGAGCTTCTACTTCCTGTTCTCGACGGACGACCAGAAGGAAGGCATGCGTGCCTTTATCGAAAAGCGCAAGGGTGTGTTCAAAGGACGGTGAGAGATGGCGACTGAAGTCGAGCAACACGTGATGGTCCATACGCATGACGGCGTCGGTCTGATCCGGCTCAACCGGCCGGAGAAGATGAACGCGATCGGCGCGCTCACGCGGCAGCAGCTGGGTGACGCGATCAAGCAGGTTGAGCGCGATGACGCTGTGCGCGTCGTGGTGCTTACGGGCAGCGGCCGCGCTTTCTGCTCCGGCGCTGACGTGACCGAGATGGCGAGCGGTGGCGGGATGCGAACTCCTGAGGACGTCGGCAACGTCCTCCGTAACGAGTACATGCCGATGCTCACGCGTCTGCGCACGATGCCCAAGCCCACCATCGCCGCGATGAACGGGCCCGCGATCGGCATAGGCGCGAGCTACGCGCTGGCGTGTGATATCAGGATCGCAACGCCCGAGGCGTACTTGATGGAGGCGTTCATCAACATCGGCCTCGCGCCCGACGGTGGAGTCAGCTGGCTGCTGCCGCGGCTCGCCGGCACCGGGGTTGCATACGAGATGTTCTTCACGGGCAAGGCTCTGCCCGCGGAGGACGCGCACCGCCTGGGCGTCATCAATCGCATCGTGCCCGCGGACCGGTTCGAAGAAGAGGTTCGCGATTTCGCCGGCCAGCTCGCGAAGCAGCCGCGCCAGGCGCTGGCCGCTGCCAAGCGTGCGGTGAACCACGCGCTGGAGTCGAGCTACGAAGGCGCATTGGAGTTCGAGTCCTACCTGCAGGAGGCCCAGGCCGCGACCCCCGAGTTCGCGGAGATGGTGCAGGCGTTCCTCGCGCGGCGCGCGGCCAAGAAGTGAGGCCCCAGGTATCCCTCTCCCCAGCGGGGAGAGGGTCAGGGTGAGGGCTCGTGCCTGAGGCTGTCATCGTCGCCACCGCACGCACGCCGATGGGGCGCTACGGCGGGCAGCTGAAGGACGTGCGCCCCGACGACCTGGCCGCGATCGCCATCCGGGAGGCCGTGACCCGCGCGGGCGTCGCGCCGAAAGAGATCGACGACGTCATCCTTGGCTGCGCCAACCAGGCCGGCGAGGACAACCGCAACGTGGCGCGGATGTCACTGCTGCTCGCGGGCCTGCCGGTGGAGGTGCCCGGCCAGACCGTGAACCGCCTGTGCGGCTCGGGCATGCAGGCGACGATCGCCGCGGCGCGCGAGATCCAAGCGGGCGCGGCCGACGTGATCGTCGCGGGCGGTGTCGAGAGCATGACCCGCGCGCCGTGGGTGATGGCCAAGCCCGATGGTGCCTATCCGCGCGGCCCGCAGACCGTCTACGACACCGCGTTGGGCTGGCGGCTCGTCAACCCAAAGATGGCCGCGATGTACGGCACGCTGCAGATGGGGGAGACCGCTGAGCGCGTGGCCCAGAAGTACGAGGTCTCGCGCGAGGACCAGGACGCATTCGCGTTGCGCAGCCACCAGCGCGCGCTGGCCGCGCAGAAGTCGGGTCGACTCGCCGAAGAGATCGTCCCCGTCGAGGTTCCACAGAAGAAAGGAGACGCACTGCGACTGGCCGACGACGAGGGACCACGAGCCGACACATCGCTGGAGGCGCTCGCGAAACTGCGGGCCGCCTTCGCGGACAACGGCTCGGTCACCGCCGGCAACTCGTCGCCCTTGAACGACGGCGCCGCGGCGCTCGTACTCATGTCCGCCGACGAAGCAAAGCGCCGCGGCCTCAAGCCTCTCGCGCGATTCGTCGCCGCGGCCGCCGCCGGCGTTCACCCCGACTACATGGGTATCGGGCCGGTGCCATCGTCCCTCAAGGCCTTGCAGCAGGCCGGCCTCGAGCCTGGCGACATGCAGGTGGTCGAGCTCAATGAGGCGTTCGCATCGCAGTCGCTCGCTTGCATGCGCCTGCTCGGCCTCGACGACGAGCGCGTCAACGTGAACGGCGGCGCCATCGCGTTGGGCCATCCACTGGGGTGCAGCGGCGCGCGGCTGGTCGGAACGCTGGTGCGCGAGATGCAGCACCGCGACGCGAAGTACGGCCTGGCGACCATGTGCATCGGCGTGGGTCAGGGCATCGCGTCCGTCTGGCAAAAAGGGTGAGGGATGGATGAGCAACCGCGTGCGCATGCGCGTCCCGACGTCGCGGTGGCGAGACCCAGACGTCATTGCCGTTCCTATGTTCGCGGCGGCATTCGTCGCCATCGTTGCCTTGATCACGGGCGGCTCCGAAACCTATCTCTACGTCGACGCCCAGCGAGACCCGGCCTCACGTATCGGCCTGTGCTCGTCGAAGCCAACAGAGCAGTGCGTGACGATCACGCAGGTTTACGTGATCGGATCGAGCGCGGACCTGGTCACGCTGCAAACGGTCGATGGTTCTCAGAACATCGTCGTAAGGCGCATTGGCGGAGCTGACGCCTCGGCATTTCCTCGTCGAGACACTGTCTACGTTGAGTGCTATATCGGCGACGAGGTGGCCGTCAGCAACAAGACGACCGGTGCTTTGATGAAGTTGTCGAACTACCCGGAGCCGCCGCTTCGCTTCTGGGTGCCGGAGTTGAGCGTCGGCCTTTTCTGCCTCGCGGTCTGGGTTGGCCTTTATCTCTGGCGCAGGCACGTGTTCGCGACCCTGATCGAGAGATCAAGCTCGTGATCCTTTTCTGGTGAGCGAACGCGATCCCGCTGCCGTGCGGACGATGTTCGACCGCATCGCGCGCAGATACGACCTGGTCAACACGGTGCTTTCGCTCGGCACCGACGGAGGGTGGCGCCGCCGCGCTGCGCGCGAAACAGGTTTGAAAGCGGGGGGTTCGGCCCTGGACGTCGCATGCGGTTCGGGCAAGCTGACCGCGGAGCTCGCGCGCATCGGGGGCGCGAAGGGAAGGGTGGTCGGGCTCGACTTCAGCCCGGAGATGATCGCAATCGCGCGCTTGCGCCATCCAGGCATCGAATTCATGGAGGGCGACGCGCTCAGCCTCCCGTTTGAGGACGCCTCGTTCGACGCCGCGACCATCGCGTTCGGCCTTCGCAACCTGGCGGATCCGGTGCGGGGTCTGCGAGAGATGACGCGCGTGCTCAAGCCGGGCGGACGCGCGGTCGTGCTGGAGTTCGTCAAGCCGCCGCGCGGGCCGGTGGGCTCGGCGTACCGGCTGTACCTGAAGACTTTGCTGCCTGTCGTGGGCGGCGCGCTGTCGGGCGCGCCCAGCGCCTACCGCTACCTAAGTGACACGGTCGACTCTTACCGCACGCCGTCGGAGCTGGTCAGCATGGCCGCCGCCGCCGGCTGGTCGGCGGTGACGTTCACCGGAGTAGCGGCGGGGACGGTGGGAATCCTTTCGGGCCGGCCGTGACGCCTGGGCAGCGCCTGACCGAGTACAGGCTCCAGGGCGACGGTCCACGCCCTCGCCATTCTTCCTTGCTCGCTCGTAACTTCCATCGGCCGCCCCTGTTCTACATGCACAGGGGTAGCAAATGGAGGGCATCAAAGATGCTGTCGATGCGACCGCGCTACCTCGTGACCTTCGGCGTCCCCGCCGCCGCACTCCTGGCGATCGTCGTCGCCGCCTTCACCCTCGGCATTAGCCTCCGCGGCCCCGCGGTCGCACCTTCGTCGGGGCGCGAACCCACTCAGACGCTTCCTTTGGCCGCCCTCGCGGCCTCCACCACCGCGACCACCATCACGGTGATCGGCAGCGGCACAGCTATGGCCACACCCGACCAGGCGACCGTAATGGTCGGCGTTTCCGCGACGCGCCCCAACGTGCACGACGCTGTCGCGGCGGCGCAACTCGACATGAGCCACCTGCTCGCGGCGCTGCACGGCCAGGGCGTCCTGGACAAGGACATCCAGACCCAGACGATCACGATCAGCGTGCAGACCAACTGCTGTCCGAGCGTTTTGATCGGCTACCAGGCGGCCGACCAGCTCACCGTCACGGTTCACCACCTCAACAACGTCAGCGGCGTGCTCATGGCGGCAATAGACGCCGTCGGCAACGACGTCCAGCTCAACGGTGTGAATCTCTTCGTCGGCAACCCGGCCGCCGCTATCAGCTCCGCCCGCTCGAGCGCGATGACCGACGCCGCGTCTCGTGCCCAGGAGTGGGCGAAGCTCGCCGGTCACCACGTGGGCGGGCTGATCAGCCTGTCCGAGGTCGTGCAGGCTGTGGCTTACGCGCCGTGCGGAGGGTGTGGGGGAGCCGGCGGCGGATTCGCGGTCCAGCCGGGACAAACAAGCTTCACGGTCACGATCACGGCGACGTACGAGCTGATCACGTAACAGCCCTCACCCTGCCCTCACCCTGACCCTCTCCCGCGGAGCGGGAGACGGGAAGGCCGAACCTTCTTCCGGAGCGGGAGAGGGAAATTAGGAGGCTCGGTCGACCGCGCTTCGTGCCAGGCCGATGAGCGTCGGCCGCAAGCCGTTGAGCTCGACGCGCTCGAGCTCGCTCACCGCCTCTTCGACCAGCGCCCGCGCCTCGTCGCCAACCCGCTGTAGCGCATCCGAGGCAGTGACCAGCTCGGCCACGCGCGCGACCTCCTCGTCGCCGAGCGAGCCCGACAGCAGGCGCCGCACCTCCGGGCCCACCTGGCGGTCCTCGGCCGCATAGATCAGCGGCAGCGACAGCACCCGCTGGCGGATGTCGAGACCGACCGGCTTGCCGGAGCTCGGGCTGAAATCGACCATGTCGTCCGCCATCTGGAAAGCGACGCCCAGCAGGTCACCGTAGCGTCGAAGGGCCTCCACGACCTCAGGGCCGGCGTTCGAAAGCTGCGCGCCCGACGCGCAAGCGGCGGAGAACAGCGCCGCGGTCTTGCCGCGCACGACGCGCAGGTACGAGTCGTGGTCGCCGGGAAACGCACCGCGGAGTGCGACGTCATCGATCTGCGACTCGCATATCGCTTCGAGCGCCGCCGCGATGGTCTGCGTGACGTCGGGGTTGCCGGTCTCGGCGATCAAGCGCGTGGCCTTTGCGAAGTAGTAGTCGCCGACGGCGATCGCGCGCTCCGCGCCTTCGGCTGCCGCGACGGTGGGACGGCCGCGACGGTACGGGCTCTCGTCGACGTAGTCGTCGTGCACCAGCGTCGCGTTGTGCAGGATCTCGATTGCTGCGGCCAGCGAAGCGGCTCGCAGCGGCTCGTACTGGGGCCCGAGCTGCGCCGTCAGCTGCACCAGCCGCGGGCGCATCCTCTTGCCGCCTGCCTCGACGAGCCTTCGCATGGGCGAGGCGATCGGCTCTGGGTCAGCTCGCAGCTGCCGCGAGAGCTCGAGCTCCACCAGGTCGTCGAAGTCTCCGTCCAGCTGCAGCGCGAGCTGTCGCTGCCGTGGGCCATCGAGCTCGACCGCGAAAACCGACTGCCACCGTCCGAGCACGAGGTCGCCCTCTTCGACGAGCAGCGTGGCAAAGCCGCTGACCAGCAGCTGCCTGCAGTGGGCATGCCCGTTGACCGGTTCGTCCAGCGCGACGTCGATGCGCCGTGAAAAGTCGTCGTGCAGGTAGGTCACGTCTCCCGGCGCCAGTCGCTCGAGCATCGACTGAAAGTCGCGCAGCAATAGCGGCTCGTTCTCGTTGATCGCGAGCCCGAGAGTCGTGTGCAGCGACTGCAGGTGGAGCCGTCCGGTCACCAGGCCGGCGCGGCGCACGTGTTCGCGCAAGCGATCGGTGATGTCGATGAACTGAGTGGGGTGGGAGCTGTCGAAACGCAGGCGGCCGCTGACCACGTCAGTGCGCAGCAAGCGCCCGTACGAGCAGCTCGCGGACGGGTCGCGACTCGACGCGCGACGCGGCGGCGCCCGACAGCTCTTCAACCGCACGCGCAAACGCGATCTGCACTGACCTTGTTGCCGAGTCCGTGAGGATTCGCGATGAACGGGCGAGGCACAGGTCACCCATCAAAAGGGCGGCGGGTGGTGCAGCTGCGCTGCCGAGGCCTTGCAGGCGAAGTCCGACCTCGACGAGCGCCGCGGCCAGCGCCAGCCGCGGTTGTACGTCAGGTGCGTGCGTCGCGACCTCTTCCAGGTACGAACGGTAAGTCTCTGACAGCCCGTCGGCCCACAGGCCTTCAAGCCTCTGCAGCTCACGATCCAGCACGGCGGTGCTCACGGCACGGGCTCGATGAGGGTGCTGGCCAGAGTTCGGAATGCTGACAGAGCTCGCAGGCATGACTCGTCATCGCGGGTGACCACGTAGTAGAGCCCGAAGCCCAGCACCGTGTTCAGCACCAGCGGCACGAGCACCTCCCGCGGCACGGTCAGGCGGATGATGCCGCCCTCCTCGAGCCGGTCCAGCTGCTCCTGGATCACCTCGCGGTAACGGGTGAAGAGCTCGGGCAGGTAGGCACGCAGGCGCTCAGTGCGCGGCGCCTGGACCAGGAGGTCGAACGCGGCCAGCTGGATGTCTCCAAGCCGCCGCAGCGAGTCCCAGATGGACTCCACGCCGACCTCGAGCACCTCCAGCGGGTCCGTGAGCTGATTCAGGGCTTCCCGAAGCTCCTCGACGGATCGGGCCGTGAGGTAGCGCCAGGCCTCGACCAGGAGCTCGGATTTGGTGGGGAACCAGTACTGCAGGTTGCCGATCGCGACGCCAGCCCGGGAGGCGATGGCGCGGACGCTGGTGCCGGAATAGCCGTTCTCGAGCAGAGAGTCGGCCGCCGCCTGGATGATCTGCTCCCGAGTGGTGACCTGGGTCGCGGTGGCCTCAGTCATACGTATGTACCAGCATAGAGTTTCTCTGGAACGGGGTACGCTCACCGGCGGTGCTGCCCATCGAGAAGGCCTTCCCGAACCGGCTGTGCGGCGTGCTCCGCACCGAGGACGCCGACGCAGGCTTCCAGGCATGCCTGGCGGCCATGGAGGGCGGGATCGGGTCGATCGAGATCACGACGACGGTCCCGTCCTGCTACGACATGATCCGCGGCCTGCGCGCAAGCACCGGCGACAGCCACCCGATCGGCGTGGGCACGGTCTGGGATCCCGGAGCGGTCTCAGAAGCCAAGGCCGCCGGCGCCGCCTTCGTGGTCACGCCCGTGGTGTTGCCCGAGGTCGCGGCAGCTTGCCGCGAGCACGACATGCTCTGCGTGCTCGGCGCGCTCACGCCGACAGAGATCTATCAGGCGCGCCTGGCCGGCGCGAAGCTGGTCAAGGTCTTTCCGATAGCGCCGGTCGGCGGAGTCGAGTACATCCGGGCGCTCGGCGGGCCCATGGGCGGTGTCCCGCTCTGGGTCTCGGGCGGCGTCGGCGTCGCGGACGTGCGGGGCTACCTCGAGCTGGGGGTCAAGGTGGTGGGGCTGACAAACGCGCTGTTTCCGGCGGATGCCATGGCGCGCCGCGACTTCGACGCGATAAGGAAGGTGGCCGAAGAGGCGACGAGGGCAGCGCTCCCGGACTGAGACCATTCGACCCGTTTGGCGCCAAACCCGCGACTGATGCCGAAATCAAGGGCCTGTTTGGCGCCAAACGTGGGTGTCCGGTTTGTTTACAGGCGGGGTTGTCGACTCTCGAGACCGCGCCGCATCCTGCCCTGGTGGCCAGGACTCCCCGCGTGCCTCGACAGCTCAAGGCTGCACCGTTCACGCTGGCCGAAGCGCGAAGACACGGGCTCACGTTGGAATCCCTCAAGAGCAAAGCTTGGAAACGACTCGGCTCTGAGCTCTACTGCTGGAGTGGTGGTCAGGAAGATCCCTGGCGCCTGCTCGCAGCGTGGGGGCGTCTAGTGCCGCCAAAGGCCATCTTTGCCGGCAAGACCGCCGCCTGGATTCTCGGCCTCGACTTCGAGCCGGCCAACCCTGTCGAGATTGCCGTGCCGACGGCATCCACTGTTCGCTCCCGCGCCGGCCTGAATGTGCGGCGCTGTGACATCCGGTCGCGCGATGTCCGGGCCGTCCGTGGCTTGCGTACGACGACGCTCCACCGCACGCTTCGCGACCTGAGCGCGAGCTGGCCCGCGACCGAGGCGCTCGTCGCCATCGACATGTCGCTTCACCTTCGGCTCACGGATGCGACCGCGTTGCTCCGATACACGGACGACGCGAAGGGTCGCCCCGGCGCGAGCCGCTTGCGGTCGCTGACGGAGCTTGCGGCACCTGCCGAGTCGCCCATGGAAACCCGCCTCCGATGGCTGCTCCTCGAAGCCCAGCTGCCCCGTCCCGAAGTCCAGGCCGACCTCCATGATCGCGAAAGCCGGTTTGTAGGTCGGGCCGACCTGTACTACCCATCGGCGCGGCTGGTGCTCGAGTACGACGGCGGGAACCACCGTGATCGGTTAGTCCCTGACGATCGCCGGCAGAACCTGCTCATCAACGCGGGCTTCCGCGTGCTGCGTTTCACGGCCTCAGATGTCCGTCAGCACCCAAACCTGGTTGTCGCGCAGGTTCGCGAGTCGCTGGCGACGCCTCCCCCTCCGGAAGCACCCGTTTGGCGCCAAACCCGCGCGAGCTCGACGGTGATGGGGCCTGGTTGGCGCCAAACAGGCGGAATCGGACGGGGGTGGAGTTAGCTCAGCACCCCACGTGGTAGTTGCACATCGTGGCGGTGATGTTCGAGTACACGTTGATCAATTGGCCGCCGGTGGCGATCAGCGCGACGAGCACGATCAGCGCCACCAGAGCCAGGATAAGGGCGTACTCCACCATCCCCTGGCCCTCTTGGGTCCAGCGGAAAAAATGAATCATGAATACAGAGGTTAACGATCCGTCCCGGCTTTCTGGTCGGCGCCTCGTACGTCAGCAGCCGACGTGGTTCTGGCACATCGTCGTCACGATGTCGGAGTACAGGTTGATGACCTGACCCCCGGTGGCGATGAGCGCCACGATCACGATCAAGGCCACCAGGGCGAGGATGAGCGCGTATTCGACCATGCCCTGGCCCGACTGTCGCCGTGTGATCCTTCCTCTCACTGGCCTGAAAGCTTAACCGTCGAGTCGCTCGCTCCGATCGCATCGAGGATCGCCCGCTCGACCACCACCCGCACCATCCGCTTCCGCCAGAAATGGGTGAGATCGGCGTTGTCGAGGGGCTTGGCCGGCTTCGCCGCGAGGTCGGCCGCAGCCTGGATCACTTCGTGGTCGAGCCGCTTGCCGGCGAGGAACTCGCCCGCGG
>WNEY01001715.1_pt1 | contig 15702 bp, 14 predicted proteins | sample 5400531 | NCBI WGS metagenome assembly WNEY01 (sample SAMN13153338, study PRJNA577476) | soil metagenome | isolation source: 200 cm saprolite under Douglas fir tree site 1 | place: USA:California | collected 2015-04-18
GAGCTGGACGGCGAGGATGTCGAGGTCGGCGGCGCCGAGCTCCATCTGCCCGAGCAGGACCCGGATGTGCAGCTGGGACAGCGGCGTGCGGGATCCGGCCGGAGCCGGCTGGCTGCCGTCCAGGGTGGCGCGGGCGATCTCGCGGTTCTCGGTCAGGAAGCCGATCCGGGCCTGGCCGTAGGCGATCAGGCGGTCCAGCGGGGGCGCGCCCGGGCCCAGGGGCGGCGGCCCGGAGAGCACCTGCTCCTGGAAGGTCCGTTCGGCGTCGTCAAGCAGCGCCTGGAAGATGCCCGCGCGCGTGCCGAACCGGCGGAACACCGTCCCCTTGCCCAGGCCAGCCCGCACCGCCAGCCCGTCCATGGTCAGCTGGTCGGCACCCCGCTCGGCGAGCATCTCGCGGGCCGTGGCCAGCAGATGCAGCCGGTTGCGCGCGGCGTCGGCGCGCTCGCAGTGCGGCGATCCCCACGACACCACGGGCTGGTCCACAAGATTCACTCTACGGCCGGAATACTAAGCGGGGTAAAGTCCGCTTAGTATTCCGGACGGCGGCGGCTCGGCGCCGTCAACGGCCCAATGAAGGAGACCAGCAGTGAGCATGACCGACACATCTGACCGCTTCACCGCGCTGCCTGATGACCAGACGCTCGCCGCGACCGTCGTGGCGCTGGAGGAGCACGGCTTCAGCGTCGAGGTGGTCGATGACCTCGACGCCGCACGGGCCGCCGTCCTGGCCCGCATCCCACACGGCTCCTCGGTGATGACCAACACCTCGGTAACCCTGCAGGACACCGGCATCGCCGACGCCATCAACGACGGCGGCCCGTATGAGTCGGCGCGGAACAAGATGTTCGCGCTGGACTTCGCGACCCAGGTCCAGGACATGAAGGCCATCGGCGGCCAGCCCGACTACGCCCTGGGCAGCGTCCACGCCATCACCCGCGACGGAACCCTCGTCATCGCGTCGGCCTCCGGCAGCCAACTCGCCTCCTACGCCTGGGGCGCCGCCAACGTCATCCTCGTCGCCGGCACCCAGAAACTCGTCCCCACCCCCGAAGCAGCCCGCGAGCGGATCTACCAGCACAGCCTCAAACTCGAAGACGCCCGCGCCCAGGCCGCCTACGGGCAGCACAGCTCGGTCGGCAAGATCCTGGAGATCCACCAGGAACTACCCGGCCGCATCCACATCGTCCTCATCCGGCAACCGGTCGGCTTCTGAGGACCGTCAAGGCGGCGAGCCGGACCGGTGGCCGGCCTCAGGCGTCGATGAGGGCCATGACCTCGCCGGGCGTCATGCTCCCGGGAGCCCTGCGCTCCCGGGCCGCCCGGTTCGCCAGCCACTGCAGCACCTCGTTCACCGGGGTAGGCATACCGCGCTCCCGGCCGAGCAGCACGATTTCCCCGTTGAGGAAGTCAGCCTCGATCGACCCGGTGCCCCGGGTCAGGCTCTGCCAGGACGAGCCGCCGGCCCGCGGCGAGCCATTGACCGGAAGGATCCCCACCCGGTCGCCGCGAACCTGCGCGCTCTCCTCATCGCTGGCGTAGGCGATGCCGGCCGCGTCGAGCACCGCGGCTCCCTCGGCCGGCGCGCGCCGGCGCAGGACGGTCCAAGGGTCCGCGTCCGCCGCGCCGTGGCCGCATACCGCCTCGATCGCGTTGCCCAGGTTGGACAGCAGCTTGCCGTGCTTCCACCGCATCACCTCCGCGGTGACCGGCGCCAGGAAACGGCTGCCGGCCAGATCCCCGCCGATCCGCGTCGCGATCGCGTCGATCCCGGACGGATACCGGCCGATGTGCAGCAGCCCGGCCAGCGGAGCGCCTTGCGCCTCGACCGTGCCCGGTTCCAGGTGCGTCGCGGGCAGCCAGACGCACATCCCGTACACCTGGCGGAAACGGCGCAAGGCGAACCGCTCGCTCGCCACCCCGTTCTGCGCGCAGACCACCGGTAGCGACTGCGCCGCCACACTGTCACCACGGGGCCCGCCGCGCACCGGCTGCCAGGCCCATTCGGCCAGCACCGCCTCGGCGTCCTGGGTCTTGACCGCCAGGACGAGGACGTCGCCGTCGCGGAGTTCGAGTTCGCCGGGCGCACCGATCGCGGGAATGCGCAGCGTGGACGTGCCGTCCGGGGTGGCCAGCCGGAGGCCGTGGGCGCGCAGCGCGTCGAGATGCGGACCACGGGCCACCAGCACCACCTCGTGCCCGCTCTCGAACAGCCGGCCGCCGATGGTCCCGCCTACCGCGCCAGCCCCGATGACGATGTACCGCATCCCACCCATTCTGACAGGCATGCCGCCGGCGCCTGCCCGGCGCATGGCGGGCAGGCGCCGGCTGGCGGTTCAGTCGCGGTACGGGTTGGGCGGCAGGGTGTCGCTGCTGGTAACCGACGTGTAGAGGTCAGTCCCTGTGGTCCCGTTCCGGTAGACGAAGGCCGTCTCCAGGACGGCGCCCGTCGAGGGGCTCTCGAAGGTCTGGTCGTCCACGCCGGTCGCGCGGTCGTACCGGCTGATCTCCACGGCCGGCCGGCCGATGGCGTCCCTGGCGTGGCTGTCGACCCGCACCCCGGGCGTGTCCGCGAGCACCTTGTACAGGGCGGACCGCAGGTCCGGGCCGACCAGCGGGTTCCACAGCATGGTGGTGGCCTGCTCGAAGACCCAGTCGTCGTCGGTCAGGTGCGGCTGCGTGACGACCCCCTTCTTCCCGCGCGCGGCCATCATCCGCTGCTCTTCCGCCACCGCCTGTGCCTCTTGCTGTTTCGCCTGGGTGAGCAGCAGGGTGCGCAGCGCCGACGGGTCGGTGGGCATGGCGTCGAACGCGGCCTCGGTGGGCGAATCATGCCGGGCGACGGGCAGTTCGCCGGGGACCCCGGCTCCCCGCTGGTAGGTCCAGACATCGCCGGTGAGGCTATCGAGGACACTCGTTCGGTAATAGTTGTCCTGCTTCTCTTTGAGCTCGACATAACGACCCGTGGGCCGCGGCATTCCGGCCGCAGCCGAGCTGAGCCGGTACAAGGCGGTCTGCGCGGCCGTCAGCCTGAGCGCGGGCGCCGTGGTCGCGCGACCGGAGGCGGGGCGCGGCACGCCGCCGGAAGCCGACGCGACGACAGCGAACACCGTTCCGGCCGCGGCGCCGGTCGCGGCCACGCTCAGCGCGCGGTTACGCAGCCGCCTGCGCCGCTGACGGCGGACGATGCCGACCGTGACAGTGGATGGTGCGTGCAGGTCATCCGTGCCGCGATGCATGAGCTCGCGCAAGATGTCCTCGTCGATCCCGGGCATGGTGCTCCTTAAATCGTAGTGTCGGCGGTGTCGGCGGCGGCGAACAGGGCGATGAGCCCGGGCTGGGTGCGCAACTGCGCGACCGCGCGGGACGCGGTGCTCTTGACGGTTCCGGGTGAGACGCCGAGCAGATCGGCCACCTCGTTTTCGCTGAGGTCCTCGAAGTAGCGCAGGACGACGATCGTGCGCTGCTGGGAGGTGAGGGTGCCGAGCGCGGCCAGCAGCGCGGGCCTGAGCTCGGCCGCCGTCACCGGGTCGCCGGACCGCGGATCGCCGCGTTCGTGGACGGCGAAGAGCTCGCGGGGCCGCCGTCGCCGCGCCCGTGCCTGGTCGATGACGATGTTGTGCATCACGCGCCGGCAGAATGCCTTCGGGCTGTCGACCCGCGACCACCGCATGGCGAGCCGGTGCAGCGTCTCCTGATAGACATCCTCAGCCAGGTCCGGATCGGCGGTGAGCAGCGTCGCCGTCCGCAGCAACGCGTCACCGGACTCGGTGACGAAGCCTTCAAAAGCCCGCGTCTGCTTCCTGTCCACGTGGTCCTCTCGTTGTCGGCGTCACCCTCATAGACGACATCTGGCGAGTTTTCGTTGAGCAACCCACGCGGCGCCGCCCGGTGGCAGGCCCCGGGCCCAGTGCGGCGGGCCAGTGCGGCGGGCGAATCATTAGAGTTCGCCGCCTGCCCGCTCGAATCGTTGATCCGCCTTTCCTGCCCGCCATACGCTCACGGCATGACCTTGCCCTTCGCCGAAGCTCGCGCCCTCGCCGACGATGCCCGCGCCCGCGCGCTCGAACTCGGCAAGGCGCTGAGCATCGCGGTCGTCGACTACGGCGGCTTCGTCGTGCTGATCGAGCGGATGGACGGCGCCCGGCCGATGACACCGGACATCGCGCTGTCGAAGGCGTACTCGGCGGCCGTCATGCAGCGGCCGACCGAGATGCTGGAGAACTGGCGGAATTCTGATCCGGTGTTCTTCACCCAGGTCGGCCGGATGGGCCAGCATCCCATCGTCGCCACCAAGGGCGGCTACACGCTCAAACGCGACGGCACCATCCTGGGCGGCATCGGGATCTCCGGTGGCAGCCCGGACGAGGACCAGCAGATCTGCGAGGACGTGCTCAAGGCCGCCGGTTTCGACCTTGAATTCCCGCAGTGGGCGGGCACGCGGAAGCACTGAGGACGGACCACCCAGCACGGAGGCGGCCATGGCCGACGACCACAAATACCACATCGACCACCACGGGAGCCTGGTCCGGCCGGCCGGGTTGCTCGGCGCGCGGGCCAGCGGTGACGCCGAGGCCCTGGCCACCGCCGAGACCGAGGCGGTCGCCGGTATCTCCCACGCGCTGCGGCGGCTGACGCTGTCCGCCGTCGGAGACGGGCAATTCCGCCGCGAGCACTTCGAGTCCGTTGTGTACGACCACGTCGACGGGTTCGGGCCGGTCACCGGAACCCAGCCGCTGGCCGATGCCGCGGGAATCCCGGCCGCCCGGCGCCGCACGGCACCGGCTGACCCGCGGGCCACGGGACGGCTCGCCCAGGCCGAGGTGGCGCCGGTGCTTGCCGCCGTTGACCGGCCGGTGTTCGTCCAGCTCCCCTCGCCCGGGTACCTCGCGGCCGCCGGCTCGGCACTGGCCGGCTCAGCCGACGTGGACGCGGCCCGGACACGCGGCGCGGCGCTGGCCGCGGTGCTGCGCTCGGAGATCCAGGCGCTCGCCGCGGCGGGGGTCGCCTACGTGGTGCTGGGGAACCCGCTCTACCCGCCGCTGCTCACCGTGGCCGGCCGCGAGCGGCTGACCGCCGCCGGCCTGGACGTGGACGCGGTACTGACCGCCCTGCTCGAAGCCGACCGGGCCATCATGGCGGGGCTCACGGCTCCGGAAACCTTCCGGCTCGGGCTCGACCTGGCCGACGCCGGACCACTGCCGACGACCGAACGGGGTTACGATCCAGCCGCTGTGGACACGCTGCTCGACGAGAACCCCTTCCACCGCCTGTGCGTAGACTTCCCGGCCGACCCGGCGGCACGGTTGCCGCTGGAGCGGGTCAAGCCCGGCCTGGTGCTCAGTCTCGGGGTGGTCGACGTGTCAGTCCCGGCGGCAGAAGCCGTCGAGGACCTTCTGGTCCGCCTGGACCCGGTTGTCGACGAGCGCACGGAGGAGGACGTGGCCATCGCGACGAACGGCGGCTTCGCCCAGTCCGCCGCCAGCCCGCTGATGACCGAGGACGTCCAGAACGCCAAGCTGCGGCTCGTGGAGACCGTGGCGCGGTACTACTGGGGCAACGAGATCTTACGGAGCCGATCATGTCTGTCGATCTACGCTCTGAGCTGGCCACCGCGACGCGGATCCTGGCCTCTCATCAGCTCATCGGGATGTTCGGGCACGTGAGCGTGCTTACCGACGACCCGCGCAAGTACCTGGTATGCCCGGGAGCCGGGGCCCGCAAGGACCGGTGCCGCTTGACGGACGTGCTCGAGCTGGACATTGACGACGAGTTCGAGCCGGGGCGCCCGCTGGAGCTGTACATGCACTCCGAGGCGCACCGGCTCAAGCCGCACCTGAAATCGCTCATCCACGTCCACTCCCCCGCCCTGGTGGCCCTCAGCGCGATGGCCGAGGTGCCCACGCAACTGCTCATGCTGCACGCGAGCTTCTGGCCGCAGAGCATGCCGGTCTGGGAAGAGGCCGAGCTGGTCCGGGACCGGCCCGCGGCGCGGCGGCTGATCGAGATCCTGGGCGACGCGGCGATCGCGCTGCTGCGCTGGCACGGCGCCGTGATCGTGGGGGCGACGCTGCACGAGGCGGTCTTCCGCGCCATCCTCGCCGAAGAGCACGCCAGCCAGCTGGTGACCGCGCTGTCTCACGGACGGCCGCTCGCCCCGGTTCCCAAGGACGTCGACCGCGGCGGCCTGTACTCACGCGTCCTGTCCCCGCGCACCCATGACATGCACTGGGACTACGCGAGTTCCTTCGTGGAGGTACCCCCCGGCGCCCGCGGCCGCGGCTAAGACGTCAGTCACCAGTCCTCCCGAGGAAGACCTCGCCGATGTCGGGCCGGGCGAGCAGGGCATCGGCCCGGTCGTTCAGCACGACGCGCCCCCCGGCCATCACGTAGGCCCGGTCTGAGATCGACATTGCCTCCCTGGCCCGCTGCTCCACCATCAGCAGGGCGACTCCCGTGCCCGCCAGCGTCGCGATGTAGTCGTTGAGCAGCGTGGCCGCGGGGCGGGGTGCCAGCCCGGCGGTCGGCTCGTCCAGGACCAGGAGCGCCGGCTTGATCATCATGGCGCGGGCGACCGCCACCATCTTGCGCTCGCCGCCGCTCAGGTGGCCTCCCTGGCGGGTGGCCAGCCGCTTGAGCTGCGGGTAGAGCTCCATCACCGCCTCCACCCGCGCCTTCACCGCCTTGCGCGGGAGCGTGTAGCCGCCCATCTCGAGGTTCTCCTGCACGGTCAGCCGGGGGAACATGTCCCGCACCTGGGGGACGTACCCGACGGACAGCCGGCAGATCTGATCGCTGCGCAGCGACGCGAGATTCCGGTCTCCCAGCCACACCGAGCCCGCCATGGGCCGGATCACGCCGAGGACGGCCTTGAGCAGCGTGCTCTTGCCCGCGCCGTTCGGCCCGAGGACGGTGACGATCTCGCCCCGGTGGACGGTCAGGTCGACATCGGTGATCGTCGGGGTGTCGCCGTACCCGGCGGCCAGGCCCGCGACCGTGAGCGTGGCGCGGACCTCTTCGTCAGCCAACGAGGTAGGCATCGACGACCTCCTTGTTGTTGCGGAGCTCGGCCATCGTCCCGGTCGCGAGGACCTTCCCCTGGGCTATGACGATCACCGAGTCGCACACCCGCTCCACCGAGCTGAGCTCGTGCTCGACCATCAGCATGGTCAGGCCGCCGTCACGCAGCCGGCGCAGGTGCTCCTCGATCGTCAGCCGCAGCGTCGGGTTCACTCCGGCCATCGGCTCGTCGAGGAGCAGGATCTTCGGCCGCGCCATGAGAGCGCGCATGATCTCGACGAGGCGCCGCTGCCCGCCACTGAGCTGGCCAGCGTAGTTGTCTGCCAGGGCGGTGAGCTGGAAGTCCTCAAGCAGCGCCCACGCATGCTTCAGCAGTTCCCGCTGGCGGGGCTGCCAGTGACGCCGCCCGAGCAGCGATCCGCCGAACGAGTCACCCGTCTGCGCGGGCGCCGCCGCCAGCAGGTTCTCCAGCACGGTCAGCCGCGCGAACTCGCTGGCGTGCTGGAAGGTCCGGATCACGCCGAGCCTGGACACCTTGTAGGCCGGCCACCCGGCCACGTTCCGCGCGCCCAGGACCACCTGGCCGCCGTTGGGCGCGAGCGCCCCGGCGATCAGCTTCAGGGCGGTGGACTTGCCCGCTCCGTTCGGTCCGATCAGGCCGGTGGCGGTCCCGGGGGGCAGCTCGAAGCTGACCTTGTCCACCGCGCGGACGCCGCCGAAATCGCGGGTGAGATCCCGCACGGAAAGCGTCACCGGGTCGCCAGCGAGACAAAGGGGCGTCTCGGAGCGCCCAGGAGGCGAGACGGCGCTGGAGAGTTTGCGCCTGCGTTCCGGGAAGACGCCCTGCGGGCGCCACCACAGGAAGACCAGGATCAGCACGCCGATGGCGGCCGCTTGCACCGATTCCTCGGTGTTGGAGTTCCCGATCGCCGGGAGGAACGTCGGCAGCTCCAGGAACACGCCGAGCACGAGAAGCGCGCCGGAGAACGCGCCGAAGTTGTTCCCGAGCCCGCCGACGATGATCGCGACGAAGAAGATGAACGTCTCGCCGGTTCCCCACGCGGCCGGCGACCACGCGCCGATGAACTCGACGAGCAGCCCGCCGCTGATGGCGGCGATCGCGCCGCCGATCACGTAGACCTTCAGGCTCTCGGCGCGGACGTTGGTGCCGAGCGATTCGACCGCTTCGGCGTTGTCGCGCATCGCGCGAAGCCGCCGCCCCCAGGGTGAGCCGGTCAGCCGGTCGGTGAAGAACAGGACCAGCGCCGCGAAGACGGCGACGAGGCCGAGGAAGAACCAGTCGTACCCGGAAATGCCGAGGTTCAGGCGGCCGCTGAACGGCTGCGGGATCGCGAACAGCCCCTGACCGCCGTTGAACCAGCCCTGCTCGGAGACGACCAGAGTCGCGGCGATGATCGAGACGACCAGCATGACGGTGGCCTGGAAGTCCCGCCTGCGCGGCCGCAGCGCGAACGACCCGACCGCCAGGGCGAGCAGCGCGCCCGATACGGCGGCCCCGGCCAGCGGCAGCGGCCACGGCAGGTGCCACCCCAGGATGTACGTCTCCGGTACGCCCGGCGCGGGCCTGGGCAGGGTCAGCACCGCCGTGATGTACGCGCCGATGGACTGGAACAAGATGAACGCGAAGTTCATCACCCCGCCGACCCCGAACTGCAGGTTCAGCCCCCAGCAGGCGATCGAGTTCACCCCGAGGTAGACGAGCAGGGTCGCGGTGTAGCTCTGCAGCGCCGGGCTCACGCGGTGACCTCGGCGCGCAGCTGGACCCGGCCGGAGATCAGGCCCTCGGGCCGCAGCAGCAGTACCAGCACCAGGATGCCGAAGGCCACCACGTTCTTCAGCTCGGGGTTCACGATGGCCGCGAGTTCGCTCGCGATCCCGATGACCAGCGCGCCCGCCATCGCACCGTACGGCTCGCCGACGCTGCCGAAGACCGCGGCCGCCACGATGATCAGCAGGAAGTTGCCGCCCATGTTGGCGTCGAAGGTGCCCAGGTCCATCGCCAGCGCGACCCCGGCCAGCCCGGCGAGCAGGCCGGACAGCAGCCATGCGGCGCTGATGACGCGCGTGGTGGGGATCCCGACGCTGCGGGCGAGCCCGGCGTCGTCGGAGGTCGCCCGCATGGCCTTGCCCAGCCTGGTGTACCGGAACAGCAGGTGCAGGCCGAGCAGGCTGGCCACCGCCAGCCCGATGATGACCAGCTGCCGCGGCGAGAAGACCATGCCGAGGATGTGCACCGGCCGCTCCGGCGGGAGCTGGTAGCTGTAGAAGCCGGACCCGGAAAAGACCGAGATCACGTTCTTGAGGATGATCGAGACCGCCACCGTCACCATCACCATCGCGAACTGCGCCGTTCCCCGTCGCAGGAACGGCAGGTAGAGCAGGCGGCTGATCAGCACGGAGAGCAGCATCCCGGCCAGGCCGCCGACCGCCAGGGCCAGCCACATGTTCAAGCGCAGGTCGTTGTGAGCGAGGTAGCCCGCGAAGGCGGAGACGGTCATGGACTCGCCGAAGGCGAGGTTAAACAGGTTGGTGACCCCGAACTGCAGGGTGAACCCCACCGCGCCCATCGCCAGGATGGACGCGGTGACCAGCCCGAAACCGAGGCTGAGGACGATCTGGCTCACTGCTGGCCCGCGTTATGCGGCAGCACGTCGCCCATCACCCAGGAGTGGGCGGCCGGCTCGAAGGTCCACACCGCGTACGGCCGGTTCGCGGTGTTGTACGGGTCGAAGGCCATCAGCCCGCTGGCGCCCACGTACTGGATGGTCTGACCCGCCTTGAGCGCCGCGACGCCCTGGGCGTAGGTGCGCACCACGGTGGCGCCGCTGGCCGGGCTGGCCACCTTGGCGATGTCCTGGACGTAAGCGGACGGGGCGGTCGACTTGGCCATGTCCATGGCGAGGGCGAAGGCGATCACGCCGTCATAGGTGGCGGCCACGATGGGGTTCTTCAGCTGGAACGGGTTGGCCTTAATGGCGTTCATCGCCTGCTGGAATCCCGCGAAGGCCGGGCCCTGAGAGCTGAGCGCCGGGGCGACCGCGAAGATGTCGCTGCCCATGCTGGCCGAGCCGATCGCCGGCAGCACCGCGGGCGCCCAGTCCCCCTGGGTGGCGCGCTGCGTCACCACGAACGGGATGACAGAGCCGTTCTGCTGCTTCATCTCGGATAGGAACGTGGCCGCGGTGCGGGCGTCCATCTCCCCCACGATCGCCTGCGGGTGGGCGGCCAGCGCCTGCGCCACCTCGGTCTGGTAGGAGGCCTGATCCGGGGAAATCGTCAGGTTCTTGAGGACCTTTCCGCCCAGCCGGCTGTACGTCGCGGCGAACGGGCCGGTGGTCGTCTGCGCCGACAGATCGCTGGTGTAGATCTCGACGACCTTCGTGAAGCCCTTGTGGAGGGTGTAGTAGGCCAGCGCGGGCGCCTGGGTGCTGTCACTCGGGGTGAGCCGCCAGAAATCCGCTGAGGTCTGCTTGTCGTAGCGCGGGTCCCCGACCGTGTTCATTTCCGGCACCTTCGACTGCTCCAGCAGCGGAAGGACGGACGGGATGTCGTTGCCGTCCGGCCCCACGACCATCACCAGGTGGGAGGCCGACACCAGCATCCGGCTGGTGACCGGAACGGCGTCCGCCGGGTCCCCCTTGGTGTCGTAGATCTGGCAGGTCAGGGGGTGCCCCATGACGCCGCCCGCCGAGTTGACCTGGCGTGCGGCCGCCTTACACGCGTTCGCCGCGTTGAGGCCGAAAAAGGCATTCTGGCCGGTGAATGCGTGCAGCACGGCGGCCGTAACGGAATAGTTGCCGCCAGAGCCAGACTGACCGCCTCCGCCAGAGGTCCCGGCACTGGAGGAGCACCCTCCGGCCAGGGCCGATGCCGCCACAAGCGCCGTCCAGAAAAAGCGTCTTCGTTTGCTTGCGAATTGCATGAGACCTCTCCGTCCCGCTGACCAGGCAAATCGTGAACGCTTGTTTTCTACTGCGTTACGGCTGCTCGTGGGCGAAGGCTTAGGTTTCCGGATCTCCCGGCTAGTAGACGGGATTTGCGATTAGCGATACGGGAAACATTTGCTGCGCACATAGCAAATAAGCTTCTGAGGTTCGTGTGACACACATGGGTCTATGTACGGTGCTCAGCCGTAATGAGCTCCGGCGGCGCAGCAGGGTGGCGATGGTCACCGCGATGACGAGGACGCCGCCGTAGAACACGTTGGACACCCACGTCTGCAGGCCCAGCTGCTCCAGCCCGGTGATGCCCGTCGTCAGGAAGTAGATGCCGATCCAGGTGCCGATGGGGTTGAACCGGCCCGGCTGGATGACCGCGGTGCCGAGGAAGACCGAAGCAAAGACCGGCAGCAGGTACGAGTCGGAGGTCGTCGCGTTGTAGCTGCCCAGGGCGGCGACCGCGACGACGGCGCCGATGCCGCTCAGCGCGCTCGCCGCGACGAACGAGCCGAAACGGATCCGGTTGACCCGGACGCCGGACAGGCGGCTGACCTCCCGGCTGGCTCCCACGAAGCGCATGTGGCGGCCGAGCGGCGTGAACCCGAGCACGTAGGCGAACGCGAGCGCGAGCGCGGCGCCGTAGAAGAACGAGACGTACAGGCCGCCGACGGGAAGGATCGCGATCCTCGCGAAACGGGACGGCGGCAGCACGATCGTGTTCAGGTTGGACATCCACAGGGCGATGCCGGTCAGCAGCGTGCCCATGCCCAGCGTCACGACGATGGTGTTCACCCGCGCCACGACGACGAGCAGCCCGTTGACGGCGCCGCACGCCAGCGCGCCCAGGATGGCGACGGCGGCGGCGGGCCACACCCCCCAGTGGTGGTTGGTGACGAGCACGGGCACGATCGTCGCCGCGAACCCGAACACGGACGGGACCGACAGGTCCACGAACTCCCCGACGATGATCGTGCATAGCAGCGCCATGGTCATGAACACCAGCGCGTACTGGCCATTGAAGATCGACTCGAAGGACGAGGCGGTCATGAACACCCCGGGCTTGGCGATCGCGTACACCACGATCAGCAGAGCCCAGACGCCGATCACCGCGTACCGCGACCCGAAATGCCGGATCGCCAAGCCCAGCCCGGCCCCGGCCGCCCCGGCCGCCCCGGCGGGCGCGGCCGGGGGTGCGACGTTGACGACGTCGCCATGTTCCTGCCGGGCGGCGTCCATCAGCCGACTCCCCTTTTCTCTTGCGCAACCTGGTCGTCCTGAGCTGGCGCGACACCGAACGTGGCGTGGATGATGTCCTCCTGGTCCAGGTCCCCGCTGAGCTCGCCCGTGACCTTGCCCGCGCGGAAGACGAGCACCCGGTCGCACAGCACCGCCAGGTCCGCGGCGTCGATGGAGGCGATGAGAACGGCACAACCCCCGCGGGCGGCCTCGCGGATCGCGTCGATGATGTCGTGCCTGGCCCCGACGTCGACCGCCTGGGTCGGCTCGCGGAGCACGAGCAGGTCCGGCTGGCCGGCCAGCCACTTGCCGAGCACGACCTTCTGCTGGTTGCCGCCGCTGAGCGTGCCGACCGGCGCGGACGGGTCCGGCGGCTTGATGTCGAGCTTGGCGATCATGGCGGCCGTCTCTTCGGCCTGCCACGCGCGGCCGGTCCGGAACCGGCGGCCGCGGCTGCGGACCCGCGGCAGGGTGAGGTTCTCCGCGACCGACATCTCCGCGGCGAGACCCTCGTCCAGGCGCCGTTCCGGCACGTAGCCGATACCCGCCTGGACGAACTCCTCGGTGGACGCGCGACGACTGGTCAGGGAGATCTTCCGGCCGCCGACGGCCAGCTCGCCGGAATCCGCCCGCCGTGCTCCGCCGGCTGCCTCGGCCACGTCCTCGAAGCCGGCGCCCATCAGCCCGGTGAGGCCGACGATCTCGCCGTGCCTGACGTCCAGGTCCAGGCCGGTGACCTGGCCGATCGACAGGGCCCGGATCGAGGCGGCGACGTCGTCGCGCGCGTGGCTGTCCACCCGGCCGTGCGTGACCAGGTGGCGGCCGAGCATGAGCCGGGTGAGGGCCGCCTCGTCGACGTCCCGGGTATCCAGGCCCGTCTCCACGACCTCGCCGTCCCGCAGCACCGTGACCCGGTCGGTCGCCTCGACGATCTCCTCGAGCTGGTGAGAGATCAGCACGACCGAGGCGCCAGCCGAGATGAGCGACCGGACGAGCGCGAAGAACCGGGCCCGGGCCGACTTCCCGAGCGCCCGCGTGGACTCATCGAAGATGATCAGCCCGCCGCCCCGGCGGTGATCTTGCATGGCCCGGGCGATCGCGATCGTCGCGCGATCCTCCGCCGAGAGCGTCCCGGCGAGCTGGTTGACGTCGATGCTGCGGCCCAGCCGGGTCAGGACCTCCGCCACCGCTTTCTGCTCGGCGCGGCGGTTGATCGTGCGGAACGGCCCGCGCGCCTGGTAGCGCCCCACCCGGACGTTCTCCCAGACGGTCTGGTCGTCCACCAGCCCGAGGTGCTGGTGGACGACAGAAACTCCGGCCTCGCGCTGTTCGGCCGGCTGCACGGGCGTCCGCAGACGTCTGCCGTCCACCGCGATGGAACCGCCAGGATCGGGCGTGTACACGCCGGTCAGGATCTTGACGAGGGTGGATTTCCCGCACCCATTCTGCCCCACCAGGCCGTGCAGCTCACCGGGAGCGACGCTCATGTGGACGCCGCGCAGCACCCGGGCCGGACCGAAGGTCTTCGACAGTTGCGCGACCTCCAGCCGGTGGTGCGCCACGCCCGTTCCGTCGGATTCCAACATGGTCACGCTCGCGGCAACTCCCTTATCCAACGCCCCACAGCCCGGCGAAACCGCTCTGGTATGAGTTGTCGCCGAACCAGTCGCCGGAGGCCTGAGCCGCCGTCGTCACCTGGACGCTGCTGATGTTCTGCGAGGTGAACAGCCGTGACGGGAACGTCTCGGTCACCGGGCCCGACTTGGTCATCATACGGAGGACCTCGTCCGTGAGCGCCCAGCCCGCGTACGCCTGGTCGACGGCCACCACGGCCTTGACGACCTGACCGCTCTTCAGCAGGCCCAGGCCGTTCACCGAACCGCCCGCGACCGCCAGGCCGACGCTGGAGGACTTGCCGGACTGCTGAATGCCCGACATTGTCGGCTGGAGGCTGTCCTCGAACTCGGTGTAGTAGTACTGGACACCAGGGTCGGCCTGGATGTTGGAGCTCACGGCCGCCTGCAGCTGCTGAGTGGTCTGGGTCGCGGTGATTTGCTTGACGACGATATTGCAGCCCGGGCAGTACTGCTTGAAGATCGACAGCGAGTTCTGCACGTACGCGATGGAGGAAGGCGAGTCGGCTTCCTCGGCGAGGATGGCGTGGGCCTTGCCCTGGGAGTTGGCGATCAGCCACCAGGCGATCTGGCTCGGCTGGTCGACCACGCCCGGCACGTAGGCCACCTGGTTGCTGTTCGTGGCGCCGGACGCGGGGTACTGGTCCGCGATGACGATCGGGACGCCCTTGCTCTTCGCCCCGTCGAGCGCGTTCTGCGCCATGCCGTAGGGGATGGCGTCCAGGACGATGCCCGCGGCGCCCGCGCCCGCGGCCTGGTTGACGCACGAGGCGATGGTGCTCGGCGTGCCCTGGCCGTCGCATTCCTGGAACTTCAGGCCGGCCTTGGCCAGCGCCACCTTCATGGTCTGCGCGGTCACGACGAAGCCAGGGATGTGCGCGTCGAGCGGGACGTAGTAGACCGTGTGGCCGGTGAACTTGGACACCCCGGACACGCTCGCCGTGGGCAGCGGATAGTGAGAGGTGGTGGACTCCAGTTGCGCCACCATCTGCTCAGCCTTCGCCACACCCGCGGAAGTAGTGCTCCCAGCGGAGCTGCTACTAGCGGGAGAAGTAGTGGTTGAACTGCTGGATGAACTACACGCCGCCAGTCCGGCCAACGCGGTGATCATCGCCGCAGATGACGGCCACCGTCTACCGGTAAGCCTCATCGCTCATGCCTCCAAAACGCTCCGGTCCACGACCGCTGCGTGAACGCTAGATTTCTACTCCGTTGCCTTGAGCGCAGGACGAAGGCTAAGCCTTCGGGTTTCCTGGGCCGGCACCCTTCCCGCACTCGCGAGTTACCTCGTCTTTACAAGCTCTGACGAGTGTGTCCGTGACCGGCGGTGTCGCGGAACCTTCGGGGCGTACATCTAAGGTTGCGCTTCCAGGCGCTGATCTCGGCCTCTGGCGTTCCTAGGATGACCAGCGCCGATATCCCCGCGCCAGGAGAGCTTGAGACGTGTTGAACCTAGTTGTCCGGGATCCCGCCGACGTCCGTTCGGTGGTGGGCGAGGTCCCTGCCATGACGCCGGGCGACGTGGCGGCGGCGTACAAGCGGGCGCGCGCCGGCTTCGAGACCTGGCGGCGGGCCAGGGAACCGGCGCTCGTGTCGGTCCAGCCGGGGCAGTCGCTGTGGCATGACGAGGTGTTCGGGCCCGTTCTGTCCGTGACCACGGCCGGCAGCTTCGACGAGGCGGTCCGGCTCACCAACGATTCCAGCTACGGCCTGTCCGCCGCCGTGTTCACCACCGACCTGCGGCGGGCCGGCGAGTTCATCGACCGGGCCGAGACCGGGCAGGTCGCGGTGAACCTGCCGACGTCCGGGTGGGACGTGCACCACCCGTTCGGCGGCTTCCGCGACTCCGGATC
>WNEY01001717.1_pt1 | contig 15698 bp, 11 predicted proteins | sample 5400531 | NCBI WGS metagenome assembly WNEY01 (sample SAMN13153338, study PRJNA577476) | soil metagenome | isolation source: 200 cm saprolite under Douglas fir tree site 1 | place: USA:California | collected 2015-04-18
TGTCCTCGATCACGGCGACCACCGCCCCGACCGCGACGTGCAACCCGAGCTGCACCCCTCCCAGCAACTCCACGAGCTATCCGGTCGCGATCACGACCGCGGCGTCCTCGCCCACCCCGGCCACGGTTTACGACGTGGCGGCCAGCAGCGGCCTCGGCCCGATGACAATCGGCGGTCATTCGGCCGCGAACCCAGTCGGCTGGTGGGTGGTCGTACCAGGCAGCGCGGTCTCCGGCTCCTACACCTCGACCATCACCGTTGCAGTCATATCAGGCCCGTAACCCTGCCAAAGCGAAAGGAGCATTCCGTGACCGCCTGTCGCAAGCTCGCCGTCGTCATGGCCATCCTGCCCGCAACCCTCCCGCTCATCGGGACAACGGCCGCGCAAGCGAGCCCAGCCGGCGCCTGGCCTTTCGGTCTGATCGCGACCCCAACCTCGGCCGGAACACCGCGCTCCTACTTCGACCTGACGATCAGGCCCGGCCAGTCGGCCACGGACCACGCGATCATCACCAATCAAGGCAACAAGACCGAACGGCTGCGAATCGGTGTCTCCAAGGGCGTGACGGCGGCGAACTCCGGCTCGGCCTACGAGACCCAGACCGGCCGGTGCTCCGGCGCGATCTGCTGGGTCAGCGGCCTGCCCTCGGTGGTGACGCTTCCCGCCGGTGCCCGCCGACTCCTGACGTTCAAGGTCGACGTCCCCCGGCGAACCGCCCCCAGCCAGTACCTGACCGGGATCACCGCCACCCCGGCCCTGCGTCCGAAAGCCATCAGCGTCGGCCACCGGGGCCACTCGTCGGCCAAGGCCATCATCATCGACCAGGTCACGGTCGGCGTCGCGATCACCGTCGGCAACCTCGCGACCCTGCGCGGCGCGCTGAAGCTCGGCCCAGTCGGGGCTGGCTGGATCGGACCGACGCCCCGGCTCTACCTCCCGGTAAGCAACACCGGCCAGCGCTTCGAACGCGCAACCGGCCGCATCACCTGCCACCCAGCCGGGTCGCGCCGCACCTACCCAGTGATCATGGAGACGGTCCTGCCCGGCGGGCACGCGGTCCTGCCCGTCAACGCCCGCGGCCTCGTCGCCGGATCGCTCTCCTGCACGGCCAGGCTCGCAGCCGACCACCGAACCTTCGCGTCCTGGACCGGCACCGTCCGCCTGCTGTCGGCTGTGCGCGCCCGCGTCTACCACCCGGCCAACGGCGTCTACGTAGCGCTGCCGAGCCAGACCATGCCGTCCTGGGCGATCGCGCTTCTGGTAGTCGGCGCGCTCATCCTCGCGGCAATGGTGGTGCTGCTGATCAGAACCCGAAGAAAAGCAACAACCTTCTAGGAGAAAGCATCGCTCGCGGTCTCCTCCGCCCGTCCAGAGGCCGGTCCAGCCCCTGGCCTCAGCCGACGGGTGCGGACTCCACCTCCAGCACGGACTCGCCCTCGCCCCGCTCTTCCTTCGGAACCAGGTTCGCGCCCGCCGGAACAACGCGGCCCAGCCACAGCGCCCCGACGGCACCCGCCGCGCAGATCCCGGCCAGCACCACGAACAGCTCAACGCCCAAGCCCGCGCCCAGCGCGGCCCCGCCGGTCGCCGGACCAACGAGGAAACCGACGGTGAAGGCCAGCGCGAGCGACCCGTTGTACCGCCCGGCCGCTCCGGGCGGCGCGATGTCGTTGACGATCGCCGGCAGCGTCGGCGCCATCAGGCACTCGCCGATCGAGAAAACCACGGCCGCCAGGATGAACCCGGCCAGCGCCGCACCGCCCCCTAGGTGACCCGCGACCGCGACCAGCGCCCAGCTGATCGCCCAGGCCGCGGCGGCCAGAGCAAGCCCGGTGGTGCGCCGCCGCCCGCCCAGCCACTTGAGCACGAAGAGCTGGGCGAGAACCACGGTCACGCAGTTGGCCGCTTCCGCAAGGGCCAGCCCGTGCGTTCCGATGCCGCCTGGCCTGGCCGCGAACCCCTGGAAGCTGGAGTTGAACTGCCCGAAGCTGACGATCATCAAGATCGCGGCCAGCACCCAGACCCGGACGAGCACCGAGTCTCTCAGCACCTGCCGCCAGCCAGCCGCAGTGCTGGCCAAGGGGGGCGACCCCCTATCAACCCCCGACCCCGGCCCGGACGACTCCGGCTCCGCCTCGCCCGGCGACTCGCCGTCCCCAGACGACTCGCCCACGGGGGAACCCGGCGTGCGCAGCCGGGCCAGGATCGGCAGGTAAATCAGGAACGAGGCCGCGTCGGCCAGGTAAACCATCATGAACGTCCCTGGCTGGGAGACGCTGATCACGATCGCCGCACCCAGCGAGCCAATCCCGAGGCCGGCGTTCAAGCACGCATGCCGCACCGAGAACACCGCCGAACGCTCAGCCGGACCAGTCAGGCTCGCCAGCAGCGCGTCCTGCGCCGGCCAGATAATAGAGGCCCCGAGTCCGACTATCGCCGTTGCGCCGAACAACTCCGCCTCGTTACGCGCCAGCGCCAGCGCGACCGCCCCGGCCGCGTTGATGACCAGTCCGACCATCAGCGTCCGGCGCGGACTCCAGCGATCCGCCATCGCGCCGCCGAGCGGATTGCCGATCAGCGAGGCCACGGCGATCATCGCGACGACCAGCCCGGACGTGCCGTAGCTCAGGTCCCTGATCCGGTGCGCGTAGATAAACAGCAACGGCAAGGTCAGGCCGCTGCCCACGGCCGAGATGAAGTCGCCGCTGAGCACCACCCAAGCTGGCGGCGGCAAGGCGGGGACGAAATCAGGACGCCTCACATTCGCTCCTTCCGGCAGGAGCCTGGCGTCTCCCTGAATTTCCTGACGGCGTTGCCCGCCGCCTCTAGAAACGGATGACCGGCCGGCATCCGTTCACTCAAAATCGCCTCGGCCTCTGCCGCCAAAGTGGCCGCTTCGGCCAGCCGGTCCTGGCCGGCGACGGCCACGGCCAGATTCAGCTTGGTCAGCCCGACCTCAGCGTCGTCCGGGCCGAGCACGGCCTCCAAGATCCGCAGCGACGCCGCAAGAGGCCGAACTCGCGCACTTTGACCCCGGCCAGCCCGAGACGCTGGCGGCCGCGCTGACCGGCGTGACCGCCGTGTTCATCAACGTCACCGCCGTTGGCGCGGTCATCGCCGACCTCATAGCCGCCGCGTCGGCGGCCGGGGTCGGCCGCACGGTGCTGCTGTCCTCGATCAGCGTCCGCGACGACGGCACGCAGACCATGTCGATCGGCGCCCAGCACAAGGCGATCGAGGACGCCGTCGCCGCCTCGGCCCCGCACTGGACGTTCTTGCGCTGCGGCGGGTTCGCCACCAACACGCTCGGCTGGGCCCAGCAGATCCGGGCCGGCGACGTCGTCCGCGTTCCCTACCCGCAGGCGGCGAGCGCGCTCATCGCCGAGCAGGACATCGCGGCCGCGGCGGTCACCGTACTGCTCGAAGACGGTCACGCCGACAACACATACCGGCTGACCGGCCCGAAGTCGCTGACCCAGACCGAGCAGGTCCAGGCAATCGGGGCCGCCATCGGCCGGGATCTGCGAGTCGAGGAACTGCCGCCCGAGGCGTTCAGGCAGGCCGCGACCGCGCACATGCCCGCCGCTGTGGTCGAAGACCTGCTCCGCTACTACGCCCAGTACGACGACTGTCCGGCCCAGATGTTCCCAGACCTGGACAAACTACTCAACCGCCCACCCACGACCTTCGCCGACTGGGCCAAAGAGCGCGCCGCCGGCTTCAGCTGACCCAATTGGCCTCGCATCGGGGAAAGATTGATGCTGTCAGTGCGACATCATTCTTTCCCCGATGCTTTCCCATCCGGCCGAGATCGCCAGCTGGCAAGCAGATTTCGGGCTTCCCGAGCGGCGTTCTGTGCCAGAGTGCTGCGGCGAAGGTGTGTAGCAACGCCGTCGAGCACGGCGAACGGGGAGCGGGCGGGCGCGAATGGCGATTGCGGTTAGCCAGTCGGGCTCGCACAACCTGGACTCGATCGCGGTTGGCGACCGGTTCCGGCTGTTCAACTTCACCCGCCGCGAGGACTACGTCGCCTACCTGTGGGTGCTGCGAGCCCTGGACCAGCTGCGCGGCCTGCACATCGCGCAGTCGCACACCGACGATGTCGCCGCGGTCCTAGCCGAGCTGGCGAACGTCCATGACGGCGTACCAATGGGCGGTCACAACCTGCGTGACCGGCTGGACAGCCTCGTCGACGACGGCGTCCTGCACCGGCTCGAAGACGCCTCCAGGGCCGGCAGCCTCGCCCGGTACCGGAACCGGCAGTCGGTTTACCAGTTCAGCGAGTTGGGGCACCGCGCCTACCTCGCGGTCGAGGGCGTGCTCGCGGCCCGGGTCCAGGACGCGAACCTGTCGCGGCTGGTGTTCTCCGACATCCTGCGAGACCTGCATGATCTGGCCCAGGCGAACCTCCATGGTGACGGTGACGAGATCGTGCGCCGGCTGTCCAGCCTGGACCGGGTCACCCAGGACCTGGCCCGGCGGTCGGCCCAGTTCCACCTGACGCTGGGCGACATCACCAGGTCGACCGACACCTCCCCCGAGGTGTTCCTGCGGTACAAGAACGCGCTGATGGCGCACATGAGCGACTTCATGGCCGAACTGGACCGGTATCTGCCCCGGCTGGCCGCCGCGGTCGGCCAGGTCGAGGCGACCGGCCTGGACAAGCTGCTCGACCTCATCGCCGCCGCCGACCAGCGGCCGCTGATGACCAGCGGCGAGTGCGCCAGGTTGATCGATGCCGGGGCCGGCTACGCGGGCAACGACGAGCTGGCGACGGCGCTGCTCGGATTCCGGCCGAGCCGCCACGTGCCCGCCGACGCCGACGACGTGCTGGTGATGACCGGTTCGGCCGACGACGACTCCGATGACGAGGAGCTGGTCTAGGCCCGGGCTAGTCCAGCCGTCAGGTGACCGGGCGGGCCGGGTCGGGATCGTAGCGGCAAGTCGCGCCCCGACTTTTATCAACTAGACGGCACCACCTCTGCCCGGCTAGATGCCACCGCATCGGTGCCTCCCTGATGTCGTTGCGTCCGGGGAAGCTACCGCCTCTGTGCCCTCCTGATGTCGTTCTGGCGACACCGGTGCCCTCCTGAGGTGGTTGCGTCCCGGGAAGCTACAGCATCAGGGTGGCACCGATGCTGCTGACCCGGGCCACGTGCGGCCAGGCCGGGTGCGGCCAGGCCGGGTGCGGCCAGGCCGGGTGCGGCCGGGCCGGGTGCGCGCCGTCCGACGACGACTCCGTCGACAAGGAGCTGGTCTAGGCCCGGGCTAGTCCAGCAGCCAGGTGACCGGGCGGGCCGGGTCGGGGTCGTAGCGGCAGGTCGCGCCGGTGCGGATGGTGTCCTTGAGCAGCCGGGCGGTGGCCGGGTCCTGCTGCTCGACCCTGGCGAGGGCGGCGGCGATCGCCTTGCGCACGGCGACCCTGGCTCGCTCATCGGCCGAGCTGAACCGGCGCTGGCGGCCGCCGAGCCCGGTGGCGGCGGCGACCTGATCGAGCAGGGCCACGCGTTCTTCATGGAGGCGGGACAGTCTGGCCTCGTCGGCCCAATCTTGAGCTTCGGCTAGCTCCTCGTCGAGGTCGCGCAGCCTGGACCGGTAGGCGTCGAGGGCCTGCCGGTCGATGAGTTCGCCCGCGCTGAACTCGGCCAGGATTTCGGCCGGATGACCACCGATCGCGGCCGCGAGCTGGGCGGCCGCGACGTCCTGGCCGGGGCGGCCGAGCAGCTGACGCAGGTAGTGCAGGCCCTTGAGGTCGGGCAGCGAAGCGCCGCCGATCACCCAGCCGCTGCCGTCCTGGCGGAGCTGGATCGTCGTTCGCACCGACGCCTGGGGGGCCGGCGCGGGGCCGCCGAGGCGGTCCTTCCACCAGGTCGCGCCGAGCCGCTGGTAGCCGAGCGTGGCGTGCCTGGCCCACTGGTCCGTTTCCGGCCGGTCGAGCGCCTGGCTGGCGCGGAACAAATAGTCGTCGATCACGCCGTGGAAGGTCACCGCTCCGGCGTTGAGCACGGCCCGCCCGGCGTATGGTTCGAGCAGCCGCAGGCCGTCGGTGACGATCTCGGTCAGCTTCAGGGCCGAGCCGACCTCGGTGAGCGAGGCGACGGTAAGCAGAAAGTCGACGTTCCTCGGCACGGCGTCCAGGCCCGCGCCGGCGAGCTGGATGGCCAAGTCGGCCGCGCGGTCTGGCTCTCCGGCCGCCAGCCAGATGACCGCCGCTTCGGCGCAGATCGAGGCGATGCCCTCGCTCGCGCCGTACTCGGCGAACTCGGCTGCCTCCCGCCGCAGCACCTCGGTGTCGCCGGCCCGGCGGGCCCGGCCGGCCGCGAGGCTGTGGCTGACGGCCGCCACGTCGGGCTCGTCGCTTCGGCGGCCGATGTCGCTCGTGCGCGCGATCAGTTCGTCGGCTCGGTCCAGGCTGGCCGTGACCAGGGCGTGCATGGCGCGGCGGGCGGCCGCGAAGAACGCCATCCGCACCGAGCCGCTCTCCTCGGCGAGGATGTCGAGCGCTCGCAGCTGGCGCTGCACGGCGACCACGTCCAGGCATTCCCAGGCCGTGGTCAGCCGCCACAGGTGCGCGGTCAGCCGCAGTTCTGGGTCCGCGACGTGACCGGCGGCCTGCGCCAGCTGGGCCGACAGCTCAAGTCGCTGCGCGAACGAGTCCGGTCCCCAAACCGCCAGCAGCGCCACGTCCAGCGCGTCGGCCAGCATCTCGGGCTGGCCGAGGTCGCGGGCCAGCGCGACCGCCTCGTCGGCGAACGGGACCGCCCGCTCGGGCTCCATGCTGTAAGCCCAGACCTTGGCCAGGGCGCCGGCCAGCCGGCAGCGGCTGGCCGGCGTCACCGCCGCCCGGTAAGCCTCGTGGACCAGCGCGGGCAGCTGCCCGGCCTCGGCACCGAAGCGCTGGCCCGCCGGCAGAGCCAGGGCGGCCCGCTCAAGCTGCTCGAAATCACCGCTGTCGCGGGCCTTGATGAACGCCCGGATCAGGTCGGCCTGAGACCGGCCCCGTTGATCGCCATCCATGCCGGAATCGTAAGCCGTCGGCGCTGGTCAGGGCCGCAGCAACGACACTGTCTGGGCGTGCTTGGTGACCTGCGCCGAGTCCCAGTCGCCGGTGCAGTAGACCGACAGCTCGCTGATCGCGCCGTCGGTGACGTCGACTCGGAACAGCTCCCGGCAGTACCAGGAGTCACCGCCGGAGTCCCAGTTCTCCTCGACTTCGAGCACGAACCCGGTCTTGGTGACATCGAGCCGAGAGCGGGGCACCCGGCCTTTCGCGGGATGCCCAGCCAGCCGCAGCCCAACCACGTCGTCGGCGCCCCTGGCCTGCAGCCGCCACTGCGGCATCGTGAAGTCGACGAATACGTCCGGCGTGAACAGGCCGTCCGGGCTGGTCCCGGTTTCCAGGAAGGTGATCAGCTTCCCGGCAAGGTCACTGGCCACGGCATCGGTTTCTGAGTTCATCTCTCCTCCTAGGTCGTTTGGGCTTTCATCTAGGAGGCGTGAATTCCGGCGTCACATTGTGACGAGCGGCGGAGGGCTAGGGGGTCGTCCCCTCAGGCCAGCACCGTGTCTTCCGCCAGGAGGTCCCGGCCGTTCCAGGTGAACCTGGCGGTCGTCACGGCGTCATCCCCGTCGCTGTCGGTGATCAGCTGGTGGATGCCGATGCCGCCGAGTTCGGCGTAGGTGCACCACTCGTGATCCGAGGTCAGCATCAGGTCGAGATCAAGCGCCGCGAGCAGGGCGAACACCTGGCCTCGGTTGCTTGTGTCCACGCCGACGAACACCTCGTCGAGCAGGATCAGGCGCGGCCCCTGCGGCACGGTCTGATAGTGCGCGGCGACGGCCGCGAACAGCGGCAGGTGCAAGGCGATCGCCTTCTCACCGCCGGACAGCGCGCCGTGCAGTTTCTTGGTGAGCAGCTGCCAGCCCGCGCCGTTGGACCGATCGATCTTGACGTCGAAGCGGTGCCAGGACGTGTAGTCGAAGACCTGCTCAAGCTGCTGTTCCCAGCTAGCCGCGGTGTTGTCGGCCTTGGCCTGCTCGATCCGCTCGCGGAAGAACAGGTGCAGGGCATCCCGATCGGCCTCGGTCAGCCGGACCGGGTCCTTGAGCAGCAGATCCCTGGCGGCCTTGGTGCCGGCCGGGAGGTCGGGCGCGACCTGCCAGACAAGCCGGACCGCGAGCTTGGACGCGGTGCGCACCCGCTCCAGCCTTGTGTTCATCCGGTCCACCAGGTCGTTCGCCTGCCGGATTCGATCGGCGAGGTGCCTGCGCGTATCGCCGGTCAGCGTCCGGTCGAACAGCTCGTGCTCGCGTTCGGTGATCTCCAGCCGGCTCCGGTCGGCGTCTTCTTTCAGGCGGCTCAGCAGCTCGGCCGCGCCGACCCTGACCCCGTCGATCACCGCGGTGAAGACCTGCACGTCACCGTCGGCTTCGAGATTGAGATCAGCTCGGGCGCTGAGCTTGCTCGTGGCGGCGTGGAACGCCTCCGATACCCGTCCAAACGCCGTACCCAAATCACTGGCCTCATAGGGGATGTTCGGCCAGGCGGCCGCCACCTGACGGGCGGCCTCCAGCGCCGCCCGGACCCCATCGGAGGCGGCTATCACTCCCGCCGCCCCGGCCACCCCCACCGCTCCGGCTTGGGTCGACAATTGGCTGTCGACCGCAAGGGTGCCTGAGGCCAGGTGCCGGAAACGCGCGGCGGCGGCATCGCGGTCCGCGACCGCCTTGTCCCTAGCGGTCGCATCGGAGACCCGCGCGCTTTCAAGCTGGCCGAGGCGCTCGCTCAGCTGGAGCAGCTCGGCCTGGGTCGCCTCCAGCCGAGCGTTTCGATCGGCCCGGTTCCTTCTCGTCGCATCGAGCTTCGCGAGTACTTCCCGGTAGTCCGCGCCCACCGTGGCCTCGACAGCAGTCAGCTTGGCCGCCAGCTGCTCATGACCGGCCTGCGCCTCGTCGGCCTCGTTCTCGCGCTGGACGGCGAGGGCGGCCGAGCGTTCGGCCCGGTCGACCAAGGTGGCCAGCACCTGGCGCGCCGACGCGAGCGCACTGAATTCGTCCAGCCAGTTCTCTGCCTGCCGCTGGAAAGACCCGATCGCGGCGGAGAGCGTGCCGAGCGCTTGCGCTTCAGTCGGCAGCCGATGTTCGGAGGCGAGCGCGGTCAGCCGCCGCAGCTCCAGCATGACCTCGTCCGACCTGGTTTTCACGATCGCGATCGCGCGCCGGACCGAGGTGTCGGCCGCCGCCAGGTCGGAGTCGGCCCTGGTGAGCGCCTGCGCGGCTTCGGTCAGTCCCTGATGACCAGGGCGGATGGCGCGCTCACCCGCGATCGTGTCCCGCCGGGCCCGCAGGGCCGCCAGGTCGGCATCGAACCCGGCGATCACCTGCTCGATCGAGTCGATCTCCTTAGCCAGCTCGCGCAGGCGCTCCTGCCGGGCGCGTTCCCTGGCGCTGGCGCCAATGTGGGCCGGGTGGTCCTGGCGCCAGCTCCCGTGCGCATTGCCCAGCCGCCAGGTGCCGTCGGCTCCGATCCCGGCCGGGTGCCCGAGCGGGAGCCGCTCGTCGTAGGCGATAGCCGACAGCAGGCGGCGGACGATTTCGACCGGTACGGGCGAGTCGGGCTCGGGGATCAGGACATCGGCCAGGGAGCGACCAGGCACGGGTGCGAGCATCGCCGGGTCGGCGAACGTGTCGTGGCCCTGAACCTGCCCGGCGGGCCCGACCCAGGCATCCAGCAGCCCGGCCGCCATCAGCGCGGCCTCGATCGGTCCCTGGACGTGGCCGGGCACGGCCGGCCCGAAGTCGACGATCCGCCAGAACGGCGCGCCCGCCATCGCAGCGCGATCGGCGGTCCGGGTGGCGGGCGGCTTCGGCGGCCGGTCCCGCCTGGACCGCAGCTCGCTGACCTCCTCCGCCAGCTCGTCCTGCATCGCAGCGGCCGCGTCCCGCTGACCTTTGACGATCGTCTCGGCCCGGGTGATCTCCTCGTTCGCACGCGCGGCGACGCGGTCGATCAGCGCCAGCAGGTCCGGCTCGGACTCGGCCTGGCCAAGCACGGCCTCTGCGGGGGTTGTTAGGGGGTCGTCCCCCTTGGCCAGCACTGGGTCGTCGAACCTGAGTTCGCGGCAATCGGCCATCCACTGGGCCAAGCGCGCGGTCAGTTCGTCGAGGGCGGCCGCATAGTCACCGGCCGCCGCCTCGCGCCGGTCGCGGGCGGCGGTGAAGACCGTCCTGAGTTCCTCCAGGTTGGTCTCCGCGTCCGCGCGCCGGGTGACCGCCCGATCGTGGTCGTCGAGCGCTTTGCGCACCGCCGCGATCTGGTCGATCCGAGCCTGGACGGCGGCTCGGAGCAACTGCCGGGCCTGGGCCTGCCCGCCCTCCGTGGTCTGCGCCAGCTCGTCGTGTACCGACGCCATCGCGGCCCGGACGGCCGCGTGCCTGGCCTCGCTTTCGAGCGCGAGCACGTTCTCGGCGCGCTGCCCGCAGGCGCGATCGGCCTCCTGCACCTGCGCCGCGTCGGCGTCGGCCTGTGATCGTCGCAGGCCCGCGTCGGCCAGGAGGCTGGTCGCCCGGCTGCGTTCGGTGGCAACCCGCCGACGGAGCCCGTCGAGTTCCCGGCCCTGCTTGTAGGCCTCGCTTTCGGTCATCCCGTCGATCTGGGCGTCGCAATTGCCGATCTCGGTGCGCAGTTCACCGATCGCCTGCTGCGAGGTGGTCTTGCGATCCGCTACCCGCTCGTACTCCTCGGCCGACAGCCGCGCCGTCCTGGTGAGGGTGTCCATCACCGAAGTCGCCGAGATAACGGCGGCGCTGGCCGAGCGCAGGACGCGGCGAACGTAGGTGCGCTGGCGATCGGCCAGCACGCGAGTGGTCTCCACTTCGGCGTCGAGCGCGGCGAGCCGTTCGCGCTGCTGATCGAGTCGTTCGAAGCCCTCGGCCAGATCGGCGATCTCCTGCTGGCCCAGCGGCGGCAGCGCTCGCGACAGCAGCCCGGACAGCAGCGCCGGGTCGAGTCGTTGGGAGAGCTTGGGCATGCGCAGCTGCAGCAGGGCGGTGATCAGCGCGTCGTAGCGCGGCTCGGACAGGCCGGGAAAGAGCGTCTGCCGGACGGCGGTCCGGTAGTCGCCGGCGTTGCCGTGCAGGACGCCGTGCTCGCCGATCGCCTCGGCGAGCACGGCCTTGGAGAGCGGCTGACCGGTCTCGCTGACCAGGTTCAGCCCGTCCGGTTGGCCTATGCGCTGGCTGGTGACGAAGTAGTCGGCGTGCACGGTCGAGGTGTGAGTGCTGGCCTGGAGTCGGCAGCCGCAGGTAAACCAGCCCTGCCCCGGGCTGGCTTCGCCCGAACTGAACTCGAGCCAGACGTAGCCGACCCGGGTGGTGGCCGAGGTGCCCTCGCCCATCAGGTTCCAGTGCATCGTGCGCTCGCCGGTACCGAACGTGGACAGCCGGCTGGCTCGCAGGTTGGCGTCGAACAGGAACGGGAGCAGCAGCTCGAGTGCCTTGGACTTGCCGCTGCCGTTAGGTCCGCGCAGCAGCAGCCTTCCGTCGTGGAAGGTGAAGACCTCGTCGTAGTACCGCCACACGTTGACGATGCCGACCCTGGACGGCACCCATCTTTCGCTGCGATTGCCTTCAGGCGCTGAGTCCGGCCGGATCAACTCGGTTACCGTCATGGCTGGATCTCCTCCTGCGGCGCGGCCGGGGGATCCGGGGGGTCGTCCCCCCGGGTCGGCACTGCGGTCCTGGCCGCGCCAACGGCGTACCTGGCAGCCGCCGGGAGCGGGGTCACCACGTCTGCGTCGACCTTGACCAGGCCAAACTCGGCGAGCACGGCGACCGCGTCGGCCCGCAGCTTCGCCGGTCCTTCGGCATCCCGATAGCTCAGCGCCCAGCGCGGAAACTTGGTGAGCAGCTCGGCGGTGTGGAAGTCGAGCTGGGTCTGCGTGGCCGGTGCGCCTTGCAGCCGGTCGAGCAGCAGCAAGGCGGCGACCTTCGCGGTGCTTGAGTCGTCGGGGAACTTGCTGTCGGTCGCGATCGCCTCGGTGTCGATAAACATCAGGCCGTCGGCGCGTTCTTCGAGCGTGAAGCCTCCCTGGTCGGCGGCGCGGTGCAGCAACTGGCGGCCGGTCGGCGAGGCGAGATAGGCACGCTGGTCGGCCGGGAGATCGTCGAAGTAGACCACTGGATCGTCGGCCAGCTTGCGGAAGATCGAGTGCCGCAGCCAGAGGTTCCGCTGGACGTCGGAGATCGGCACGGAGTCCTGCTGCTCGCCCAGGGACCGGCCGTAACGGCGCTCGTGGCTGACCACGGTCATCAGCTCGTCCAGCCGCAGCGGGACCTCTTCCGGCGGCACCTCCAGCTGGGACGGGCCGACCGGTGCCGCCATCAGGCGCAGCAGCAGGGTGGAGTCGACGTGATAGAGCACCTTCGCCTCGGCGGTGTCGACGAAGCTGTCCGTGCTGCCGTCCACGACGTCGAGCACACCGTAGGCCTCGAGCAACCTGAGCACGTCGGCGAACGCCATGCGTTCTGAGCGACTGGCCGAGTCGAACGCGCCGACTACCTGGTCGGCCGCGCTGCCCCGGCTCAGCCGGTCGGCCAGCAGGCCGATGGTGATCGCCGCCACCGACAGCAGCTCGGCGCAGGTCAGGCACAGCAGCACGTACCGGCGCCGGTCGAACGGGGCCCGGCTCGAGCGGGCTCTTCTGGCAGGACGGCTTGGGTCGGGACTGACCCCCACCTTGACCAGCCTTGCGTAGCCGAGCCGAGGTTCGACGATCAGCGTCCAGCCGCAGTAGTAGTCGAACCATTGCCTGATCGGCTCGCGGCGACGACGGATCAGGTCGAACTGCTCGGGCGCGGCGCGTTCGCTGATCAGCGGACTGGCCAGCAGCACCCGGATACCGCGGGCCGCTTCCTCTCGTTCGACGATCGCGAGCTGATTGCTGAGGTTGCTCACGGCTGACCCCCGGCGGCGGGGGTTCGAGGGGGTCGTCCCCCTCCGGCTAGCACAGCGGCTATCCGGTGACTGGCCCCAGGTACACGGACCTCGATCTCGTAGTCCGGCCCGCGGAAGGTCCCCAACGGCGTGGTTAGCACCGCCATCCCGCCGGACGCAGCCGCCCGCAACACGATCTCGATGCGGCCGTCCGACGTGGTCGTCCGCCGCGTCCCAGACCGGCCTGGGGCGGTACTCAGAGCCCGGCCAAGAAGCTCAAGCAGCCGCTCGAACATCACGTGGTCGAGCGCGCCGAGGCTGGACAGCCGGACGCTGCCGCCGCCGGTATCGAGCATGCTCCAGGCGGCCTGAAGTTCGGCCCGCTCGGCGCGGGCCCGCTCGGCTCGCTCGGCCTTGACCTTGGCGACATCCCGGACTCTGGCCGTCCGGCTGAACCGCTCGACCCGGCCGGACGAGCGGAGCAGCGGCGACACCTCGACCGGCGGCGCCTCCTGCCAGGTGCACGAGGCGCTGACCAGCTCGGGATCGGGATGGGCCAGGTGCGCGTGCCTGGCCGGGCTCAGCCCGAACATCGTCGACCAGAGCCGGTGCAGATCGTCCTGATCGGAGACGACGGCGAACCAGCGGGCGAGTTCACGGAAGTCGGCGGCCGCGCTGCTCATCCGGCGGCGCGACTCGGTGATCCGCTCGAGTGCCTGCAGCAGCGTCAGGATCGCGCGCCGGGCGATGTCGTGCAGTTGACCGACCCGGGCGGGAGTCGCGTCTTCTGGCAGGAACCAGGCCCGCAACCCGGCCCACCGGATCCGGCGATGCTCAAGCCAAGCCGGGCCTGGGTCACCGGACAGCTGCGGCAGCTCGGCACCGGACAGGGCCCGTTTGTGCATCAGGCCGACACCGTGGTCTTCGACCGCACTGATGCGCTCGCCGATGGCGTAGGCCCGGTGATCCAGGTTGGCCACGAACTCCTGCAGGTACGCCACGGTCGAGGCCTTGACGTCGTGGAACGTCGCCAGGTCGGCGCCGTCGGCGCGGAGCAGCCGCTGCAATTCACCGATGAACTGCTTGGTGTTGGCCCTGAGTGCTTCCAGGTGCGACTCAAGCTCGGAAAGGGTGCTGAAGATGCGGCGGTCGGTCCCGGCCTCAAGCTCGAGTACCAGGTCGCCTAGCCGGTCACTGATGGCATCGAGCACTGCGGTCTGGAGCGCGCCCGTCGACTCCAGCAACTGCATCGCGTGCGTGACTCCGGCGAAGGCCGCCTCGCCGCGCCTGGTCAGCGAGTACTGCAGGTTGCGCCGCTCGTATTCACTGGCGGTGCGGTAATTCTCCGAGTGATTCTGGATGACATCGACCAGCTTCCAATCCTGAAGCTGACGCAGCGCCGCGACGAGATCGGCATCGTCCATGGCTTCCAGCCAGCCGACCGAGCGCAGGCGCACTTTCACGTCGTCCAGGCCCAGCGCCGTTTCCAATCTTTCATTGGCGTAGGCAAAGGCATCCAGAATCGAAACGTAAAGGTCGGATCGGTCGACCGAGGTGAACCGAAACATCTCCGGCGGAACGCGGAGTTGCTCCATGTAGTTCTCCCGACCTGACTCGCTGCTACGAGACTCAACAGTAGGTCGTTGGTGTGACAGATGGCCGGGGTTCGGCTGGAGTGGACCGGCCTCAGGCTTGCGGGAGGAGAGCCCCGAGCAATTTTTCTGCCAAACGCTCTTCAGGAACAGTGACGCCCTCCTGAGTCAGGTGCACGGCCAGGTCCGCGTCCCACGGGGCCGGTGTGACGCGGCCGACGCCCGGGCCTTCGGCGACGGCGGCCAGGTAGTCCTGGCTCGTCATGCGCCACGGGATCGCGCCCGTCCTGGCCGCGACGTTGGCCGCGATGCGCAGGCCCTCGCCGTCGAAATCGCCGTGGTAGTGCAGCGTGGCACCGACCGCCGCGAGGTGGCTGAGCAGCGCGATCGCGGCGCTGTTGGGCCAGCCGGCGGTCACCACGATCGGCGGGCAGCGGCGGCCGAACCTCGCCAGCGCCATCGCCAGCATCGACGGATTCTCGAACACCCAGACCTCACCCGGCATCCCGGCCCTGAGATTGCTGGCCCGCAGCTGGCTGAGGGTCAGTGCCGCCACGTGGCCGGCGGCGGCGCAGGTGCGCAGGATCTGGCTGGCGATATCGTCGCCGGCCGCCCGGATTCCGCCGGCCAGGACGACGTTGGACAGATCGTCGTCGGCGACGCCGGCGCGTTCCCACAGCGCGCGCCGCTCCTGGGCGTTGGCTGGCGGCGGCTGGTCGTAAATCAAGGCCAGCGCCTTGTGCACCAGCGCCGCGAGTCTGGTGTCGTCGTCGAGGGCGTGGGTGTCGGCCAGGACCCGGTCGGCCAGGACTGGGAGCGGATCGCCGGGGGCGGGGAGTTCGGCGATGACGTTGAGTGCCTTGGCCAGCAGGTCTCGCGTCCTGGTCACCGACCCGCCGATTACGCCGGAGCGCTTGATCTCCTGCGCCCAGGTCGCGAGCACGGGCTGGGCCTGGACCACCGGCTGGCTGGCCAGCCAGTCCCAGAGCTGGGTCCGCTCGGCGTTTGCCCGGGCCCGATCCCCGGCCCGGTCGGCGACCGGCCCGATCAGTTGCGAGACGACCGCGCGGGCATCGACCCCGACCGAGTCGATGAGCACCTCGTCGACCAGCTGGAACGACACCGTCGCGTTTTGGCCCGGCAGCCTCGGCAGACCCAGGAGATCCGCCAG
>WNEY01006391.1_pt1 | contig 15694 bp, 6 predicted proteins | sample 5400531 | NCBI WGS metagenome assembly WNEY01 (sample SAMN13153338, study PRJNA577476) | soil metagenome | isolation source: 200 cm saprolite under Douglas fir tree site 1 | place: USA:California | collected 2015-04-18
ACAGGGTCTTCGCTCAAATCAAATCCTTGGAGTGCGTATTCGGCCCAGGCACACCAGCGCCGCCATCGGCCCGCCCGCCATCCTCCAGCACCTCGCGGATGGTGTCGAGCAGGACCTGCTCGCTCAGCGGCTTCGCCAAATACGAGGCCACGCCGCTGGCGATGGCCCGTCTTCGCTCACCTCCTGTCGGGCCAGCTGTTATCAAGATTGTGGGTATTCGGCAACCCGTGCTGATCAAGTAATCGTGCAGCGCCAAGCCGGTCATTCCCGGCATTTTTACGTCAACAATAAGACAAGACGCGCCATGCGCTTGGGCCCGGCTCAAGAACTGTTCGGCCGACGCAAAGACAGCCGTGGCGTAACCGTGTGCCTGCAATAGGCGTTGCAGAGCGTCGCGGACCGCCTTGTCGTCGTCAACAATCGAGATCAGCGGCTCCATCGGGCCACAGCCTATCCTTGTGCCGTGCAACGATACTCCGGTCACCCGTGCCGGATCGATCGGCCGTGGAGACACCCGGCTACCGACAAGGAGCACCGCCACAGCGCTTTGGTATAAAACGGCTCGGTTGCCTGGGTCATTCGCCGCCGGCCGTCGCCAGCGGCAAGGTGAAGCCGACTCTGGCTCCGCAGGGCTTTCCGGGGGAGGCCCACAAAGCCCCGCCATGCGCATCGATGATCGAGCGGCTGATCGCGAGCCCGACGCCGATCCCGTCCGGTTTTGTCGTGTAGAAGCTGTCGAAGATGCGGGAAATCTGCTCCGCGTCTAGACCGCGCCCCGAATCCTCAACGGCGAGGACAACCGCGCCATGCTCGAACTCAGACCGGATGGTCAGTTGCCGCGGCCGATCGGTGATCCCGCTCATGGCCTCCAGCGCGTTGGTGACCAGGTTCACGATGACCTGTTGCAACTGCACGGGGTCGCCCATCACCAAAAAGGGTGAGGTAGCAAGCTCGGTGCGCGCGACGACCCGCTGTTGGTCGATGGCGCCGCGCGACAAGTTCAGCGCATGCCGTGCGATGTCATTGACGTCCAACAGCCGCTGGTCCGGCTCCTCCTTGTTGAACAGCGCCCGGATCCTGGCGATTACGTCGCCCGCGCGGTGGCCGTCGGCAACGATGCAGCCTGCCGCTTCGCGCGCGTTGTCGAGCATCGGCGGAAGCTCGGCCAGGGAACGCATGCAGGCGCTGCCATTCGCGGTGATTGCGGCGAGCGGCTGGTTGATTTCGTGTGCAATCGCGGCGGCAAGTTCGGCTACCGTGGCCAGGCGCAGGGTGCGAGCCAGTTCTGACTCGGCATCGCGCAACGCCTGCTCGGTGCGCTTGCGCTCGGTCAGATCGATGACCGTGCCGATGAGTTCGACGCCTCGGGACGCGCCGCGCCTGACTTCGCCGACGGCCTGCACGTATTTGGTCGGCTCGCCGGGAATGACGATACGAGCCTCGCACGAGAAGTCCCTGTTTTCATCGGTAGCCCGCTCGACCGCCTCGGCGAAACGCGGGCGGTCGTCGGGGTGCATGCGCTCGGTAAACGATCGGTAGGACGGGGATTCCGACGCGCGATCGAGACCGAGGATGTCGAAGAGTTGGGCCGACCACTGCATGTCGCCGGTCGGCAATTCGAGAGTCCAACTCGCCGTGCGGCTCAGTTTCTGGCCCTGCGCCAGCAGGGTTTCGCTGCGGCGCAACTCCTTCTCCGCGGCCTCCCGCTCGGCGATTTCGACCTGCAGCGCAGTGTTGGTGCGCAGAAGGTCGCCGGTGCGCTGCTCGACGGTATCCGAGAGCGCAGTTTCCGCCCGTCGCCGCTGCGAGGTCCACGCGCAGGCCATCATCGTGCACACCACGAACGAGAGGAACCAAGGCAGTTCCTTAATTTGGACCTGCATGCTGTAAAACGGCGCCGCCCAGAAATATTCGACCACCAGCGCGGACAGGATCACCGCGAGAAAGCCGGGCCCCGTGCCAATCCAGGCGCTGATCACCACGGCCGCGTAAAATGGAAAGGCAAGCGGTTTTTCGGCCAAGCTTTCAACCTCAAGCATAGCCATGCTTGCCGCTGCGACAGCCGCGACAGCCAGACCGTAGCGTGCGACAGCACGATACAAGATCGGGCGCCGCTGATCCGGCTGCCGCGGTCTCCTCCCGATTATGCTGTGGACGCGCGCCGCAATCTCGACCCAAGGCCTCGGCCGTGAGGGCCTTTGGGGATTCGCAATGTCCGATGGCACAGAAATGTCCGCTTCTACTTTGTGTCGCCGAAGTTCGATCGAGAAGCCAATATCTCCGCTTTCTCGCATCCCTGGCAAGACAAAGGCGTCACAGAACCACGGTCAGCCCTGGAGAGCGCCTCCACGGATTGACCGATATGGTCAGGAGGGCCGCTGCACCGGCGCATTGCCGGCCGCTTGATGCCATCGCTCGCGGCGCTTCAGCTGGGCTTGGAGCCACATCTCGATTGCGTCCCTGTCCGGCCGATGGAACGTCGCGAAGGGGCGCACCGAGTGGGCGAGGTGGGGATTGATACTCAAATCCAGGCGATCGATCGGGGAAAACGCGGCGCGCCACCGCTCATGCTCCGCTTCGGCGCGCCATAGTTTTTTATAATCATCCGAATCGCGGCCACGCGACACCGACTCGTAATGAATCCAGGTGAGGAACGGGTCGTAAATCACAATTTTACCCGCAGAGCGCACCCGGACACAGAAATCCGCGTCACTGGAGGTTACCACATAGCGTTGCGCATCAAACCCGCTCAGACTGCCGAACACCGCGCGACGGCAGGCGAAAAGGGCGCCGGTTACGGCGCCTACCTCGTGCGTCAGCAACGTTCGATCCAGGTAGGAGCCGTCATCCGGCGCATCACCCATCGCCTCGTGAGCCGTCGTGCCGTCTTGGTTAAAAGCAATGCCGGCGTGCTGGATGGCGCCGTTCGGATAGAGGAGCCGTCCGCCGACCACGCCGATCTCGTCCCGCGCCAGCTGGCCGCGCATGCGGGTATCCCAGTCATTCGTCAAGCAGATCATGTCGTCATTCAGAAATACCAATAACTCGCCAGTAGACCTGTCGCGAACCGCAGTGTTGTTTATCTCCGCCCAATTGAATGGCACCTGGCGAAAGACTACCTGGGCGCAATCGAACACCTTCTCGATTTCGGAAAACCCAAATCGCGCCCGAGGGTCGAGTACGCCATTCACGACAACGATGATCTCGATGAGGCCCCAGTTGGCCGCGTGCCGCTGCAGGCTCGAGATCAGCGCGAACACCATGTCGGCGCTGTCCCGGGTCGCAATTATTACCGAGATCCGGCTCTTAGGATCGTCCGGCCAAAGGATCTTGACCGCATCGGGGACTGGCCGGCCGATCGCGTCGTCATGCGCGACGGCGCGCGCCCGACTGCCGCTCCGGTCAAGATGGAGCTGCACCGTGCGCAGCGTTCTTTCCCGCGCGCTTTGCGGGTCGCGCGACGGAACACTGGGTGAGCTGTGCACCAGCAGCAGAGGCAAATGGATGAAGGCTCCGTGGCCGAAGCGGTCGAGCGCTCGAAACAGGAGATCGTGACGGGCATCGAGCAAGGGATCACAGGAGAGGCCATCAAGTTCCCCATAGGCTCGCCGCTCGATGCAAATCGCGTCGCCAATGTAGTTGCGTTGCAGCAGCAGGTCGTAATCGAATGCCGGCAGGAACCGCGGGAGGAGGCGCTCGCCGCCGGCCCCATCAACCAGGACTTCCCCGTCGGTGTAGATGATCGGCGCGGTTGTCCGCTCGATTGCCGACTCGAACCAGGCGAGCGCCTCGGGTGCCAGCGTCGCGCCCGCATCGAGAAGGATCAGGTGAGACCCTCTCATTCGCGCAGCCAGGCTGTTTACGACCGCGGTCGTAGGCTCGTTTGGCGCCAGCCGAACGATCTCGACCGACTCCTTCGGAGCATCGAATTCAGGCAGCGCGTCGCCGGACAACACCAGGAAAACATCGTCCGGCACACGGGTTTGCGCCAGCACCGAAGCAAGCGTCTCCTCGGCAGCGCCAGGCGCGCTGGCATCCGCGACGACCACGATAGAAAAGCTCGCCGCACGGCTTGCCGGAGGGGGTGGAAGGACGAACGGAAGCAAGGACCGCACGACGCCGTAGAATGTCAACGCCCAGGATTGCTTGTGTCTCAGTGACGGCAGCTGTTGTTCGAGACGGTTAAGTGACTCCATCAGCTGGGACAATTCTTGACGGATGGGCACGGCATTCGGATCGGCGATCCGAGCGCGAAGATGGTGCACTGCCCGGTAAAGCGGCTTTCCCCGCCAATCGCCGGAATCCGGCTGATAGGCTGACCACAGCTGTTCGATGCAATTGCGGACGCGGCAGAGTTCGTCGCGAAACTCGGCCTCGATACCGATTTCAGGGATGGGACTGAGTTCGACGACGTGCTCAGGCAGCACCATCAAATCATGGCCCACCGCAGTGATCGCAATAGTGGCGCGGCTCAGATACCGGGCATCGGGCAGAAGATCGAGGCGAACGGTAAATCCTGCGCGTCCCTTGCCTCCATAAAGCGCCTGCACGTCGTGGCGAAATTCATCCGCTGCCACGATCTTCAGGGTGCTGCCGTTGAGCTTGATTTGCACGTGCAGAAGCCGATCGGGGGCGCTGCGATCGACGATCCAGCCGCGGCAAATTGTATTGGCGACGATGTCTATGCCCGAGACAATTTCCGGTTCCGGGGCGGCTTCGGAGTGGCGCTCGTGGTCGGCGGCGGAACGCCGACCGGGCGTTTGGGCCGCACAGAGCCGGGCGATCAATTGCCGGCCAGCTTCTCCATATCGTGCCTCTACCATAGGGCGGCAGGGGGTGGCCGAAAGCACGCGCCCAAGTACGCCTTTCCATTCCCCAAGCGTGAGGCCCTGGCTAGGCGGAGCGAGCCGCGTCTCGGCGATCAGCTGCAGCACATCGGGCAACATCCTCGCCGACAGACTGCGGTGCGGGAGCAACTCATGCTGCAGAAAGCGCTCGACGACCGAGTGTTCAAATTCTTCGGAGTCGATCGCCGCTTTCACGAGATCGCTGACAGGCCGCCCAATTTTGTCTTGCCGTACAAAATTGTTCTCGGGCATCCGACCGTGGAACAGCGCATAAAGCAGGTCGACATCCTTCAAGGTACGAATGATCATGGCGCTTCCGCTGGGGTAGCTCTGAACCTGAAGTTGAATATATCGGCAGAGCGCTGGGGTTAGACGTCCTCACGGCGACAACCCGAGTTCCGTCGTCAGCAGGTCAATAGCCGCGTTTGAGGTATCATGCTGCACAGTTAGCGTGACATGGCCAAGCATCACTCGACCATCAAATGCGGCGTGCTCGTTTACGACCCGGAACTCGACGGGGTGATCATTCTCCTCGCCGATCAGGAAGCTCAGATTCACCGAGAATACCCCCGGTTTCAGGGGCCGTATGTTGGTGACGCTAATTTGCGATCCGGCGATCAGAACATCGACGATGAAATTCATGTCGCCAACCTCGTGCGAAAATCCCAAAACGATCTCCGCCGCCCAGTTGCCCGGCGGGAGGTTGATGTAAGGGCCGTAAATCAGCGCCCGGACGCGCCCCGTGATATCGACCGCATGTGTCGCAGGTCGATGGCCATCCGCTAGAAAAAGCTCCCGAGACCAAGTGATCGGTTCCAACGCCCCGCCGGCCAGATGCCCGAAATATGGAGCGACGGCACCCCTAATGACCGCAAGGGTAGCCTCGTCCGGTACGCTCGCGTCCGAGCCCGACGGATCGCGCTCGGCGCCGAGGCCGAGCGCGGCCAGTTCCGCCACGACCCTCTCGATATCGGCAAGACCGACGGGCAGCCCGAGATGATTGGCGATCGCCGCCGCCGTTGCCGAAGGCTGACCCCAGTCCCGATCGGAACGCACTACAAGCGCCCGCGACATTACAGTGCAAGACCTAGCCAACACGCAACTGCAGCTGACACGCCGCGCGGCGTCGGCCAGCTCTAGAGCATCGCGGGAGACCAGCTCCCATGTTGCGACCTGTGGATCATCCAACGAGAAGATGAACGGTTTATCGGTCGTCGCGAGCATGCGGCGCAGCCAACCCGGAGGCTGACGACCAATGACAAGAAAACTACTGCCCTCCCCGGTGATCAGCGCGGTTGCAAGTTCTTCCGGGGTGTTGGCGGCAATCGCGGCAACGGAACCCAACGCCGCTTCCGCCATCCGCAGGATAACGGCGTCGCACCAGTCGCCAAATCGACCGGGGAGGCCGAGTGAAAAAAGAACCATCGCTAACGTCTGCGAGAATTACCTTGGGGCGCCGGGATATGAAATGACCGGGCGGGATCGACCGTACCATGGGCGTAGCCTTCGGTCTATCCTCGGGTCCTCCGGATGCTGTCTCAGTTTGGCGCAGGGATGATCGTCGTGCGTCCTTCGAGACGGCCGCGTTGCGGCCTCCTCAGGATGACGTTCTTTCTTAATGCCATCAAAAACTTACGTCATCCTGAGGAGCGCCCGGCGGGCGCGTCTCGAAGGACGCACGACATACATGCCCAACTCGAAATTGAGACACCACCGTCCTCCGGCAATCGCGCCGTTTCCAGAAGGGCTTCGACCGCGTGCCGACGCCGCCGGCTCCGAGGTCCCGCGGGTCGGGTTGGGCTTTTGCCCTCAATCCTCGTGGGCGCTTGCTGACGAGATTGGCTCAGGCGCGTCACCACAAGGTTTGGGAGATCCGAAACCGCTCCGAAGCGGTGCCTCCAACTGGCCGATCAGCTCCTTTGCAGGATAGCCAAGCTCGCCGTCATGCACCGCCGAGATCGACAACAAGATCGCCGTTTTCCCGGGGCAACCGTTGACGGCATGCATTGGCTGTGGTTTTCTTGCACATTCCTCAGCCTAATCGTACCAAGCATTGTCTCTCGCTAGGCATTTGCGATGCTCACACGAGTCACCCCGCAAACTGCACCGAAGACCGCGGAACGCCGTGCCCGAGGGTCGCGCGGCGTATGGAGCGCTGACCCAGCCCGCTTTAGAAGAGTGTGACTGGTGACGGGAGCGCCGACGGCGGAGCCCGACCCTACGCGCCGCGTCGGGGTGGAGGCTCGCAAGACCTACGCCGCCAAGCTACGCGACGGATTTATCGAAAAATACCTGTCCGGAGCCGCAATCCTCGACATCGGCTATAAAGGCTACGAGAGCGATGTGGTTCCTATCGTACCACAGGCGATCGGCATAGATTTGGGTTATCCCGGGTACGATGGCCGCACGCTACCGGTTGCCGACAACTCGCAAGATGCTGTGTTTTCCAGTCACTGCCTCGAGCATATTGATGATTCGCGATCCGCGATCCGCGAGTGGTTTCGGGTGCTGAACACAGATGGCTTTCTTGTTATCATTGTCCCGCATCAATACCTGTACGAGCGGAAGATTTCACTACCCTCGATTTGGAACCCCGATCACCGCAGATTCTACACGATCGCGACGCTGCTGAAAGAGATTGAAGATGCGTTAGAGCCGAATACCTACCGCGTCCGACATCTGGCAGATAATGATCTCGGTTACGATTACTCGATCCCGCCCGACCATCACCCGTCTGGCTGTTATGAAATCGAGTTGGTGATCCAGAAGATCCAGCAACCCTCGTGGCATCTTCACGAGGGAAGTCCATCAATCGAACATGTTTCGTTAACCCGGCCACCGCCTTCGGCGAGCGAAGGCCGAACCGCCGGCAATCACTCGGTCGAACTGTGCTCCTGGACGGCTGGCGCGCGTTCCGCTTTGGACGATTGCCGCATTGATCGCCCTCGGCGGCTCTTGGTACTGAAGCTCGACCACCGCGGCGATTTTCTGATCGGTCTACCCGCCCTGGAGAAATTGCGGGTCACCTTCCCAAACGCGCATATTACGCTGATATGCGGCTCGTGGAATGTTGCAACAGCTCGGGACCTTGGTGTAGCCGACGAGGTTCGGGCCTTTGATTATTTTCCGGAGAACTCGCAGAACTGGACGGGAGATGCGGTCGAGGACGTCGACCGCTTTCGGGAGGTCTGCAAAGGCCAATTCGATATCGCCGTGGATCTGCGGGTTGACGAGGATACCCGGCCGCTACTGCGCCACGTCGATGCCGCGCTGCGATGCGGGATTGGCTTCCGAACGCGACACCCGCATCTCGACATCGTGCTCCCCAGCGAGTTCGAGGCGCGTGAATCGGGGCCGGCCCAGGACGATACCGTGGTCCTCCCGCCCGACGCATTTCACTCGCGAATGCCGATTCGGACACCGTTCTTCCATGAAACCGATTTCTCGGTTACCGCCCCCCATCTGATATACGGCCCCTATACTCGCCTGCCGGTGGGCCGGCTTCGCGCCGAACTCGCGTTTCAGCTGGCGGCACCGATCCTTTGGCCGGCTCAGGTCAGGATCACGATCGAGGTCGCCCGCGACGGCGGCACGGACATCGTCGCCCGCAAACGGTTAAAGCGAGTGCCGAAATCTGGCGTCACAATCATTCCGGTCGAGTTCGCGAACAGCGATCGAGCGGCCCGCTATGAATTCCGGGTTTTCGTCGGCGGGCACCCCTGGCGCAGCCGGTTGCGGTTTTTTGGTGTGCGGGTACATTTGTTGGAGAAGGACGCATCCGCGGCGCGCTATTTGCCGGCGGAACTGCACATTGGCGAGCAGTTGTCGCTGCTCGTGCAGTTGATTGCGGAACGAGTCCGGCCGCTTTACCCATCGGACCTGCTCGACCGCATGGCCGGTCGGCCCGGCATCAGAGCACCGGCGCTGGTGGGGATCCCGCGTTCGGCCAAATGCATCGTGGTCGCGCCGCTGAGCAATTCAACGGTGCGCGATTGGCCGCTCGATCGATACGTCCGTCTGATCGGTATGCTGCTGGCCGAGGTCGAGTGCCATGTCGTGCTGGTCGGTTCGCGCGGCCAACGGACCTCGCTCAGCCATATCTGTCACCATTACGAGGGCGATCATCGCATCATTAATCTCGGCGGCCAGATCGATTGGTCCGCACTTGCCGGCGTGCTGCGCCGCGCCGACCTCGTGATCGCCAACAATTCAGGGGTCGCACACCTTGCCGCAGCATGCGGCAGGCCGACGCTCGCCATCTATTCCGGCAGCCATCAGCCGCAGGAATGGGGGCCGCGCGGTGAAAGCGTGCGTGCGGTGACGGCAGTGGTCCCGTGCTCGCCGTGCGGGTACGAGCGGCTGGAGTTATGTCAAAACCGGTCCTGCCCGCCGTTCCGGAGGGAAGCACGTCAGCGCTGCGTGCTTCCGACTAATCCAGCTTGCATCGCCGCTTCGTGCCTCGCGATGACCGCGAAAACCGGATCGTCCAAGCTCGATATTCACAGCCGGGTCGAGTCGCCTGGCGGCATCATCTATGACGGGCTCAATCTTACCCTCGACAAAGACGCCGGCATCGCGACCTACACCCGGATGCTGAGCCAGATAGCTCGAACCTTGGGCTACGATGTCGGCGTCGTCTACGGGACCACGTTCACACCTGGTAAGGACGCATTGCTGCAAGAGGTACTCTTTTTCGAGCAAATGCGTGTCCCGCATCAGTTGGACAGAAAAATTACACTGAGAGGAACGCTCAACAGGACGCTTAATCGGATCATCGATCAAGTACGATATAACTTTACGGTAACGCCGTCATCGCTGCGGCTTGGCGATGCGGTTATCGGACGGCAATACGCCGACTGGCTCGCTGGACATGATCGAGGCTTTGTCGGCCGCAACCTGTTCCAGAGCGCAAACACAATTTTTGATCGCACTGGACGGTTCATCAACCTGTCATTCGACCCTGCTCCGGATATGCTGCATTGCACTTGTCCAATACCATTGCGAGCGCGATCAGCATGTAACATATACACAATCCACGACTTGACGCGCCTGCGACTACCGTATGCCACTCCCGAAATAAAGGGCAAAGCCTTAACATTGCTCAAAAAAATAGCAAAAACAGCCGATCACATAGTCACGGTATCGGAGACATCCAAGAAAGATCTTGTTCGCATGCTAAAAGTCGATGAAAATCGTGTTACTAATACCTATCAGGCGGTGGACCTACCTCGAAGATATCTTGATCGGTCGCAACAGGCGGTAGCAAATTACCTCGATGGCCTTTACGGGCTGGAGATGAACGGATATCTGCTTTGCCTTGGAGCATTGGAGCCGAAGGCAAATGCCGGCTGGGTAATCGATGCATTTCTTTCGTCGGACGTCGATATTCCGCTGGTGCTCGTCACCGCTGCGGGTGGGGGGCATAACGCGGAGGACGCTGGCGAGCCCATGGCAGCGCAGGGTGCTCGAAATGTGGCGGGTTCGCCGATTCGCTTTCTGAGCTATGTCGGATCATCGGCACTTGTCAGCCTGATTCGGGGGGCGCGCGCGGTCGTTTTCCCGTCGCGGTACGAAGGCCGCAGTCTTTCTGTTCTCGAGGCAATGCTGCTCGGTACGCCAGTTGTTAGCCCGACCAGCGAAGAGCTGGCCGAGATCAGCGGTGATGCGGCGCTGCTCGTGGATCCCTGCGATGTCGACGATATGGCTCGCGCCGTCACAGCGATCGTCAACGATGCGGATTTGCGCCGTGAGTTGAGCCAGCGCGGCACGGCGCAGGCGGCCAAATTCTCCGTCGCGCGCTACCGCGAACGCATCCGGTCGCTTTATGCCTCGCTTGCCTGAGAGCCCGATTCGACGGGGGAAGCCGGAGAATGTCCGATTGTATCACGTTTCCGTCTCTCTATCTGCGCTTTGGGGGCAGCCCCTTCCCCAGTCTGTCCGATTGTGGGAAGGTAAATTGGGGTCAGATCGGGGGGTGAGATGACGTGCGTCGCTGTGTCCGACCGGCGGCCTCCCGATCGGGTCGTTAGGGGCATCGGCGCGGCCGAAGGCAGCAAGTCGCAACTGAGGCGTTGATGGACGAGGGCAGATATTTTCCGCTCCCGGTGACGCAGAACTGGGCCTGGGAAAATCGGGTCGAGCCGGCGCATGGACGCGTTAACGGCACACGCGCAACGTTTGTCACAATTGCGACAGCCGACCGCGCGGGACAGAGCCGGATCTTTGCCCGCTCCGTGCGAGAATGCCATCGTGATGCCCGGCTGATCGTGCTCGCGCTCGATCCCGACGAGACGCCGCGGGTTTTCGAGGATTTGTACGACCTCGTCATTCCCGCCGAGCAGCTGGCGCTCGGCGGCCTGGCCGACATGCGCTTTCGCTATTCGATTGCCGAACTTTGCTTTGCATTGAAGCCCTGGGTCATTCGGCATCTTTTTGAAAGGTTTGCCGACGAGCCGATCTATTATTTTGATTCGGACATCGAGCTTTTCACGCCATTGACCGAAGCCGAGACTGCGTTGGCCCATGGCGCCAATCTTGTGCTGACCCCCCATATCCTGCAGCCCGGCCAGGATCAGGGCCGCGAGCGGGCGCTGTTGCGGTCTGGGTCATTCAATGCCGGTTTCGTTGGCATTGCACCGAGCGCGCAGGCACGCGACTTTGTCAGCTGGTGGTGCGAGCGGGTGAGAACCGGGTGTACCCATGATCCGCTCGAAGGTACGCACGGTGACCAGAAATGGCTGGAGCTGGCGCCGTCGATCTGCGACGGCGTCGCGGTATTGCGCCACCCGGGCTATAATTTCGCGTATTGGAATGCGTACGAACGGCCGCTGAGCTGCCTCGGTGGGGCGTGGACCGCCGGAGGATGGCCGCTACGTTTCGTGCATTACAGCCAATGGAATTTGCGGGAGCAGGATTCGGAGCAATACCTGGCCCGCTATTTTCACCGCGAATACGAGCCATTTGCCGGCCTTTTCGCCGCATATCAGAAAAGGGTGCGGGATGAGAGCCCATCCTGCGAGGAGCGCTCGAACGGGATCTACCGCGAGCTGCTCGCACCCTCCGGGCAGCCGGTTCCGGACTTGCTGCGCTGCGCTTATGCCCGGCATGGCCCGGCCGTCGATGGCAATTTGTCGGAGGTGTTCGCGCACACCGTTTCTGTCCTCAACGCCAGGAGCAAGGTCCGGGTAGATCTGCCGGACATCCCGATCACCGTTCTTTATGACGAGATTTGGCAGCACCATGGCGATCTGAAGTATCGCTTCGATGTCGACCAGGCGAGCGGCCGCCTGGCCTATCTGCGATGGCTTGTCGAAACGGGGGTGACAGAGCTGGGGCTTCCCGCCGCTTTCGCTCCCCCCGCGCGCTCGGCCCTGGAGAGCGAGCGGGTGCGGCAGATCGAGGCCGGCGATGAGGCGCCGGTGCCGGCCCCCACTACCCTCGATCGTGCCTTGCCGGTGCTCTCGGCATCGGCCGATACGATCGCCGGGTTGATCACCGCGCGCGACGCCGAACGCGACCGAACCCGCCAAAGGGACAACGACATCGGGCTGTTGGTCAGCAGCAACAAGGCCCTGCGGCGCGAGTTGCAGGGCCTGAAGGTGCGCCGCTGGCGCGACGAGGAGACCATCCAGGCACTCGACAAGGAATTGGCGAAAACCAGACGCACGCGCGACGCCGCGACCCGGCGCGGCCGGCAGCTCGCCAATGAGGTTGCAAGCCTGGGTGCCCGGTGGTGCTCGTTTTCCGGCTGGCTGGGTTCGCGGGCGCATTCGAGTCGGACCGAGTTCGGCCGACGGCCGATCCTTACGGCCAACCAACCTTTTTTGAAACGCGGCTTTCGCCTCAGCGATGCGGGTGAGATTGCCGGCGCCACGGTGAAGCGGGTCAAGGACGCACCATCCGGGATGTTGATCTATGGCCCCTACGTCAACCTCGCTCCAGGCACTTATGCGGTGAATGTTGACGCGCGGCTTTATCAACGGCTGCCCAGGTTGGCCAATTTCAAGCTCGATGTCGTCTGTGACGACGCACGGCAGATCATCGGATGTCGCAAGTTTCGTCTGCACTCGACCGCGCGCTGGCAGCGTTTCGAGCTGATATTTACCGTTTGGGATGGCGAGAATTACCCGGATTTTGAGACGCGCATCTGGGCACACAAGGGAACGGCGCTGGAGATCAGAGGGATAGACTTGTATCAGTTGACGGGGGAGCCGTCCCCCATCAGCGCCAGGGCAACCGATCCAAATGGCTGCGCTCGATCACGCTGACGGTGCCGAGCCGGTTGCCGTGGGCGTCACAGTGCATCGGCCAGTAAAGGCTTCCGTCGATGGACGATAATTTCGACGGAAGCAAAATCAACTCACCCGACTATTGGAACAAGCGGTTTCTGGAAGATTGGACCGCTCAGGGCGGTCGCGAACAGACGGCGTTCTTTGCGGAATTATGTTGCCGCGAACTCCCTGACTGGTTCCTGGCAGAGGGACGCGCGCGCAAATCGGCGATTTTCGACTATGGTTGCGCATTGGGTGATGCGCTGCCGGTCTTGCAACGCACCTTTCCCGATTCGCCGATTCGCGGCGGCGATGTTGCCGAAGTCGGCCTGGGCATGGCGCGCGCCCTTCATTCCGGCTTTGAGTTTGTCAACATCAACACGATCGACGAGAGGGGCGGCGTCGCCGACATCATCTATTGTTCGAATACGCTTGAGCATTCCGAGAATTGGCGAGAGATACTGCACCGTCTGTCCCGACATACCAAGGAATACCTCGTCATCATGGTGCCGTTTGAAGAAGAGGACCGGATCGACGAGCATTTCTGCACATTTGAGTTCGACAGCCTGCCGGCACGGCTTCCCACCGGCGCCCGGCTCATGCATCTGGGCGTGCCCGATGCCGGCCGCGAACCGGAGACTCAGTGGAACGGGCTGCAACTGATTGCGATCTATGGGAAGACGCGGCGCGGTCGCGATCCGGCTTCGGCTGGGTCGCTATCGCAACCGCGCAATGGATCGCTGCTGTTCGACCTGCGGGATGTCGAGCCGTCGGCCATCCCTTCATTGCTCGCCGGGCTCGCGGGGATGTCGCGTGCAAAGCGGCAGATCGCACGGGACCTCCGGGAAGCGCACAAGCTTGCGCGGGCACAGGCGAGCGCAGGCGCAGACGCAGCCAGCCGGATCGACGAGCTGGAGCGGGCCCATGCGGAATACGCCCAGCTGACCCGCGGCGTCGAAACCGCCCAACGCCGGCTGCTCGATGCGTTGACCGCGCTCGATCCCGATCTGATCGACGGCGCCGAGATTCCGCCGGTTCCCGAGGGCTGGCCGGCGGATCTTGACGATGATGTCGCGACCCATCGGGCGACGCTCGCCCGCCTCAGCGGAGCGGTGCACCGCGCCAACACGCTCGGATTGGCATTCCACAAACAGGCGACGGCTTGGCGGGCAGAGCGCGGCGAGCTGACCCAGCGGCTTCAAGCCGAGCGGCGCGCGTTTGAAAACGCGATCGGCGAGCGCGACCGGGCGCGCGGCCGAGCGAGCACGCTCGATTCCACGGCCAGCGAGGCCGTCACTGGCATGCCGGCCCCGCTCGTCAGCATTATTCTGCCGGTATACGACCAGGCCTATTTGGTCGACGAGGCGATCGCCGGAATCCTTTCGCAGACCTACGAGAAATGGGAGCTGATCGTCCTCGACGATGGCTCGAATGACGATCTCGAACACCGCGTCCGGCAATATCTCGATGACCCGCGGGTGTTGTTTTTGCGGCAGCCCAATCAGCTCCTGCCAGCCGCCTTGAACCATGCCCTGGCTTACGCTCGCGGCGACCTGCTGACCTGGACCTCGGCCGACAACATCATGCTGCCGACCCAGCTGGAGCGGCTGATCGAGGAGTTGGCGGCGCATCCCAATGCCGGCCTTGTCTATTCCGATTACTGGGCGATCGACGACAAGGGAGCGCCGCTCGATGATCCGCGCTGGCGGCCGCACAACCGCGATCCCGAAATTCCCGATTTGGCGCGCCTGCCGTCCGAGGTCACGATCGAGAATTTCCACCGCAGCGGCGACAATTTCATCGGCGCCAGCTTCCTGTACCGCCGCGCGGTCGCCGAAATCGTCGGACGCTACGGCGACGATGCCTTCGGCGGCGAAGATTACGATTTCTGGCTGAGGATGCATCTGGCGACGCAATTCCGTCACGTTGCCGAGCCGCTCTACAAATATCGCGTGCACCGCGATACCCTGACGTCGCGGGCTGAGGAATTGGGGCTCTTTGCCAATATCCGGGAATTGCTCGAAGCCGATCGCTGGCGCATCGAAACCTTGCTGACCGACGGAGGACTGGTTACCGGCGATGCATTGCTGCGGCCCATCAGCCAGTTCCACGCCTCGCTGCTGAAGCGTTGCAGCCCTGTCACCTACTCGACATTCGTTGAGGGCGGCCCAGGCGCAGCCCCCGAGGGGCCGCTCGTCGTTGACATCGACGTGCCGTTGCGCGCGATCGATGCGGCGGCTCTGCGCCATGCCGACATCCTGTTGTGCCGCTCGGATCTGACGGCTTCCGCGCTGCGTCGGGAGGACTGGGCGCGGGACAAGCGCATCCTCACCTGGAACGGCGAGCCGACGCCAGCCGTGCTGCATGCGTTCATCCAGGCCTTCGCGGAGCAGGTGACCGCAGCCGCGACAGCACCAAGGCACCGCACGCTGCCGCGAATCGATGAACCCTTTCTTCCCGCTCGGATCCTGTTGATGGTTGATCGCTGGTCATCCAGCGGGATCGAGAACATCGTCATCGACCTCGCCCAGAGCCTCGTGAGGAATGGCAGGAGCGTATTTGTCGCCAGTGCCCGAG
>WNEY01001720.1_pt1 | contig 15689 bp, 13 predicted proteins | sample 5400531 | NCBI WGS metagenome assembly WNEY01 (sample SAMN13153338, study PRJNA577476) | soil metagenome | isolation source: 200 cm saprolite under Douglas fir tree site 1 | place: USA:California | collected 2015-04-18
GTTTAGATCAACAACTCCCAGCCCCCGCGTAGGACTATTTTCGAGGGTGCGTACGCCACGTTAAGGTGGCCTCCGCCACTTCGCCGGGCTAATGCGCGCCGGCGTGCTCGTGCTGAACCGCCTTCCGTGCCGAATAACCCAAACTACCAATCGAGTGATGACTCACGCCGTGAATGTCACGCTAATGGTTTCGATGGGGACAAGATACATTCCCCATAACGGCATTCTGCTGAGGCGAAAAAAGTAACGACGGAGGTGGGGTAAAAAGCTGTCCCACTCTTGCAACGGCATGGCCCGCGATCAAGTCACCACTCATCGCTCCAGCTCCGGCGCCGGTCGTAGCTCCAACCGCTGCACCGGCTGATGGTCTAGCGGAGATGGCGGGTTAGTGCGCGTCGGCGTGCTCGTGTTGAACCGCCTTCGCCGCGGTGGCGCCGCCGATCTTGATGGAATGCGCGGCCAGCTTGTCTCCGGTCTTGACGGCGTCGATGACCACGCGGTCGCCAAGCTTCAGGTCGGTCCTCTGCAGGGCGTGGGTCGCGCGCGCGTAAGTCGTTTTCGCATCGAGCGCAACGTCGAGGCTCTTGCCCGCCGCCGTTGTAACCGTCACGGACGTGTCCGAGATCTTGCTTACGGTTCCCATGACGTGCTCGAAGCCGCCGTGGGCCAGGGCAACTGCGGGTAGTAACGCCACGACAAATGCGATCGCCAGCGCAATCTGGTTACGGGTGATGATGCTGGGGGTGTTCATGTGGATTGCCTCCATTCAAAAATTCCTCTTCTTCCTGCTCTTCCTTCAACTCGTCGGGACTCTTCGGGTTTAGCTTCTTCATCTCTTCCACTTCCTGACTGGTGAGCTGCGGCAGATGACGAATGAAGTGTACCAGTTTCCAGGAGTCCTGATCGTCGTGGTCGGAGCCGCCCCAAGCCGGCATCCCTGTCAGGCGAACACCGTTTTTGATGATGTAGAACAGCTCGCCATCGGTCTTATGCTGGGTTTCGTCCTGCCTCATATCGGGAGCCGGGGGATACAGGTGCTTCCCCATCGCAGTATCGCCGCTTCCGTCGTTGGAGTGGCAAGCCGCGCAGTGATCCGCCCAGTGCGCTCGGGATTCAGCTAGAACTTCGTGCGTATTCGGAACGGGATTAGCCTGTTCTCTGGCATTGGCCGGGACCGCCATGGCGCGGGCTCGCCGGGCAGCCCATCGTTCCACGCTGCTCGGCTGCTCGCGGGTGCTGAATCCATTTGCGTTGAACAGGAACACACCGGCCGCGAGAGCCGCGGTCAGCACGAACGATAGCGCGCCCAGGAAAAACCAGCCGAGTTTCCCCATGTCGATACCATACTCGCCTATTCCCAGAGCGCCAAGCAACGCGCGAAAATGGAAGCCGGTGAAATCGATGCTCTACACACGAAGGACCTGGGTCGGAATGGCGGCCGCCGCGGTCGCGGTGCGGGGCGCACGGGCGCAGACGAGCCTGCGTTCGGTTCAGACGCCGGTGCTCAGCATTGGCTACGAAGAGAGCGGCGATGCGCGCGGATTTCCGGTGATCTGCCTGCACGGCTTTCCGGATGACGTGCGCGCCTGGGATGCCGTAGCGCCTCCGTTGGTGAAGGCGGGGCATCGCGTGCTGGTACCCTATCTGCGCGGCTACGGCCCGACGCGGTTCCGCGAGGCCGCCGCCCCTCGTATGGCGGAGCAGGCGGCCATTGGCCAGGACCTGATCGACTTCGCCGACGCGCTTCATCTGCCGCGATTCGCCGTGGCAGGCTACGATTGGGGCGGCCGGGCGGCCTCGATCGCCGCGGCGCTCCACCCGGACCGTGTGCGCGCGGCGGTGCTGATCGGCGGCTACTCGATTCAGGATACGGTGGCGCCTCCGCAGCCGGCCGCTCCCGAGGCGGAAAAGGCGCTGTGGTACCAGTGGTATTTCAACACCGAGCGCGGGCGTGCGGGCCTGAAGGCCAACCGGCGCGCGCTGTGCCGGCTCTTGTGGGCAACCTGGTCGCCCACGTGGCACTTCACGGATGAAGTATACAACCGCACCGCGCAGTCGTTCGAGAATCCGGATTTCGTGGATGTAGTGATTCACTCCTACCGCCATCGCCACGGGAACGCGCCGGGGGAACCGCGGTTCAAGGGGATGGAGCAACAACTGGCCCAGCGCCCGAAGGTCCAGGTCTCCTCCATTGTGTTGTACGGCGCAGACGATGGAATCGGCCGGCCCGCGCCGGAGGCGTCGCCGGCTGAACGGGCGTTGTTTACAGCGTTGGTGGCGCGCCGTGTCGTCGCCGGCTCGGGACACTTCATGCCGCGCGAGAAGCCGGAGGCAGTGTCGTCGGCGATGCTGGAATTGCTGGCGAAAACTCACTAGTCTTGCGCCTGCGCCCGCACCCATTCGCTATAATCGTTCGCGATGCTCGATCAACGAACCATTGATGAGTTAGCGCGGCGGCTGGATCAGGCGGAGAAGACGCGGACGCAGATCCGGCAATTTTCGATCGAGTTTCCGGGCATCACGATTGACGATGCGTACGCGATTCAGAAAGCGTGGATCGGGCTGAAGGTCGCGGGCGGCCGCACCATCAAGGGCCACAAGATCGGGTTGACGTCGAAGGCGATGCAATACTCCTCGAACATCGGTGAGCCCGATTACGGCGCGCTGATGGATGACATGTTCTTCGCCGATGGCTCCGATTTGCCGATGGAACGGTTCATCGTGCCGCGGCTCGAAGTGGAGCTCGCGTTCATCCTGGGCAAACGGCTCACCGGGCCAAACTGCACTATTTTTAACGTCCTGAATGCCGTGGATTTCGTCACGCCCGCGATCGAGATCATCGACGCGCGCATTCACCAGGTGGATCCCGAGACCAAGGTTACGCGCAAAGTCACCGACACCATCTCCGACAATGCCGCCAACGTGGGGATCGTGATGGGCGGGCGTCCGTTCAAGCCGCTCGAGGCCGACCTGCGCTGGGTCTCGGCCCTTTGTTACCGCAATGGCGTGATCGAGGAAACCGGCGTGGCAGCGGGAGTGCTGAATCATCCGGCGCTGGGCGTGGCGTGGCTGGCCAACAAGCTGGCTCCGTATGGCGAAGCGCTGGAGGCGGGTGAAGTAATTCTGGGCGGTTCCTTCACGCGCCCCGTGTACGCAAACCGCGGCGATACTTTCCATATCGACTACGGCTCATTCGGGTCGATTTCCTGCCGCTTCGTTTAGTACACTCCGCTTTGCTGACGCGCGCGGTTCGGTCAGGCTTGTGCTGTCACCCTAACTCTACCGAGCCACGACCGTGAGGGAGTGGTCCGCCCTGCTAGACCTTCGCAAAGGCGCTGAGCTCGCGGGGGAAAAGCTCCTCGATCTGAACTCTGCGGTTCGTGACGCCCTGTTCATGCGCGAACTGGAGAAACGCGTCGAGCGTTCGACGATTGGGCTCGATCCCATAGGGCCACGGGTCTTCGCCGAACACCCGCTGCGCCTCGGCCATGGCGTGATAGACACCTGGAAAAGGAACGCGCGCAGTGGTGGCTTTGGCGAGATGCTGCTGGGCGTTCGCTTTCGCCTGTTCAAACGCTGTGAACAGATTCATCGCAATCCAAGGATGGCGGTCGAGCGTCGTCTTCTTGATCACCATGGCGTGCATGATGGGGAAGATCCCGGTCTCGCGGTAGTATTTTTCCTCGAGCGCGCGAGTTTCAGGCCACAGTCGCGTGATGCGCGTGTCACCGGCCACAAACGCGTCCGGCTCCCGGGCGGAAATGACGGCGTCCAGATCGCCGGCGAGCAACATTTCGTTGAGCGAACGATCGCGGATGCGCTCGATTGCGACGCCTTCGGGAAGCGACAGGTTGACTTTCTCCGCGCGGCCCGCTTCGTTGACGCCGGCCTGCACCCAACGAACGTCTCGCAGGGGCACGCCGCACTGGTGCTGCAGGTAGGCGCGCGCATAGATGGTGGCCGTCTGCGCCCATTCCGGAATGCCGACGCGGCGGCTGGCGAGATCCTTCACATCGTGAATGCCCGCGCGCGCCGCGACGTAAAAAGCCGATTGTCGGAAAACGCGCGACGGAAACACCGGGATCGCGACTAAGGGCGGGCTGCCTGCCGCGACCAGCGACACGTACTTGCCCATCGCAAACTCCGCGATATCGAATTCGGTGAAATTCACCGTCCGGAAGAAAATTTCCTCGACCGGCAGCTCCAGCACAGTGAGCGAGATGCCCTCGGCACGCACGCGGCCACGCAGCAGATCGCTTACGTGGTCGTAGTAGGTTATGGCCAGTGAGAGTGGGATGTCAGGCACGGAGCAATTCGCTAGGATAGCACCATTGCTACACTAGATCGGCTGCATGAATATTACGATTCTCGACGATTATCAGGACACCATCCGGACCCTGGCCTGTTTCCAGAAGATCGCCCGCCACAACGTGACCATCTGGAACGATCACACCAAAGACACCGGCGCTCTGACGGAGCGGCTGAAGGACACCGAGGCGCTGACTCTGCTGCGCGAGCGGACACCGATTCGGGCGCCTTTGATCGAGCGGCTCGACAAGTTACGGATCATCAGCCAAATGAGCGTGTATCCGCATATCGACGTGGAGGCGTGCACGCGGCGCGGCGTGATGGTCTGCTCCGATACAACTTCGCACGTCTCCTACGCCACCGCGGAGCTGACGTGGGGGCTGATCCTGGCGTCGTTCCGGCGCATCCCGCAGGAGATGGCGGCGCTTCAGGCCGGCCGCTGGCAGACCTCGACGGTCGGCCACACTCTGCGCGGCAAGACGCTCGGCATCTACGGTTATGGCAGGCTCGGCAAGGTGGTCGCCGGGTACGGCAAGGCGTTCGGCATGAACGTGTGGGTGTGGGGACGCGAGTCGACCATCGCGAAGGCGCGCGACGACGACTACGAGATCGCCGGCAATCGCGATACATTCTTCGCCGAATCGGATGTGATCTCGCTGCACGTGCGGCTGGTGGATGCCACTCGCGGCATGGTCACCTCCGCCGATCTCGCGCGCATGAAGCCGGGTGCGTTGCTGGTGAATACCAGCCGGGCGAGGTTGATCGAACCCGGCGCGCTTGAGGCCGCGCTGCGCGCTGGACGGCCGGGCATGGCAGCCGTAGATGTTTATGAAGAAGAGCCGGTTCTCGGCGGCAAGCATCCCTTGCTAGCCATGGACAACGTGGTGTGCGTGCCGCACCTGGGCTACGTGACTCGCGAAGGTCTGGAGACGATGTTCAGCACCATTTTCGACCAGATCCTCGCCTATGAACGCGGCGCGCCGATCAACGTGGTGAATTCCCAGGCGCTTAGGCAGGCCGGTTCGTCGTAAAGCCGCCCGTCGAACCCAGCGCCTCCATCGGCTGGTTCAGGTTCTCCTGCCAAAGCAGCGACCCCATCCAAATATTTAGAGGGCTGTCCTGAATGGTCAGCTCATACACGCTTTCGGCGTTGGAGGCATGGTTGTGAATCGCCCAACCCGGTGCGGAAAGCATCAGGTCGCCTGACTTCCACGTGTATCTCTTGCCCTCGACGGTGCTGTAACCGCTGCCGGAGAAATAGTAGTTGATGGCGGAGGCGGTGTGGCGATGCGGGCGATCCACGATGTTGCCCGGCCGCACGGTCATGGTCGCGAAAAAGTTGCTGGTGGTGCCGTTGGTGTGGCCGGTAGCGGGATTGTAGAGCAAGTACAGCCGCCGGCCGGCGTAGGACTGGCCGAGCGCGCTGAGCTTGTCCAGCTCCGCCTTGACCTTTTTCCAGGGGAAGTGCAGGGGCTTGTGCGGGACGATGTCCGGGTTGATGAGTTTCTCATACGGCATCAGAAACGCGCCGTCCTCGGTGAGTTGGAACGTGCCGAAGGGGTTCTGGGCGTGAGCGTGCGCGACGGCCTCCTCTTTCGCGGCGCCGTTGACGGGCGGATTTTCGTCCACGATGTGCACCTGCATCTTTTCGAGCAGCGCGGAGTTGCTATAGGTGAGACGAACCTGAAGGTCATCGGTGTCGTTCAGGTGCTCATACACCGCCCAGGCGGGCGTGTTCCAGACGTCGTACTGTTCGTAGCGGATGCACTTGCCGTCGATGCGCGTCTGGCCAGCCCCGCGGATGCAGAAATTCACCAGCGCCGAATTGTGCCGGATGGGTTTTGTCTGCTCGCCTGGTTTCAGCACACACAGCGAAACGGCGGTGCCCGGCGTCAAACCGCCGCCGGCGCCGGTGTGCGGATTCACGACCATCGATACGCGCCGGCCGTTCTCCGGAGCGGGCAGGGAGGCGAGCCGCTCGACCTCCGCCTCAATGGCCTCCTTGGGGATCACGACGGGAGCAATCAGTTTGAGAGGTTCCGCGGACAATCCAGTGCGATCGACGAATTGAAAATCGGGGTGTTGCATTTCATGCTCCTGTAAGGCTCTGCTTCTTATTATGCAAGCGCGGCGGCATCTTGTGGGGATGCTCGAAGGCGCGGCCGAGATGGGAAGTCACGGCCGTGCGATACAGCTCGATTCCCAGCGCCAGGTCGGAGATGCCCATGCCGAGCGCTTTGAAGACCGTGAGATCGTCAGAGGGGGCGCGCGGGGCGCGCGCTTCAACGACGCTCGACAGCGGCCGGACACGCGCCCAACCGCCGGCGTCGTCGCGGAAGAAATCCATCAGCTCGCGCGAGAGCTTGCGGGCCTGAGGAACGCTGTCGGCCACGATCAGGCTGGCCCGCGCCAGAACATCGCCTGCCAACTCGGCGCGGCTGGGCACAATAGCCCCCACGGTGTTGATGTGCGCGCCGCGGGTTAGCATGCCGGCGGTAAGAATGGGTTCGGTAGCCCTGGTGACGACGGTGACGACTGTCGCTCCATCCACGGCTTCGGCGATGCTGTTTGCGGCCACCACCGGAAGGTCGAAAGCTTTTCTCACTCGTTCGGCAAATGCCTGGCGCCGTTCCTGGTTTGGGCCGAAGACGCGGATTCGTTGGATGGGCCGCACCGCGATCACGGCCGCCACCTGCGTCATCGCCTGTTTCCCGGTGCCGATGATCGCGAACTCATCCGCGCTCGGCGCCGCCATCCACTTGGTGGCGACTCCGGAGGCGCTGCCGGTGCGCATCTGACCCAGCGCGAACGCTTCAATGATGGCCTGGAGCGCGCCGGTGTGGCTGTCAAAGAGAATGAGCAGCGGAGTGGCTCCGCCTTCGGTGTGCGCCCAGGTTTTGGTGCCCACGAATCCGTCTTGCGGGAACGCCGCGCCGATCGCATGCAGGGTGGCGTGCCCGTCCCACTCGACGTGAGTCTTCACCATGTTGGTGGCGTGTCCTTTTGCTTCGGCCAGCAGCCCGCGCTCGAGTGCGTCGATGGCGCTGGGGAAGTCCATCATCGAGACGACGTCGGCTTCCGATATCCACAGCGGCGATTCAGGCATACGTTAAAGAGGAATCACCAACAAGCCCGGAATCTGCAGGCTGTCATAGATCACGATCTTTTCTTGAAATATCGGACGGCCCTCGACAAACACGATCTTGCTTCGGTACTTGCCCGCCATGAAAACTTTGGTCTCCTCGTCCTGGAGGGTCTGGAATACAACAAAGTTGGCTTGCACCAGATGGCAGTAGCCCTGCCGCTCGACGACCTGGACGCTGCCAACCAAATGCCGCAGATAGCGCGGTGAATACACGCTGGCATTGCGAATCGCGTTTACGCGGTCTTTCATCATCCCCTTGCCGTGGCAGGACATGGTCGCGATGGGAAGGTTGCGGTCCACGTTATCGCGGCCGACGATTTTGTAAACGCCATCTTCGGCGAAAAACTCAGGCCATTCCTCGATGCGGTCGTCATCCAGGCAATGAACGTAGGCGCTGATGAGGTCGTCGGCTTCGGATTTGATCGACTGCGCGTCCACTACGCCCAACCCATGATCTCCCGGTAGTATTGGTAGAACCCGCGGATGGCGCTTTCGGTGACCATGTGATTCTCGTTGCGGCAATCGCGACCGCCCATTTCGAGGACCGCGGCCTCATCCGGATGCTCCATGAAACCTTTGTGGCACATCTCAAGCGCTTCCACATCGTCGATCGAGACCAGGCCGGCGGGTCCCATCAAATTCGCCTGTTTCAGGCGGAAACCGGCCATTTCCTCGTCGTCGTCGGCATAGCCGAAGAAATCCCAGACCAGATCGAAGTGATGGGGTCCCTTGGGCAGGATCTGCCGCATGGCCAGCGTGTTGGTTTGCTGCTGAATAATGAGGCCGGGAAAAAGCGTCTGCATCACCACCGTGTTCTCGTCCTTAAATTCCTTGCGGCGGTTCAGAAGCGAGGGATCGTGCAGCACGTAATCCGCTTTGAGCCTGGCGATGTCGCTGGTCTGCTCCGAGGCTTTCTGCTCACCTTTGCGGGAAACCAGAACCGCGTGCCTGCCGGTCTCATCCATCTCGACCTTGGACTTCTGATCGGCGCGAAACAGGCCAAAGGTCACCAGAAACACGTGCAGGAGGCTCGCGTGGTAGGGGTCCTTGATGTTCTCGGCCATCAGCTTCCAGTTGCCGGCGATCTTCTGGCTCATCCGCCCCAGCGACCGGAGCGGCCGGCCGTCAAAGACCCGCTCGAAGTAGTACATCATCAGCTCGCCCAGATACTCGCGGAACGGCGCCATGCCGTGATCGAACGACGCGAACACCACGCCGTTGACGGCTTCAACTTTAAGAGCTTGCATCCGATGCTCGGCCATCTGAAAGTCATCGGGCATCCCGCCCAAGCGGATGTCGCCTTCGGGCACGCCTCTGCGAAACGGAACGGCCAACAGCTTGCCGCTCAGGTCGTAGCGCCACTGATGATAGATGCAGGTGAAGTCCTTGGCATTGCCGAAGTGGTCCCGGCACACCACCGCGCCGCGATGAGCACACTTGTTCACGAAGCTCTTCAGTGATCCGTCAAGCGCGCGCGTCACCACCACCGGAGTGTCGCCAATGAAGGTAGCCTTGAAATCGCCCGGCTGGGGAATCTCCGCTTCGAGGCCGACGTAATTCCAGGTCGGCCCCTGGAAGATTTTTTGCTGTTCCAGATCGTACACCGCCGGGTCCGTGTATATCCAATACGGAATCCGGCTGATCCCTTCTTTGGGCCACAAGCGTTCGATGCGGACGGCTGGTTGTTGTATGGTCGCCATGTTAGTCGGAAGCCTTGCCGCTCGCGGGGAGCATTTCACCGTCCCAGCGCCGTGTCAGATCCAGATGGATATCGAACTGGTCGAGTATCCGCATGACTGTTTGATCGACCATTTCGTCGATGGACTGCGGACGATTATAGAACGCCGGCACGGGCGGCAGGATCACCACGCCCATGCGCGACAGCTTCAGCATGTTCTCGAGATGGATGTCGTTGAGGGGGGTCTCGCGAACCACCAGCACCAGCCTGCGGCGCTCTTTAAGGATCACGTCCGCCGCGCGATGGATCAGATGCTCGCCCTGGCCGTGCGCAATGGCCGCCAGCGTCCGCATGCTGCACGGAGCCACCACCATCCCCTTCGTCAGGAACGAACCGCTGGACACTGGGGCTCCTTGATCGCCGGGAGAGTAGTGGCAAGCCGCCATCCGCTGCACTTCGTCGAGCGTATACGGCGTTTCGTGGATCAGCGTGCGCGCGCCCCAGCGGCTGACGATCAGGTGCGTTTCGACGTCGGAGCCTTGCAGTGCTTGCAGAAGACGGACGCCGTAAAGCGAGCCGGTGGCGCCGCTGATGCCGACAATCAGCCTCGAAAACTGGGGGTCTGGCATGGGCCGCTCCATCTCTATAGTCTTGCACCATTCGGCAGTCAATTTCCGGTGTGCGCGTGAGACGGTAAAGTGACCTGTCCCGCCATGTCGGACAGACTGAGAGCCGACAGCCTCTGTACGCAAAGGCAAAGGGAAAGAACCGTTTCAGGGCTTTCTCGATGGATCGACGCGCCTAGCACGCGCTCGGCACGAAAGACTGGTATGACCACTCCTATCAGGCCGACGGAGCTGAGACGCTCTTGGGGAGGCGCGAACGCCTTGTTAAAAGCGGGGAACGACGCCATCTCAGAGTATGTTCTGGATCGTTTGCGCACTTGCTTCACGGGTGTCACATCAGGACACTCAAAGTCAGCATTTTCCACAAGAATGGAGTAAAATGAAGGGTAAGACTTTAAAGCTGTGGAAAACTCTACGCACGCAAGGGGAGTACCGCGCACGCAGGGTTTTTATCCGCCTGTGGCCTCCGCGAACCCGGCTGTGAACGGCGCTCAACTTAACCCTGGCCAACCGTTCAAATCCAAAAGGATCGATCAACCGCCGCTTACCGAACTCACGTCTGCCAAACCCCCCTTCAGATCGCCGCGCAACACCATCCAATGTTATCTTGTATGCGCAGTCATATTTATTTTCTACAGCCGGTTTTTCGATGTGTACCTGACGCAATATAGAATTCCAGCGATCACTCTGGGGCTCACTGCCCTGGCAAGCCTGTTCAGTGGGCATCTCTTGCAATCGCTGCAATATCGCGTCAGCAAGCTGCTGATCCTTTTCACGGGCCTTTTGATGGTCTCCTCAGTGTTTAGCGTATGGCGAGGCGGTAGTGTCGAGCTGCTTACCGGCGTGTGGTTTAAATCGCTATTGGTCTACGTCTTGATCGTCAGCCTGACCCAAACCTGGCAGCAGAGTACGCAATTGGCGCGCGCCATGGCGTGGTCCATCGGCGTGCTGTGTGTGTTGAGTTTTATTTATGGCAGCGGAGAGAGCGGCCGTATTTTCCTCAAAGAAGGCAAGCTTTCGAATCCGAATGATTTAGCGCAAGCCCTGCTGCTGGGGTTGCCATTTCTCCTGATGCTGTTCTCGCACTCGGCTACCCTCGCGCCCACGCGCATCGCAAGCATCTTTTTCATAGCTTTCCTCGGCTTCGATCTTATACATACAGGTTCGCGCGGGGCCATGATTTCGGCTGCGATCTGCTTGCCCGTGGTAATCGCAACCAGTGCATCCAATGTCAAAGTCGGGACGGCTCTGGTGCTCATCGGGATTCTGGCCGCAGGGACTCTAGCGTTTTCCCGTGCGCTTCGCGCCCGCTATCTGACGTTCCTCGACTCCACTGCCAACGAAGACGTATCTGAGCAAACCGCCCGACTGAGTGAAAACGCCGTAGCCTCGGCGGTGTCCCGTCGTGAAGTATTGCTTGAAAGTGTGAGACAAACGATCCTTCATCCGATCCTCGGCGTAGGACCCGGCATGTTCGCCGAGGCTCGGGAAAAGGATGCGGCGAAACAGGGAAAGCACGCCGTCTTTCTCCTCACGCACAACACCTATACGCAGGTGTCCAGTGAATGCGGCATCGCCGCCCTGGTAGTCTTTGTCGCGATTGTGGTTTCTATTTTTCGAACGGCCACGAAGATTCATCGCCTCAGCAGCAAACGCCGCGAGCCGTCTATGAAAGCAGTAGCGGCAGTGTCCTCGGCCCTTAGATATAGCGTGCTGGTTTACGCAGCTACTTCCCTTTTTCTCAGCATGGCCTATCAATCTCTCTTGCCTACCTTGGCCGGAATGGTGGTGGCGCTGGAATATTCCTTGGCACGCCAGCTTGCGACACCCGCCAACAGCCCTGTCTCAGTACAACCGCCCGTAACTGCGGAAGCGTCGATGACCGTCCCGGCGATGCCGGTTGTGGGCTATGCGACTCGTCTAAAATCGAAGTTCAGAGAGAAGACCTTAGCCTAGATTAGCAGCCTAGAGCAACAGCCTAGAGCAGCGGTAAACCGGTAGAGCGCGGGATGGAGCGGATGCATCATCCTCATGTGTCCCTCGCCCTGAAGGTATACCCCGCTCCACACGTTTGGACACCAGTAGGGCGATTCGCTGGTGTTCAAACACTGAGAGTAGAGTGGCGATAAGGAAAGTAATATTCGCCCAGATCACCGGTAAGAAACTGCTTCTTGTAATTAAAGGAGAACCAATTACACAAAGGAGAAACGCCGATAGAACGGCCGTGACGGCCGACAACCGCGGGCTCCGACGCGGCCCGCCGAACCTCGAAACTTCAGTCGCGCTCATGGTTGGGAGAACATAGGTGTGTAGCGCAGGATTGGCCGGCTGGATTGCAAAAGAACATTGTACACTTGAACCTCGTTCTGTCAAACGGAGGCTCGGTTGGAGCGGCATGACAAAAGTGTAAAATCTCTAATGCTCCTGCGCGTGTATCTGGCGCTACCCTGGAAACCGCTCGCCGGACAGATGTTCATCGTCGCGCGGAAAGCAGGTAAACCTTGACCGGCTGCGCCGAAATATGCGGATCACTGCCGGAGAGCCGTGATCAAACCGGTGGAGTTGTCCATTCACGGAACGGAGCGGCGCGGAGCAACATCACAGCGGCATTTGAGTGTGCCGCTCGCCGGACGGAGTTATGTTTTTGCAGTATAGAGGGTGCTTAAAGTCATGAAGCACGTACATCTGTTCGTTCCACGGTGCTTGGTGGACCCTAGTGTGGCGAAACATGTGGATGGGACAGATTTTCTTATATTCCTGTTCCTCGTTGAAGTCCGTAATCGCAAGTAGCTCGCCCATATATTCATTGTGGCAAGCATGTTCTGGCCACAGTAGATCATCAAAATAGCAATAAGTACGAGGTAGGCGAGTGTTAGCATCGTCATTCTCAAACACGCGGAAGGCGGTTTTGGTCGAGCTGTAGAAATCGAGATCAAATGCCACGAAGCCAATACTCCCTTTTGGAGTCCACAAAGAAATCGTGTCTTTGATGTCGCCAAGAATTAACTCAGTGCTCGGTGACAGTCGGGCTTTTAGGTTGGAGACATCCATCTTGTAGAAGCCCTTTTCCCAGACGTGTGCCAAATCCCGATAGTCAGCCGGAGCGGGCATGCCTTGCCCGCTATCGAAGCCAGTGACATTAATCTGGATCCCAAGGTGAGCGCCGACAATATTCGCAATTCTTTCGAGAGCCAGTAGACCTGTTCCCCCTGCGACACCCAACTCTATGACAGAAATCGCGTTCAAGCCCAGTCGCCGTGCAAGATCTGCCGCTGCATACACACCATAGGCATAGTGAGGCCTTTCGAAAATTCCGTATCGGACTCTCGTATCGACAGAGCCTAACGGAAACCGGCACCACAGGCTAAGGGCGCCAGGAATCTGTGTTAAACGCGCCAATATTCTGTCTGGAATCATTTCGTCAGCCTTCTGCCTCTGAGGTCCGCCTTCCGTGCTGGGAAGGCTTCCCCGCGCTTCTTCTCCGGTCGGTCCAACGGCGTCCGTGATGGCCTGGGCGGCGCTCCATTCGAGGACCGCCCCGTGCTGGCGTCACCTTGGGAGGGACTCAGACAGTGGATCTTCAGATCTTCATCGCTTTTCCGTTGCCGCTAAGTTGATTCTGTCATATTCGTGAACGTTGGTTACGTTGTTGTTATCAGTACCCTCGATAAAACGCGCTCCGCCTGAACAGGACGAGAACGGAATCTCCTTCCTCGTGACGCTCTAGGGCGTCACCAGGGGTTCTGCCTTACGTGTGAGAATAGTCTGGCCCGATGCATTGCGGTAGTCAATCTGATACCACATGACCCGCTGCGATAAGGCCGGGATAACTACGGTACAGCCAGAGGCGCATGATAGGCCGCTGTAGCTGTCGCTTGTGGCATAGGAATATGCCGAATTCCCTGACTGGATGGTGGATGCGTTAGTTATGCATGCCTCGCGCCTCGACGAACAATTAAAGTCGGGATCGTATCCAAACTCCACGATCACGTTGTCTGTTCCGGGCGGGACACCGGTGACCTTGATCGGCACCGGGATCCAGGACACCCGATTGACAACCGAGGCTCCCGGGTAGGGGGGGAGCTTGAACAAAAACAGCGAGTGAACCGGCGCCAGGTACGCATCGCTGACTTCCCAGGATCCGTCAGGCAACTCGTGCCCGTTCATATTCGAGCCTTCTAATACTTTCGGCGTTATAAATGGGATCGCAATTCGCCTGGAACCAAGGCCGAAGCCGTCATGATGCGCTGCATCCATCAAGTACTGCACAATATGGTTCCCATGGGCGGGTGTGATGGAGACGCAAATGTCATCAGGGTCGGGCAGTGATCCTCCCAGGCAGCGATAGCCGGAGCCGGTTGGAAACCCGATTGGGGCCTGAGCCGCCTTTGGGATATTCAAGTAAACATCGTTAGCCGCTGCCCCACTGAGACAATCGTCGGTTTTGTACGCCCGGCAGTAAGTGTAGAAATAGCTTGCATCGTCGTGAGCGGCGTAGTCGAAGCCCGCTGCGCTTACATCACGAACCGTGCGCCGTCCGCTCATGACCGTCAATCCCTGGCGTTTGTAGTCGTATGTGTTACCACTCTCCACGTAATCAGTGACCTTGTAGATGAAAGAGCGTCCGCCAACCTTCGATACCGTCTGCACCCAGCCTATAGAAACCTGGTGGGGACGAGTATCGATGATGTGAGTGTTCCTCTGTGTTCCGGTGACTGCCCCCGCGCTGGGATGAGTTTCGACTTCGTTACCAAAGCCATTGCCGCCGAATCCATCGAAAGATGGATTGTATTGATGACACTGGGCGGCGTTAGCGTGGAAATCGCCATAACGAACCCACGAAGCACGGCCCATGGCGGGCATAGGACACTCCCGGCCGGCAGCGGGAAGCGCATCCCCGTCAATGGCGGTGAAGTCGGCTCGGGCTGCGTTGTGACTGGAGTTGCCTCCCATATTCTCTACAAAATTCGTGGCGGTGCTTAATTGCTGTTGATAAAGATCCGCCGTGTTGAGCATGTGCGGGTCCGCCACGTAGTCCCACCATACCTGTGTATCGTAATATGGCTCCCGTCCGTGAGTGGACAGCATCGTATTGGGGATGGTGGTGCACTTCATGAACAGAATTGATCCCGAGGGATGCGCGATAGCCGATGTGCCAACCCAGAGAGGGCGCTGGACCACTAGGATCGTTGTTCCGCTGATTCCCACGATTCTGACCGCCTCCCCGTCGTCTGCGTCGCCCGAAGTATGCACGTCCATTATGTCGCCAATCGCTGCTACCTGGATCGTTTGGTTGGTGGGCGTTCCTGCGCTTACCGGCGTCGTGCTGTTGACGGTCACCTGAGAGCAATTATTTCCTGTAATCCCGAGCGGATTCGATAATCCGAGCCCGGCTAGCAGGGTCGAACAGTTGCTCAGGCTGGTGGTGTTCAGGCCGCCATCTGTAATCGTCATCCGAAATGGACCGGCATTGGAACCACCGGACCCTATGAGGTTATAGAATCCAGGGAAATAAGCTTGCGCTCCGTAGGGCGTGGTTAGAGTGTGCAGGCCACAGAATCTGGAGTTTGGAGCAGACCATGAGTTGCCAAGCGCCTTGACCTGATTCGTGACGGTGTCGAAGGCCCCAAACCAGGCCATTGCGTTTTGTTCACCCAGGGCCGCTGCGATCGTGAGCGTATTGGGGTTCAGCAGACTCCCGCTGGTCATCGACAGGCACACTCCGGTACAGCGCCCATCGAAAGCCGCTAGTTGATCGCTGAGGGAATTCGGGCTGGGAGTTACGTCCGTCCAGCGATAATCATCGGCAATCCCCGGATCATCGGGACCTAGGTCTCGGAAAAGGCCACCTGCGGTTCTCCCGAGATAAACACCTTTATAGATGTGCCTTTTGGTTGGATCAGCGTTCGGCGCTGTCGAAAACCATAATCCA
>WNEY01001722.1_pt1 | contig 15675 bp, 15 predicted proteins | sample 5400531 | NCBI WGS metagenome assembly WNEY01 (sample SAMN13153338, study PRJNA577476) | soil metagenome | isolation source: 200 cm saprolite under Douglas fir tree site 1 | place: USA:California | collected 2015-04-18
CGCTCCCGCCGATGTCGCTCGAGATCCGTGCGAGCGCGAATCCATCGATGCCGAACGGCAGCGGACTGAAGAGGAGCGGCACGAGCCGGGTCGCAAACGCCACGCACACCACCGCCCCGAGGAGCGCCCCATCGATCCTCAGCCGCGCAGGATCGCCTCCAGGGATTGCGGCGATGCGACCGCGGACGTCTCACGAATCGACTCGACCGGTCGGGCGGCCATGGCCCTTCGAAGGAGCAACAGACCGGAGAGGATCGAAATCGCCACGACCGCGAGGACAACGAGCGCGAAGGTAGCAAGGTCGAACGAGACGAGGACCTCATGGCCGAAGATGACCAGGCTCGCGTTCGGTTGCAGGGATGTCTCCGCGAGGAAACCGAGACCCGCGCCGAGGATCGCGGCGCCCGCCGCCAGCGGAAGCGATTCCGCGAGAAGGCGACGCCGCATCCAGCGGTTGCCCGCGCCGATCGCCCGGAGCACGCCGACGGCGGGCACCCGATCCGCAAAGGCGCGTGCCTGAACGGCGTGGATTCCGAACGCGACGAGAATCCCGAGGAGCGCGGCAATCCCGTCCGCAACGACGCCAACGGAGTTCGTCGCCTCTGCCACCGCCGACGCGAGGTAGTCTCGGGGCGCTCCGCCGATCCCGGTCCGGAGGATGAGATTCGAGATCCGCTCGTCAGTGGGCGGATCGCTCGCGATGTCTACTCGCGACAAGTCCGGTCCGGTCACGTGCACGCTCGCCCCGAATCCCCGGAGGAACGTGAGCAGCGCGGTTGGATCGGTCGTCCGGATCCGGATGGAATGAAACCCGGTCGCACCCAGCCCGGAGAGCAATCGGCCCATCGCGAAGTCGACCAGCAGCTCATCGTTCGCCGACGTAGCGGTGCGGTAGATCCCCGCAATCCGGACGAAAGCGATGCGCGGAACCGAGGAGCCGACCAACGTCACGTCGTCCCCAACGGCGAGCCCGAGTCGACGGACGAGGCCCTCTCCGGCAACTGCGGTACGGTCGCTCACGGTTGCGGCTTGGACCCACGCGCCGCCCTCAAGGGAGAAAAGCGCGGCGGGGTCGGCGGCCCGAACGACGACTGGTTCCCCATGGACCGTTCCGAGGCTCAGGATCTCTGGGCTCACGACGCTTGCCCACGGTTGCCCCGTCAGATTCTGTACCAGGCTCTCGTTGACGGAATACGGCCCGCTTCCCTGCGTCACGAGGTATGCGTCTCCCGCGAGGATGCGCGTCGGGACCCCAGGGAGGGCCGCGAGGATCGGCCAGGTGGCCCCGAGCAGGAAGGCGCAGAGGACCACGCCCGCGAAGGCCCGCCGTCCGATCAGGATGGGATGGCCCCCTTCGAGCGAATGAGGACGGCCGCGCGGCGGGACGGAACGAGGCCTGCGAGAACTGCCGCCACCCCGGAGATGAGGAGCGCGAGGCCCACCGCGACTGTCGGTGGTGAGAGGATCACGAGGTTCGGGAGACCGGCGAGGGGCGCGAGCGAAACGACCGCGTGCGCGGCGACGATCCCGAGCGCGGATCCGAGGATCGCTCCCGCGAGGGCGAGGAGGACGGCCTGGGCTTCGTAGACCCCGGCCACCGTGGCGGGGGACGCGCCGAGACTCCGGAGGGTCGCAATCTCCCGCGCACGGGCATGGACCTCGAGGCTCATCGCGGCGTAGACGAGGAGGCCAATCACCACGGCGATGACGAGCGCGAGCAGCGCGAGAGAGGATTGGACCTCCGCGACGCTCCCGCGGACAAACCCGATCGCGCCGAGCGTCTCGAGTCGCGTAAGCCGCAGCGAGGCAACGACCGCCGGGTCTAGCGGTGCGTCGGCCAGGATCGCTTGCACAGGCCCGCCCCGCGTTGCGTTCATGGCGATCAAGAGCTCCGGTCGGACGTAGACCCAATCGTCCGGAAAGAGCGCCGAGCGTGTCGGCGGCGGCGCGACGATCGGGAGGTCCGTGAGATGCAACCCGAACAGGCTCAGGTTCCCCGAACTCGCAACCGGCATCCCGCTCTCGGATTGGATCTGATCCCGCAATCCGACGTCGAGGGAGACGTTGCGCGGACCGGCCGGGAACCCGATCGTTCCGACGCCAGCGTGATATGATTCGAGGGCGACGACGAATACGGAGAGCGTGAGACCGTTAATCTCTAGGCCCGCGGCATGGGCCCTCATCGCGACGAAGTCGCCGCTCACGCTCGAGAGCGCGGTCGGGTCGATCGCACTCGTGAGGAGTTCGTTCCCCTGAATGTAGACGGCCGGGCCGGTCCCAATCCGGTTCGCGACGGACCCGACGCCGTTCGCCAAGCCGTCGGCGAGGCTCAGCGCCCCGACGAGGACCATGCACGCGAACGCGATTGCCCACGCCGTCGCTCGCGTGCGTCGCGTCAGGCGGGTCGCGAGGCGAAGGATGGGTCTCGACATGTCCGCTGCGGAACCGGTCTCGCACCATAAACGTTCGATGCCTATGGTTGCGGATTGGTCACGGTCTGGTCACTTTCTCCATGACCCCCTGGCTCTTTCCAATCCTCAATGAACCGAACAATGCGGGCGGAATCGGCTACAAAGGTCGCGAAAGAGGACGTCTGGGACCAAGTCTCGGCCCTCGTCGGCCGCTTCGGCCAGGCCGCGGAACAATGGGCGGCACGATTCAATTTCGGCATCTCACCGGAGGTAATTCACGGTCGCATGGAACCGATTCTGAGCGATGCCCGACGGATCCGGATGGCGGGATGGGGGGCGTTGCCGGGCGGGTCTGCGTTGCAGGAATGCCTTGCGAGATTGCGCGACCTCGCTCCCAAGACGTACCAGAAAACGGTGGCGCGAATCGCGGGCGTGTTCGTCATCCACTCCTACTTCCGATCCCGGATGACGCATGAGGCCATCGGCCAGGCCATTTCGACGAGTTCCTTCTACGAGTTGACGCAAGATCTCCTCGATGACCTGCTCGACGGGGGAGGCTGGACGGTCCGCGAAGCCGTCCGACTTCACGACCGATGCCTCCGCCCGATGACCGATTCCGCGGTCTCGACGGACGGACTCGATGACGAGCTGGCGAACTTCATGGGACCGGGGCAGGATGGCCTTGAACATGTCCTGGCGGGTGCCACGCGAGCCATGCGGGGACTCCTCGCTTCCAGCGATGAGCGGATCCGCGGGCTCGTGCACGAAGGCCACGATGCCCTTGCCCGTGCGCAGGCGGCCACCGTCCACTTCCGACGCGAGGGACTCGACATCCCCGCGGTCGCCAACATCGCGGCGAGCCTGCCTTCCCCCGATCCTCAGCTGCCTTGGCTCGACCGGCTCGCAATCTGCGCGTCATGGCCCTCAAACATCGCCCTGTTCGACGCGGGATTTACTTCGGCCGCAGTGCCGCAACGAGAACTGGCCGCCCATGCCCGCGCCTGGCTCTCCTTTAACGAGGCTGTCACGTTCCTGGAACACTTCGCGGGAGCCGCGGCCGACCTTCGCGAGGGAGTGTTCAACGTCGCCTGCGTCTACGCAAACCTCCCGGCGACGATCCTTGAAGAGGGCTCGTTCGGAGGATTCACGTCGCCACAACGTCATTCGATCTTCGAGAAAGCGACCGAGTGCCTCGTCCGCGCCGTGCGCGAAGGAATCGCGGGAGGTGGACCTCCCGAGGAGTACGCGCTCTTGGCCGTGATGATCCCGACCATCATCTTCGCCATGTGCAAGACGCCGCCGGACGAGGCGGCCTCGTTCTTTGCGATCCTCGCTCCCGCACTCCGGGCCACGATGGGGACAGAGCATGTCATGTCGGAGGTTGCCATCCCTGCGTGAGCGGGACTACCAAGTGACGTGGTATTCGCAACAGGGGTCACCTGCTCGAACACACCGGACCTTCCGCACCTGGCCATCGATGCCTCGCCAGTGAAGGATGCCCTCGTAGATCCCGTGAAACATGGCGCACATCGCGGGCGTCGGCATCCAGTCGAAGTGACGGAGGTCGGCGCTCCTCGGGGTGGTCTCGACCTCGAGACGACCGAAGTTCCACTCCTTCGCATACACGACGGGGGCCCTCTCGGACAAGGCGCGCAAGGACATCCGGCGGGCGAGCTCCCCTCGAATCGTCGGGAACGAAGGGGCCGTCGTGGCGAACACCGCGCGGATGAACGCGTAGCTCCCGTCCCCGAATCGCGCTTCCACCAGCTCGAGGAGTTCGGCGCACGCGTCGACGGAGATCCAGGAGTCTTCGGTGATCTCTCGCGGGTCGATCGTCCACGATCGGATGGCTCCGTCGAGGGCCTCCTTGCCCTTGGAATCCTGGAGAGCCGCGAGGATCCGGAGGACGCTGGAGCCTCGGATCTTCGGGACGAACCCGAGGTACGGGGTCCCGCGCGCAGACGCCGGGACGAACCGACGGTTCGAGCGGTCGAAGTACGCGAGCAACGAGGCCCCCGCTTCGGTGACGCCGTAGATCCGGCCCCGAGCCTTCGCTACGGGGTTGAGGCATTCGACGAGCCCGCGCCCTCCCATCTCCCGGAGGGCTCGGCTGACGTGCGTGATGCGCAGGGTCGTTTCGTGGGCGACATCCTTCGGGAATTTGGGTTTGCGCGATAGCGCGTTCAGGACCCGTTCGCGGTAGCCGCTGGCCGCGACGAAGCTGAAGTCGGACCAGACGTGACTCCGGGACTCCATCGGACGAAGGGATGAGCCCAGCCGATAATAACGTTCTTGCCCTTTGGCAGAAAATGGAGAATCGATAAGCCTGACGCCGGGCATGGAGGGCCGCATGTCGTCGACCCCGAGGTCGCGGCCCCCTCGATTCGGCCGGCGTTCGCGGGTTCGGATTTTCCTAGCGTTCCTCGTGGCCCTCGGCGTCGCAGGGACAATCTTCGCCTACGAACTGTCGCTCTTCATGGGACCGTCCTTATTCGTTCCCGTTGGTCGGGCCTTCCGCGAGTCGGCAACGATCGAGTTCACGGTTGCGGAGGGGCCCGGACGCCTCGTCGGGAGCTGGCATGCACCGACGGGAGGAATGATCTGGCTGAACCCGCCGACCGACAGCGGCTTCTGGATGCTCCCTTGTATCGCGTCGCGCGACTGGAACGGCCACGCGAATCTCTCCCTGTCGCCGGGCCATTACCGGTTGCTGATTTCACCAACTCCCCCGGGCGTCCTAATCGTCACGGGGACGATGCAAGTCATCTATCCTGGAGATTCGAACACGACCGACCACGCTCTCTTCGCGAGCTGGTGCGGCGGCTAGCGAACCGACCCGATCGAAATCTCGAAGTGCCGTAATCGTAAAGTGCGAGGGGGTCCTCGGGTGGCCACGTGTTCCTCCTCGGTCATCTCGGCATCGGGCTCGGCCTCGCGTGGTTCCTCTCCTGGAAATCGCCGACCCGAATCGATTATCGCTTCGTGCTGTTCGGGGCGATCCTCCCCGACCTGATCGACAAGCCGCTCGCCTACGTGACCGGGCTCGACTCGCGTCTCTGGGCCCACACGTTTCTCTTCCTGTTCGCGATCCTCGCGCTGAGCTTCGTCCCGACGTTGCGCGGCTTCCGACTCGTGGGGTTCGGCGTCGCGACCCATTTGCTGCTCGACATGATCTGGAATCAACCGGCCATCGTCCTCTATCCGGCGTATGGATGGGCGTTCCCGCCGGCCCCGTTCAACCTAGGCCGATGGTACGACACGCTGCTCCATGACCCGTACGTCCAGTTCGGTGAAATCGTCGGGTTCGTCTCCCTGATCGCGTTCGCATGGGTCCACGGGATCCGCTCTTGGAAGACGCTCTGGGATTTCATGGGCCACGGCACGCTCCCTTCGTTCGGACCCGCCCAGCCCCAGAAAGATTGAGGCCAAGGGCGCCGGCACCAGCAGAGGTGTCGGTTCGAGTAGAACGGGCACTCCTGAGCAGCGGGCCTTTCGAGCGGTCCTGCAAACGCTTGAGTAGTCTTCCAAAGATGCCCCGCGGGGCCGGGACACGATGGCCGAGGCATCGTCGGGGGGCAATCGAGGGGAATCGGGCTCGGGGTTGGCCGGCGTCTGCGGAATCCTCTTCGGCATCCTCGTGATCGCGACGTTCGCCGCATCCTACAATTTCCCGTCGGGGCCGTCCCAGGCCGATGCAACCCTCGCCCAGTTCGCCTCCTTCCGGAGCGCGTTCCTCGCCGGGGACATCTTCATCGGGCTCGCCGCGGTCATCGCGATTCCCTATTTCGTCGGGCTGCGGGCCGCCTTCAATGGAAGAGACCGGCTATTGGTTGGTAGCGCGACCCTCATGGGGCTCGTGGGGATCGTCGTCACAGCGGCGGTGTTCATCGGCGAGGCAATCACCCTCGATGTGCTCTCGGGTCCGTACGCGACGGGAGGTGTTTCGAAGACGGCCGCTGTCATCGTCGCACAAGCCGTCATCGGATTCGGCACCGTCGAGGTGTTCGGCTTCCTCGTCTTCGCCGCCGGATTCGCCGTGTACGGGTTTGCGACAATCCGGGGGAAACCATTTCCTCGCTGGCTCGGCTACGTCGGAATCCTGGGGGCCATCCTGTTCCTCGTCGGGTCGTTGCCCGTGAGCGGAGCATTCACTGCAATCTTCGCGGGGGTCATCCTCATCCTCGTCTGGGTCTTCGCCACCTCGGGACTCATGTGGAGGTCGCGGACCCTAAGCGCGGCACGTTAGACACGGGGTTTGCGATCCGGGCCGAGGTCCTTCAGTCAGGAACGGCAACGGTGTTCCGGCGCACAGGGCATCCGCCGAACCGCGGGGGGTGCCGTCAATATTTGCCCCTGTCGCGACTCCCGGGGCGAAACGTCAAACCTGCTGGTCCTCCCGGAAGAACTAAAATCGGTCGCGGCCGAGGGCGACCAAATCTTGATTGACGAGATGACGATGTCCGGATGGGGCGAGGTCATGGTCACAGAGGGACGCGGGGCGGAACATGTTGTGGTGCGGCGGCTCGAGGAAGCAGATTTGCCTGAGGCTGATCGGATTACCCGAATCGCATTCGGGACTCACCTCCACATGCCGGATCCCGCACATACCTTCGGGGATGTGGACTACGTTCGAACGCGATGGCGGGCGGATCCCGCGGCGGCCTTCGCCGCGGATTATGAGGGGCGACTCGTCGCGACCGAGTTTGTCACGAACTGGGGTTCCGTCGGATTCTTCGGCCCTTTGACCGTGCATCCCGATTACTGGGGACAGGGGATCGCGCAACAACTCCTCGTCCCAACGATGGAGCTCTTCGCGAAATGGGGGACGACCCACGAGGGGCTCTTCACCTTCGCCGACAGCGGGAAACACATCGGGCTCTACCAGAAATTCGGCTTTTGGCCAAGGTTCCTCACCGCGATTATGGAGGCACCGCCTCGAAAGACGGAAGGAGAGAGCGCCGCGTCGACTTATTCGGACGCGTCGAAGAGTTCGAGGCAAGATCTCCTCCGGACCTGCGCTGGACTCACGGACGCGGTGTACCCGGGCCTCGACGTGCGGCGAGAGATTCAGGCCGTCGACACGCAGTCATTGGGAGAGACCTTACTCGTCCACGAAGACAAGAGGCTCGTCGCCTTCGCGGTCTGTCACTGCGGTCCTGGGACGGAGGGCGGGAGCGGGACATGCTATGTCAAGTTCGGTGCCGTCCATCCAGGCCCAAATGCTCCGAAGACGTTTGACACGTTACTCGATGCTTGCCAAAATCTCGCGGCATCGCGTGGACTGAAGAAGGTCGTCGCAGGTGCAAATCTGGCCCGCGAGGAAGCCTACCGCGCGATGGTGGCGCGAGGCTTTCGAACGGCATTTCAAGGCGTCGCGATGGAGCGAGGCCGGCCCGGGTACAATCGACCGGGCGTGTTCGTGATCGATGATTGGCGCTGAGCTCTTGAGACCCGGTGCTGATGCCCCCGGCGATGCGGGCCTTCTGCCCACGGTAACGCGAGGACGCCCCACTGCGTCACGCCCGTCCGCATCCGTGAGGGTTCGGTCGGAGCTGTCGCTAAGATGCTCACAGCTCGGTCCGAACACCGTGTCCGTCACGCGTCCGCTACGGCGACGTTTGCGGCGAAAGCCCAAGTTGAGCCATCATCCCCGCCACGTCGAAGTAAAGGTGCGTCTCGGCGAACTTCCCGCCTTCGACTTTGGCGATGAACGCGTACGGTAGCCGGATCGACTTGTTCGTTGCTGGAATTGGTGGCCCTACTGGGGTCTCCAGAGGCCCCCGGTGGGTCCCGAGCGCCTGGCCTTCCTCAACGACCCAGTCACCTTCCCCGAACGCACGTTCCCGGACGACATGGAAGTCCGGGAAGGCTTGGATCATCGGCTCAAGGCCTGCACGGACTGCCTCCCGGCCTTTCGCTGGCTCTACGTTCTGCGGGTCTCGCTGAATGATCGACGGAAGGTGGAGGCTGAGGAAGCGCTCCACGTCGTGATCGTTGAGAGCCTTGTTCCCGGCATCCAGCAAGCGGATGTTGTCTGCCACACTCATCTCGATTCACCTCCTCCCTCGACGAAGGACCTGGGTATTCTAAACACGCCCCTCCTCGGCCCCATCCCGGTCTCGCATTGCGGCGCGAGCGTATAGACACTCCCTGCCTCCTTCCGGTGGAGAGGCCCAATCTGTGCCTTGACTCCACACCCTCAGCGACCGAAAGCGTGTACGTTCGAGCAGAACGAACGCGCCTGCGGCAAGGTCGTCGACCGAAGCGACGCGCCTTCCCCCTTACGCCCACCCCCCCGCCCACGAGGATTCGGTGCGTGCGTTTGTGCCCAGGAACTTTGTTCCTGCGGTTTTTAAACCAGGCGTGGACAACGACGTCCCATGGCCGCCTCGGCCCACCCGAACCGGCGTCCCCTCCTTGCCCTGATCCTGCTTTCGCCCATCATCGCGGAGATGCTCTCCGGATCCACACCGCCCTTGGAGTGGTTGAATCCGATCACACCGCTCCTCCTGATCTGGTTGTACGGCGCCGGCGTCCTCGTGATGCGCGAGACCGCGGTCCGGTGGAAGACCGGATGGCCGAGCATCTTGCTCCTGGGCGCGGCGTACGGGATCATCGAAGAAGGCCTCGCGGTGAAGTCGTTCTTCGACCCGGGCTGGATGGACCTCGGGACGCTTGCCTGGTACGGTCGCTGGCTCGACCTGAACTGGGTCTGGGCCGTGTGGCTCACGATCTACCATGCGGTCGTCAGCATCGCGATCCCGATCTTTCTGACGGAGTGGATCTGGCCCCGCATTCGCGGCCAACCACTGACCTCCCGACGCGGCTACATCACCGCGATCGGGTTGCTCGCGGGCGCGACCGTGTTCATCAACCTCCTCCTCACGCCGTACCGGCCCTCGGTCTGGCACCTCCTTGGGGCCGCGGCCGCGGTCGTGTTCCTGGCCTGGGTCGCGAAGAAGTACGCGGGAGCGCTCTGGGCGCGCTTGCCCGCGAGACGACTTCCCCGATCGCCCCGCGTCTACGCGGTTGCGGGTTTCGGTTTCCTGATGGGCTCGTTCCTTCTCTACGGAGGCGGGCCTCTCTTCGGAGTCGTCCCCATCATTACGATCCTCGAAGGCGCCGCGGTCCTGACGGGTGTGATGCTCCTCGTGCGTCGCACCTCGGACGACCCCGCAAGGTGGGCTCGACAGCGCTTCGCCTTCGTCGCCGGGGCCGTGGGCTTCTTGATTATCCTGGCGGCATTCCTTGAACTCGCGGGCTGGCGAGGCATGGGCATCGTCGCTGCCGCCTTCGTATTCCTGCTCGTCCATCTCTATCGACGAATTTCGCCCGCGACGGAAGCGGGGCCAATCGTCTCCTCGGGACCGCTTGCCCCATAGCCTCCTTGCGGCGAACGATTTATCCCGCGGACCGCGGTTCGCTACACCCATGGTGAGCATCGCCGACTTCCGATCGATTTACGAATACAACTGGCGAGTCCTGAGCGACTACTGCGATGCCCTCGCAAAGCTGCCAGAGGACGAGCTGCTGAAGAACCGCGAGGCGACGCACGAATCGTTGAAGAACATCTTCCACCACATCCTCTCCGTTCACGACGGTTGGCTGAACGTGACGGCCCAGGGCCAATCGGCCGATCCGGTGATGCGCGAGAAAGATTTCGATGAGGTCCGAACGATGGAGCCACTCCGGGCGTACATGGAGAAAGTCATCGCGAAAGAGAAACGATTCCTCGCGAAGCTCACGGAGAAGGATCTCGACCGCGGCATCCAGCCAGAATGGAAGACCCGCCCGCATCCGCTGCGCGACGCGTTGATGCAAGTGACGTTCGAACAGGCGCACCACACCGGCGAGTTGATCGCCCTCCTATGGCAAATCGACGTCGAGCCGCCGGAGATGACGTGGATCGACGTGCGCCTCTTGATGAAAGGCGATCCCGGACCCTCATAGGAAGAGTCGGCTCGTCATCGCCTGCAAGCCGGGGAGCTCCATTGGATCGCCGGTCCACCGGGCCATCATCGGGCCGTAGCGCCGCTCTGCGCGCTCCAGGAAGATCCGCATTTCCTCCTGGACATCCGCAGGCGGCTTGCCGGTAATCGCGACCGCGAGGATGAACTTGGGACTCCGCTCGATGACGACGGTCTGATCGCCGAGCTCGAGTCGGCGCAGTTCGTCCGCGCCGCCGGCGAATGACACCCGCGCGAAATTCATGATCGCGGTGAGCATCCCGGCCATGACGTCGGGGTCGATGTTCGCGCCTTCCGATCGGCTGGCATGGGTCAAGAGGAGACCGCCTCCCTCGATGACGAAGACGTCCTCGACCTCGTAACCGACTTTTTCTGGCACGGTGAGTGGCTCGAACTCCCGGTCGAGGACTCCGGCCGTCGCTTCGTCGAGGGCCGAGGGGTCGGCACTTGCGAGGAGGACCCCGTCGCCCGCGGTCACGAGGTCCCGCATAGTGTTCAAGAGACGGACGACCCGCCTCGCCTCTAAGTAATTCGATAGGTACTCGATTCCTTCGAGCACAACGACGGCTTTGGGCTGCGAGGCAACGAACTCTCGCACGAGCCGCTCGAGCAACTCCGGATTCGTCGGAGGGACGCGGTTCTGGCCCACGGCGGTCGTGAGCCAGAGAATCGGGGTGGATGGCAGATCGTAATCGTCGCGAACCTCGGTCGGCGTACGGCGCGTAATCACGAGACCCAGTGCCCCCAAGCGGACCGCCTCAGCGACCGCGAGGAACGCAAGCCGCGGCCGTCGCTCCCGAGTCGCGTAGGCGTGGCCGGCCTTCAGGTCGAACCGCCGCGGCACCCCCACCGGTTCCTCTTTTTGGGGCGTCACGACGAACATGCGATAGCGCAGAACTGCAACCGCGAAGAGGGCCGCCATCGCGAACGCGGTGATCGTCAGGTACGGGGGCGGGTAGAGGTCCGAGAAGATTCGCAAATATGCGTACGACTCCGCGCCCGTTCCATGGATCACGACCCCGGCGGTCATCAGGATTGCCTGCTTCCGGACGATCGGATCCTTGTTGCGGATGAGCGTCCGGACGAGGACCGCGAGGGCCGTTGACATGAACAGGGTCGCGAACAAGGCGAGGCTCCCTCGGGCCCAAACGTCCGCGATGACGACACCGGTGCCTCCATAATCGTTCCGGAGGGTTGTGACCTGTATCGTCACTCCAATCGCGACGATCAGCAGAGAGACCTGGAGAAAGAGGTTCACGAGGCGGCGCCGCATGAGTTCGAAACCGAGGAAATACTGGCCGATGAACGAGGCCGTGAATCCGACCGCGAGCATGTGGAAGAAGTAGAAGAGACGGGCGATGGCAAGTGGCCCCGAATTCGATCCGTAGTAGTCCAGGGTCGAAGTCCGCAGGAGGTATGCGAACGTGCCCGCGAGGACGAAGAACACCATCGCCAGGACGAAGGTGTCGCCCGCGCGCCGGTTCGGGATCTTCCGGACGACATACGCGGCGACGAGAAGCGCGATGGAGCTGCTCCCAATTGAGATGAGAGAGTACCACTGGGAGGCTTCGACCATCAGCCCCCACGACGTACCGGGCGGCCGTTAAAAAGCCCTTTCCCCAAAGTCTCGGATTTGAGTCAACGTCCTCCGAGGGAACCGATTCGGGGCGGTCTCGCTGTCTTTTCCACGCGCCCGTCATCACCAGAACTTTTTGTATCACCCTCTCGTGAGCGGGTGCATGCCGGCGATCGACGTCGTTCGCGGGACCGGGCTCAAGCCGGGCCAATCGACACCCGGGATCCTTCGGGAGCAGGCGTTCGAGTCGAGCAACGTCCTCGTTTCCCGAACACGATTGGACCGCCGGGCGGTATCGGGTTGGCATCACCACGGTACCCACGAACTGTATGGGTTCTTGATCTCGGGGCGGCTCCGATTGGAATACGGCGCGGCCGGATCGGAGGCCGCCACGATCGGGGCGGGGGATTTCTTTCACATCCCTCCCGGCCTGGTGCACCGCGACGTGAATCCCGATCGCGCCCTAGGGTTGATCGTCGTCAACATCCTCGTCGGAAGTGGGGTCCCGGTCGTGAATGTGGACGGACCTTGAGGTCGCCCCATGTCTCCGAGCATCTCTGACCGCGTGTTCCTCGTGACCGGCGCGAACTCCGGGATCGGCAAGGCAACCGCGCTGGGACTCGCCCGATTGGGCGGGACGGTCGTGATGGCGTGCCGGGACGCAACGCGCGGCGAGGCGGCTCGACAGGAGATCATCCGGGAGTCCGGGAACTCGCGGGTCTTCCTCGAAATCGTCGACCTCGCGAGCGAAGCCTCGACCCGGTCCCTCGCGGAGACATTTCAGCGGAAGTATCCGGGACTCGACGTCCTCATCAACAACGCGGGCGTCTACACGTCGCACCGCGAGATTACCCCGGATGGCCTCGAGAGACAGTTCGAGGTGAACTACCTCTCCGGGTTCCTGTTGACGCACCTCTTGCTCGACCTCCTGAAGAAATCGGCGCCCTCGCGCATCGTGAACGTGTCTTCGAGCGCGCACGGGCCCAGCTCCATGCATTTCGACGACCTCCAGGGCGCACGCCGATACAGCGGCTACCGCGCGTACGGGCAGTCGAAGCTCGCGCAGATCCTCTTCACGCGGGAGCTCGCGCGCCATCTCGAGGGCACCGAAGTCACGGTGAATGCGTGCCATCCGGGAGTCATCCGGACGAACCTCGGGATCGGAGGCGCCTCGATTATCGTGCGATTCGTGCGGATGTTCTTCAAAGGTCCGGCGAAAGGCGCAGAGACGCCGATTTATCTGGCGACCTCCCCCGAGGTCGAAGGAGTCACGGGGAAGTACTTCGCGAACAAGCGCGTGCGAACACCGTCCTTGGCCGCCCAGGATCCGGATGCCGCACGTCGTTTGTTCGAGGTCAGCCTGGAGCTCGCCCATCTCTCCGGTTAAGCCGAAGGCCCTCACCGGAACCCTTATGGCCGTCTCCTTCCGTGCGGCGCGAGCCCATGGAAGGCACGCGCGTCCTCGTGACCGGCGGCGCCGGATTCATCGGGTCTCATCTCGTCGAGCACCTCGGCGCGCGGAATGACGTCGCGGTCCTCGACGATCTCTCGACGGGCTCGTTGCGAAACCTTGAGACGGTCCCCCGGGAGATTCGCGTGAAGCGGGCCTCGATCCTGAACCGCAAGGCCTTGTCCGCCGCGATGGCGGGCCATGACATCGTCTATCACCTCGCGGCGAAGACCTCGGTCCCGGAGAGCATCGCGCACCCGGAGGCGTACTGGCGCACGAACGTCCAAGGCACGCTCGCGGTCCTCAAGGCGGCCGTGGACGCGAAGGTGCGGCGCGTCGTGTTCGCTTCAAGCGCCGCGGTGTACGGGAGCTCGGAGGAGAACCCGAAGGTCGAGACGATGCGCCCCGCGCCGGCATCGCCCTATGCCAGCTCGAAGATGGTCGGCGAATTCGCGTGCGAGGAGATTGCATCCTTGAAGGGAATCGAGACCGTGGTCGCACGGATCTTCAACGTGTACGGCCCGCGACAGGACCCGACATCTCCGTATGCGAGCGTGATCGCGAAATTCTCTGCATCGATCGCCGCGAACCAGGGAATCGAGATCTTCGGAGACGGCGCCCAGACGCGGGACTTCCTGTATATCGGGGATCTCACGACGGCCTTGGAGCTCGCGGGGGAACGACCGGTCGCGGGACAGATCATCAACGTGGGTTCCGCGACCGCGACCTCGGTCAACGACGTGGCCCGCCTCCTCTCGGAGATCGCCGGCGTGCCGGTCCGCACGAAGCGCGTCGACCCGCGACCCGGCGACGTCCGCGATTCGCGCGCAGACATCACGAAGGCGGCGCAGAAACTCGGCTTTTCACCGGCCACGTCCCTCCGCGAAGGCCTCGAGCGGACGCTCGCGTGGTATCGCGCGCAGACGCACTGAAGCGCGGGCTCAACCGGCCTCTCGGAGCCATGCTTCGAACGGGCCGAACCCCATCTCGCGGCCGAGGAAGTCCCGCACCAAATCGGCCGCGGGCTTCTCGCTCCCCCGGCCGAGGATGCGATCGCGGTATCGTTCCGCCTCGGCAGGGTCGAGCAGCGACCCGCGCGCACGGAACCGGCTGAACAGGTCCTTCGCGATGACGAGCGACCACATGTAGGTGTAATAGATCGCTGAGTATCCGTTCAGATGGCCGAAGTTGCATTGGAAGTGGGTCCCCTCGAAATGGGGGATGAGCGGGAAGCGGGAATGCGCCTCCCGCAGGACCGCGGTCGTGTCGATTCCGGTGGCGTCCCGCGTGTAGTACAGGAGCGATAACGTCGCGTACAGCAGCTGTCGCTGGACCTCGTAGGCTCGTCCGAACGCTTCCGCGCGCCGCATCTGCGCGACGAGATCCGCGGGCACCGGCTCGCCCGTCTCGTGATGGAAGGCGAAGGTCTGCAGGACCTCGGGGTCGCGGACCCATTCCTCCAACATCTGCGACGGCGCCTCCACGAAGTCCCATTCGATGCCGCCCATCGCGTTCCGGCCCCATCGCACGCCGCCGGACAGGAGGCTGTGCAACAGGTGACCGAACTCGTGGAAGAACGTCTCCACCTCGGAGAAGTCCATCAGGGCGGGTCCGTGGCCCGCATCCGGCTCGGGGAAGTTGCACATGAGCGCCGCCTGCGGGAGCCGATGTCCGGCCGTCCCGATGACGAGCACCGCGGCGGCCGCATGCGTGTACTTGTCCTTCCGCGGATGGAGGTCCAGATAGAATCGACCGAGACGCCGACGGCCGCGGTAGAGGTCGTACACCTCCACGGACGGGTGCCACACCGCGACCCCTGAAACTCGGCGATACCGGACTCCGAACATCCGACTCGTGATCGAGAACAATCCCTCCCGGACCTTTCGGAACTCGAAATAGGGACGGAGCAACTTCGCGTCGAAGGCGTACGATTCGGCGCGCACGACCTCCGTATAGTAGTTCAGGTCCCACCTCTCGAGCGCGTTCGCCTGCGGGACATCGCGACGTTTCCGAATGAGCAGTTCATCATAGTCCGCCCGCGCGCGCGGCTCAGCAACGCTCGCGACTTTGGATACGAACGCCTGGGCCGCCGCCGCGGTCTCAATCATTTTGTCTGCCGTGACATACGCCGCGAAGTGCTCGTAGGCCAGGAGGCGCGCGAGCTCGTCGCGCTTTCCGATCAACCGCGCGAGGACATCGAGGTTCGCGGGATGGGCCCGGTCCATGTACTCCTTCATCAGGTCGTGCCGGACGGATTCCTTGCGGGCGTAG
>WNEY01019018.1_pt1 | contig 15675 bp, 19 predicted proteins | sample 5400531 | NCBI WGS metagenome assembly WNEY01 (sample SAMN13153338, study PRJNA577476) | soil metagenome | isolation source: 200 cm saprolite under Douglas fir tree site 1 | place: USA:California | collected 2015-04-18
TTTCATGGTGATCTCCCTCACGCAGGAAGTAGAACCATCGAGTCTTCTTCAACCGCCAGTATCATGGCCTTGTAAATATCCACGTCCCAGCTATCGCCGATTCGCATCCGAACGGTTTCGCCGCCAACTTTCAGCAGTTTCCCGCGCAGCGGCACCTTGATATCTCCCAGGGCCACCTGCAGGACCACCGGCTGCCCGACCCAAGCTGTGAACGACTTGTCCATCTCTTGGCCCCCTCCGTGATTCCGTCTGACGCAGGAGAGAATCGCGCAGCGCTGCGCCGGTCACAATGGTACAGAGAGGGTACCGGACTAGTAAGAAGGTACTGTCGAGCCTTCGGGCACCCATCTGCGCCTGGTTTCTATCGCAGTACAGAAGTACTGTCTCTTCGGGACGCGCGAACCATAGGGCGAGGATGTCTTCCCTGCCATCCTGCAGACATGAGGAGGCACGGGTACACTCCGCGCAAGACACTGAACGAGAGTTCAGCCGTCATGCCCAACCGGGCAGGCATCGGCCTCGCCCTTGGCGGAGGTTTCGCGCGCGGCTTCGCGCATCTCGGCGTTCTGCAAGTCCTCGAACAGAACCACATCCCCATTTCTCACATCGCGGGAACCAGCGTGGGCAGCATCTTGGGCGCGGCCTACGCCAGTGGCGCTCCTCTTGCGCGCATCATTGAGACCTGCCGTACGCTCCGCTTCCGAGACATCGCCCGTTGGCGCGTCTCCCGGCTCGGCTTGGCAAGCAATCAGCGTCTGGAGAATTTAATCGAACGCGTGTTCGAATCGCGCCAGTTTGAAGATCTACGTATCCCTCTCGCGGTGGTAGCCACGGACCTGACCTCCGGCGAACCTGTAGTGTTCACGCAAGGCAATCTTGTGGACGCCATCCGCGCGAGTTGCGCCTTTCCGGGATTGTTCGAACCGGTCGTGATCGGCACGCGGTGTCTTGCGGACGGCGGGCTCGTCGCCCCGGTCCCAACGCGCGCCGCTCGCGACCTTGGCGCTGCCGTGGTAATCGGCGTCTCCGTCGGCATACAGGACGGCCACCGCGGCGCCCCCACCAACATTTTTCAGGTCGTGAGCCGCGCGGTGAGCGCGGCGCAAAAACACCAGCTTGAAGTCTGGGAACGCCACGCCGACCTCGTCCTCAGGCCCGATGTGCAATCCCTGGCCTGGGACGACTTCGACCGCGCCGATGAAGCCATCGCCGCCGGCGCCGCCGCCGCGCAACGGGCTCTCCCGCGCATTCAAAAACTTCTGGGGCAAAAGGAAGACGCCGCTCAGGGTCTCCAAGCCCGGATCGAAGCTGAAGACCAAGGTTTCCTATGGCTCGCGGAGGCCCTCCGATGACTCGCATCGCCGTCTGGCTTGTGGCTCTTGGCGTTCCACTTCTTCTCTGGCATGAATGTGGAGAGGATGTTGGCGTTTTCTGCTACCGTATAGGTTTGGGTGCTTTTACGAGCTTGCGCTCACGCGCGCTCGTTCCCGTGCCCGTACGAGATTCACTTCATCCATCCGCCGCGAGGAACAGCATCGAGTGCTCGACGCCATCCTTCACTTTTTCCACTCGCTCTACAACCCGGACGGACTCAAGGAGCTAATCCGCTCCGGCGGCGCCCCCCTCATCTGCTTCATCGTCTTCATCGAAACCGGTTTTTTTGTTGGATTTTTTCTTCCCGGTGATTCCCTGCTGGTGACCGCCGGAATTTTCTCCGCTGCCGGCGTCATCCCCCTAAAGTGGCTTCTCCTACCCGTTATGTTTTGCGCCATTGTGGGAGATCAAATTGGCTATTGGATTGGCCGCTCCGCGGGTGCGGCTCTGTACCGCCGCGAAGAGTCTTTCTTCTTCCGGCGCAGCCATCTTCAACGGGCCCATGACTTCTACGAAAAATACGGCGGCCGGGCCGTCATCCTCGCGCGCTTCATTCCGATCGTTCGAACGTTCTGCCCTCCCGTGGCCGGCGCCGCAAAGATGCCCTACGCCAGCTACCTGGCCTTCGACATTTGTGGCGGAATTTTTTGGGTCGGCACCATGATACTTGGAGGCTACTCACTGGGCCGCTCGGTCCCGAACATTGGGGAGCGCATCCACTACGTCATCGCTGTCGTTGTCGTGGTTTCCGTGCTTCCCGCAGTGATCAGCATCTATCGCTCCAGGCATAAGCTCGCTTCTACCGACCGCCCGGGCATCGTGACCTCCTCCGGTCCAAAGGGCGAATAGACCGTGGCAGCCGCCAAGTTCCGCGCCATCATTTTCGATATTGGCCGCGTCCTGATCCGCGTGGACGTCTCCCGCGCCATGGATGGACTGGCTTCCGGCCTCTCCCTGACACCTCAAGATGTCTGGTCCGCGATCGAAAAGGACCCTCACTGGATCGATTGGCAGGAGGGGCGCATTTCTCCCCGGGATTGGCACCTCCATCTAACCAAACGTCTTGGCACCTCTCTTACTTTCGAGCAATTCAGCGAAGTCTGGAATCGCGCCCTTGATCCAGAGCCAATCCATTCGGAATTGTTTCTGGAGAAACTCTCCAGGAACTACCGCCTCGCCTTACTCTCGAACACCGACCCCATCCACATGTCCTATGAGGAGGCGCGCTTCCCCTTTTTCCGCTTCTTTCCCATCCGTATCTACTCCTACCGCGTCGGCGCTAGCAAGCCCGACCCTGTCATCTATCGTCAAGCCCTCCAAGCCTGCAAGGTCCGGGCCGAGGAAGCCGTTTACATTGACGATATTGCTGCTTATGTTGAGGCGGCTCAACGCCTTGGCATGACCGGGATCGTCTTCCAGTCGCCTGAGCAACTCCAGTCCGATCTCCGAAATCTGGGGATCCAATTCGACTGATCTCTCGCCAAGCAAAAAATCCGCTGTTCGCTCTCTTTTCGCGTAAACTTTGCTAGGACTAGTACTGCCCCCTGATTTCTCCATTCCTACAACCATCCATTCCTCTATCACTTACCGTGCCGGTTGCTCCTTCTCCTTTGGCTTCACGCATGCAATCTCTTCGATGCAGGCCGATGCACACGGCACTTCCCCAAACCGGGGTGAGGAGAAAGATTAACTATGTCGGACGAAAGAATTGTTGAAACGCGTACAGAATCACCAGCTTGGACACTGCCGGCGATCGTTGTTCTGGGCTTGATCGCCATTGGTGGACTGGCGTTCGGCTGGAGTGCCTCTTCGAAGCTCGATTCCACTCAGCAAGCAGTTGCCACGCAGTTGAAGTCGGCGGAACAGGCTGTACAGCAAGACATGTCTTCCTTGAAGGACCGCCTTGCTCAAGACGAGAAGGCCAGCACTGATCTCCAGGGCGACCTTAAGGTAGTCACTGGCAAACTGAAGATTACCCAGGGCCAACTCAAAAAGGCCCGCGATGAAGCAGCAAAACTCAATAACGCGACCACCGAGAAGCTGACCGCGCTGGACACCTCGGTACACTCGGAACTCGCTACCAAGGCTACCAGCGATGACGTCAAGGTCGTGGACACCAAAGTTGTCGGCGTCAAGACCGATCTGGACGCCACCCGCGAAGACTTGAAGATGGCTCGCAGCGAGATGGGCACGCTCATCGCGCGCAACCATGACGAAATCGACCAGCTCCGCCGCCTCGGCGAACGCGACTACGTGGAATTCACCATCACCGGCAAGAACAAGCCGCAAAAGGTGGGCAACGTCACCGTCGAACTGAAGGGCGTCAACGAAAAGCGCAACCAATTCAGCGTGGCCATGACTGTGGAAGACAAGCGCTTCGAAAAGAAGAACCGTGCCCTGAACGAGCCCATCTTCTTCTACACCTCGGGCACGCACATTCCCGAAGAGGTCGTCATCAACAAGGCTGGCAAGGACACCATCAGCGGATACGTAAGCATCCCGAAGGCGAATTCGCAGACGGCTGCCAACAACACCGCTAAGTCTGGCAACTAATTACCTCGAGAACAGGCCCGGTAGCGTTTTGCCGGGCATAGCATGAGGCGGGCAGAGCAATCTGCCCGCCTTTTTTCTTTTCCCAGGACTCGGCGTCTCTCAATATTCCGTTAGAATGGGCTTTGTCACTTCGGAGCCTTGTTTGCGCCAGACCTCCAGCGTCCTCTACATCGCTGTTGACTCACTTATCCCCCTCCGGGGAAGCAGCCTCCTTGGCCTCGATGAATTCACCGCGACGCTCGACCACGAAGCCATCCCCGCCGTCTGGCTCACCAGCCGCTCGCGTCTCCAGTTCGACGAGGCTCGCCGCAAACACGGCCACACCCATCCCTTCATTGCGGAAGACGGCTGCGCGGTTTATCTGCCGGAGGACTATTTCCACCTGCGACCCGCATCCGATGCCTCACGGACCAAGAGGGCGGCTACCTTGCGCCTCGGCCGCTTTACCTGCATCCCCATAGCGGAAGCTCTCCCGGCGGCCGCTGAGGCCCTGCAAACACTCTCCCGAGATACCGGCGTGCCGGTTGTGACTTTGCGCTCACTCTCTCCCCGCGAGCTTGTCCAAAACACCGGCCTGCCACAAAAGGAGGCCGAACTTGCCCGGCAGCGAGACTTTGACGAAATCTTTTTCTTTGCAGGCGCTTCCGATGAAGAAATCGAGAGGTTCCTGACAGAGGGCCGCAATCGCAACCTGCAATTCCGTCGGCACGGCATGCTCTGGTCCACCGCAATCGGCCCCGGCGTCGAGCGTTGCATCCGGGAACTCGCCAAGCTCTACGACCGGGCGCTCCGTTACCATGCCCACACTCTAGGAATTGCAACTCCCGATTTAGCCGCGGGACTCTTCCCTTTTTGCGAGCGCACCATCCTTCTGACCGACCGCAAATCGGAAGAGCCCTCTCAGGATCAGCCTGATTCTTCTCGCGTACAGCATCTGCCACTCCATTCACCGGACGTTTGGGAGCGCCTCATCGCAGCCATTCCTACAAAGAACTAGATACCTGGGGAAAAATGTTGCTCAAATGCGAGTCGACTTGGACACCCCCAATTCGAATCACAGAATGGGTCACTATCGCGGGCTTCACAAACCATCTATTTTCCGTAGGTTAAGAGGTTCGGCCATTCGTCGGCTCTTGGTCCCTCGATTGCCCTGAGAATATTAGGCAAACGCCAAGCCCCGGCGCTGCCGGCTCGGATTCGTGCGAACTCAGTGTTGGAGATCGAACCGAGTACTAGGAGATCCCTTACCATGCCTTGGCTTCGGCGCGTTTTCCGCCTTCCCGCTCACGAGTCCAACATCGGTCTTGTTCTGATCTTTTGCGTTATTTCCATGAGCTTCATGTCCATTGCCTTGGTTTGGCAAGCGCAGATCATTGCCAACCAGCGCGAAGCTATTCAGTGGCTCGAACGACTCAAGTTTGGAGGTTAGTCGCGCACTTTTGCTGAACTCACGAGGCACCTCGGAAATCCTCTCGCAACTGAAGAAGCATGATCCTGCGCTGACCGCAGGCCCGCACCGGTTGAATCCAGGTACACGCCTCGACAGCAATTCCCGGAGACTTTCTCTGCAACCTGTGATTCAATAGCCTCACAGGGGATTCCTCTCCGGAGAATTGCCGTGAAACGTATCGCTCGCTTCCTCTTGCTGGCTTCAGCGCCGTCGCTTTTTGTATCCGTGCAGCAAGCTTCGGCCATGCAATCTGCTCTACCCAATACTGCTAACTCGGCGCAGCCGCAGTCGTCCAACCAGGCCTCCTCGCATGATCGCCACCATCGCAGGCACAGCAGTGGCAAGCGTCACCACCATCATCACAAGGCTTCGACACAGCACTAATTCGAAAACTTCACAAACGGGGGAGCCTGGCGGCTCCCCCCTTTCGCTATTTTACTTTGTCGCCTCGGAAGCGCGCTAATAGCACGTATGTTTCGCGAGCGACGCGCACCGCAAAAGCGGTGTGTTTAGCTTTAGTGCAGCTCTAAGCCCGGTGGAGTCATGGTCCCTCCGGAGCTCCTTGAGCTCACGCCTCGCTTGTACTCCTCCAATTCGTCAAATGCAAGTGAAGAGTGGGTGAACGCGCGATTTCCACAACGCTCGCGTGCATTGGCAACTCCCGGCAATTACTTGATGAAGAGTGTTTCGCGAAGTTGGTCGCGGCCGACGAACGATTTCATCGTGCGATAACGGGCAAAGAGGTCCTGAATCTCGCGGTTCTGGTACACCTTTTGCGCCGGGCAAATGACCGCGCTCGAAATGACCTGCAGTGTAAGCGAATCCGCCACTCGATAGCGCTGAAAGCCCTCCGGCTTCTTGCTGTGAAACAGCGCCAGAATCACCCCTCCGGGCCGCAGCAGTTCCGTCAGGTTCGCCACCATCTGCTTTACGAGCATCGGCTCGAGATAGTCCAGCAGATCCCACAACAGCACGGCGTCGAAGGAGGCACGTGGGTATTGAAGATTCTCAACCAGAAAGCGCGTGGCACGGCCACTCGGCGTCATGTCCAGCGTTTCACATGCATCGGCATCTTCGCGCAACCGCGCCTCTTCCTCGGTCAGAAATGCTTTCCATCCGCGAAGGATATCTTCCGATGAGACGCGAAAACCACGTTCGATAAAGAAGTTCAAAGTCGTTTGGGAGGCGGGCCCCAGATCCAGCAGCGCGCCCCGCCCGAGGCCGTCGAGATTCCACAAAAATTCTTTCAACCCGTTCGAAACGCGCGTCGATCCAGGCGATTCCGGCGTGCGCGTAGCGCCCACGGCGGAAATCGGCACACCGGGTGTGCGTGCGCGCGAGTTTGAATGCACCGGCAGCGAAGCGCCACGGCTCGTCCCGCTTCCCATTCCAAGACCCAGTTTATGCAGGAAGCTCATTATCAGTCTGCCGCCGTTCCGGGATTTAAGGACGCCGGCTCTGCTGACTTGCCGGTCGCCGCTGCTGCTGATGCTTTGATCTCTGCAGTCTTGCTCGGCTGCCTTCCTGCTTCGACCTTCCCGCGCAGCAACGCGCCGTCTTCAATGGCCAGGCGATCCGTTTGCACTTCTCCTGTGACTTGGCCGGTGCTCCAGAGTTGAACCTTGTCCCGCCCCGTGACTTTTCCTTCGATTTTTCCCCGCACGATAACCTCCCGCGCGAGCACGTCCGCCTTCACATGTCCGTTTGGTCCAATGGTCAGGCAACAGTTTGTCGTGAGACTGAGTTTTCCCTCCACCACGCCGTCCACGAATAGATCTTCACTCCCCGTTACCTCACCTTTGATTTTGATTCCCTGGCTGATGCACGCGGCCGCGTGCGACGAAGTCGGAAGCGCACCGGACGGTGAAGGCGTGCTGGGAGTAGCAGGGCTGGGCGAAGTCGCAGTACTTGCGGGAGTTGCGGGGTTCCCGGAAATTCCTTCAGGCTTCGAATCTTCTTTTTTCCACATCAGACACCTCGACATCGAAAATTGGATTTTCGAAGCCGCTTATCGCAGGGCTGGTTGGAACTGCGACTCAGAAGAGTGAACATAGTACACGACTTAGCGGCTGTAAACAAGAATGGCGGGTAGCAAATCTGGGGTGTTTCCTGAAGGCCTATACCACTGATTGTGGATTTAGTTCTCTCAATTCTACCACCGATTGCGTTGTCTCACTTGTCTCATTCTTCCCCCGCAGCTCCCACAAGGTCATTACCATCCCGGCAAACTCCCATGTTAACTCTTTGATTGACTTACGCTTCTCCCACCAGTGTTCGGGATCAAAGTCCCCGTCGCGCGCGCTGGCGACGCGCACTTCCACGCCCTGTGGAAAAACTCGCTGGAGAATATACCTCGCGCGTCGCGTGTGAAAATTCGATGTCACCACGATGACGCTGTGCCATTTTCTTTCTCTTGCCAGCCGCGCCAATGCTTGCGCTTCTTCCAGCGTGCTATCAGCGTCGTGTACGAACCGCAGGATCTTATCTCTTGGCACTCCGCGCTCAACCAAATCGTGTTCCATCAATTCCGCGATGCCGGCATTGGGCCGCAGGCGTCTTCCGCTCGCAACAATCACGGGCGCCTTCCCTTCCCTGAACAATTGCGCTCCCCGCGTTGCCCGATCGGCATAAAAGTTATCGTCGCCTAAAACGATGAGCGCGTCTGCTTTGTCGAGAGAATCCTCGATGATCCATGATTCCGCGGCAAAGCGAAGAATCGGACGCCTCACCAGGTACAAAAAGGCGCAAAAAATCACCAAAAACAGCAAAATGATCAAGTTGAGGAAGATTCGGCCTGGCTCGCCTTGATTCGTATGGCCATGCTTCATGAATTGGGGTCCAACGCTCGCAAGTTTGCGGCTGCCTGCTCCGGCAATTCTGCGTTGAAATACACCTCTTTGATGCTGTAAGACTTGCTGGTCTTCTCCACGATCGGCAGGATCTCGATGTGCCAGTGGTAATCATCCGCCAGCGTCTTCCAGTAGCCTGCCAATTCACCCTTTTTGTTCATTGTATTGGGGGATGTGTGCACGACCAGGTGATATGCCGGCGCCACTTTCTCCAGCCGGCGCAACACCCGTCCCAACAGCGCCGCCAACTGCCTGCGGTTCGATCCCGGCCGCGGCTGTTCGAACAAATGATTGTGCCGGCGGTGCATCAGCCACACTTCGTACGGCACGCGCGACGCATACGGGCACAGCGCGTAGTAATCGCCCTGCACGTCCACGATGCGTTTCCCCTGTTTTTCCTCCTGACGCACGGTGTCGCAGAAAATGCAGCGCTCTTTATCTTTAAACCATTCGTGCGCGGAGCTGAGCTCGTATTTGATCCGCCGCGGCACGAAAATCGTAGCCGTTAACTGCGAATGTGCATGCCCCCATTCTTCTCCCGCCATTGCGCCCTGATTCTTGAATACACTAATGTACTTGAACCGCGCGTCCTTTTTTAAATCCGCAATCCGCGAAGCCCACACCCACAGCACCCGCTCAATCTCTTCGTCGCTGAACTGCGACATTCGTTTGTCGTGCAGCGGTGTCTCCACCACGACTTCGTGGGCGCCCAGCGCCCCCATCTTGTCGTACATCCCTTCGGCCAGACGTCCGGGTTCACCTTCAATGTGATACAGCGGCTCCGGGTGCGGCAGTACACGCACCTGCCATGCTCCCTCCGCAGGCCAAGTCAGAATGGACCGCAACTTCTCGATCTTGGCCGGCTCCAACGGGCATTCCACCGGCGTATCGCCGCGTGCTTCTCTCTGTCCCAGGATGACCCAGCTTTGTGTGATGGGATCTTTACGAAGTTCCATTCGAATCTTTAGCGGGTGTAGCGTGCAGGCGTTGGCCCCTGTTCGAGGCGGTGACGATCCCAGATCGCGCCTTCGCGCGTGAAGTAGGCCATTTCGAAATCTTGCGTCAGTTCCAGCGCATCCACGGGGCAAGCATCTTCGCAGAGTCCGCAGAACATGCATCGAGAAGTATCATAGGTGAAAGTCGTCAGGACTTTCCTTCGCGTGGCATCGTCACGTTGCCAGCCTACCACGATCAGGTTCTCCGGACAGGCCAACGCGCACAAATTGCAGCCAATACACAGCGTCTCGTTCGTCTCAGGATTATTGTTGAGCCGCGGCGCCCCGCGATACCGCTCCGCCACCATCGGTCGTTCCAGCGGATACTGCTCCGTGACAATGTTCTTCGGATGCTGCGTTCGAAACGTGACCGCGAGGCCCTTCAAAAAATCCACTTGAAACAAGCGCTCCAGGAGTTCCCGCATGCGCCTAGTTTGTTTCTCCCCTCCCCAATTGTCAAGCAACATGAAGATTCCCTGCGGATACAGATTGAGGGAATATCATCCAAAGAGTAGTATTTTCAATATGTCTGTGGCCCGAAAACTATCGTACATCTTGATTCCCTATGTGTTCGCCTTCGTTCTCGCTTATTTGATTCCCTCGTTCATTCATCGTCGGGAATTTGATCAAGCTTTCACTGCTTATTACAAGAATCCTACTTCCGAGAATGAGTCGGCGCTGCGAGCGCAGCAACGGAAAAATGAATTCATCCACCTTGGAGGCTCCGCGTTGGGCGCTATCGTTCTTGTAGTCATCGGTTACAGTGTTTACGGCTTGGTGCGATTGACAAATCGCGGCCTAAAACGAATGCGCGCACCTAACTCTCATTCGTGATATCCAGGATTGATGGAAACTGATATCCAGTTCATGCAGGAAGCCTTGGCCGAAGCTCGTTTCGCGGCCGCCGCCGGCGAAGTCCCCATCGGCGCCGTGCTCGTCCATGACGGCAAGATTCTCGCCCGTTCCGGCAACCGCACCATCCGCGATTGCGACCCCACGGCCCACGCCGAAATCATTGCTCTGCGAGAAGCCGCACGCCCTTCTTGGCAACTACCGCCTTGCGGATACCACGCTCTACGTCACCATCGAGCCCTGCAGCATGTGCGCGGGCGCTATCATTCAGGCCCGTGTCCCCCGCCTCGTCTACGGCGCCGACGATCCCAAAGGCGGCGCCGTCCGCTCCTGCTTCGAAATCCTCTCCCACCCGCGCCTCAACCATCACGTCGAAGCCACCTCCGGCGTTCTCGCCGACGACTGCGCCGCCATCCTCCAGTCGTTCTTCGCAGAACGCCGTTAGCTTGGCGCAACCCAGGCCTAATGGCATTATTCAGATGTCTCTGCTAGGAGTAGGAGGTCGAAAATGGGTGTCGGCTATGCGTTTCAGTCCGTTCCAACCCGGCTTGCACTTGTTTCCTGCGCAATCTATATGACTGTGACGGTCCTTCTTCCCCGTGCCCTAATTTTCGTGTCAGGAAAGATCGGCGGTGGCTTCATGCTCATGTCGCGCGGGGGATGGACGATCATCAATGCAATCATCTTTCTGGGAGCGTTTAGTTTGGCATGGCAACTTGTAATATCCCGTTTGAGATGACCCTTTATGCTGCTTTCGTTGCTCATTGCTGAACTTTGTCCCGCTCTGCTACGATTAGATCTCCGGCCACCGCGGAGAGGTGACTGAGCGGTTGAAAGTACTCGCCTCGAAAGCGAGCGTGCGGGAAACCGTACCGTGGGTTCGAATCCCACCCTCTCCGCCATTTTCCTTCGTCGAAACAAGCGGGTTTCTGGATGAGAAGACCGAGTAACTCTGCTCGGCCCTCGCCGATTTGAAATCGTGTGCTCGATCAGAAGTGGCAGGAGGCCACGCCGCGCTTCTGTAAATACTTTTGGTGATACTCTTCGGCGCGATAAAAGGTGCCTGCGGGCGTGATCTCCGTCGCGATGGGCCGCTTGAATTTGCCGCTGGCATCGAGTGTTGCCCGTGACTTTTTGGCCGCCGCCTCCTGCTCCGGTGAATGAAAGAATATGGCCGTGCGGTACTGTGTGCCGAAGTCCGGCCCTTGGCGGTTTACTTGCGTTGGGTCGTGAGCCTGCCAGAAAACGTCGAGCAACTGTTCGTAACTCACTTTTGCCGGATCGAACGTCACCTGCACCACTTCGGCATGCCCTGTTTCATCCGTGCATACGTCTTTGTAAGTCGGATTCGGCATCTCCCCGCCGCTGTAGCCTACTGCGGTGCCAATCACTCCCGGCACGCGCTGAAACGCCGCCTCCACGCCCCAGAAGCACCCCGCTCCGAAAGTCGCTATCTCTGCCATGGGAATCTCCCTTTAGTGCAAACTCTTGTCCCTTCCGACGCATGTCACTTAGATGCGCGAGCCGTTGTCTGCGATTCTCCGTCAATTCTACGGCGCTTTTCGCCGCGCTGGCGCCGCGCTGGCCTTTAACTTGTCCTGCGCCAGCGATTTATAGGGACCGTTTACGGAAGCCGCTTGCGTGAACGCCTCCTTGGCTTCGGCGGTTTTTTTCAGATTCAGCAGCGCATATCCCAGCCGGTATTGATTTCGCCCGTAGCTCCCGTCATCCGGCTTCAGCAGCGGCGCCGCCGCTTTCAGATTCTGCACCGCCTGGGCGTTGTCCTTTTTTTCAATGTTCACTTGTCCCAACGAACTCAGCGCCAAGCCCTTCTGCAGGCTCTTTTGCTGGGCCCACTGTTCGTCCGTCACACCTTCCGGCTTCGGCGCCGCATCCAGAAGTGAAATGGCTTTCTTGGCGTACGTTTCGGCTTTCGTGAGTTGATCGGTTTTGTCGCAATAATAATCGGAAAGCAGCAGCAGCATCCCCAGATTGTTCGGATCCTTTGCGAGAAGCCCGTTCGCCACTTCCAGCATTCTTGGCGCGTTCTGCGCCTGCTGATAAGACGTCGCGGCCACGCCGAAGGCCTGATTCGCGTACGGTGAATCCGGATAAATCTGCGCAAACCGCGTCAGGAGCCCCGCCCGCTTGGCCGGATCTTTGGCTTGATAGGCGCCGCTGAAAACCGCTTGTTGAATGTAGGCGATGCCCTCCTTGTTGCTTTCCAGCGCCTGTGATTTTTGCTGTTCCCACTTGGAAGCGTCCGTCCCAGCCGGGGCAGGCGCATCCCTGTATCGCTTCAAAATCCCTTGTTCCTTTTCTCCATACGAAATGAGCCGGTCGGCGTCGCCTTTTTCCGAAGCCGCGCGAATCATATTCAGCGCATTCTGAAAATTGTCCGGATCGACTGTGAAAAGTTTGTCGCCGTACTCAAACGCCTTGTCGTAATTCTTCTCTGTAAGGTAGTAGTCCACATAAAGACCGTCGGCCACGAGGGGATAGTCGCCTTCCTTGCCGGGGCCTTCTGCGAATTTGTTGATGAGCGCCAGCTTCTGCGCGAGGTCCGTCGCCGCGCTGATTTCCGTCAACGCATGGTCCACCTCCGACCCCGCTGGAATCGGAACGAACTTGCCGATCTGCTGACCAAACGCAGGGCCTGCCGAGCATCCCAGCAACAATAGCGCACCGCTCAACCAGTGGGTCCGTCGCATCAGCACCTCCACACGCGGGCAATGGATTGCATCTTAATGCCGCGGATTGCTTAGCGCAAAGAGATTTCCGGTCGAAGGCCTGTGCCAGGGGATAGTGGTCCTTGCTCGGATAGTGTGATGATCTGCGACCGACAGGCGACAGCGGCCATTGCGGAATGGCTGCTGGCCGGTGCAAGAGTGAAGACCCCATGCGCAAACCCGGGCCAGGGCCACTCGCTCCCGGATTCAGACGAAGCCGGCCTCGGGCTCACAAACCTGGATGAAATCCCCGCCGCATGGTACAACAAGCGAGAACAGATACGGCCATGTCTACCGACGCACACGATCCCCGACAGATGCGCCTCGAGAAAGAACGAAGAAGAAGCGATCGCTATCCCCTCGTCATTCCGATTCACTTGAATTGGCCGGGTCTAGGTGGCCAGCCGCACTCGGCGCATGCACAAGGAAAGGAAGCAAATCTCCATGGCGGTCTCCTTGAGTTTGTGGACGCCGAGAGGTATCCGGCCGAGGGGACGGAAGCCGAATTGACGAATTTAGTCTCCGGTCACAAGACAAAGGCGCGCGTATCCGCGATTCGACGATCTTCGACGGGGGCACTCATGGGAGTTGCAGTTGAACTCCTCCCCCCCAACGAAGAGTTTTGGGGCCTGTCCTTTCAGTTGAGGCGGACAACCGGGGATTTGTTGAAGCTCGAGCAAGGCATAAAAGCAGGCGAGATTGATTCCTACGTGCTGCGCGAATTCCGCGACGCAGTGGATTACATACGCAAGACAGCGTGGGCCGTTCAGGAATGGCAGGAGAGACAGGTCCAGAAGCGGGATACGGCAACAGTAATTCCGCTGCTCGTTACCGAGCGCATCCGCCGCGGAACGCAGCTCTATGAGGCGCTCACCGCCGATTTGAAGAGCCATGCCATTCGCCCCGATGCCGCAGAGATCGCAGATTTATTCCATGCCATCGAGCACCTTTACGAAGAATTGAAGCAATTGAACTAGACCGGTGGCGCCAGAGGCGAATCGTTTTCCGAGTAGCCCGTTACTCGCTAGTTGAATCGGGTAGAACATGTTTGCGTGTCGCTGTTGATGGCGCATGACGCTTGGCAGAGAATGAGTGCATGGCTCCCACCAGTGATGAAGGGCTCGTTATAGTGACGGGCGCAAGCGGGCACATTGGGCGTGAAGTCTGTCGGATCCTGCGAGCCGCTGGAAACAAGATCTTGCCCGTCGATGTGAATCCCGATACGAGAGAGGATGTGATAGCTTGTGATTTGCGGTTGAAGAACGATGTATCGCGGCTGTTCCAGTCTCACGCAGTTCAAACCGTAATTCACCTCGCGGCCATTCTGCCCAGCGCCTTCCAGTCCAATCCTCTCGCAGGAGCGGACGTCAACCTGAGTGGCTGCTTCGAATTAATGCGCCAAGCGGTGAATGCTCGAATCAAACGCTTCATATTTGCGAGTTCCATGAGTGTTTATGGATCGTCGTTTGCCGCCCGTCCATTGAGCGAAGATGATCCAGCGGTGCCCGACGAGCCTTACGGAGCATCAAAACGAGTTGTCGAACTAGTTGGACAGACTCTTGCAAGTGGTCACGCGTTTGAGTTTGTATCCTTACGCATCGCCAGAGTTATCGGACCGGGAATTAAGAAGACTGCCTCTCCTTGGCGTTCCCGGATCTTCGAGGCACTTCCGCGGGACGACTCGGTACAAATCCCGTTTGCTCCAGAAGCGATGCTGTCGCTAGTGCATGTGGAGGATGTCGCGCGGATGCTTGTGATTCTGGCCGGGACAACTGGCGTCCGTAGCTCCATTTACAACACGCCAGCGGAGCTGTGGCAAGCGAGAGATTTGAAACAGGTAATTGAGGAAGGCACGGATATTCGGGTTGAGCTTGGGCACGATGGAGCTCTCGCTGGCCCAGTCTGCGATGGCAGCCGCTTCGTACGAGAATTCGGATTCAAACTTCGAGGCCTTCGAGAGCGTCTGTCAGGCCGTCCGGTCAATAATTGAGCAATCCTGGTTGGGGACCGATTCCCGGTTTGTCGGCAACTCGGAATCTATCCGGAACGGGATTCTAGTGAGCAGCAGCCCTTCGTACCGCCTCAAGCAGGTCCACCGCCGAGGATACACAAGAATTGACGCACCTCGCCATTCGCGAGACGATTGAAGTTTTGAGTGAGGTAGCGGGAATCGACCTAGGGCTCAAAGGCCGCGTAGCCATTGTGGCGGCGGCCAGCAAAGGGCTTGGCCGCGCTGTCGCGGAGGAACTTGCCAGCGAAGGGGCCCATGTGGCCATCTGCGCGCGCACCGCGCGGACGCTTGAAGATACCGCCGCGAGTATCGAGAAATCCACAGGGCGTGAAGTGTTGCACCGGGCGCTGGATGTGACTGATTCCAAGGCGGTTACGGACTTCGTCGCGACTGCGGAAACACGGTTTGGCCATATCGATATCTGCGTTACCAATTCCGGTGGGCCTCCGTCTAACTTGTTTAGGAACACCCCGCCGGAAGCGTGGCGCGCTGCCCTCGACCAGCTTCTGATGAGCACCATCTATTTCGCTAAGGAAACTCTGCCGCGTATGCAGAAGAACAAGTGGGGACGTCTGATTACGATTACCTCGTCGGCGGTCAAGCAGCCCGTGGATGGGCTGCTGCTTTCGAATTCGATCCGCGCCGCCGTCACCGGACTGGCTCGCACACTAGCCAATGAGTATGCCGCCGAGGGAATCACCGTGAACAACGTTTGCCCCGGCTACACGCGTATAGCTCGCACTGATGACCTTGCTTCAACGATTCCCGCCCGCACTGGGTCGAAGCGCGAAGAAGTCATCGCCGATTGGCAGCGCGAAATCCCCGCTGGCCGCCTTGGCACGCCACAGGAATTTGCGGCAGT
>WNEY01002855.1_pt1 | contig 15671 bp, 12 predicted proteins | sample 5400531 | NCBI WGS metagenome assembly WNEY01 (sample SAMN13153338, study PRJNA577476) | soil metagenome | isolation source: 200 cm saprolite under Douglas fir tree site 1 | place: USA:California | collected 2015-04-18
ACGACGCGATTCGACCCCGCCGACTATCTCGACACGGAAGAACGTCAGGTCGCCTATATCACGGCGGCCCTTGAGACCGGTGACGCGGATTTCGTGCGCGACGCGCTTGGCCTCGTCGCGCGCGCACGCGGCATGGGTGAGATTGCGAAGAATGCCGGCTTGAACCGCGAGAGCCTGTATAAGGCACTCGGGCAAACCGGCAATCCCGAGTTCAGCACCGTCATGCGCATCGTCCGCGCCTTGGGTCTAACCCTTTCTGCGCGACGCGCGGCGGGGAAACGAACCTCCAAGCGGCGCCGCGCAGCCTGAGGTACATGCTTGGGTAACGGGCCTGGGCCTCATCCGGCTCGGGGTATGTCGCTGTTGCGCGGGAAAGAGGTTGCCCGTAGCCGAAGGATGCTGCGGCGCACCCGTGCCGCTTAAGGGCTCTTGCATTCCCGCATGCGCGTTTCCATCATGGCGGACATACGCTGCCTGCATGGGAGGGGGCGTCGGCATGGTTTTGAGCCCCGCGCAGGCGTCGGCGGTCGGGCCCGGCGAGACCCAGGTCGCCGTCGCCGGCGTGTCCAAGCGCTTCGGCGGCGTGCGCGCGCTCGAGGACGTGACGCTCTCCGTGCGGCGCGGCGAGATCATGTCGATCATCGGCCCGAACGGCGCCGGCAAGACCACGCTGGTCAACATCATCAGCGGTTTTTACCGGCCCAACAGCGGCGCGATCGTGCTGGAGGGCAAGGACATCAGCGGCGCGCGGCCGTCGCAGGTCGCCGCCATGGGGGTGGCGCGCACGTTCCAGAACCTCGCGCTGTTCACCGGCATGACCGTGCTCGACAACATCCTGCTGGGGCGTCACGTGCGCATGAAGTCGGGCGTCCTCGCGTCCTTCGTCTATTGGGGGCTGGCGCAGAAGGAGGAGATCGCCCACCGCGCCCGGGTCGAGGACCTGATCGACTTTCTCAAGCTGCAGAACCTGCGCCGCCAGCCGATCGGCGCGCTGGCCTACGGCCTGCGCAAGCGCGTCGAGCTGGCGCGGGCGCTGGCGCTCGACCCGAAAATCGTCCTGCTCGACGAGCCCATGGGCGGCATGAACCAGGACGAGAAGGAAGACATGGCGCGCTACATCCTCGACGTGAACCAGGAATGGGGCACCACGGTGGTCCTGATCGAGCACGACATGGGCGTGGTGATGGACATTTCCGACCGGGTCGCGGTGCTCGACCACGGCCGCAAGATCGCCGAGGGAACGCCGGGCGAGATGCAGCGCCATCCGGATGTGATCCGCGCCTATCTCGGCACCAGCAGGAATCATCAGGAAGCGACCGCATGACCGATACGACCTTGCCGCGGCTGCTGCGCCGCAATGCCGAAACCATGGCGCAACGGCCGGCCATCCGCGAAAAAGACCGCGGCATCTGGCAGACGTTCACCTGGTCGGAATATTACGATCAGGTTCGGCTGCTCGCGCTGGGCCTCGCGGCGCACGGATTCGGCCGCGGCGACAAGCTCTCGGTGATCGGCGATAACCGGCCGCGCCTCTACTGGGCGCAACTGGCGGCGCAAAGCCTCGGCGGCATCTCGGCGCCGGTGTTCCAGGATTCGATCGCGTCCGAGATCGTCTACGTGCTCAACCACGCCGAGGTCTCGGTCATCGTCGCGGAGGACCAGGAGCAGGTCGACAAGATCCTCTCGCTCGGCGACCAGCTGCCGAGCCTCAAGCTCCTCATCTATGACGACCGCCGCGGCATGCGCCACTACAACTCCCCGCTGCTGAAGTCGTTCGAGGAGATCCAGGCGGCGGGGCGCGAGTTCGGCGCGCATCGCTCCGGCTACGTCGAAGCGGAGATCGACAAGAGCACGCCCGCCGACATCGCGCTGCTGGCCTATACCTCGGGGACGACCGGCAAGCCCAAGGGAGTGATGCTGTCGCACGCCAACATGATCAGCGCCGCCCAGGCGTTCGTCGCGGCGGAAGACATCCGGGCGAGCGACCAGTGGCTGTGCTACCTGCCGATGGCGTGGGTCGGCGACGCGCTCTATTCGACCACGCTCAGCCTCCTGGTCGGCTTCACCTGCAACTGCCCGGAGAGCGTGGAGACGGTGCAGCGCGACCTGCGCGAGCTGGGGCCGACGGCGCTGCTGGCGCCGCCGCGCATCTGGGAGAACATGCTGTCCGGGCTGCAGATCAAGGCGGCCGACGCGACGCCGCTCAAGCGCACGATCTACGAATTCTTCCGCAACCTCGCCGAACGGGCGGGCGAGCGCCAGCGCAGCGGCGAGCGGGTCCCGCCGATGATGCGGCTCGGCCTCGCGGTCGGCGAGTTCCTGGTCTACGGCCCGGTGCGCGATCAGCTCGGCCTGGGCCGCGCACGCTGGGCCTACAGCGGCGGCGGACCGCTCGGCGCCGATGCCTATCGGTTCTTTCGCTCGTTCCGCATCAACCTGAAGCAGATCTACGGCGCCACCGAGCTGTCCGGCCTCGCCTCGCTGCAGGCGGACGGCGAGGCGGACCCCGACACGGTCGGCCGCGTCTGCCCCGGCATGCAGGTGCGCATCGCCGGCAACGGCGAAGTGCAGATCCGCTCGGCCGGCCTGTTCGGCGGCTACTACAAGCTGCCCGAAGCGACCGAGCAGGCGCGCACGGCGGACGGCTGGTATCGCACCGGCGACGCCGGCTTCCTCGACCCGCGCGGCCATCTCGTGATCATCGACCGCGCCAAGGACGTGGGCAAGCTCAGCGACGGCACGCCGTTCGCGCCGCAATTCATCGAGAACAAGCTGAAATTCAGCCCGTTCATCCGCGAGGCCGTGGCGTTCGGCGACGCGCGGCCGTTCGTGGCGGCGCTCATCGCCATCGACCTGTCGATCGTCGGCAGCTGGGCGGAAGGGCGCAACCTCGCCTACACGTCGTTCCAGGACCTGAGCGCGAAGCCGGAGGTGCGGCGGCTCATCGGCGAGGAAATCCGCCGGTGCAACGCGACCCTGCCGGCCGCCGCGGCCATCCGCCGCTTCCTGCTGCTCAACAAGGAGCTCGACGCGGACGACAACGAGATCACGCGCACGCGCAAGATCCGCCGCCCCTTCGTCGCGGAAAAGTACGCGGCATTGATCGAGGCGCTCTACGGCAGGCAGCGCGACGTCGAGGTGACGACGGACATCACCTATGAGGACGGCCGCACCGGCAAGCTCAAGTCGCGCGTGACGATCGAAGACGTCGAGCTGCCGGCGGCCCCGGCGCCGGCCGCAAGCGAGCCGGCCTATGCCTGAATTCGACCTGCAATTCACCATCGCGCTGGTCACCAACGGGCTGATGATCGGGCTGATGTATGCGCTGATCGCGCTGGGGTTCGTGCTGGTCTACAAGGCGACGGACGCGATCAACTTCGCCCAGGGCGAATTCGTCATGTTCGCGGCGTTCATCGCGGCGGCCGGCGCCTACCTCGCGGACCTGCCGTTCTGGCTGTGCGCCCTCGTCTCGATCGCCTGCATGATCGGGTTCGGCTTCGGCCTCGAGCGCGTCGTGCTGCGCCCGCTGATCGGCCGGCCGGTGGTCGCGGTGATCATGGCGACCATCGGCATCGCGGCGCTGCTGCGGGGATTTGCCACGCTGGTGTTCGGCGCCGGCACCCGCGCCATCGTCATGCCGGTGAGCGACGAGCCGATCTATCTCGGGCCGATCACGCTGCCGCCGGTCCAGCTGGTGAGCGCGGCGATCAGCCTGGTGTTCCTGGCGGCCTTCACCTGGTTCTTCCTGCGCACCCGCATGGGCGTCGCCATGCGGGCGGTGGCCGACAGCCACCAGGTGGCCATGGCGATGGGCATCAACGTGCCGCGCTATTTCGCGCTCGCCTGGGCCATGGCCGGCATCGTGTCGGCGCTCGGCGGCGTCGTGTGGGGGGCGATGCTCGGCGTCGACAACCAGCTGGCGCTGGTCGGCCTCAAGGTGTTCCCGGTCGTGATCCTGGGCGGACTCGATTCGGTGATCGGGGCGGTGGTCGGCGGGCTGATCGTCGGCGTCGTGGAGAACCTCGCCGCCGGCTACCTCGATCCCTACGTGGGCGGCGGCACCAAGGACTTCGTGCCCTATGTGCTGATGATCATCGTGCTGATGATCCGGCCTTACGGGCTGTTCGGCAAGTGGCAGATCGAGCGGGTGTGAGGCGGAGAGGTCCGGTTCGGGCATGTTTCATCGCGAGGCCGGCGTCTTCAAGACCAGCTACGGCGCCGACATGGCGCTCTATCCGCTGCCGATCGCCAAATGGTCGGTGGCGGCGATGATCGTGCTGTTCGTCGTCGTCGCGCCGCTCGCGCTCGGCGAATACTACATTTCGATCCTCAACCTGATCCTCATCGCGGTGGTGGGGGCGCTCGGCCTCAACATCCTGGTCGGCTATACCGGGCAGGTCTCGATCGGCCATGCCGCCTTCATGTCGGTCGGCGCCTACACGGCCGCCAACCTGATCACCCGCCTGGGCGCGCCGTTCTGGATCGCGCTGCCGGCGGGCGGCCTGATGGCGGCCCTGATCGGCGCGGTCGTCGGGGTGCCCTCGTTGCGCATCAAGGGGCTCTATCTGGCGATCGCCACGCTGGCCGGCCAGCTGATCATCGAGTGGACGATCAACCACGTGCCGTGGATTTCCGGCGGCGTGCAGGCCTCGATCGAGGTGCCGCGCCCGACCTTCCTCGGCGTGCAGCTCAAGACCCAGGCCCAGCTCTACTTCTTCCTGATGTTCTTCGTGGTCGTCGCCATCGTCGGCACCATGAACCTGGCGCGCAGCCGGATCGGGCGGGCGTTCATCGCCATTCGCGACCACGACACGGCGGCGGAGATCATCGGCATCGATATATTCCGCTACAAGCTGCTGGCGTTCGCCATCTCGTCGTTCTACGCCGGCGTCACCGGAGTGCTCTATACCTACTATCTCGGCATCGCCAACTACGAGCAGTTCCAGATCAACGTCTCGATCGACTACCTGGCGATGATCATCATCGGCGGGCTGGGCTCGGTTCTCGGCTCGATCTTCGGGGCGATCTTCGTTACCATGCTGCCGATCGCGACCCGATGGCTGCTGGAGGGGGTCGGCGACCTGTTCTTTTCACATGGGGATTTGCTCAATATTATCCCCAACCTCCGGCTGGTCATGTTCGGCACCTTGATCATCGTGTTTCTGGTCGTGGAACCGGAGGGCCTGAACCGGCTGTGGGGAAACGTCCGTAACTACTTCCGCATGTGGCCTTTCTCGTATTGAGCTGAAAACCAGAAGGAGGAACGACCATGAGAAGCATATCAACACCCGTTGCGGCGCTCGCCGGAGGCCTGGCGCTCTGCCTTGCCGGCAGCGCGGCGGCGCAACAGAAAGGCGAAATTCTGATCGGCGCGCAGTGCGACCGCACCGGCCCGACGCAGATCGTGGGCGTGCGCCTGTGTCCCGCCATCCAGGACTACATCAGCCTGATCAACTCCAAGGGCGGGATCGAGGGTTACAAGATCGTCGCGCGCGAGATCGACCACGAGTACAAGGTTCCACCGGCGATGGAGAGCTATGAGCGCTTCAAGTCGGACGGAGCGGTCTCCATCATGATCTACGGCACGCCGCAGACCCAGGCGCTGACCCAAAAACTCAACGAGGACAAGATCCCCGGCACCTCGCCGGGCTTCGGCACGTCGGCGGCGGCAAACGGCGCGCGCTACCCGTACCTGTTCCCGATCGCCGCTACGTACTGGTCGCAGGGCGCCGCCGCGATCAGCTTCGTCAAGGAGAAATTGGGCGGCAGCCTGGCCGGCAAGAAGATCGCCTACGTCTTTTACGACAACCCGGCCGGCCACGAGCCGATCGCAATCATCGAGGACTTGCAGAAGCTCGAAAAGTTCGAGCTGAGAACCTTTGCCGTGCCGCCGCCCGGCGTCGAGTTGGGTGCGCAGGTGCTCGACATCTCCCAGCGCTTCCGGCCCGACTTCGTGATCGCCCACCTGTTCGGCCGTTCGCCCTCGGTCGCCATCAAGGAATTGAAGCGCGCCGGCTATCCGCTGTCGAAAGTGGTCGGGCTGGTGTGGGCGTCGGCCGAGGACGACATCGCGGCCGCCGGCGGCTGGTCGGTGGCGGAAGGCTATCACACCCTCCAGTTCGCCGGCGTGGGCGACGACTACCCGGCCCGCAAGGACATCGTCGCCATGTACAAGGCGCAGGGCAAGGAGCCGCCCAAGGAAATGGCATCGACCGTCTACTATAACCGCGGACTGCTGATCGCCGCCGTGCACACCGAAGCGATCCGCAACGCCATCAAGGCCAAGGGCGGCGCCAAGCCGACCGGCGAGGACGTGCGCAAGGGTTTTGAGGCGATCAAGGGCCTGACCCTCGGCGGCCTGGTTCCGCCGATCGAGGTCACCGCGGCGAACCATGAGGGCGGCGGCTGGGTGCAGGTGTTCCAGGCCAAGGGCGGCAAGTTCGTCAAGGAAACCGAATGGTTCCGCGCCTACCCCGAGGTCCTGGCCAAGGCCGTCAGCTCGGCGGAGTGACGCTGAAAGCCATTGTGTGGTTCCCCGGGCGCCGCGCAGCGCGCAGCGGTGCGCTGCAGACCCGGGGGCTGCGGAGACGATCCCGGATCAGCGGTGCACCGCTACGCGCTGCACCGCATCCGGGACACCTCTCGTCAAGGTCGCGCCGTGCTTGCACTCAACAATATCGAAGTCGTCTACGACAACGTCATCCTGGTGCTCAAGGGCGTATCGCTGCGCGCCAACGACGGGTGCATCACGGCGCTGCTCGGCGCCAACGGCGCGGGCAAGACGACGACGCTCAAGGCGATTTCCGGCCTGTTGCGCACGGAACGCGGCCGGGTGACCAAAGGCAGCATCGAGCTCGACGGCCGACGGCTCGATCCGCTCGCGGCGCACGATGTCGTGCGGCACGGCGTGGTCCAGGTGTTCGAGGGCCGCCGCGTGTTTCCAAGCCTCACGGTCGAGGAGAATCTGATCGCCGGCGCCCACACGCGCCGTGACGCGAAGGCCGTGCGCGAGAACATCGAGCGCGTGTACGACTCCTTCCCGCGGCTCAAGGAGCGCCGGCATCTGCAGTCCGGCTACCTGTCGGGGGGCGAGCAGCAGATGCTGGTGATCGGCCGGGCGCTGATGTCGCAGCCCAAGGCGATTCTGCTCGACGAGCCCTCGCTCGGGCTTGCGCCGCTGATCATGGAGGAAATTTTCGCGATCATCCGCCGCCTCAAGGAGGAGCGCAATCTGATCGTGCTGATCGTCGAGCAGAACGCCGCGCTGGTGCTCGATATCGCCGACCACGGCTACGTGATGGAGAACGGCCGCATCGTGCTGGAAGGGCCGGCCAAGGAGCTGCGGATGAACTCCGACATCAAGGAGTTCTACCTCGGCCTCAACGAGATCGGCGCGCGGAAATCCTACCGCGACGTCAAGCACTACAAACGGCGCAAGCGCTGGCTGTCGTGACGTCGGAGGACAGAGGACAGACGACAGAACGCGGCCGTCACTCGTTTATCTCGCCGCCCGATTGAGCGCGATCGAGACTTGCGACAATGGACTGCCGGGCGACTCCAGCACGAATGTCTGGCGGTTGCCCTGCGTGGTCACGGTCAGGAGCGCCGTGAACGTGTCGCCTTCGGCCCTGATGTCGAGCCGGCTGCCGCTCGCGCGTCCGCTAATTCTTCCGCCGACGCGGCGCGTGCTCTCGAACCAGTCGCCCGAGAGCGACTGTCCCTCCTGGACCATGTTGCTGGCGATCTCGAACCGGTAGGCGTCGCTGGCGCAGCGCAAATCCAGCCGCACCGCGTAGCCGCGGTCTTGCACGGCGTAGGTCATGGCGCAGCGGACGCGTTCGCGCGTCCCGTCCGCGGTGCTCAGCGCGCCCTCCCCGGACCAGGAGCCGGCCCAGGCCTCGAACAGGCCGGGCGCGGTCTGCGGACCGCGCTGCGCATGGCCTTGATGGGCGAGCAACATCAGTACGGCGACCGCGCCCCACGCCAACGGACGCAGCAGGCGCCGCCCCCAACGCAACCACATAACCATGCCCATCGGCCGCTTCAGGACGCCGCCGCATGCTCGCGATGATGCGCGGCGCCGGCCGCCGCGCGGATCGCCTCGCCGCGGCGCTTGCGCGCGAGCGCCGCCTCGCCGCCGCTCGTCGCGTGGTAAAGCTCGAGTGTGTCGAACTCGTCCTCGCGCGGCGGCGCAATGGCGACATCCGTGTAGGACCAGCGGTCCGGCGCGGCCAGCACCTCTTTCATCATCTTCTTGGCGCGCCGGTAGGTCGTCCCATAGTTCCAGGCCTTGACCAGGATCTCGCGGGCATAGCGTGGATAGAACGCCAACGGGCTCTCGATCGGCAGCCCGCGGCGCCGGTCGCGCCGGAATTTGAGGCGGAATGCGCCGCCCTCGAGCGGATGCACGCCCTCGAACAGGATCATCAGCAGGAACCACAGGATCGTCGAGAGGGTCGTCTGCGGGCGGCCGAGCGGATGTGCCGCGGTGCGGCGCATGATCGTGCGCATATGCTCGGGCGTATAGAAGGCGTGCCACGCGGCCCGATAGGCCTCCTCCCATTCCGCATCCGACATTTTCCCGTGATGCGAGACGCGGTGATTCAAATCGTACTTGTTGAGGTCCGGGTCCATCCAGACGCCTTTCTGCAGGAGCACCTTGTGGTCCTCGGAGCCGGGCAGCGGGGTCAGGAAGAAGAACTCGAGGATATCGACCGGCAGCTCCCGCTTGATGATCTCGATGTCGCGCAGGATGGTTTCCTTGGTGTCACCCGGGAAGCCGAGGATGTAGCCCGCATAGGTGATGGCGCCGTGCTCGCGCCACTTCTGCAGCATTTCGCGGTAGTCGGTGATCTTGTTCTGGCGCTTCTTGGCGGCGATCAGGTTGTCCGGGTTGATGTTCTCAAGCCCGATGAACACGCGGCGCACCCCCGCCTGCTCGGCCTTCTCGATGAAGTTCGGAATCTTGTGGCACAGCGTGTCGACCTGGATGGTGAAGCCGATCTTCATGCCCTCGCCGAGACGCAGCCTGATCATGCGGTCGAACAGCGGCTCCCAGTGGCGGTTGCGGGCGAAATTGTCGTCGGTGATGAAAAAGCGCTTGATGCCCTGGGCGTGGTTGTCGCGGATGATCTTTTCGAGATCGTCGGGCGAGCGGTACCGGCTCTTGCGCCCCTGCACGTTGATGATGGTGCAGAACGAACACTGGTAGGGGCAGCCGCGCCCGAGATCGATGCTCGACAGCGAGCCGGAGGTGCGGCGCACGTGCTGTCGCGGCAGGAACGGCGCCGGCTCGCCTTCGAGCGAGGGCAGGTCGTCCATGTGGTTGTAGAGGGATTTAAGCGTGCCGGCGAAAGCGTCGCGCAACACCTCGTCGAGCCGGCCGCTCTCCGCCTCGCCGGCGAAGAACGAAATGCCGAGCTCAAGCGCCGCGCGCATGTCCGGCGGCATCTCGGGCAGCATGGCGAGGCAGCCGGACACGTGGAACCCGCCGATGCAGACCGGCAGGCCGGCGGCGAGAAACGGGCGCGCGAGGTCGACCGCGCGCGGGAACTGGTTCGACTGCACGCCGACGAGGCCGATCAGCACCCGGCCTCCCGCCCGGCGGACCATGCGGATGATGCGGTCGGGCCGGACCCGCCGGTTGGTCTCGTCAAACGTGTGCAGGCGGAAGTCGACGCCGGGCCCCAGCACGCTCCGCGCGCGGGCGTCCTCGGCAAGGCCGTTGAGGCAGGCGAGCGTGTTGGACGGGATGGCCGAGCGCATCCATTGGATCGGATAGCCGTCGTCATCGTAATGCGTCGGCTTGATCATCACGAAATGGAAGATGTGTGCGGCCGGATCGGACGCCGTATGCCCTTGCATCATCACCCCTCGTGCGCCCGCCCGCGGCTGCCCCGGCGGCGGTCGCAGCTTAGCACCGATCCGCTGTGCGGTGCACCACTCCCGCCTGCGGGGCCGGCGGTTCCCGGCCCGCGCATTGCCGGCCCGTTCCGCGCGCGGTAGAGCTTCGCCCGGGCGCCTGTCCGGCCTCCGGAGGACAACATGAACGACGCGGCGCAACCGAAACTGCTGCTCGATCCGTACGCCAGCTGGGCGCAAAACGAGGGCGTGCCGGTCGTCGAGGATTTCGGCGTCGACCTCCTCGCGGTGCCGACCGCGCCCTGGCCGCGATTTGGGACCGACGGCGGCATCGCGCATCTCAAGGGGCGCGGCGATTTCGTCGCCATCTTCGTGCTCGACCTCGCGCCCGGCGCCAGCACGGCGCCGCAGAAGCACCTCTACGAAGAAGTGGTCTACGTCCTCTCCGGCCACGGCAGCACGACGGTGGAAGCCGCCGACGGCCGCCGGCACAGTTTCGAATGGGGGCCGAAGAGCCTGTTCGCCCTGCCGCTCAATGCCCGCTACCGCCATTTCAACAGCAGCGGACGCGAGCGGGCCCGGCTTGCCGCGACCAACAACCTGCCCGCCATGCTCAACCTGTTCCACAACGAAGCCTTCGTGTTCGACAACGGCTTCGAGTTCTCCGAGCGCCAGGGCGCGGCGCGCTTCTTCAGCGGCGAGGGCAACTTCGTGCCGGTGCGGCCGGGCCGCAACATGTGGGAGACGAACTTCGTTCCCGACCTCGCCGGCTTCGAGCTGAAGACCTGGGATCAGCGCGGCGCCGGCGGCTCCAACATGATGTTCATCCTCGCCGACGGCACCATGCACGCGCACTCCTCGCAGATGCCGATCGGCACCTACAAGAAGGCGCACCGGCACGGCGCCGACTTCCACGTCTTCGCCGTCACCGGCCACGGCTATTCGCTGCTGTGGTACGAGGGCGACCGCGACTTCGTGCGGGTGGACTGGCGGCACGGCGTCGTGTTCGCGCCGCCCGACATGATGTTCCACCAGCACTTCAACACCTCGCCGCATCCCGCACGCTACCTCGCCGTCGCCATGGGCAGCCTGCGCTATCCGTTCACGACGGACAAACGGCGGGTGTTCATGGGCATGGACGTCAACGTGCGCGACGGCGGCTGCCAGATCGAATACGAGGACCAGGACCCGCGCATCCATCAGATCTATCTGGCGGAGCTGGCGAAGCAGGGCGTGACGTCGGGAATGGGAAAGTTCATCAAGGAGAGTTGACCAATCCTCCAGTGGATCGAGAGCGCAAGCGATAAGCCCATGCACGACCTCGAGTTCGAGCACGTTCACGTCGATCACGCGGAGGAGACGCGCCAGGCGCGCGAGATCATCTGGTCGGCCGACAACGTGGAGCTGACCACGGTCGGCATCGACATCGGCTCGTCGACCTCGCATCTGATGTTCGCGCGCGTGCACCTGCACCGGCTGTCGACCGCGCTGTCGAGCCGCTTCGTCGTGGTCGAGCGAAAAATCCTCCGCCAGTCGCCGATCCTGCTCACGCCCTACGCGGCCGATTGCGCGATCGACAGCGAAAAGCTCGCGGCCTTCATCGCGCGCTGCTACGCCGAGGCCGGGCTTGCGCGCGCGGCGATCGACAGCGGCGCCGTCATCCTCACCGGCGAGGCGCTCAAGCGGCGCAACGCCCGCGCCATCGCCGAGCTGTTCGCGCAGGAGGCCGGCAAGTTCGTGTGCGCCTCGGCCGGCCACCACATGGAATGCCAGATGGCCGCGCACGGCTCGGGCGCGGTCAGACTCTCCGCGCGCCACGGCAACTCAATGCTCAACGTCGACATCGGCGGCGGCACCACCAAGCTGGCGCTGGTGCGCGGCGGCACCATCGTCGCCACCGTGGCGGTCGCGGTCGGCGGGCGGCTGATCGTCGAGGAGCCCGGGCGCGGCCTCGTGCGCATCGAGGCGCCGGCGCGCGACATCGCGCAGGACCTTGGGATTGCGCTCACACCCGGGCAGGCGCTCGCGCCGCACGATCGCGCGCGGCTCGCGGCGCGCATGGCCGAGATCGTCGCTGCATTGATGCGGCGCGAGCCGCCAGACGCGCTGGCCGCGCGCCTCCTCGTCACCGATCCGTGGCCGGAGCCGTTCCGGCGGATACCGATCGACGCCGTCACCTTCTCGGGCGGGGTCGCCGAATATTTGTATGGCCGCGAGCAGGAAAAATTCGATGATCTCGGCCTCGATCTCGCACACGCGCTGCGCCACGCGCTTGCCGGCCACGCCGTCGCGCCGGTGTGGGACCCCGGACAGGGCATCCGCGCCACCGTGATCGGCGCCGCGCAGTTCTCGGTGCAGCTCAGCGGCAACACCATCGCGGTCCCCGATCCGGCGCGCCTGCCGCTCAACAATCTGCCGGTGCTCGCCTGCGCGTTCGACCTCGCCGGCGAGATCGCCCCCGATGCGGTCGCCGGCGAGGTGCGCCGTGCGCTCGAGCGATCGGACCTGCGCGAGGGCGCCGGGCCGGTGGCGCTCGCCTTTGCGTGGAGCGGCGATCCGCTGCATGCGCGGCTGCACGCGCTGGCACAAGGCATCTGCGCCGCCCTGCCCCGGACGCTCGCGGCGCGCGTGCCGCTCGTGCTCATGATCGACGGCGACATCGGGCTCTCGCTGGGCCGGCTCATCCGGCACGAGATCGCGCCCGGCGCCGAGGTGATCGCCATCGACGGCGTGCAGCTCAAGCAGTTCGACTACGTGGACATCGGCCGCGTCATCGACGTGACCGGCGTGGTACCGGTGATCATCAAGTCGCTGCTGTTCAACTGATATGGGTTTCGAGATGAGATCGCATCGCAATTCGATTCGTAGCCCGCATGGAGCGAAGCGCAATGCGGGACTTTTCCCGCGGATTTCGCTCCGCTCCATCCGGGCTACGTGCGTGCTCGCCGCACTCTTGCTCGCCGCTTGCGGTGGTGATCGGCTACAGCGTCGGCGGCGGCTACGACACCTATGCGCGCGTGCTGGCCCGCCACATGGGCCGGCACATCCCCGGCAATCCGACCCTGGTGCCGCAGAACATGCCGGGCGCCGGCAGCCTGAAGGCGGCGAACTACCTCGCCGGCGTCGCGCCCAAGGACGGCTCGACCTTCGGCATCGTCGGCCGCGGGCTGGCCATGGAGCCGCTGCTCGGCGGCGCCAAATTCGACGCGGAGAAGCTCACCTGGCTCGGCAGCATCACCAACGAGATCAGCCTGTGCGGCGCCTGGCACACCTCGCCGGTCAAAGCGTGGGGCGATCTTCTCACCACCGAGTTCAGGGTCGGCGGCAACGGATCGGGCTCCGACCCGGACATCTTCGCGCTCGCCATGCGCAACCTGTTCGGCGCCAAGATCAAGCTGATCACCGGCTACCCGGGCTCGAGCGACATCAACCTCGCGATCGAGCGCGGCGAGATCGAGGGCCGGTGCGGCTGGTCGCTCAGCAGCATCAAGAGCCGCAACCCGGCCTGGCTCGCCGAGAAGAAGTTCAACCTGCTGGTCCAGTTCGCGCTGGCGAAGTCGGCGGAGCTTCCCGACGTGCCGCTGATCATGGACCTCGCCGCCACGCCGGAGCAGCGGCAGATCCTGCGCCTGATCCTGGCGCGCCAGGTCATGGGCCGCCCGTTCCTCGCCCCGCCCGGCGTGCCGGCCGAGCGCCGCGCGGCGCTGCGCCGCGCGTTCGACGCCACCATGAAGGACCCGGAGTTCGTGGCCGACGCCGAAAGGGCCGACCTCGAGGTCAACCCGGTCACCGGCGAGGCGATCGACGAGCTGCTCGCCGAGCTTTATCGGACGCCCAAGGCGGTGGCCGAGAAGGCCGCCCAGGCAATCCAGAAGTGAGACTGCCTCTCCCCGCTTGCGGGGAGAGGGTTGGGGTGAGGGGGCCTCTGAGGAAGTGCGCGTCGCGTAGAGGCCCCCTCACCCGACGCGCTCCGCGCGTCGACCTCTCCCCGCAAGCGGGGAGAGGTGAGAGGCGCAAACCCACTTGACTAGGTGGGTTGCCTCCCCGAGCCTGCCGACGCGTCGATCAAGGGGGATCGTAGCCGCCATGGCCGGGTCCGTGCCGCACGTCTTCTTCGGCCTCGATCCCATGCTGGTGTCGACGGTGATCCTGCTGATCACCTACGGCGCGATCATCTGGGACAAGCTCAATCGGGCGATCGTCGCGCTGCTCGGCGCGTCGGTGATGATCGTCATCGGCGCGCTCGACCAGAAGGAGGCGATGGCCGGCGTCGACTGGAACACGATCGGCCTCCTCACCGGCATGATGATCCTGGTGTCGATCTCGCGCCGCTCCGGCATGTTCCAGTACGTCGCCATCTGGTCGGCGCAGCGCGCCCGGGCGAACCCGGCCGGCATCCTGCTGCTGCTGCAGGTCACCACCGCCGTCGTCTCCGCGCTGCTCGACAACGTCACCACCGTGCTGCTGATCGTGCCGGTCACCCTCGTCATCACCAAGGAGCTGGAGGTCCCGCCCTACCCGTTCCTGTTCGGCGAGGTGCTCGCCTCCAACATCGGCGGCACCGCGACCTTGATCGGCGACCCGCCCAACATCCTGATCGGCTCGCTCGCCGGCCTCGACTTCAACGCCTTCGTCGTCCACCTGACGCCGGTCATCATCGTGGTGATGGCGGCGCAGGCGCTGATGACCCACCTCGTCTGGGGCAAGTCGATGAAGTCGACCCCGGAGCATCGCGCCCGGATCATGGAGATGAGCGCCAATGACACCATCCTCGACTGGGTGCTGCTCAGGCAATCGGTCGCGGTGCTGGCGGTCGTCATCCTCGCCTTCATATTCTCCCGCCAGCTTCGCGCCGAGCCGGCGACCATCGCCATGGCCGGCGCGGCGATCCTGATGTTCCTCGACAACTGGCAGCACCACAACGAGCGGCAGTCGGAGAACGTGCACAGGACGTTCGGCGACGTCGAATGGATCACCATCTTCTTCTTCGTCGGCCTGTTCATCGTGGTGCACGGGGTCGAGGTCGGCGGCCTGCTCCAGCTGCTCGCCAACAAGCTGGTGGCGGCGACCGGCGGCGACATGGCGACCGCCGGCTATTCGATCCTGTGGGCGTCGGCGTTCCTCTCGGCGATCATCGACAACATCCCGTTCGTCGCCACCATGATCCCGCTGATCAAGAGCATGGCGCCGGCCTATGGCGGGGCGGACAAGATCGAGCCGCTGTGGTGGTGCCTGTCGCTCGGCGCCTGCCTCGGCGGCAACGGCACCTTGATCGGCGCCTCGGCGAACCTGACCGTGGCGGGCCTCGCCGAGCGCAACGGCATCCAATTCCGGTTCATGACCTATGCCTATTACGCCCTGCCGATGATGGTCATGTCGGTGGCGATCTGCCACGTCTACGTGTGGTGGCGATATTTCTGACGCGGCCGCAGCGGTGCGCGCGTCGACGCCGGCCGGGGCGCCCGAGCCGAAAACTTTCGGTTGACGCCGCTCGCGGCGATCGGAATAAGGTAGCGTCACGACGGCGGTGCGGCCGCAGCCGCGGCGTCGTCATCGCGGGCAGCGGTCGTCGGGCGCCATGCCCGCCGCAAGAGGGGAAGCGTCGTGGACATGCTCCTTGAGGTGAGCCGCGGGATCGACGCGGTCAACACCAGGATCGGGCGCTGGATAAGCTGGCTGATCCTGATCACGGTGCTGGTTTCCGCAGCCAATGCCACCATGCGCAAGGTGTTCAATTCGTCGTCGAACGCCTGGCTCGAGCTGCAATGGGTGTTGTTCAGCGTCATTTTTCTGCTGTGCTCGCCCTGGAC
>WNEY01002433.1_pt1 | contig 15665 bp, 17 predicted proteins | sample 5400531 | NCBI WGS metagenome assembly WNEY01 (sample SAMN13153338, study PRJNA577476) | soil metagenome | isolation source: 200 cm saprolite under Douglas fir tree site 1 | place: USA:California | collected 2015-04-18
CCAGCTCATGCACACGCATGCGTCAATGCTCCTCTGCCAGAGATCGTTCCCCGATCACGCTCTCGGCGGGCGCGCACCTGCCGGAATGCGGATGATCTTCGGCTGATCGCTGCGAGACTGCGCCGCGAGCGCTATCTGAATGGCCCGTTGCAGGTCCCGGCCGACGTCGTCTGGGATTGGCACCAGCAGCGCGTGCTGGAGACGGCCTTCGCGCACTCCGGCATCCGCGCACTCCGGCGTCGGGCACACGTACGCGCCGCGCCCGGAAAGCTTCCCGGTGGCATCGACCCTGATCTCACCCGCAGGCGTGCGCACCACGCGGATGAGTTCGCGCTTGGGCCGCATCTGTTTGCAGGCCACGCACATCCGCGCCGGGACCTTTCTGACTTTAGGCATCGGCCTCCGCCGTCTTCTTTGTCTGCTCATCCGGATCGGGAGCATCGGCCGCGGTGGCAAACGGCTCGTTCCCCTCACCGTCCGCCGCCTCGACTACCTTCACCGTGGCCCCGGATGGTGCCGGGATTTCCGGCGGCGCCTCCGATGGCTCCGGCAGTGCCAGCGCCGGTGCAGGCACTTCGCCCTGCGCCTCAGCGCTGTCCGGCGGCTCCGCGGGCACGGCGGCAGTCTCCCCCGAGGCGTCGGCACCGGCCTGTCCTGCCACTGCCGGCTGGGCCTCAGCCGGCACCGCCGCTTCTTCCTCGGGCAAGTCGACAAACAGTTTCTTGGCTTCGATTTCCTTTATCTGCGTCTCGCTCTTGATGTCAATCCGCCATCCGGTGAGTTTCGCCGCCAGCCGGGCATTTTGCCCTTCGCGGCCGATCGCCAGCGACAGCTGATGGTCAGGGACGATGACCAGCGCGGTCTTGGTCTCCTCGTCGAGTTCCACCCGCGTGACCTTGGCGGGGCTCAGAGCGCCGGCGACGAACAGCGCCGGGTCGGCGTTCCACGGCACGATGTCGATCTTCTCGCCCTTCAACTCGTCAACGATGGATTGCACGCGGCTGCCCTTGGGTCCGACGCAGGCGCCGACCGCGTCGACGTTCTTGTCGCGTGAGGCCACTGCGAACTTACTCCGCGCCCCGGCCTCCCGGGCGATCGCCTTGATTTCGACGATGCCTTCCTAAATCTCCGGCACTTCGAGCTCGAACAGCCGCTTCAGCAGCCCGGGGTGCGTGCGCGAGACCACGATCTGCGGCCCGCGCGTGCCCTGGCGCACCTCGACGACATAGGCCTTGATGCGCTCGCTCTGCCGGTAGCTCTCCCGCGGGATCTGCTCGGTCGGGGGCAGCACGGCTTCGATGCGGCCCAGGTCGAGGTAGACGTTCTTCCGCTCGATGCGCTGCACCGCGCCGGTCACGATATCCCCCTCCCGGTCACGGAATTCTTTATACACAAGGTCGCGCTCGGCTTCACGCAGTCGCTGCACCACGACCTGCTTAGCCGTCTGCGCGGCGATCCGGCCAAAATTACGCGGAGTGACTTCCACTTCCACCGTGTCACCGATCTTGGCGGACGGATCCCACTGCTGCGTCTCGGCCAACGAGATCTGCGTGTGCTCATCTTCCACCGTTTCCACGATGCTGCGGATTTGATACGCCCGCATCTCGCCGGTGTCGCGATCGACCTCGATCCGCATGTTTTGCGCCGAGGCGCCGTAGTTCTTCTTATAGGCCGAGAGCAGCGCGGCCTCGATGGCCTCGATGATGACCTCTTTGCCGATGCCTTTCTCTTCCTCGATCTGCTCGAGGGCCTTCATCAGTTCAACGTTCATCCTGCCCACCTCATCACATCGTCACGCGTCCAAGTCGGCGCGGAGGTCGTCCATCTCCACCAGCAGCCGGGCCTGAGCGATCTGGCTCTTGGGAAGATGCACCTGCCTGCCGTCCAATTGGAGGACCACCGCTTCCCCGATGACGCCCAGGAGGATCCCCCGGAAGTGGCGCTGCCCCTCTACCGGCCCGTACGTCTTCAGCTCCGCCTTTTTGCCGGCGAAGCGGCGGAAGTCGGCGTCGTTCCGCAGCGGCCGGTCCAGGCCCGGGGAGGAGACTTCCAGGGTGTAGGGGTCCTCGAACAGGTCGTAGAGGTCCAGCTGACGGCTCAGGGCCTCGCTGACCCGCGCGCACTCCTCCACCGTGATCCCTCATGACATCCTGCCGTGTCATCGATTCAACCGTTCAGGGCCGCTTTGTCCAGGCCCCGTTTCGGGGTGCCTGTCTGTGGCCCCGCGTTTCCATAAAAAAGAGTGGGTCTTTGAGTCCACCCACTCCGCAACGCCCCCTGGCGGGGGTTTCTCCTTGAACTTCGCCGCGCCTTGCACGCGACGGTGTCAGTATAGCACGGGGCCCCTCGTGAGGCAACTTGAGGGCCTTCCGGTGTGGATGAAAAGCGATCATGTCACCCCATACGCGAAAAGCAAATCTGTCACCCTGGGTGCATGACCAGGGAGACGATGACCTTGACCCAGGCCGGGCAACGGCGGGACCGGGAAGATTGTGCCGCCCACGCAACGAACCATATGGCGGAGGCGAACGATGCTGATCAGGATCGACGAGGCCTCGGGCCATGCGGGCGCAGAGATCGAGATCCGCGGCTGGCTCTATCACAAGCGCAGCAGCGGCAGTATTCACTTTCTGCTGGTGCGCGACGGGTCGGGTGTGATGCAGGCGGTGGTGGCGAAGCAAGATGTGTCGCCCCCCATCTTTATGGCTGCGGCGGAGGTCACTCAGGAGTCATCGCTCATCGTACGCGGAGTGGTGCGGGTCGACCCCCGGGCGCCGGGAGGTCACGAACTGACCGTGCGGGACCTGCAGATCGTGGGCCTGGCGGAGCCCTACCCCATCACGCCAAAGGAGCATGGGGTTGAATTCCTGATGGATCACCGCCACTTGTGGTTGCGCTCCCGGCGTCAGCACGCCTTGATGCGGATCCGGGCCGAAGTGATCCGGGCAGCGACCGAGTTTCTGGACGGCAACGGATACCTGCGTATGGATGCGCCCATCCTGACCCCGGCCTCGGTGGAAGGCACGACGACCCTTTTCGAGACCCCGTATTTCGACCTGGGAACAGCATATCTCACCCAGTCCGGCCAGCTGTACAACGAGGCGGCCGCGGCCGCCTTCGGCCGCGTCTACTGCTTTGGGCCGACGTTCCGGGCGGAGAAGTCCAAGACCAGGCGCCATCTCACCGAGTTCTGGATGCTCGAGCCTGAGGCGGCGTTCATGGAACTGGACGAGTACATGGAGTTCGCTGAAGCCATGGTCTGCGCCGTCGTGACGCAGGTCTTGGAACGGCGGCGGGCAGACCTGCAGGTATTGGAGCGCGATCTCGCCAGGCTGGAGGCCGTGCGGGCTCCGTTCCCCAGGCTTTCATACGACGAGGCGCTGAGCCGGCTGCTGGCCGCGGGCAAGCCCCTGCCGTGGGGCGAAGACCTGGGCGGAGACGAGGAGACGGTGATCTCAGCGGCGTTTGAGCGGCCGGTGTTCGTCCACCACTACCCGGCGAGGTGTAAGGCGTTCTACATGCAGCCGGAACGGGACCGGCCGGACGTGGTGCTGTCGGCCGACCTGCTCGCGCCGGAAGGTTACGGGGAAATCATCGGCGGGGGCCAACGGATCCATGACTTGCCGCTCCTGGAGCAGCGGCTGCAAGAACACCATCTGCCCGAGCGTGTCTATCAATGGTATCTGGATCTGCGGCGGTACGGGTCTGTGCCGCACTGCGGATTTGGCCTAGGCATCGAACGGTCGGTGGCCTGGATCGCCGGCATCGAGCACATCCGCGAGGCGATTCCCTTCCCGCGGCTGCTGAATCGACTGTACCCCTAGGATGAGAACCTGCGTGCCCGGCTCGGGAGCGGATGGCGCGGGCGAGCATGCGGTGTCTCATGCAGAACGCAGATGGCGGCACGCAGAGCGCCGACTGCGCGGTTCCACGTTTTCTGCCCTCTGTGCTCTGCGTGCTGCCGGCGGGTGCTACAGGGCCTTCAGCGCCGCGAGAACGTCTGCGCTGTGCCCCTGCACCTTCACGCTGGAAAAGACCTTCGCCACCTTCCCCCGTTCGTCGATGACGAAGGTCGTACGCGCCACGCCCCACTGCGTTTTCCCCATCATCGTTTTCTGCACCCACACGCCGTACCGTTCAGCGACCTCGTGCTTGGTGTCGGCCAGCAGCAGATGAGGGATCTGCAGTTCTCGCTTCCACTTCGCGTGCGAGTCCACGTTGTCCGTACTCACGCCCAGGATCGCCGCATTCTGTTGCGTATACGCCGCGTAATCGTCACGGAACGCGGTGGCTTCAATCGTTCAGCCCGCGGTGAAGTCCCGGACGTAGAACCACAGCACCACGCGCGTGCCACGAAAGTCCGCCAGACGGACGGGGGTGCCCTGCTCGTCCGGCAATGTAAAGTCAGGCGCGGTATCGCCTTCTTTGATCACATGAACTCCTCGTCTTCTGAAAGGGTGTCTCCCAAGTCTACCAGGTCACCTGCCAGCACGCGTAACGGTTTTGAGACCTGGAAGACCTCGTAGACTTGGAAGACGTTATAGACGCGCCAGACCAAGAGTTTTCTTTTGAGGTGGCGAACCCTTCTGGCCGGGATGCTCACCCCACACGAGATTGCGTTGATCTTCGATCTCGACAACACGCTGGTCATGTCCAATATTGACTTCGCCGTGGTCCGTCACCGGTTGATCGGCATGCTGGAGGAGGCCGGCGCGGCGAATCAACCGCGCGCCACCCTGCTGCCGCTGGCGCTCTCGGACCTGATCGCCCTCGGGGCGGGGGCAGGCCCGTCACTCGTGGGCCGGATGTGGGATGTCGTCCGGCAGGCCGAACGGGAGGGTCTGGCTCGCGCCACGCTCGCTGATCGGGCGGGCGAGGTCCTCGGCGCGCTTCACGCACAGGGCTACCGGCTGGCTTTACTCACCAACAACGCACGCGAGATGTTGACAGAGCGGCTGGACGGGTATGGCCTGGCACGGTACCTCGAGGTCGTCGCCACGCGCGACGACGTCCCCGCGCTAAAACCCGCCCCAGACGGGATCCAACAGATCCTGGCTAGCCTGTCGACCGTCCGGGAAGCATTCATGATCGGCGACGCGTGGATCGACGCGCAGGCCGCCCACTCCGCGGGGATTCGCTTTATCGGGGTCGGACCGAGACGGGATGCCGTGGAAGCCAGGAGTATTCCCATCTGGGCCTGGGTGGAGGACTTGCGCGGGCTGCTCAAACTGGATTTGAGTAACGATTAGCCCGCTCGCCCACAGGGTCTCCCACGTCTTCCGAGTCTCCCAGGTCTTCCGGGTCTACCGACCGACGAGTTTCGAGACCTGGGAGACATAGTAGACGCCGTTGCGTCGGTTACCAGAGGTGCTTGAACTTGGCCGCGAACCGGCGTTCCATCTCTTCCTGATGGAGGGCGTAGACTGGGCACTCCCGCAGGCGACAGATGTGGAGCGCTTGATTGCAGAAGGCCTCGGGCAACTCCCAGCACTTCTTGTTCGCGAAATAGGCTGCGCACACGCCCTTCTTTGGGTGCAGGGTGAGCTCTGCCAGCCCCCGCGCGGGTTCCAGCGTGGCCGGAGGCGCGTCGCGCACGAGCCGTAGAATCGGCCGGTCCGCCGGCGCCGGCTCCCGCGCGGCAGGCGGTTTCTGGGGACGTGCGGGCGCCGCGGAGGAGGTGAATTCCGCGAGTTCGGCCGACGTGTCCTGGATGAATGCCCTAATGCCGCGCCGCAGCTCCTCGCGCTCTTTCCTCATGACCTTTCATGACCTCCTTGGCCAGTTCCATATATTCCTGCGCACCGCGTGACGACGGGTCGTGCATGAACAGCGGAACACCTACCATCGACGACTCCACGAGCTTGATGTTGAAGTGGACCGCTGTATCAAACACCTTATCCCCGAAGAAATCCTTGATGCCCTGGACGATTTCCTTGCTGATGTTGGTGCGGGAGTCGTACATCGTGGGCAGCACTCCCAGGATCTCGACCTGGTGACCGACCTCCTCCCGGACCATCTTCAGCGTCCGCAGCAGCTGACGCATCCCGAGCAGCGCATAATAGTGCGTCTGGATCGGAATGATGATCTCGTCGCTGGCCACGAGCGCGTTCAGCGTCAACAATCCCAGGCTGGGGGGCGTATCGATGAAGATATACGCATACTCGGTGAGCACCGGCCCCATCCGCTTCCGCAAGGAGTTCTCGCGGCCGATGCGGGCCGCCAGCTCCAGTTCCGCCGCCGCGAGGTCAATCGACGACGGCGCCAGGAACAGGTTGCTGACGGTCGTGGGCACGATGATCTGCGCGAGGGTCGCTCCGCCGTCATCCCGCTCGTCCCCCACCAGCACGTGGTAGATCGTGCGGGTGAGGCCCCCCGGGTCCACACCCAGGCTGGCGGTGGCGTTGGCCTGAGGATCGAGATCGATGACGAGGGTCCGCCGGCCGCTGCTGGCCAGACAGGCCGCGAGGTTGACCGCTGTGGTGGTTTTCGCGCATCCACCCTTCTGGTTGACCAGCGCGATCACCCGGGCGGATTCCGAATGCGCCACTCTACCCTCCCGCGCCGCTGCGGAGTGCCGCAGTTGCTAGCGTTGTCCGGACCCCTGGTCCGCAGTCACCTCCGCAGGAGCCAAGCCAGCCGCCGGTCCACGGCATCGACCACCGCGGCCACGGCGGCATCCTCGAGCGGCCCACCCCGGCCGAGCGCGCTGCCGACGAGGTGCTCCTGGCCGCGCGGCGTCTCGACCACGATATGCGTCACCACCGCCGGCCCGGCACTGACCAGATAACTGCTTGCGCGTTGCAGGGTGAACGCGGTACCCGGGGGAGCCGCTTTTCGCACCGCTTCGACCGCGGCCTCGGCCGCAACCTGCACCCCGGCAGACTCCCCGGCCGGACGCTCCACCCGCGCGGACAGCATCGTGTCGTTGTGGAGCAGGTTCACCGACACTGCGACGCGTCCCGGCGTCCGCTCGACGCGCACCCCCGCCACGCGCAACCGCGCCATCATCCCCATGCCCCCGGCCTCGGGGTTAGCGGCGCGGCTGCGGGGGGACACAGGGCACCGTGTCGTACGTTATTCGGTTGCGTGTTCGACCCATTGGAGAAGTTTTCCTCTTGCCTGAGACCGATGGTCAGCGGGTAAAACGCGCTCAAATCTGCGGCGCGAGAATGGACAGGCGACGCGTAAGGCGGAGCGGATGAAGCGCAATGGGCCGCGATCTCGCAAAAGCCGCGTGGGACGCGGTCCCCAGCAGGGGTCGGTGGGCCCGACCCGAAGTGCTACGGTGGTCCCCCAATCAGGAGGAGGCGGGAGCATGCGGGTCACGATGAGCGTCATCAAGGCAGACATCGGCGCCATCGGCGGCCACACCATCCCGAGTGCGGAGGTCCTGGGGATTGTCCGGGAGCGCGTCGAACGCGAGCAGGGGACGCTGCTGATCGACTTTTACATCTGTCACGCCGGCGATGACATCGCCATTCTCATGACCCATACGCGCGGGAAGGATAGTCCGGATATTCACCAGCTGGCCTGGGACGCGTTCAACAAGGCGACGGTGAAAGCCAAGGCTCAGGGGCTCTACGGCGCGGGTCAGGATCTGCTGAAGGATGCGTTCTCCGGCAATGTGCGCGGTCTAGGCCCGGGCAGCGCGGAAATCGAGTTGGACGAGCGTCCCAGTGAGGCCCTGATGGTGCTGCTCAGCGATAAGTGCGGGCCGGGGGCATTCAACCTTCCGCTCTACCTCGCGTTCACCGACCCGATGTATTCCCCCGGCCTGATGCTCTCGGAGGGGCTGCACGACGGGTTCACCCTGCACATCATGGACATGGACCACACGGAAGGTGATCGCGTCATCGTGCTCAACGCCCCCGAGCGGCTCTATGACATTGCCGCGCTGCTGCGCGACACTAATCGATACGCGATCGAGGCCATCTGGTCGCGCAAGTTCCCGAATGAGCAGGCCGCTGCCGTCGGCACGACCCGGCTGAGGAATATCGCCGGCCGCTACGTCGGCAAGGACGATCCACCGGCGGTGGTGCGGGTGCAGAAAATCTTCCCGGCCACCGAGGAGTTCGGACCCGCATTTGCGGTCGGCGCCTTCGTCGGTGGCGATACCCGGGGGAGCCACAACCTGCCGCTGATGCCCGTGCCGGTCAACACGCCGGCCTCCACGTTCTTTTGCTGCCCGATGGTGTCGGCGCTCGGCTTCTCGATGCACGACGGGATACTCACCGCCCCGTCGGACTTGTTTGCCGATCCCTTCTGGCATGCCGTGCGTGATCACATCGCGCTAAAGGCGATGGAGATGCGCAGGCAGGGGTTCTTCGAACCAGCCATGCTGCCGATGTCGGAACTGGAATACGGTGGAATCGTGGCACGGCTGCGAAAGCTGGAGCAGGAGTTCGTGGTGCGAAAGGAGGCCGCCAAAGCGCCGGCGGGCACAGAGTAACGACCGTTGAAACGTTGACGCGTTGGAACGCTGAACCGAATCTTCAACCTCACGCGTCTTGGGTCTGCGGCGATTGAACGTTTCAACGGTCTAACGTTTCACCTCCTCTCAGTGGGGTTTCCTTCCGTCAGACCCTCTCTCTTCCTTCAACACCGTGGAATCCAGATACCGCACCAGCGAGGGTACGTACTTGGGGATCAGGGCGCCGATGATCACAAAGACGGCCAGGAGCCCCAGAAACACATAGACGATGGCCAACTCATTCACGAGTCATTCACCCCGTCAGTCAATTCCTCATTGAACGAGCCTGTCCTCCCAGCCTCCCCAGTCTTCGAGACTACGGATCTTTGGTCCCAGACCGTGAGGACTGCGGGGACTGGGAAGACTCAGCAGGAGGGAACAACTCTCGAACCAGCGCCAAGGCCTCGTCGCGCGTTCTGACCCTGCCCTCCAAGCGGGCGTCCTCGACGCAATCCAGGATGGTCTTGTACTGGGGCCCCGGGCGGTAGCCCAACGCCAGCAGATCGTCGCCCGAGATCAGTCGCTGGCGGTCCACGTGTTGCGCGGCCAGTTCCCGCACCGCGGTGGTGGCCCAATGGTACACGTCCAGGTTCCCGTGGCTGGCCAGGCAATCTGCGCGGTGCAGCTCCAGGTGGTCGGCGCAGGCGGGGTCCAGGAGGAACCGTTTTGCTTTCGCCGGCCGCATTTTGGGCAGGTCTTTCACCCGGAGGTGGTCCCTGACCAGCGCGACGATCCGCTCCGTGTCCTGTCCGGAGAGGCGCAGGCGCCGGCAGACCGCCTCAGCCATCCCCGCGCCGACCACGTCATGTTCGTTGAAGCGAATCCGGTCCGACACAGACAACGTCGGCGGCTTGCCAATATCGTGCAGCAGGGTCGCCATCGCCAAGACCGGCGTGGGGTCGCGAAGATGCTCCAGGGCCAGCACCGTGTGGATGAAGACGTCACCCTCGGGGTGAAATTCGGGAGGTTGCGGGACGCCGGCCATGGCGGCGACCTCCGGCAGCATCACCGGCAGCAGGCCGCTGGCGTGCAGCAGCCGCACTCCCCTCCCCCGTCCGGGGGCGGTCAGGAGCCGCAACAACTCGTCGCGGATACGCTCGGCACTCACCTCGGTCATCGCCCTCGCCTGTTCGGCAATGGCGCGCAACGTGTCGTCGTCGATATCAAACTGTAGTTCCGCCGTCAACCGCACCGCCCGCAGCATGCGCAACCGGTCTTCCGCAAAGCGGATCCGCGGCTGGCCGATGGTCCGGACGATCCGCCTGGCGATATCTGCGCGTCCGCCGACGTAGTCGATGGTCTGGCCGGTGAGCGGATCATGGAGTAGGCCGTTGATGGTAAAGTCCCGCCGCGTCACGTCAGACGGCGCGTCCACGAACTCCACCCGGCTGGGCCTGCGCCCGTCCACGTACGGACCTTCCGTTCGAAACGTCGAGACCTCATAATGGTACCCGTTCAGGGGGACCACGACCACGCCGAACTTCACGCCGACGAGCACGGCATTCGGAAACAGCGTCGCCACTTCGCTGGGCCGCGCGTCGGTCGCGACATCGTAGTCATGCGGCTCGCGGCCCATCTCCAGATCGCGCACGCACCCACCGACCCAATAGGCCGTGAATCCATGCTCGCGCAGCCGGCGCACCACCTCGACGGCGCCCTCCCGCAGCGTCATCGCGCTCATGGTCGCCTGCCGGTTCCGGCGGCCAGCTGCGCCCGCAGCACGGTCGTCGCCTCTCGGAGCTGGACGTCACGCGGCGACTGAATCAGCTCCTCATCCATTGGCACGCTCAAATCCGGTCGCAGTCCCTGGCCGTCAATCTGACGGCCTCGTCGCGTGTAATATCGTGCCGTGGTCAGGCGAAGACCCCATCCGCCGCGCAGCGGGTAGATGGTCTGGACAGTCGCCTTGCCAAATGTGCGCTCGCCGACCAGTGTCGCGCCGGTATCCTGGAGCGCGCCCGCCACGACTTCTGACGCGCTGGCGGTAAAGTTGTTGACCAGGACGACCACCGGGCCGGCAAACCGGTGGGCCTGCGGGATGACGGACAAAGCGTCGAGCGACGCGCGTCGTTCCTCCATGGCGACGATGCCGTCAAAGAGAAACCCGCTGGCGACCGCGACAGCCTCATCCAGCAGGCCCCCGCCGTTCTCGCGAAGATCCAGCAGCAGCGCTGTCGCTCCCGCCTCCAGCAGGCCCCCGACCGAGCGGCTCACGTCAGACGATGTCTCCTCGGAGAACTCCAGGAGGCGCAGGTACCCAAGATGTGGCTCCACCATCTTCCAGCGGGTCGGGTTCTCCCGCACCGGCTCGCGGACGAGCGACAGCTGGACGATCCCGCCGGCGGCGCGGCGCACGACCAACGCGACCGTGGTGCCTGCCGCCCCGTGCAGACGGTCCATGACCTGGTCCGGGGTGCTGTCGGCCACGGGACGGCCGTCGGCTTCCAGCAGCACGTCACCGGGACTGATTCCCACCCGTGCTGCGGGCCCGCCCACGGTCACGTCGCTGAAGGCGATCTGCCCGCGCACGACATCGATTTGGACGCCGATCCCCGTGTGTTCACCCCGCAGTTCCCGATGGTAGCGCGTAAACTCCAGCGGCATGAACACGGCGCCCAGGGGGTCTGCGACGGCGCGGATCATCCCCCGGAGCACCGTGGCGACGATCCGGTCAGCGTCGCGGGGTGCCGCGGTGGCCGCGGCCTGGACATACGCGGCGGCAGCCGTCAGGTCTCGATCTTCCTGCCCGATGAAGGCGGGGAGCGGTGGTGGCTCGGTGACGCCTGCCGAGGCCAGCGCCTGCTGGGCGGTTAGGACCGTCTCGTGCAGCAGGGTCAGCACATCCGGCGGCCGCAGCGCGTCTTCCCGAATTGCTTCGTAGGTTTCCCGGACGAGGGCATCCGCCAGGTCGGGCGAGACCTGCGCCGTAAGAGCCCCGGGCCAGGCGGCGGCGAGAACGGCCGCAGTCAGCGCGGCCAGAAGACAGGACCGCACCGTCACGCGCATCATACCTCTACTCTACCGGGTTTGCCCGCCGGAATGGAGGGACACACTGAACTGCGTTTCCTTCACGTGAGGATTGACGCGCAGGTCCGTGCCGGCGTCTTGATCTGTGTGATCGTGCCGCCGCCCAGCACACGGTCGCCATCATACAGGGTGACTGCTTGCCCCGGAGCTGGGGCCCGCTGAGGCTGCGCGAACTGTACGGTGATCTCGCCGACGCTGCCGCCGGGACACACGGTCGCCTCGACATCTCTACTGGCGTGGCGCACACGGGCCGTCACCCGGCGTGGAGCGCCGAGAGAATCGATCGCGATCCAGTTCACCTCCGACGCCGTCAGTTCGTCGCACAAAAGGTCCCGCTCCTCGCCGACGATGACAGCGTTGCGCGGCGCGTCGATCGCGACCACGAACTTCGGCTGGCCGTCGGCCTGCCCGCCAGAACTCCCCCGAGCGGAGTCCCGCCCCAGGGCAGGTCCCAGGCCGCGGCGCTGCCCGATGGTGTAGCGTGCGATGCCGTGATGCTGGCCCAGCACGCGCCCGGCGGTGTCAAGAATCGGTCCTGGGCGGAGGGCTTCGGGATGGAACCGCGCCACGACGTCGGCATACGAGCCGCGCGGGACAAAACAGATCTCCTGGCTGTCCGGTTTGTCCGCCACCGGCAGTTCAAACTGTCGCGCCAGGTCACGCACCTGCACCTTCGTGTACTCGCCGATCGGCAGCCGGATGCGGGCCAACTGCGCCTGGGTCAGCCCGTAGAGGACGTACGACTGGTCCTTATGCGCATCGCGGGCCCGCAGCAGGTGGTACCGACCCGACCGGGGGTCTTCCTCGACCCGAGCATAGTGACCGGTCACGACTCCATCCAGCCCCAGCGCCGTCACTTTGTGCAGCAAGAGCGAGAACTTGATGGCCTGATTGCACGCAATACAGGGATTGGGCGTACGCCCGTGGGCATACTCGCCGGCGAAGTAGCTGATGACGGCGCGTTCAAACTCGTCCCGCATGTTGAGCACGTAGTGCCGGATGCCCAACCGGTGGGCGACCGCGCGGGCATCCTCGATCGCGGACACTCCGCAGCACGCCTTGAACGCATCGTCGGGCTCCGGCAGCCAGTCGGGCCACAGGTTCATCGTCAGGCCGACGACCTCATGGCCTTCTGCCGCCAGCAGTCCCGCGGCCACCGAACTGTCAACCCCGCCGCTCATCGCGACAGCCCACTTGCCCACGCGAAACCTCCCCCGAGCGAACCGCGAACAGTCAGGAGCGTGCGCCGATTGCCGCCCGCCTGTGCTATTCCGGCGTATAGTGTTTGACACCCTTCCACCACGTTCGCAGCCGGCGCCGGATCTCGGTTTCGAATCCGTGCTCAGTGGGCTCGTAGTAGATGTGACCGGCCACACTGTCCGGCAGATACTCCTGTGGAACAAATCCATTTGGGTAGTCGTGCGCGTACTTGTAGCCCTGACCGTGACCCAGCTGTTTCACCGCCTGAGGATGGCTGGAGTCTCGCAGGTGCACCGGGACCGGATCGGCCCGCTGCTCCTCAACATCGTGCGTGGCCGCACCGATGGCCCGGACCACGGCGTTGCTCTTCGGAGCGGTGGCGATGTAGATGGCCGCTTCCGTCATGGGAATCTGCGCTTCCGGTAGACCGACGTACTCCACCGCGTGGGCAGCCGATGTCGCGACGACGAGTGCCATCGGGTCGGCCATCCCGACATCCTCCGCCGCGTGGACCACCATACGTCTGGCGATATACCGGGGATTCTCCCCCGCCGCGAGCATCCGCATCAACCAGTACACGGCGGCGTCGGGATCCGACCCGCGCATGCTCTTGATAAACGCCGAGATGTGATCGTAGTGCGAGTCGCCTTCCCGGTCATAGACCAGCGCCCGCCGCTGGGCGACCTCCTCCACGATCTGCACGGTGATGGCGCGGGTGCCGGACGGACTCGGCGGCGTCGTCATTGCCGCGACCTCAAGGGTGTTCAGGGCAATGCGCGCGTCACCGTTGCTCACGGCCACCAGGTGGGCCCGGGCCTCCTCGTCCACTTCCACCCGCTGTCCGGCCAATCCCCGATCGCCGTCGGCGAGGGCGCGGCCGATGATGGTCCCGATCTCCTCATCGCGCAGCGGTTCCAGCCGCAGGACGCGCGAACGCGACACCAGCGTCGCGTTGACCTCAAAAAAAGGGTTCTCCGTCGTCGCACCGATGAGGATGACGGTTCCTTCCTCGACATGGGGCAGCAGCACGTCCTGCTGCGCCTTGTTGAACCGGTGGATCTCGTCGATGAACAGGATCGTTCGCTTCCCGTACAACGTCTGCCGGTCCTGGGCACGGGCAATGACCTGCTTGAGATCCGCGACCCCTGCGGTGACCGCGTTGACCTGCTCGACCTCTGAACGTGTCGCCCCAGCGATGACGTGGGCGAGCGAGGTCTTTCCCGTCCCAGGCGGGCCGTACAGGATGAGCGACGAAAGGTCGTCACCTTCGATCGCCCGTCGCAACACGCGCCCGGGGCCGACCAGGTGCTCCTGGCCGACAAATTCCTCTAGCGACCTGGGCCGCATCCTGGCGGCCAGAGGCGCCTGGGCCGCGGCCTGACGGGCGGTACTCTGTCTGAACAGCTCCACAGATTCCTCCGTGCCGGTAGCTACTCTCCTGCTGCCTCGATGGTAGCACAACTCAACCCGAGCGAGCCCGGCGCCGCGAGAGACCGCGTCTGGATTGGGAAATCTTACCTCAGAGGGGCCGACGAGGCAGGAAATTCAGGCCTGGCGCGGAAATCCCGCATCCGTACTCATTCGACTCTGCCTCAGGAGGGCTCTCAATGGCCAAATCGATGACGAAGGCAAAGGTCGCCGACTACCTGGCAGGCAAGCTGGAGCTTCCCAAGAAGACCGTGACCATGTTCCTGGAAGAGATGGCCCAGCTCGCCTACCGGGAGGCGAAGAATACCTTTACCCTCCCCGGGCTGGGTAAGCTCGTGCTGGTCAACCGCAAGGCGCGGATGGGACGCAACCCGCAGACCGGCGAACCCATCCGCATCCCGGCCAAGCGGGTGGTGCGGTTCCGGGTCGCCAAGGCCGCGAAGGACGCGATCCTCGGGAACCCGAAGTAGTCGTTCGGTCTCTTCCCATCGACATAGCACGAGCGGGGCGCGCTCGTCACGTCCCGCTCGTCACATTTCCCCGCCGTGCCGTGAGGCAGAAGTTCCCGAACCTGCATCCGTAAGTGGGTGCCCTCCTGACCGCTTCTGGTTTCCCCGACTAGACGGGGCATGCCGTCCACGGCCAGAGCCCGGGCTCCCGCGGTAGTCTGTGTTGGATCGGAACTACCGCCCTACACGCACACGGCAGGAACCTTACTTGCGACCTATCGTACGCCTTACCGAGGGCAAATGCAAATCTAGATCCATTAGATGCACTAGATACACCTGTGTCTCGCCCTGGTCTGCGAAGCTGCATTGGTTTAGGGGTAGAGTCGTGTGGGTCCCCGGTAAATGTAGGTGACTTCGCGGATGTTCGGCTGATTGAGCAGGACCATCAGCATCCGGCCGAGGCCGAACCCAAACCCGCCATGGGGAGGACATCCGTACTTGAAGAAGTCCAGGTAGAATTGGATGGGCTCGAGTGACAGCCCCTTCTCTCTGGCCTGCGCCACCAGGACCTCATAGCGGTGTTCGCGCTGAGCGCCGGTCGTCACCTCCACCCCCTTCCACAGCAAGTCAAACCCCTTCGTGATGGTCGGGGCGTCCGGGTCGCGCATGTGGTAGAAGGCCCGCACCTCGGCCGGGTAGTCGGTCACAAACACAAACTGATGCCCGAGTTCCTGCGCCACATGTTCGCCGAGAAGTCGCTCGCCGGCGGGGTCGAGGTCTCCTTTGCGCTCGGGAATGTGCCCCCGGGCCGTCAAAATCCGCAGGACGTCCGGCATGGGTATTCTGGGAAATGGCACGTCCGGGACTACGACATCAACGTCAAAGGTCTCACGGATCCGCAGGCCCAGTTGTTCTTTCACCCTCGAGAGTGTGTATTGCAACCAGCGTTCCTCAAACGCCATGACGTCTTCATGGGACTCGATCCACGACATTTCCATGTCCACACTCGTGAACTCCGTGGCGTGGCGGGGCGTAAACGATGGATCGGCCCGAAATGCCGGACCGATTTCAAAGACACGGTCGAACCCCGC
>WNEY01001723.1_pt1 | contig 15656 bp, 16 predicted proteins | sample 5400531 | NCBI WGS metagenome assembly WNEY01 (sample SAMN13153338, study PRJNA577476) | soil metagenome | isolation source: 200 cm saprolite under Douglas fir tree site 1 | place: USA:California | collected 2015-04-18
CAGACCTCGGTGCTCTCGCAGGCGGAAATCCACCCCCGGGCACGCCTCAAGACCGTCGGCAGCGTCTCCTGAGGCCAGGCCAACTGCCTCAGTTTTCAGTGGTTTTTATTCGGACGGTGGAACCGGGAGCCTGCTGCCGCGTTGGGGGCATAACACCGTTCGCGTCCAGTCCAAGGGGGTCGGGGAAAGCGGGAGCGTAAATCGTCGAAATTAACCCTGCGACCCTTTGAACCTTTTTTCGGGTCGCGGCGACGAATAGACGAGACCGGGAGACCCCCATGAACCACTCGCTCGTCACCGCCGACCGCGCCACCCACCTCAAGATCGTGGCCGTGGCTCTCGTTGCCGCCATCGCCGTGGTGGCCGTCGGCATAGCGGCCCGGGTCTCCGACATGGACTCCCAGACCGCCCGGATTTCGACCGACGGCCCCGTGATGAAGGCTGGAAAGCCCGCCACCTTCACCAAGACCGACGGCTCGACCATTCGCTAAGTGACCTCCCCAAGCCCCCCTTTCGCGCCCCGAGCCCCGGGGCGTTTTTTTTATCCCTCCCCTGAAAGGGGAGGGCGACCGCCGAAGGCGGTCGGTGGGGTTCTCTCCCCACGCTGCGCGCTTGCCGAAAGACCCCACCCGGCTCGCTTGCGCTCGCCACCCTCCCCGCTTCGCGGTGAGGGATAAGGTTACGGCGAGGGCGCGTCAAAGCTCGGCGGCGTCGCCTGCAGGAGCTTGCCGGAATAAAGCACCGGGCCGGTCGGCTGGCCGGTGGGCGAGCCGCCTTCCGGCTCGAGCGACACCGCGTAGGTCGCCCGGTTGATGGTCACCGCGTCATAGTTCGCGAGTTGGGGCCGCTGGGTGAACTCCTCGCTGCCGATCAGCCCGAGCGAGCGCGGTGCCGCGAACCTGTCGGAGACGAGCCACAGCTCGTAGCTCTTGCCGGTCTGGCGCTCGGCGCCGACGGTGCGCACGGTGAGCGTGCGGCGGTCGAGATCGAAGGTCAGCAGGAAGGCCGGCGACGCCGCGTCGCGCTGCAGCACGGCGACGTACTGGGCGGGCTTGGGCGAGGGAACCTCCTTGATCACTTCGACGGTCCGCTCGATCACCCGCGGCTTGAGCGGATCGGGCATCAGCTCGGGCTTGACCTCGCGGATCACCACCAGACCGGCGAACGCGGCCGCCAGCGCGGCGGTCGCCGCTGCGATGCCGCGCCAGCGCTTGAACCGCCGGGTCAGATCGATGACCTCGGCACCGGACGCGGGCGGCGCGTAAGCCGGCACCGGCACGGCCGGCGGTGCCTCGGCCGGCGGCTCGATCGTCGGCGCGACCGCGGCAGGAGCGACCGCGTCAGGAGCGGCCTCCGCGGGAGCTGTCGAATCGGGTGCCGGCGCCTCCTCGGCTGGCGGCTCGGCGCCCGACATCCGCGCCTTGATCCGCTCGAGGATGTGGGGCGGCGGCTCGACCGGCGCGACCAGCACGTTCAACTCGCCCAGCCGCCGCTCCCACGCGCGCACGGTCGCGGCAAAGCCCGGGTCGGACGACATCATCCGCTGCGCCTGGCCGCGCTCGTCGGCATCGAGCGTGCCGAGCACGTATTCGGCGGCGAGCACTTCCTTGTCGGGGTTCTCGTTCATGCGCCGAGGCACTCCCGGATCTGCAGCAGGCTGCGCCGCAGCCAGGTCTTCACCGTATTGACCGGGGTCTCGAACCTCTCCGCCAAGTGTTCACGGCTCCAGCCGCTGTAATAGGCGAGCAGCACCAGGCGCCGCCGTTCCTCTTCGAGATCGCCGAGGCAGGCGAGCAGGCGGCGCAACTCGTCGGTCATCTCGTGCCGGGCGAGCGGGCTCGGTTCGTCCGACGCCGCCTCCATGGCTTGCGCCTCCTCCTCGATCGAGGATTCGCCCTTCTTGCGCACCACATCGAGCGCGCGGTTGCGGGCGATCGCCACCATCCAGGTGATCGGGGTGGCGAGTTTCGGATCGAAGTCGCCGGCGCTGCGCCACACGCGCAGATAGGTGTCCTGCATCACCTCATCGGCGAGATCGCTTCGACGCAAGATACGCAGCACGACGCCGTAGAGTTTCGCCCGGGTGGCGGCATAGAGCCGATCGAACGCGGCTTCATCGCCCTTTGCGACGGCGGCGAGCAGGGACACGAGATCCCCCGTGCTCAGCATCTCGGATTGCGCCCCCGCCATTTCCGACCCCCCGACCGGCGCCGGCAAAAGCCGGCGTCCGACACATTAGCGAGCCCTGATCGGCTGGCGGTGAAAATGATGCACGCGCAGCCGATGGCTCGCCCGCATTATCGCCATGCCGGGCCGTCCGCGTCGAGAGGAGTCGGAAAGGTCGAGCGACGGTCGTGTCCCGGACGCGGTGCAGCGTGCAGCGGTGCACCGCAGATCCGGGACCCAGCTTGCTATTGAAGATTCTGGACCCCGGGTCTGCAGGGCACCGCTTCGCGCTGCGCTGCGCCCGGGGAACGCGCTTCAGGCGCCGATGCCGTCGCGGTGGCGGAAGAGGCCGATGCGGTCGAGCTCGGCCTGCTCGCGCGCATTGTCGTTGGCTTTTTCGCGCATCTGGTCGCGCTCGTCGAGCAGCTCGACCTTCTTCAGCTCCTCGAACGCCTCGCCGAGCGCAGCGCGCGCGTCGTCCAGCTGCCCCTTCAGATCGCCGGCCGAGCGCTTGAGGTTGTCGCGCCGCGTCAGCGCCGCCTTGGCATAGGTCGGGTAGGCGAAGTGGGCCGGATCGTGAATGCCGGCGCGCTCCTGCTCGGCCAGGATCTCGCGGTCGAGATCGGCGGCCATGCGATCGAACTCGGCGATCATGCCTTCGATCTGCGCAACCTTGCGCCGCTTCTCGTCGACCTGGAACTTCTTCAGGCGAATGAGCGTCTCACGCGACTTCATCGACCCACACTCCCCGACGCCCGGCACGGCTGCCCGGCCCGCACGAAACTCGCCGTTGATACAACCACACCGTCTGGCACGACATGGTCTGGCACCGGTCCGATCCTGGCATGACACCGTTAGTTTTCGGTTTCCACGACCCGGAGGATTTGCTCGAGCCAAGCATATCCGTCCGCCAGGCTGGTCGCCTCTTCCTTGCCCTGGGCAAGGAAGCGCTCGAGCGGCTGGTGCAGCCGGATCGCCGCGTCGACCTCGGCGCTCGAGCCCGTCCGATAGGCGCCGAGCCGGATCAATTCCTCCATGTCCGCGTAGGTCGCCATCATCTGGCGGGCGCGGTTGATCGTGGCGAGGTGGGCCGGATCCGCCGAGCGCGGCATGGTGCGCGACACCGACTTGAGGATGTTGATCGCCGGATAGCGGCCGCGCTCGGCGATCGAGCGCTCCATCACGATGTGGCCGTCCAGCGTGCTGCGCACCGCATCGGCGACCGGCTCGTTGTGGTCGTCGCCGTCGACCAGGACGGTGAAGATGCCGGTGATGGTCCCTTGCTCCTGGCCGGGCCCTGCACGTTCGAGCAGCCGCGGCAACTCGGTGAACACGGTCGGCGTATAGCCCTTGGCGGTGGGCGGCTCGCCGGCCGAGAGCCCGATCTCGCGCTGCGCCATGGCAAAGCGCGTGACCGAATCCATCAGCACCAGCACGTCCCTGCCCTCGTCGCGGAAATATTCGGCGATCGCGAGCGTCAGATGGGCCGCCTGGCGGCGCATCAGGGCCGGCTCGTCCGAGGTCGACACCACCACGACCGAGCGCTTCAGGCCTTCCTCCCCGAGATCGTCCTGCAGGAACTCCTGCACCTCGCGCCCGCGCTCCCCGACGAGCCCGATTACCGACACGTCGGCGACGACGTTGCGCGCCAGCATGGAGAGCAGCACCGACTTGCCCACGCCCGATCCGGCGAAAATGCCCATGCGCTGCCCGCGGCAGCAGGTGATGAAGGCGTTGAGCGCGCGCACGCCGAGATCGAGCGGCGCGCCCACCCGCCGGCGCGAATGGGCGGGCGGCGGGGTGTTGCGGAACGGACAGGGCGACGGCCCGGCGGGCAGCGGCCCCTTGCCGTCGATCGGCTCGCCCATGGCATTGACGACCCGGCCGAGCCAGCCGGCGCTGGGGCGCACGGCGCCGGCGACCGACGTGACGATGGCGCGGCAGCCGCGCCGCACCCCTTCGAGCGCCGCGAACGGCATGAGGAGCGCGTTGGCCCCGGTGAAGCCGACCACCTCGCAGGCGATGGGCGGCCCCTGCCCGGTCTCGATCCTGACCCGCGCGCCGACCGACATGGCGTGGATCGGCCCGGCGACCTCGACCATGAGGCCGCGCACGCCGACGACGCGGCCATAGACCTCGACCCCGTCCAGCTCGGAAATCTGCTCGGCCAAAGCCTTCATGCTAAACTCCTGACTAAACCCTTGCCGCGGGAGGGTTCTTAACCCGGCATTTACCCGCTTCGTTAATCATTGAAGCTCGGTCCTTGGGGCCGGCACAGGTCTCGCCCGGCCAGGACGGAGGGGCGAGCACCGGGAATCGGCTCCGGCCGGTTCTTAACGTGACGCATGAACCGGAACGTGGCGAAAAAACCGATCACGCACAACATTTTACGGCGATTCGTGGCGAGTCGCCCAGAGAATGCTTGCGCAGAGGAATCAGGTTTTGTTAACCATTCCCCGGTAGCGTGCCGAATCAAAGTGTCCCAAGGCGTTAATCGGGGCCGCCGCTACGGCGTGCCGACCTGAGCCCCACGCGGCGAGGAAGGGGACTGGCATGCGCGTCTTGCTGATCGAGGACGATAGCGCCACGGCGCAATCCATTGAGCTGATGCTCAAATCCGAGAGCTTCAACGTCTACACCACCGACCTGGGCGAAGAAGGCGTCGACCTCGGCAAGCTCTACGACTACGACATCATTCTGCTCGACCTGAACCTGCCCGACATGTCGGGCTTCGAGGTCCTGCGCTCGCTGCGGGTCTCCAAGGTCAAGACGCCGATCCTGATCCTCTCCGGGCTCGCCGGCATCGAGGACAAGGTCAAGGGCCTCGGCTTCGGCGCCGACGACTACATGACCAAGCCGTTCCACAAGGACGAGCTGGTGGCGCGCATCCACGCCATCGTGCGCCGGTCCAAGGGCCACGCCCAGTCGGTCATCCAGACCGGCGATCTCGTCGTCAACCTCGATACCAAGACCGTCGAGGTCAGCGCCCAGCGCGTGCATCTGACCGGCAAGGAATATCAGATGCTGGAGCTGCTCAGCCTGCGCAAGGGCACCACGCTGACCAAGGAAATGTTCCTCAACCACCTCTACGGCGGCATGGACGAGCCGGAGCTGAAGATCATCGACGTGTTCATCTGCAAGCTGCGCAAGAAGCTCGCCAACGCCTCGAGCGGCAAGAACTACATCGAGACCGTGTGGGGCCGCGGCTACGTGCTGCGCGAGCCGGTCGAGGACGAGGCGCGCATCCCGGCGTAAAGCCGCGCGCGAGCCTACGCGAAATTCAAAACCCCGCCGCGAGGCGGGGTTTTTGTTTTGGACGACAATCCCTCCCATGAACGGGATTGATCACCCCGCGCCCGCGAGGGTGGCGACGCGCGGGGCCGCGTCGGCAGCAAGCTTCCCGGGCAGCGCGGCCTTGCCGGCGGCGTGGTTGGGCGCATAGAGGCCGCGCCGGTCGGGCATCGGCTTGAACGCCTCGGTGAGGCCGACCACCGTCTCGGCGGCGCCGAGCACCAGGTAGCCGTCGGGCGCCAGCACGCCGCCGATGCGGCCGAGCACCCCGATCTTGGTTTCCTGGTCGAAATAGATCAGCACGTTGCGGCAGAACACCAGGTCGAACGCGCCGAGATGCGCGAACTCCGCCAGCAGGTTGAGCGGCCGGTATTGCACCATGGCGCGGATGTCGGTGGACAGCTGCCACATCTCGCCCACCTGAGCGAAGTTCTTGACCAGCATCTGGATCGGCAGCCCGCGCTGCACTTCGAACTGGCTGTAGAGCCCGGCTTTCGCCCGCTCCAGCACCTCGATCGACAGGTCCGTGCCGACGATGTCGACGCGCCAGCCGGCGAGCCTGTCCTTCATCTCCTTCACGCACATGGCGAGCGAATAGGGCTCCTGGCCGGTGGCGGCGGCCGCGCACCAGATGCGGATGCGCCGCTCGCGGCCGCGCGCGGCGATGAGCGCGGGCATGATGGTGTCGCGGAAATGATCGAACGGGATCTTGTCGCGGAAGAAGAACGACTCGTTGGTCATCATCGCCTCGACCACGTCGATGGCGAGACGATCGGTGCCGTTCCTGAGCTTCTGCACCAGCTCCGCGAGGCCGGCGAGACCGGCCTTGCGCACCAGCGGCTGCAGCCGGCTCTCGACCAGGTATTGCTTGTCGCCGGACAGAACGAGGCCGGAGCGTTCCTTGAGCAGTCTGCACAGGAAATCGTAGTCGAGGGGATTCACGTGCGCTCCCCCACGAACAGGCGCACGAGCTTGGGCGCAATCTGGTTGAGCGGCAGCACGGCGGAACAGGCGCCCGCAAGGGCGGCCGAGCCGGGCATGCCCCACACCACGCTGGTCGCCTCGTCCTGGGCGATCACGCTGCCGCCGGCCCCGACGATGTCGAGCGCGCCGTCGGTGCCGTCGGTGCCCATGCCGGTGAGGACCACCGCCAAGGCGGCGCCGCCCCACACCCGCGCCGCCGAGGCGAACAGCGGATCGACCGCGGGCCGGCAGAAATTGATTGGCGGCCCGTCATCGAGCGCGATGACCGGCGCCCCGTCGCGCCCGGCGACCCGCATGTGGCGCCCGCCCGGCGCCACGTAGATGGTGCGGGGCACGATCGCCTCGCCGTGGACGGCTTCGCGCGCGGGCCGTCCGCTCGCCCGCGCCAGATGCTCGGAGAGGATAGTGGTGAAAGTCGGCGGCATGTGCTGGGTGATCAACACCGGAACGTGGTCCGTGACCGGCCGGATGCGGGCGATCAGCACGGAGAGCGCCTGCGGACCGCCGGTCGACGAGCCGATCAGCAGGACGCGCGGCACGACCGGAGAGAACGGGCGCAACCGGATCGGCTGGCCGGCAAGCGCCAGCACCGCGGCGGGGGGCCGATCGCCCGCTACGCCCGCCGGACGCGATCCGCGCGTCAGGTCGGGCGCGCTCGCAGGCGTCGGTGCGCTCAGCCCTTTGCGGCGCCCGCCGAGCTGGCGGATTTTCTCGATCAGCTCGCGGCGGAACTCGGGCGAGGTGGTGACCCCGCGGTTGCTCTCGGGCTTGGGGACATAGTCGGCGGCGCCGAGCGAGAGCGCGCGCAGGCTGATCTCGGCGTTCCGGCGCGTGAGCGTCGAGGCCATGATGACGACGAGGTCGCGCTTCTTCTCGAGCAGGAGCGGAAGCGCCGAAATGCCGTCGAGCTCCGGCATATCCACGTCGAGGACGACGACGTCCGGATTGGCCCGCTCGACCTGCGCGACCGCGTCGCGGCCGGTGCGCAGGGATGCGGCAAGCTCGAGCCCCGGCTCCTCCTCGATCCAGCGGGAAACCAGGCCGCGCACGACCACCGCGTCGTCGACCACCATGACGCGGATCGAGGCCTGGCCTCCGGCGGAAACGGCAGGCGCGACAGTGGCGGCGACGCTCATCACGCGGTACTCGGAAAGACGCTACGCAACAACGAAACGCGGCAGGCGGCAGGACTCTAGATCAGGCCCACTTCCTGGAACTTGGCCTCGACGATTTCCTTGTCGAACGGCTTCATGATGTACTCGTTGGCGCCGGCGTGCAGCGCGCGGGCGATGTGCACGACATCGTTCTCGGTCGTGCAGAACACCACCTTGGGGTGGTCACCCCCGGGCAGTCGCCGCAGCGCCTTGAGGAACTCGTAGCCGTCCATCACCGGCATGTTCCAGTCGAGCAGCACCGCGTCCGGCAGCTCGCGCTGGCAATGCGCCAATGCCTGCTGGCCGTCCTCGGCCTCGCTGATCTGAAAATCGAGCCCTTCGAGAATGCGCCGGGCTACCTTGCGGATGACGCTCGAATCGTCAACGACCAGACAGGTCTTCATGGCGGTCTCACTCGTTTGCTCGGCCCACGGCGTGCGCGGCCGAATGCTCAATCCTCGCCTCGACGACCCGAACGCCTCACGCGGCGACCGGATCGGCAGTCATGTCCAGCACGCGGTCGACGTCGAGGATGACCATCAGTTGCCCGTCGAGCCGGTGCACGCCGGCCGAGATCCGCGCCAGGTTGGCGTCGAGATTGACCGGATTGGCCTCGCGCGCGTCGTCGGCGAGCTTCATCACCTCGCCCACGGAATCGATCAGCAAGCCGTACGACTCGCCCTTGAGCTCGATGCCGACCGCCATCGCCGGGCGGCCGTCGGTGCGCGGCGGAATGCCGAGACGGCGGCGCAGGTCGACCGCCGTGACGATGCGGCCGCGCAGGTTGAGCACGCCGGCGATTTCCGGCGGCGCGAGCGGCACGCGCGTCAGTCGGTCCGGCATGAACACGTCCTGCACCCGCGAGATCGGCAGCCCGAACAGCTGGCCGTCGATGATCACCGTCACGTACTCGATCACGGTCTCGCCGATATTGTCGTTGCTGGCGGCCATCGGTGCCCTCACGCCGCCTCGACCCACTCGACGGTCGATTCCTTGAGCGCCGCGATCAGGCCCTGGCGGTCGAACTTGGCGACGAAGTCGTGGAACCCGGCCTGGCGCCCGCGCTCGATCGTCGCCGGCGACGTGATGGCGGAGAGCGCGATGATCGGCACCTGCGCGGTGCGTGCGTCGCCGCGCACCGCTTCGGCGAACTCGAACCCGTTCATGCCGGGCATCTCGATGTCGGAGATGATCACGTCGAAGCGCTGGCCCCTCTTCAACAGGGCGAGCGCCTCGTCGGCGGCCGATGCGGTGGTCACGTCGTAGCCGGCGGCCTTGAGCACCGGCGCCAGCATGTTGCGGAAGAAGCTCGAGTCGTCGACCAGCAGGAGGCTGCGGGTGAGCGCCTCGCCGCCCATCTGATCGCGCCGGAACCAGTCGGCGAAAGCGAGCGGCAGGAAATGGCCGACGTCGATGATCTCGGTGGCCTGGCCCTTGACGATGGCCGAGCCGAGGATGCCGTCCACGTGGCTTGCGACCTCGATGTCGAGCTTGTCCTCGACGATGTCGACGATCTCGTCGACCGCGAGCCCCATCGAGCGCCCGGAATCCGAGAACACCAGCAGCGGCTGGGTGCCCTCGCTGCGGATGCGCACCTGCTCGGTCACCCGCACCAGCGGCATCAGGTGACCGCGGTACTGCACCAGGTGCCGGCCGTTCGACAGCTCGATCTTCCGGCAATCGACCTCTTCGAGGCGCGTGACGAGCGCGAGCGGCACCGCCTTGAGCTCGGGCGAGCCCGCGCGGAACACCAGCAGCGACATCGTCTTGGCCGCCGCCGCGCGCGCCTCGGTCTCCTCGTCGATCGCCTCGGTCGAGGTCCCGATCGCCTGCGCGATACCGTTGGGGTCGATGATCATGATCACCGCGCCGTCGCCCAGGATGGTGTTGCCGGAGAACATGGCGATGTGGCGCAGCCTGGTCGACATCGGCTTCACCACGATCTCCTCGGTGTGGAACACGCCGTCGACCACGATGCCGAAGGTCTGGCTGCCGACCTGCGTCACCACGATGAAGCCGTCCTCGGGCTCGCCGGCGCCCGCCGCATCCATGCGCAGGAGCTTCTTGAGATGGACGAGCGGCAGGAGCTTGTTGCGCAGCCGCAGGACCGGCGTGTCCTTGATCCGCTCGATGCGATGCTCGGAATTGGTCTGGGCGCGCACCAGCTCGACCACCGAGAGCTGCGGAATGGCGAAGCGGTCGCCGCCGGCCTCGACGATCAGGGCCGACACGATCGCCAGGGTCAGCGGGATCTTGATGGTGAAGCTCGACCCGGCGCCGGCCGCCGATTTCACGTCGATGGTGCCGCCGATCTGGTCGATGTTGGTGCGCACCACGTCCATGCCGACGCCGCGCCCGGACACGCTCGTCACCTGGGCGGCGGTGGAGAAGCCGGGCGCGAAGATGAATTTGTGCACCTGCGCCTCGGTCATCTTCTCGATGTCGGCCTCGGATGCGAGCCCGTTGGCGATCGCCTTCGCCTTGATCCCTTCGGTGTCGAGGCCGCGCCCGTTGTCGGCGATCTGGATGATGATGTGCCCGCCTTCGTGATACGCGGAGAGCCGGACGGTTCCCTTTTCCGGCTTGCCGGCGAGGCGGCGCTGCTCGGGCGTCTCCAGCCCATGGTCCGCCGAGTTGCGCACCATGTGGGTGAGCGGATCCTTGATGAGGTCGAGCACCTGGCGGTCGAGCTCGGTGTCGGCGCCGTGCATTTCCAGCTCGATCTCCTTGCCGAGCTCGGTGGCGAGGTCGCGCACCACCCGCGGCAGCTTCTGCCACGCATTGCCGATCGGCTGCATCCGCGTCTTCATGACGCCTTCCTGCAGCTCGGCCGTGACGTTGGAGAGGCGCTGCAGCGGCACTTTGAACTCGGACTCCTCGTGCCGGCGCACGATCTCGAGAAGCTGGTTGCGGGTGAGCACCAGCTCCGACACCATGGTCATCAGTTTTTCGAGCGTCTCGACGTTCACCCGAAGCGACTGGCTCGCCACCTTGGCCTCGTCGTCCTTCTCGCGCGCCTTGGCGGCATCGCTCGCGGCCTCGCGCCGGGGCGCGGGCTTCGGCGGCGCGGCGGCTTCCGGGCCGGGCGTCTCGCGGAAGGCGCGCTCCAGCTCGTCGAGCGAAACCTCGCCCGGCCGCAGCGGCCGCTCCAGCACCTGGTAGACCAGCGAGCCCGTCGCGACGGACGGCCTCGCCGGCTCGGCGGGCGGCGAACCTTCCATCACCATGTGCTCGAGCTGATCGATCAGGTCGCGGTCGGAGCCCGCCAGCTCCTGCTGGTTCTGCTCGAGATCGCCGAGGATTTCCTTGATGCGGTCGATGGTGGACAGCACCAGCGTGACGGCGTCGCCGGTCACCGGCATGCCGTCGCGGAACTTGCCCATGAGGGTCTCGGCGGCGTGCGCAAGCGCCTCCAGGCGCGGCAGGCCGAGGAAGCCGCACGTCCCCTTGATGGTGTGGACGAGGCGAAAAATGTTGTCGAGGATCTTGGCGTTGTTCGGATCCTGCTCGAAGCGCACGAGCTCGACGTCGACCACGTCGAGGCTCTCGTTCGTCTCGGTCAGGAACTCGCGCAGCAAGTCGTCCATGGGGGGCCTTTGCGCCGTGAACGAGGCCCCGCGGGCGGCCCCCTTCCGCGCCCACAGTTTCTGGCCAAAGGGTTTAAGATTGGTTGCGCGTCCGCCTCAAAACGTCCGCAACGCGTTGAGGCCGCCCGGCTTATGTCGCCTGGGCGGTCACCACGACCCGCTCGCCTTCGGGCTCGAGCGTCACGGTGAGCCCGCAGCTGCGCGCGAGCAGCCCGGTATAGAAGGGCTGGATGGCATGCGAATCGACCGCGTGCGCGCCAGGCTCGCCGGACACCAGCGCCGGAACCGTCTGCGGGACCCGGGCCTGGGGGCCGGCCGCAACGATGCGAAAGCCCATGGTCTGGCCGGTCCCGACCGGGTCGATGGTCAGCGTCCCGCCGCGCGGAATGGTCTGGCCGGCCAGCATCAGGAGGTTGAGCAGCAGCTTGACCCGGTTCTTCGGCAGCAGCTCGCGCGGCAGGTTCCACTCGAGCCGCGTCTTGCCGTCCTCGAGAAAGCCGCGCGCGACGCCCTGGGCATCGCCGAGATCGATGGCAGCCCCGGCGGAGCCCGCCGCCCCGAACGCCAGGCGGCAGAACTGCAGGCGCGCCGAGGCCTGCTGCGCGCTCTTCTTGATGAGGTCGAGCGCGAACGTCTTCATCTCCTCGTCCTTGTCCTCCTCCAGCACCTCGAGCCCGTTCACCACCGCGCCGACCGGGCTGATCAGGTCGTGGCAGACCCGCGAGCACAGCAGCGCGGCAAGGTCGAGAGCTTCGAGGGTCACGGGCATAGCGGGGTCTCCCATCGCAAGCCCATCACGGCCGCGTCGCCGCAAGGGCAGGCGTTATCGAGGCATTTCGCCGATACGGCGACTCGGGCGAGTGTGCGTGGCGGCGGTGTGATACACGCAAGCCCCATGACCTGCCAAGGCAATGACGGATGGCGCGCGTGACCGGCCACCACCATCTCGACAGCGAGTTGGCGGGAGCTGCCGGCACGTCGCTCATCGACGAGCTGACCGCGATCGTATCGCGGGCGGCGGCGGCGATCCGCGCGGTCGCGCCCGTCGACGCGGCCGCGCGCATGAAGCCCGACCGCTCGCCCGTGACCGCGGCGGACGAAGCGGCGGAGGCGGCGATCCTGGAAGGTCTCGCGCGGCTCATGCCGGACGTCCCGGTCGTGTCGGAGGAGGCGGCCGGGCGCGGATCGTGCCCGCCGCTCGGCCGTCGCTTCATCCTGGTCGATCCGCTCGACGGCACCCGCGAATTCCTCGCCGGTCTCGACGAGTTCACGGTCAACCTCGCGCTTGTCGTCGACGGCGTGCCGGCGGTCGGCCTGATCGCCGCCCCGGCGCTCGGCCGCGTGTGGCGCGGCATCGTCGGCCGCGGCGCCGAACGGCTCGAGCTGGCGCCGGGCGCCGCGCCGCGGGAGGCCCGCGCGGTCACGCCGCTGCGCCCTCGCCGCGCGCCCGGCCGCGGCCTCGTCGCCGCGGTCAGCCGCTCGCATCTCGAGGCGCGCACCGCGGCGTTCGTCGCCGCACTGCCCCAGGTCGAGCGCCTGCCGTGCGGGTCCGCCCTGAAATTCTGCCGGCTCGCCGAGGGAACCGCCGACCTCTATCCGCGCCTCGCGCCGACGCGCGAATGGGACGTGGCCGCCGGACAGGCCGTCCTGGCGGCGAGCGGCGGAACGGTTACGTCCCCCGACGGAGGCGCCCTCCCCTACGGACGCGCGGCCGACGGCTTTGTCGTGCCCGGCTTTGTCGCTTGGGCCGACCCCGCCGCGGCGGAGAAGTTCAAGGCACAAGTCCCTTGATGACCTGCGGCCACTGGGCCCGCGCGACCGCAACCGCCTTGTCCGGGTCGGACGCGAAGGCATCGCGCGTCTCGCGGGTCTGGAACAGGTAGAGGCGGCTGCCGGCCACGACCCAGTACTGGGGATTGCCCGGCAGCGCCACCCCGCGCGCCAGGGCGAGCGGGTCATAGCCGCCGAATCGGGGCATATAGATCTCCGGGTGGTCGGCGAAGGCCGCGCGGTTGCCTTCATTGCGGAACCGCCAGGTCGCGCCGGCAAGCCAAAGCTCGAAGTCGGGTCGGCCGGGCATGGGCCTGGCGTCGGTGAAATAGGCCACCGGATCGAAACCGTAGAGGGCAAGGCCGGTATGCCGGTCGACGACCAGCCGCTCGGTGGTCGCGGCGCCGACCTGCGCGAGGCCGAGGCCAGCCGAGGCCGCGACCAGGAGCGCCAGGCCGAGCACCACCCGCCCGATCGCCGGCTTTCGTCCCCGCCGCGCTGCCGTCATAGTTGTTGCCGAAGATTGCCCGATTCGCATGGCGGGACGGGTGCGTCCTCGGGGGCCGTCCTACGCCATCCCGGTATGCAATGGGTTAAACGCCGTCCTCTTCCAGGGAGCTTCCATGCGCGCAGCCGTCCGTGTCTTCGGTCTCGTTCTCCTCCTCGGGCTGAGCGCCCTTCCGGCCGCGGCCCAACCGAGCCCTCCGCCGCCGAGCGACAGCTTCACGCCCGGAGAGCTCGTCAACACCGGCCACCGCTTCTTCGGCGGCGTTTCGCGCGGGCTTGCCACCGTCATCGAGAAGGCGGTGAGCCAATGGGGCCTGCCCAACGGCTACATCCTCGGCCAGGAAGGCGGCGGCGCCCTGTTCGTCGGACTGCGGTACGGCGAGGGAACGCTCTACACGAAGAACGCCGGCGACCTGAAGGTGTACTGGCAGGGCCCCACCCTCGGCTGGGACGTCGGCGGCGAGGGCGCCCGCACCATGATGCTGGTCTACAACCTGCCCGCCACCCAGGCGATTTATCAGCACTTCGCCGGCGTCGACGGCTCGGCCTATCTAGTCGGCGGCTTCGGCATGACCGTGCTCACCGCCAATCGCATCGTGGTGGTGCCGATCCGCTCCGGCGTGGGCGTGCGGCTCGGCGCCAATGTCGGCTTCCTCAAATTCACCGACCGAGCCACCTGGAACCCGCTCTGAGCCGATCGTCGGGCGGGCGCCGCAGCCGAATTCACGCTGACCGGGCGGCAAGCTGGAACAAACGACACCCGCGTGGCATGTTGCTTATCAGACATGCCAACCGGGTCGGAGGCGTTCGCCCGTGATCGAGCCGATCATGTATTTCGGGGTCGGCTTCCTGGCCGCGAGCCTGATCGCGCTCGTGACCATGCCGTTCGTTCACGGGCGCGCGGTGCGCCTGACCGCGCGCCGGCTCGAGGCGGCGATCCCGCTGTCGATGGCGGAAATCCAGGCCGACAAGGATCAGCTGCGCGCCGAGTTCGCCATGTCGACGCGCCGGCTGGAGATGAGCGTCGAGCAGCTCAAGAACAGGACCTCGAGCCAGCTCGCCGACCTCGGCAAGAAAAGCGAAGCGATTAACCGTCTCAAGGTCGAGGTGGGCGAGAAGAGCGCCACCATCTTCGCGCTCGAGGCGCGCGAGAAGGCGCTCAAGGATCAGTTGAAGGCGACCGAGGACGAGCTTGCCGTCAAGACTGGCGCCTTGCACGAAGCCGAACGCACCCTGTCGGACAGGCAGGCCGAATTGGCGCGCTTGACGTCCGACCTCGACGACCGCGGGGTGACCGGCGACAGCCAGCGCATCGAGATCGTGGCGCTCAAGACCCAGGTCGACGCGCTCAAGGAACAGGTCATCGGCCTGGAGAAATCCGTCAAGGAGACCGAGGGTCGGCTCGCGCGCGAGCGCGAGGACGCCAAGGCGGCCGCCGAGATGCTGGCGAGCGAGCGCGGGCAGGTGCAGAAGCTTGCCGAACGGGTCGCCCAGCTGGAGCGCCAGCTCGCGGTGCAGACCACCGAGGCGGAGATTCTCGGCCGCCGGGTCGCCGAACTCGAGATGCGGCTCGCCGAGCAGGCCCGGTTGCTGGGCGAGCGCGAGCGCGACCGCGATCAGCTCAAGCTCGAGCTGGAAGGCGCACGCCGGATCGAAGTCGATTTGCGCCAGGAGCTGACCAGCGTCGACCGCCGCCACAGCGCCGCCAACGATGCGCTCGCCTCGGAGAAGGCCACGGTCGAATCCCAGCTCGACCGCGCGCGCGAGGATCGCGCCAAATTGCAGCGCGAGATCGCGGCGTTGAAGCGGGAGGCGGAAGCGTCCTGGGCGGCGGAGCGGGTGGAGAACGCGCTCCTGCGCGAGCGCATCAACGACGTGGCGGCGGAAGTCGCCCGCCTCACCTCGGCCCTCGAGGGACCGGACTCGCGCATCGACGCGATCATCGCCGAGGACGGCCAGCCCGCGGTCAATGGTCCGCCGAAATCGGCGGCGCCGGGCGACCAGTCCCGCGGCAGCCTCGCCGACCGCATCCGTGCGCTGCAAAGCCGCGCCTCGCGGGTGTCGCCGGCGCGGTGAAACGGCTGCAGGCGCAGGGAGGCGGGATGCGAGCGAGGACCTCGATCGTCGCCGCCGGCGCGTCACGGCTCGCGCCCGCCGTGGCGGCGCTGGCATTCGCCGGTTTGGTCGCTGCGCCGGG
>WNEY01003064.1_pt1 | contig 15656 bp, 18 predicted proteins | sample 5400531 | NCBI WGS metagenome assembly WNEY01 (sample SAMN13153338, study PRJNA577476) | soil metagenome | isolation source: 200 cm saprolite under Douglas fir tree site 1 | place: USA:California | collected 2015-04-18
CCGCTCGAGACCCTCGAGGCGTACGGCGCAGTCTCCGAAGAAACCGTACGGGCGATGGCTGACGGGGCGCAGCGGCTGTTCTCGGCCGACTGCACCATCGCGGTGACCGGGATCGCCGGCCCGGGTGGTGGCACGCCTGAAAAGCCCGTGGGCACGGTGTGGCTCGCGGCGCGGGTGCACACGACCACGCGCGCTCTCAGGCGCGTGCTTCCGGGTGACCGCGACGACGTCCGCCGCCGCGCCGCGCAGGCGGGCCTGGACCTGCTGCGCCGACTGCTCGCGGAGCCCTAGATGCCCACGCTCACCGCACCCGACGGCACGCTGCTGGTCTACGACATGTACGAAGCCGCCGCGCCGCAGGCCGCCATCCTGGCGCTGCACGGCTGGGCCGATCACGCAGGCCGGTGGCGTGACGTCGGCGAGCGGTTGTGCGCCGTGGGCTACTCGACCTACGTCCTCGACCTGCGCGGTCACGGCCGCTCGGGGGGCCGCCGCGGCCATCTATCGCGCTTCAGCCAGCTGTTGGGCGACCTCCAGGCGTTCCGGCGCGTCGTCCGCCTCCGGACCGACCGCCCGCAGCTGCTGCTCGGCACTTCGTTCGGCGGGCTGGTAGCCCTCCGCTACCTGGAGACCCAACCGAGCGACCCCATCGCCGGGGCCGTCGTGGTTTCGCCGTGGCTCGGGCTGGCGTTCCGGCCGCCCGCCTGGAAGCGCTTCGTCGGCCGCGTGTTTGCCGATCTGTGGCCCACGCTCCCGGTCCCCGCCCGGCTGGATGCCGACACGCTCAGTCGCGACCCGGTGGTGAACGACGCCTACGCGGCGGATCCGTCGGTGCACGCCCTGATGACGCCCGGTGCGTGGCGCGAGATCCAGTGGGCGCAGCGCGCCGTGCCGGCGGACGGCTACCGCATCGAATCCCCGGTCCTGTTCCTACTCGCGGGCGAGGACCGTGTGGTCGATGCGCACCTGGCGCGCGCCTTCGCCGACAGCCTGAAAGGCCCCGTGCTGGTCCGCTGGTATCCAGAGATGTATCACGAGGTGTTGCACGACCCGCAGCGCGACACCGCGTTCGGCGACGTCGTCGCCTTCCTGGCCGGCCGGCTGTAACGAGAGCGCCCGCTCGCTCGACAGGGCCCACCCGCACGGCTATCTTCTTGTCTGATCGCTCTTTCCGGGCCCGAACGCCGACCAGGCCAGCCAAAACGGCGCACCTCGGACGGCACACCGATTGCTCATGAAGCGCAAGACCATGAACGACAAACCAGAGCAACCGCAGCCCCCCCCCCCGGAGCAGCCGGCGGGCTCTGAATCCGGGGCGCTGATCGAACCGTCGGAGGAGGCGGTCGTCCGTCTCGAGGGAGAGCTCGCGGACATGAAGGACAAGTACCTCCGGCTCGCCGCCGAGTACGACAATTTCAAGAAGCGCTCGGTCAAAGAACGCACGGACCTGTGGCAGCGGGCGCAGGCCGATCTGATACAACGCCTGGTGGATGCCCTCGACGATCTGGCGCGCTTCGCGCACGTCGATCCGGCACAAACCGACGCCAAGACGATCCACGACGGTGTGGACATGGTGGAACGGAAGATGTGGAAGGCGCTCGAGGCGGCGGGCGTCACGCGGGTGGATCAGGTGGGAGTGCCGTTCGATCCCCATGTGCACGAGGCGGTCACGACGCGACCGGCCGATCATCCGGTGAAGGATCACACGGTGGGGACGGTGCTGCAGCCCGGATATCGGATGGGCGACGCACTCATCCGGCCGGCACGGGTGATCGTGCTGCAATGGCAGGGAGATCAAGGGCGGGGGAGCGGGGACGGGAAGTAGATGGCCTCACAGAGAGACTATTACCAGATCCTCGGCGTATCCGAGACGGCGACCACCGACGAGATCAAGAAGGCGTTTCGCCGCCTCGCGAAGCAGTACCATCCCGATCGCAATCCCAACAATCCGCAGTCCGCCGACCGCTTCAAGGAGATCAACGAGGCGCACGACGTCCTGAGCGACGCGGAGAAGCGGAAGAAGTACGATCAGCTGCGGCGCTATGGAGCGTTCGCGGGTGCCGGTCAGGGGTACGGGCGCGGTGGCGGGACGACACCAGGCCCCGATGCCGACTTCGATGTGTCCGATCTGGGCTCGTTCGGTGGGCTGGGCGACCTCTTCTCGTCGATCTTCGGTCGGCGCGGCGCCGGCGTGCCGCTCGACGACGAGGAGGAGATCGAGACGACGATCTCGGTCCCGTTCCGGGTCGCCGCGCTGGGTGGGAAAGTGCCCGTGACGCTCACGCTGCCCGAGGTATGCCCGACGTGCAGCGGCTCGGGTGGGGCTCCCGGGACCACGTTCTCAACATGTCCTGAGTGCAAGGGCCGGGGCACGATCTCGTTCGGGCAGGGTGGATTCGCCGTGCAGCGGCCCTGCCCCGTGTGTCGGGGGCGGGGCAAGGTACCGGCGCAGCGCTGTCCGACCTGCCAGGGCTCGGGCGAGGTGCGGGCGCAGAAGCACCTCACGATCACCATCCCGCCGGGGACCGAGGATTCGACGCGGTTGCGCCTGAAGGGCCAGGGCGCCAAAGGGCGCGGCGACATCGTGGTGGTGATTCAGGTCGAGCCTGATCGGTTCTTCCGGCGCGAGGGACTCGACGTGATCGGCGTCGTGCCGATCAATCTGGCGCAGGCCTTACTCGGCTCGAAGATCAAGGTGCGCACCCTCGACGGGAAGCGCGTGGTGCTCAAGGTGCCGCCGGGTACCCAGCATGGCCAGAAGTTCCGCATCCCCGGGCAGGGGATCGAGCGAAACGGCCGGCGCGGCGATCAGTACGTGGAGATCCACGTCCAGATCCCCGAGAAGCTCACGCCTGAGCAGGAAGCCGCGGTCCGCGAGTTTGCCGAGAAGAGTGGGATGAAGCACTAGCTCACAGCTGCTTCACCATTACCATCGCAGACTTTGGGCAGGCCGTTGTGAACTCCGGCGACTCCAACACCGCCGGCTCCACCTGTGCGCGTGTGATCGCCGTGAAGCCGAACTTCGGGAAGAACTGCCCGGCGGTCTCGGTGAGCAGATACACCGTGCGTACGCCGCGGCGTCGGGCGAGATCGAGGGCGGCCACCGTGAGTGCCGCGCCGAGGCCCTGGCCGCGGCGCTCGGTCGCCACGGCGACAGAGCGGAGCAGGGCCGCGCCGCCGTACAGCTCGAGTGCCGCGCTCCCCACGATGCCCGAATCATCGCGCGCCACGAGCGTGCTAGCGACGTGCGCGTCGATGCTGGCCCGGGGCAGCTTGCTCGCGGCGAGCAGCTCGAGGATAGCGGGCAGGTCGGTTGGGGCGGCGGGCGTGATGTCGGGCGGCATGTGGATGTGCGTTCGCCCCTTGCTCGGGAGAAGGGGTGGTGCTAGTGTGTAAGCCCTATGCGGACGTTCGCCGGTCTGGGCGCAAATCGCAACGGTAACGCCAGTCTCCCGAATCTGGGGGCGCTGTGCGTCTGTGCGTCAGTTCTCTGTAGGCTGTTCACGGTGGGTGGGGTGGTGGCGGGGCACATTGGGGTGTAGGTCAACTGGCAGACCGCCCGGCTGTTAACCGGGAAGTTGGAGGTTCGAGTCCTCCCGCCCCAGCTCAAGAGGTTCAAGCTCGCCAGAGGGAAGTCCTGCGTGCTCCTGTTATGCGAGGGCGGCCGCCAGGTTCGATTCAGTCAGCTCAACGACCGCCGCGGCGCCCACCGGCACGACGAGCACCGACGTCGGCAGGTGGTTGAGCAGTCGCTCCGTGACGCTCCCCACAAGCACCCGCTCGGCCCATCCTCGACCGTGCGACCCGACGACCAGCAGGTCCGCCTGCCACGCGGTCGCCTCTCGCAAGAGGGTCTCGACCGGCAGGCCGTACCGAACCAGTCGCTCGGCACCCGGCGTGCGGATCAGCGGCCACACGTCACGGTTCAGCAGCTCTTCCAGCATGCGGTAGTACTCGGTCGCATCGGGTGCCGTCGCCCCAGGGACCACGGGCAGCGGTTCGAGGACGCTCAGGGCCCGCAGCTCGGCGTCAAACAGCGTGGCGTAGCGATCTGCGGCTTCAAGTGCTGGTCGAGAAGCCGCAGAGCCGTCGACGGCAACGAGCACGCGACGGATGACGGTTAAGGAGCCGGCGACGACGAGGAGGGGCACCTCGGTGGTCCGCGTGACGTTCAAGCTCGTGCTGCCACCGAGCCACCGGCCCAGCGCCGAGTGATGCTTGCCACCCAGCACGACGAGCTCGGCGCCGAGGGCGGTGACGGCCTGTTTGAGCACAATCGGGGCGCGGCCGAGCCGGATAGTCATCTCGTCCACCACCTCGCGAGGCACTACGCCTGCCAAGACCGCCGTGATGTTTGCGCGCGCCTGGTCGACGAGGGCGTGCCACAACTCGTCCACCCCTTCCTCCACCCCTACGGAGGCCCAAACGTCACGCGCTGCGTGAACCAAGTGGCAGGTCGTTCCGGCCCGTTGCGACATGCGGACCGCGAAGGCTGCCGCCCCTGCCGCCTCGGGTGAGGCATCCACCCCCACGACGATGGGTTGCCACGACATAAGACTGCCTCCTTTGCCAGCCGTGTATCCGCTGATGGCGTGGTCAAGATGAGCGCGCCTGCGTGAAGGGAGATTGAGATGCGGCAGAGGGATTCGTCACCCGCCGCGGGTGAAGAACTCTTCATGTAATCTCCCAGCCTCATTCATCGAGTCCTCCCGATACTTGCCTCGTCACAGATAGCCAACTCCCCAACCAGGAGCAGCGTCATGAACGGCAGGATTCTCATTGGCGGCGCGATCGCAGTCGCTCTGGCATCGCTCGCCGCCGTCGGCGGCTCGAGTCCACCGCAGGTCGAGGTGACGGACTTCGCGACCGCGCCCCGCGCGACGCAACCCGTGTATGACGCCCGGCTCAGCCCCGCCTCGGCCGCACCGGTGAAGGAGTTCCGTATCCCGATCCGTGACGCGACGGTCGAGATCGCCAAGGGCGTGACGTATAAGAGCTGGACGTTCGGCGGGACCGTCCCCGGCCCGGTGATCCGGGTGCGCGAGGGCGACCTCGTCCGCATCCGGCTCGTCAACGAGGCGTCGATGCCGCACTCGATCGACTTCCACGCCGCGCGGATCCCGATGAACAAGGCGTTCCGGACGATCCTGCCCAAGGACTCGCTCTCGTTCGAGTTCACGCCGCGCGACCCCGGTGCCTACCTCGTGCATTGTGGCACGCCGCCCGTGCTGCTGCACCTGATGCAGGGGATGTATCTCCCGATCATCGTCGACCCGAAGGGCGGCTGGCCGGGCAAGGTGGACAAGGAATTCGTCATCGTGCAGAGCGAGTTCTACGTGCAGGGCGGCGACGGCGCGCTGCCCGGCCAGGCTGACTGGAAGCAGGCGCTCGAGCGCGACGCAAGCTACGTCGTGTTCAACGGGCGGGCGTTTCAGTACCAGGAGCAACCGCTCCAGGTTGACGTCGGCGACCGCGTCCGCCTGTTCGTCGTGAGCGCGGGGCCGACCTTCACGAGCGACTTCCACATCGTGGGCACCGTGTTCAACAAGGTGTACCCGGACGGCAACCCCGCCCATGCGCTCTCGAGCGTGCAAACTTGGGCGGTCCCGGCGGGTGGCGGGGCGGTGTTCGAGACCGTGTTCGACAAGGAGGCGAGTGGCGAGGGCGTATACGCGTTCGTGACGCACGCCTTCGCCGACGCCGCCAAGGGCGCGGTCGGTCTGATCCGGGTGGGCGCGCCCGAACTCGCGGCGGGGATGACCCACTAACCTCAACGAACTCCCCGCCCGGATCTCGGCCGTCGCTCGGGGGGGGCGGCCGAAGCCGACGTGCCATCCGCACGTCGGCTTCGGCACCCTTCCGCCCAGCGGTCCTTCCCGTTTTCTTGCGCGCACATGCCGCCGCTATCGCGTTGGTACGTCAAGCTTGCGCTGCTCTACTTCGTCGCGGCGCTGGTTCTGGGGGCGCTGCGGGCGGCGGAGCCGCTGGTGTCGCTGCCACCTGTCTTAGTCGCCGCCGGTCCGGCGCAAGTCCATCTCCTCGTCGTCGGGTGGATTACCCAGATGATATTCGGGGTGGCCTACTGGATGTTTCCCAGGTACGCGCCTGATGCGCCGCGAGGCAATGACGCGGTGGCGACCGCCACCTTCTTGTTGCTCAACGTCGGCCTACTCCTGCGATTGGTCGCGGAGCCGCTTTACGCCTTGCACCCCAGCGTCAAGCTCGGTGGGGTGCTGGTGGTCTCGGCGGGCTCTCAGTGGCTCGCCGGGATCGGCTTCGTCCTGAATACCTGGCCGCGTGTGAAGGGGAGGTGAGGCCCTCGTGCCGCGAGTCAGTGTCTGGTTTCTCCGGACGTCGCTCGCCTATCTCGGTCTCGGCTTCACCCTCGGCGCGCTGATGCTCGCCGGGAAAGGCCTCGGCACGAACCTGGCGTGGTGGCGGCTGCGGCCGGCGCACGTCGAATTCCTGCTGTTCGGCTGGACGGTGCAGCTCGTGATGGGCGTCGCCGTCTGGATTCTCCCACGTTTCGGCGTACGGCGCTCGCCGGTTCGGCACGCGGCGACGGCTTGGCTCGCCTTCGGGCTCCTGAACGTCGGCGTGCTGCTGTCGGGTGTCGGGCCGCTCGCCGGCGGCGCAGCAGGACCCGGGCTCACCCTTGCCGGGCGGCTGGCGGAGGCGGGTGCAGCGATCGCCTTCGGGGGCCATGTCTGGGCGCGGGTCACTCCCTCCGGGCTTTCCGAGATGTGACGTGGCGACGGGTTGCCGGCTCTGACGTGAACTCAGACCGGGACCGTCAGCACCGCGCAGGGCGCCCGACGCAGGAGCCGGAACCCGATACTGTTCGGCTGGTCGCCGCTTTCGCCTCGGTGGCACCCCACGACCAGCAGGTTTATGCGCTCCTCCCGCGCGGCATTGAGGATCTCGGTCATGGGCTCGCCCCGGCGCACGATCAGCTCGCACGCTGCTGTGGCGGTGGCGGTCGGTGAGTCGCTCGCTTCACGTTCCCACGCGGCGTGCAGTGCCTCCGATAGCGCGTCCACGTGGCGCATCGTGTCACGCAGGGGCACGCCGCCTTCGGACGGCCCGGGCGGCGTCTCGACGTGAAGCGCGAGGAGGTCACCGCCTTCCGCCTCGGCGAGCGCCACGGCGCCGGCGAGCACGTCCGTCGCAGCCGGACCGACGCCGACCGCGGCCAGGACGCGTTGAAACTGCGGCGGCCCGGCGGGGACGACGAGGCACGGCACGCGAGCGCGCCGCACGGTGGCTTCGATGGTGCGTCCGATCTCTGGCTCCCGGCCCAGCACCACGAGGTCTGCCTTGACGATTTCGGCGGCACGCGCGATCTCCACTCCTGGCACGCCCAGACGGACGAGATGAGCAGTCGGGGGCGTCCCGATCGCAGCGCGAAACCCGGGCTCCAGCCGGTCTCGCACCCGGGGCGTGAGCACGCTTTCAATGGGATCCGGGGGATCCGGAAGGTTGAACCGGTACTTCTCGACCTCCCAGGACTCGATCCATTGCCAGGGATCTTGTGCCACGGTGACGGCCGCCAACTTGGCCTCGGACCCGGCTGCAATCCTCGCCGCCGCGCGCAAGGCGTCGTTCCCGACAGGCGACCCATCCGTTGCCGCCAGGATCATCTCAAGTTTCATCTCGACCCTCCGCTCGTGAACTTAGGGACGAGCTTCTGAAGAGGCGTTGAACCGCGGGTGAGGGATGGTCCCGGTTCGAAGGATGGCTGGTCAGCTTCCGACGGCGACCCCTCCTGTTTACTGTACAGGCTTCGCGGCCAGCAGGTCACTCATCAGCAGCGAGGTGGGGTTGGCGAAGAAACGACCATCCAGGCCATCCCGACGAGGGACCACCGAAGCCTCGCGGGTGCGCCGACGGTTCGAAACCCTGGTGTCGGCGGGGGTGGCGATCTTCTCGCAGCACTCCCTCGAGCGTGTGCTGCAGCAAATCGTGGATTCCGCACGGGAGGTTGTCGGGGCCCGCTACGCGGCACTGGGGGTCCTCGGTCCCGATCGGAAATCCCTGAGCCAGTTCGTCACCTCGGGGATCTCGCAGGCCGAGCGTGACCGCATCGGCGACCTGCCGCAGGGTCGCGGGCTGCTCGGGCTGGTCATTCGGGAGGCAAGACCGCTCCGCTCGGCGGACATTAATCGCCACCCCAAGCGCTATGGCTTCCCGCCCCACCATCCGCCGATGAAATCCTTCCTCGGGGTTCCGATCCGCAGCCGGGGGGAGGTGTTCGGCAACCTGTACCTTACGGAGAAGATCGGCGCCACAGAGTTCGATGGGGAAGACGAGGCGATCACGGTGCTGCTCGCGGCGCACGCGGCGGTCGCGGTCGAGAATGCGCGCCTGCACGACGAAAGCCAGCGGCTCGTTGGCCAGGTGAAGACAATGCAGCGCCAGCGGGATCTGTTCTCGGCCATGATGAACCACGAGTTGCGGAACGCCCTCACGGGGGTGTATGGCTGGGCCGAGCGCCTGGTGCGCGGCAAGTCTCCTGAGCAGCACGCGCGGGCGGCGCATGAGGTGTACGAAGGGGCCGAACGCACGATCACGCTGCTGAACAACTTCCTCGACTTGACGCGCCTCGATGCGGGGAAGGTCCGGCCGGTCTGGCACGACGTCGAAATCGCCGCCGCGGTGCAACGGGCGATGGCGGGCATCGAGCCCGCGGCCGAGGCGAAGCAGGTGCGGCTCGTGACCGAATACTCCAACGGCGCCGCGACCTTGCGGACCGACCCCGTGCGGCTCGACCAGATCCTCCTCAACCTGCTCTCTAACGCGGTGCGACACAGCCCCGCGGGCGAGACCGTCGCCGTCCGCGTGGAGCAGGGCGGCTCGGAGGTGTGGTTCCGGGTGGTCGACCACGGACCTGGCGTCCCACCGGAGCTGCGGGCGCGCATCTTCGAGCCGTTCGAGCGCTTCGATCCGCACTCAGGGCTCGGGACCGGGCTCGGGCTCCCTGTGTCGCGCCGCTTGGCCGAAGTGTTGGGGGGCCGGCTGGCGGTCGAAAACACGGTCGGCCGGGGCGCAACCTTCACCCTGGCCTTACCGCACCGGCCACCCGACGCAGCGTGAAGATTCCTTCATCGATTCTTTAGAATCCGTTCCACGCCCGCCACCTATTTTCCGACCTATGAAAATTCTTGTCGTGGAAGACGATCGGAAGGTCGCCGGCTTCATCGAGCAGGGGCTGCGGGAAGAGGGGTATGCGGTGGACGTCGCGCCCGATGGCGAGGAGGCCACCACCCTGGCGCACGTGTACGATTACGACCTCGTGGTCCTGGACGTCATGCTGCCGAAGAAGAACGGGCTTCAGGTCGCGGCGGAGCTGCGGCGCGAGGGACGGAAGACCCCCATCCTGATGCTCACCGCGCGCGACACCACGGAGGACGTGGTGCGCGGGCTCGACGCCGGCGCCGACGATTATCTCGCCAAGCCGTTCAAGTTCGACGAGCTGCTGGCCCGCGTGCGCGCGCTGATCCGGCGTGGCGGCGCAAGCCGCACCGAGCTCCTCAGCTATGGGCCGGTCGAACTCGATCGCTTGAAGCACAAGGTCAAAGTCAAGGGGAAGAAGCTCGAGCTCACGCCGAAGGAATTCCAGCTGCTCGAGCATTTCCTCTTGCGGCCGGAGGAGGTGATCCGTCGCACCGAGCTGCTCGAAAAGGTGTGGGATCTCCACTTCGACCCCGAGAGCAACGTGGTGGATGTCCATGTGGGCAATCTTCGCCGCAAACTCCAGGAGGCCGCGGAGCTCGATCTGCTCCACACCGTGCGGGGCGTCGGGTTCCGGCTCGTGTCCCCGGATCGGGAAGAGGCGTGAGCCGATCGTTGCGACGCGCGCTCGCCGTGCGGTTCGCGGCCACCATGGGAATCGGCCTGGTGGTGGCGGCAGCGGCCGCGTACGCCGCGGCACTCGCCCCTGCCGCGGGGATGCACCGCGAGTTGTTGCTGGTGCTGGCGGGCGTCGTGGTGGTCGGGACCGGCGCCACCCTGGTTGGAGCGTGGTGGCTCGCGGGCTCGGCCGTGCGGCCCGTATATGAGATCACCGAGCAGGCGACGCGCATTGAAGCGGGCACGCTTGGCCAGCGGATCGTGGCGCACGCCGACACGGACGAGTACCGGGGATTGGTCGCGGTCTTGAACCGCATGCTTGAGCGCATCGACGCGGCCTTCAAGAACCAGCGGCGGCTGACGGCCGACGTCAGCCACGAGCTGCGCTCGCCGCTAACGGCGCTGCGCGGCGAGATCGAGGTGGCGCTGCGCGCGGAGCGGAGCCCCCGGGACTACCAGCGGGTGCTCCGCAGCGGTCTCGAGGAGATCGACCGCCTGACGACGATGAGCGAGGACTTGCTGCTCATCACCCGCGCCGCGGCCGGCCTGCTCGGCGCGCGTCGGGTTCCTACCGACGTGAATGCGCTGATCGGCCACGAGCTCGACGGGATGCGTGGCCAGATCGAAGAAAAGGCGCTCATCCTGCGCACTGAGCTCGATCCCGGGCTCGGAAGTGTGGCGCTTGATCCCGGGCTCACCAGGCGCCTCATCGAGGAGCTGCTCGACAACGCCGTCAAGTTCGCGCCTCACGGCGGCAACGTGGCGGTCGCGACGGCGGCTGCGCGAGGAGGCCTGGGTCTCACGATCGAAAACTCCGGCCTACCGCTGGCCGAAGATGAACTGGCGCACTTGTTCGACCCGTTTTACCGTGCGGACCAGGTCCGCACCCGGGGGACGGGGACCGGGCTCGGGCTCGCGGTCGCCGCCGCGGTGACAACCCTGCATGGCGGCTCAATCCGGGCGGCAAATGTCCCGAGCGGCGGCGTGCGGCTCGAGTGCGAGTTGGTCGGTGTGAGTCATGCGAGGCACGCGGCGTGAGCAAGGGCGGCGAAGCCGTGGACCGAGAGACGATGGCGGCGACGAAGGCGAGCTACGACCGCTGCTGCATCACCCCCGGCTTCTTCGAGGACTTCTACCGTAACTTCTTTGCCCGCTGCCCGCAGGCGAGGGCGATGTTCGCGCGAACGGACTTCGAGCGCCAGCATAAACTCTTGCGGCACGCGTTCGGTCTGCTGCTCAACTTCCCGAAGCAGCCGCCGCGGGAACCCACGATCCTAGCCCGGGTCGCCGAGCGGCACAGTCGGCGGGACCTCGGCGTGGATCCCTCGCTCTATGCGCCATTCATCGACGCACTGATCGATACGGTGCGCCACTGCGACCTGAACTTTACGCCGGCCGTCGAGGACGCGTGGCGGAAGACAGTGCGTAAGGGCGTGGAGTACATGCAGGCGAAGTACTGAACCCGGTCACGTGCTTCGAATCGGATCACGACTCCGCGGCGCCAACGCTCCGCGGGGGGATTGAAGTCTCCTGAAGGTTTCTTCATCGCGTCTTCACATCGACAAGGCCATGCGGCGTGCAAACTCCTTCTCACGGGCGGAGCTCAGTGAGACACTCCCGCCCAGCCGCGAACCTTCGTACAGGGAGCGCTTATGTCACGTCGAGCTGGGATGGTCGTCCTCATTGGCGCCCTGATCACAGGCGCTCCACGCGCTGCCCTCGCGGACCGTGGCGCCGGAGAACGAGACAGGGAAACCGCGGCTCGGGCGCTGCGGGCCTATGCCACGCGCTACGTACTCGCTGCCGCTCACCTCACGCCAACCTATGCGCGGCAGACCGGCCTGGCGTGCAGCGCCTGCCACACCCACTTCCCAGAGCTGACGCCCACGGGACGGGCCTTCAAGCTCAACGGCTACGTGTTCCGGAGGAGTGAGTCCCTCGAGGGCAAGAGCCCCGAGGGCCAACAGAGCCTGCTGCTCAACCTGGTGGCGCCGGTATCCTTGATGTTCCAAACGTCGTACACCAGCACCAAGAAGGCGCTGCCCGGCACCCAGAATGGCACGGTGCTGTTTCCCGACCAGTTGAGCCTCTTCACGGGAGGGGAGATCACGCCGCACGTGGGTGGCTTCCTGCAAGTGACGTTCGATCCGCAGAGCGGTCAAATCGGAGTCGACAACGCGGACTTCCGCTTCGCGACCCATGGGAGCGTCCTCTCCAAGCGCGCGACCTTCGGCCTGAGCGTGAACAACAACCCCACGGTGCAGGACGTCTGGAACAGCACACCCGCCTGGGGCTTCCCCTACGGCAGCTCGGCTGTGGCTCCGGCGCCGGGCGCGGCCACGCTCATCGACGGCACGCTCGGGCAGCAAGTGGCTGGACTGACGGCGTACACGATGTGGAACGATCGAGTCTACGGGGAATTCGGTGCCTATCGCTCCGCGCCCCTCGGCATACAACGTCCGCTAGACTCGACGGCCACAGGGGTGATCAGTGGCGCCGCGCCGTACTGGCGGGTCGCGTTCCCTAACGTGTGGGGCCAGAACTACCTGTCCGTCGGTACCTACGGGATCGCGGCGAGCGTCTATCCGGCCGGTGTCGCAGGGCCGACCAATCGATTCACCGATGTGGCGGTGGACCTCGCCTACATGCACTCGTTCGGGTCGAATAGCTTCACTCTCGACGGCACGTGGATCCACGAGAAACAGACCTGGACCGCCGGGGGCGCGGCGAACCCCACGAACACGCTGCGCACGTTCCGAATGGACGCCATGTACCACATCGGCACGCGGTACGCGTTCACCCTCGCGCCGTTCGTCACGACCGGCACGAGCGACACCTTGCTCTACGCCCCGGCGCCCGTGGTGGGGAGTCGTACCGGCAGCCCAAAGAATGACGGCCTGATTGCCGAGGTCGACGTGATGCCCTGGCAGAACCTGCGGCTGCAATTCCAGTACGTTGCGTACGATCAGTTCAACGGCAGCTCGAGCAATTACGACGGGTTCGGGCGGCGGGCGAGCGATAACAACACGCTGTACATCCTGACGTGGCTGCTTTACTAGCGGCGAGCGCCGTCCTTAGAGAGGGAGACTGTTCGATATGCGACCCACCTGCGTGACGGTTGGACGGAGGCTACTCCTCGCCGGGGCGCTGCTCCTCGGGGCGGTCGGCGCGCGCGCGCAGAGCGTCAGAGGCGGCAAGATCGATCCGACGTGGCTACGCGCGGATGCGGCGAGTAAGACGGTCGACTTCAAGCTCGTCGCGGGCCTCACCGACGCCAATGGCGGCATGAACTTCAACGGGTTCGGGCGCGGTGGCCTGGTGCTGACGGTCCCGCAGGGATGGAACGTGGTGCTCCATTTCAAAAACGAGGACCCGAACCTGCCCCACTCGATGGAGGTCATTCCCGATGGGGCAGCGATCCCCACCGGTCCCGTGCCACCGGCGTTCGAGCACGCGACGACCGGACGGCTTGAACAGGGCCTCTCCGGCGGGCAGGGGAGCGAAGTCCGGTTCGTGTCGGGGAAAGCTGGTCCCTTCCTCCTCTTCTGCGCCGTGCCGGGTCACGGCGCCGCCGGGATGTGGATCCGGCTCGCGGTCTCCGAGACTGCGGATAAGCCCGCGCTCGCCACTGCGACGGAACGCTGACGGCGCCTGGGGAAGTTTCATTGCCGGTTCATCCTGCCCTCAAGCGGTTCTCGCTATGTTGCTCGCGGTCACTCAGCGAGGGTGACCGGTGCGGGACAGCCCCGGAGGAGGGGCCGGCGCCACCGAGCGCCGCCGACGTATCAGTTCGTTCCACTGGCCGCAAGTCCACCGGCACTGTTCCGGTCGAAGGACGACGAAACCCAGTGGCAAGAATCGGAATCAAGTATCCTCCGGCCCCGGGTCGCCACTGAGACTCAGGGGCCGTAGTTTTTTCTCGGCTCTGCGTGCACCATTCACTACGGGGGCGGTACTCTATGCCGTGGAGGTTCCGATGAACTGGAAGCTCGCTTTGGTCGCGCTGGCTCTGGCAGCTTCGCTCGGAGCGCAGGAGACGGCGAAGTCTGACAGCATGCGTCATCCGATGATGGGCGCCGGCCCCGGGATGATGATTAGCGACCCCATGATGGAACAGATGGGGCCGGCGATGATGAGGGTAATGCTATACACGCCGCAGCACCTGCTCGCCCGCAAGGATGCCCTGGCGCTTACAGCCGATCAGGTCATGCGCCTCACCACGTTGCGCGAGGGCACCAAGACGGCGCACGACGCCGCCATGGCCGACGCGATGACGCACATGCAGGAGCTGGAGACGGCCGCGAATGCACCGCAGCCCGACACGTCGGCGCTGAAGACCTACTTCCAGGCCGCCCACGCGGCGATGGGGAAGGCGCATTGGGCCATGCTCGCCTCGGCGGCGCAGGCGCGAGCAGTGCTCACCGACGCTCAGCGCACCAAGGTACGGGTGTGGGCCGACTCGATGCAGGCGTGGATGAAGCAGCACCACCAGATGTGGATGAAGCAGCACCACCAGATGATGAATCCCGCCCGGCAACACTGAGCCGCGCGCCGAGATCGGGCCGCATGAACAGCTAGGTTAGCCGTGCGGCAGGAGCGCCCCCTGGTGACCGGCCGGTCATGTCTCCAGCGAGCCAGAGGGGTCCCTCGATGTACGGCGGGGGGCCCCCGGTCTTTTTTCGCCGAAACCTGCCGGTCGGCTCTTGCGACGCGAACGCCACCTCTTCACATTCCTAACACTGCAGCTCGAGAGCCGCTTGAGTAGGCTGGCCGCTCTCTCCTTCGCTCTGACGCCCTCTGACGCCACCCCGAACTCGAGGCAGCCGCCGCAGCTCTCGGGTCACGTCTCTCGACGCGGCCTGCGGCTCGTGTTGCAGCGGCTCGCTTCAGCATGCAGCACACGGAGGGTAACGATGAGTCCCCTATTCCCTAGAGCGTAAGACCGCACCGGAGGGACCGATGGAAGCCCACGTCACGTCGCAGTCGCAGCCTTTTAGGCTCAGGCAGAGAATGGAAGAGGCGGAGGTTTTTCACGGGCAGGAAGTCAGGGCCGACCTCCCCAACGTCACGGTTACGGCACTGGCTGGGAGCGGGGAAGGGCAGGCTCTCTTTTGCAACATCGGCCCGATTCGGGTCCGGGAGGTTCTGCAGCGGGGGGACGACTGCCCATTGCCGACCAACGTCATGTTGCAGGGCCTGGAGGTTCCCATTGCGGGAACGTACGACGTTTTCAACGCCCGTGTCTCGTCGAACGGGGATATCGAGCTCGTGGTGGACGACAAGACGTGGCTTGTGCCCGCGGTGAAACAGCACGGGTTCGACGGCTCATACACGTTTTCTTAAGTGAGCTCGCGCAATGAAAGGCACGCGGGGCGCGCAGCGAGCTCGCTCGCAAAGTCTCCCGTGTGAACTCGGGCGAGAAAGTGGTGAGAAGCGGTGGCCAATTCCCCGACGCACGACCCAGCGCAGGACCTTCCGCACCTGCGTGAGCTGCGGGATGCGGTGCTCGACGTGCTTAAGGATCTGCGGCTGAGCGCAGACCAGAAGCTTGAGGCAATCGAACTGCTCTTTTCGGAGGAACTGGACGAAGAGGAGGAAGAGGAGGACGTGCGGGACCGGGAGCGCCTGAGCTGAATCGCGGCCAGTTCGCTAGGCGTAGCCGCCTACGTTCCAGTCTTTCCCCCATGGCAGCACTCGCAACAGCGTGATCGCGGCGCCCGCCATCCCGATCGTCATGCTCGCCACGCCTACCAGCACCAAGGACTCCCACCAGCTCATAACGCTCCGCGTCGCCGCCCGCTCGATAG
>WNEY01001724.1_pt1 | contig 15655 bp, 18 predicted proteins | sample 5400531 | NCBI WGS metagenome assembly WNEY01 (sample SAMN13153338, study PRJNA577476) | soil metagenome | isolation source: 200 cm saprolite under Douglas fir tree site 1 | place: USA:California | collected 2015-04-18
GCCCCCAGCCAGGAGGGTTAGTCCGAGGTAGAGCAGAGTCCAGCCGATATAGGCCGGGTTGCGCGTAAACCGAAAGGGCCCCGACTGGACCAGGGCCGTGGGTGCTTCCCGCGGATCGACCGGCGTGCCGGCTCGCCGCATGGTCACGAAGAACCAGCCGATAAGCGCTGCCGCCGCCACCGTCAGTGGCAGCCCCACGAGACGAAGGGCAAAAGGGAGTCGCGGCAGCTGCACCAATAGGTCCAGAAGAAACCCGACGAGCCACGGTCCCGCGAAGAGCAACGGGGGCGGGGCGATGATGTCTGGCCCGCGCATCGACGTAATTCTCCTCCCCCTGGAGGGGAAGGGTAGGGTGGCCAGGAGCGCCGATTCCAAGCGGAGGTCGGGGTAGTCCGGTTGTCCCCCACCCTCAGGGGAGGGGTAGTCGTCCCCTCCCAACAGGGGACCAGCCCCAATTGTCCCCTCCCCTCAGGGGAGGGGTAGGGGAGGGGCGCGGACACAGCGCTCGGCCTTCACAGGTAACGCCTCCCAAAGCGAGTTGTACCTGGGTGGAACAAGAACGGGCCAGCGTCAGCACCCACGCGATCATGGATAAGGTCCGCGAGATGAACCTGTATCCCGTCGTTCTCTCGGAAGGCAAATTCGAATCATCCAGGCGGCTGATGCGAGCCATGGAGATCGCCTACCAGGCCTTGAGGGCGTCCGAAACGCATCTGGAGCCTCCGCCGACTCGTCCGCGGTCAGTGGTTTCCTGACGCAGCCTTGACGCGGATGATTCCCCGTGCTACACCGGGGGGGTCGCTGCCGGTCTGGATGTTGAGGAGGCGCAGCCATGTTTGCACGCGTAACAACGACCAAGGGCCAGGTGACCAAAGAGGATGCCGCCCGCGTTGTCCGCGATCGGGTCCTTCCAGGGGCTAAGGCTATTCCAGGCTTCAAAGGCGGGCTTTGGCTGATCGACGAGAAGGGCGGGAAGGGTCTGACCATCACGCTCTTTGACAGCGAGGAGGCCCTTCGGGCCAGTGCTGAGGCAGCCGAACGTCTGCGCGCAGGTGCGGTCGGCGAGCTCGGCGTGAGCACCACCAGCGTGGAAAGCTATGAAGTCATCGTCGCGGCTGGCGTCGCGGAGCCAATCACGGCGTAAGCGCGAGGCGTCCGGCGGACCGTCCGCTCCCCGTAGCCCAATTTCCAGCTCACCTCTGGGGAGGGTTGGTTATCGGGATCTGAGCCGCGTCGCCAGCCCGCGGTGCGATGGCTGACGGCCGCGAGTCCGAGTCGCCGGGGCCATATACCGTTCAGCCCACTCGCCTAACTTGAGGAGGCCAGGTCCCATGGCGCGGCCACTTTCGGTGAGCTGGTAGACGACGCCCAGCGGCGGACCGTCGAGCACCTTCCGATCGATCAAGCCGGCCTCGGCTAGCTCGTTCAGGCGGTCGGACAGCATCCGCTCGCTGATCCCGGGAATCGTTCGTGCCAGTACGGCAAAGCGCGCCGGACCCTGGAGCAGCAGCCCCAGAATCACGCCCGACCAGCGCTTCCCCAGCAAGGCGAATGCTTGGGTGAGGCGCTCATCGCATTCCCGCGCCTGGTCGCTTCGCTTACGGGCCACTTAGTCAGTGTAGCGTCACCTGCGAGTTACTGCAGCAACTTGCAAAAAGTAAGCCTATAATGGAAGGTCCGCTCTCGTAGCCGAATTTCGAGGAGGCATTTGATGGGAACCTGGAAGTTTGACCCGATGCACACGCAAGTCGAGTTCTCTGCCAAGCATCTGGGCATGATGACCATCCGCGGTCATTTCGCCGAGGTGACGGCAACCGGTCAGCTCAATCCTGAGCAACCGGAACGTTCGACCGTCGACGTGACCATTAACACCACCAGCATCCGTACCCACAACGCGCAGCGAGACAACGATCTGCGGTCTTCTAACTTCCTCGAGGTGGAAAAGTACCCGACGATCACGTTCAAGAGCACGAAGATTGTCCAGAGGGCCCCGGATCGGGGCACGCTGACTGGTGATCTGACCATCAAGGGCGTCACCCATCCGGTGACCCTCAACGTCGTCAAGTACGGCGAGTTCAACGATCCGATGATGGGCCATCGAATTGGCTACGCCGCCGAGACCAAGATCAATCGCAAGGACTTCGGCATGAGCTTCGACGCGATGCTGGACGGCAAGTACATCGTCAGCCACGAGATCCTGATCAACATTGAAGGCGAGTTCGTCGAGGTGGAGGCAAAGGAACCGGCGCGCACCACGGCGTGAGCGCGGTCGAAGCCGAATTCCCGGACGATAACGCCCCGGCCCCAGCGGCCGCGATCGAGAAGGTCGTGGCGGCCCTGCGGGGCAACAACATCGACGTCCGCGTCGTCGATACCGGGGAGGAGGCCCGGCGTCTGGTGCTCGACCTCGTCCCCGCTGGGGCCGAGGTGCATTCGGGACGGTCGAAGACCCTCGAGGATCTCGGCCTTTTCCGTGAGCTCTTTGAGTCGGGTCGCTATGACTCCATGCGGGCCCGGTACCTGGCGATGGATCGCAAGACCCAGGGTCGCGAGATTCGGAAGCTGGCGGCGGCGCCCGATTACATGCTGGGCAGCGTCCAGGCCATCACGGAAGCCGGCGACCTGGTGGTCGCCTCGGCCTCCGCCAGCCAGCTCGGCCCCTACGCCAGCGGGGCCGGTCGGCTGATTCTCGTCGTCGGCAGCCAGAAGATCGTGCCTGACCTGGACGAGGCACTGCGGCGTATCGACGAGCATGTCTTCCCCTACGAGGACGCCGTGGTCCGCCGACGGTTGAATATGGGAACCTTCCTGGGGAAGGTGCTCATCATCCGCCGCGAGTGGGTCGACGGACGGATCACGCTGATCCTGGTGCGCGAGCCGGTCGGCGTCTGATTCGAGACCGAGGAGGACACCATAGCGACGACCGTGGCGAGGGTCCATCCGCTGCCAAATCGCAAAGGCCCGAGGCCCCGAACGACCGATTGGGCGCCGCACCTCCAGGAAGACCAGAACGCGCCACCCGTCGACAAGGCGTAACTCTCCACCTCCGCGGGGAGGAGTACACGCTTTTCCCCTCCCCACTGGGGAGGGGTAGGGGAGGGGAGCGGTGCTGTTGCACTTTGATTTCGGAACTGAATCCCGTTCTGCTTTGAACTACACTCCACGAAGGTAGTGGCAAGCCGAGACTGCCACCGCCTGTCAGGCCGGGCTGCAGGCAGGTCGTTGTTCGTTGCAGGAGGAGCCGATGAGTTTCATCAGTGTCGGCAAAGAAAACTCTGAGTCGATCGACCTCTACTACGAGGATCACGGTTCGGGTACTCCCGTGGTGCTGATCCATGGCTTTCCGCTGAGCGGTCGGTCCTGGGAGAAGCAGACCGTGGCCTTGCTGGGTGCTGGGTATCGCGTCATCGCCTACGACCGCCGGGGATTTGGCAAGTCCAGTCAGCCGACCTCGGGGTATGACTACGACAGCTTCGCCGAGGACCTGCACAAGGTCATGACCAAGCTGGATCTGCGCGGCGCCGCGCTCGTCGGGTTTTCGATGGGGGGCGGCGAAGTCGCCCGGTACATCGGCAAGTACGGCACCGACCGCATCAGTAAAGCCGCCATCCTCTCCGGGATCCCGCCGTTCCTCAAGAAGACCAATGACAATCCCAGTGGTGTGGACGACAACGGTATCCGCGGCATCCAGGACGCCATTGCCAAGGACCGGCTCGCGTTTCTGACCGGCTTCTTCAAAGATTTCTACAACCTGGACACGTTCCTGGGAAATCGAATCAGCGAAGAAGTCGTCCGCGATAGCTGGAACGTCGCCTCCGGTGCCTCACCCAAGGGGACCTATGACTGCCCGCCGACGTGGGTCACCGACTTCCGCAAGGACCTGGCGCGCATCGAGGTGCCCACTCTGGTCATGCAAGGTGATGCCGACCGGATCCTGGCCATCGCGGCCACCGGGATGAGGACCCACGAGGCCATCAAGGGCAGCCAGTTGGTGGTGGTCGAGGGTGCCCCGCACGGCATGCTCTGGACGCACGGCGATCAGGTCAGCGAAACATTGGTCGGCTTCCTGGCCGGCCGACCGGTGGGCGCCTTAGCGACCGCGAGAGTTGGCTCCGCCTGACCCAGAAAGGCTCAGTCCCGCTGCGGGTGCGGCGGGACTGAGACCGACAGCCCGAGGCGGTCCGCTGAGACGGGTTCACTACGCCTGGATCGTCGCCGGGGTCACCTTCGTGGCCCTTATGGGAGCCGCGGGATTTCGGGCCACGCCGGCCGTCCTGATCGTTCCCCTCCAGAACGAATTCGGCTGGAACCGGGCGATCATCTCGGTGGCCGTGTTCATCAACCTGGTCTTGTTTGGATTGACCGGACCCTTTGCCGCCGCGCTGATGAATCGGTTCGGGATCCGGACGGTGACGGTGGGGGCCCTGGTCACGGTGTCGACGGGCGCGCTCCTGACGACGGTGATGACCGCGCCCTGGCAGCTGTACTTGCTGTGGGGAGTCGTGGTGGGCCTGGGCACGGGGTGTATGGCCTCGGTGCTGGCCGCCACCGTCGCCGGCCGCTGGTTCGTCGAGCGTCGCGGACTGGTGCTCGGCGCCCTCACCGCGGCGGGCGCCACCGGCCAGCTGATCTTCCTGCCCTTCCTGGGCTGGCTGGCGCAGAACCGCGGCTGGCGGACCGCCGCCATCGCGGTTGGATTGGCGGCCCTCGCGGTGGTGCCCATCGTGGCGCTCTTTCTCCGCGACCGACCGGCCGACCTGGGCCTGCGCGCCTACGGCGCCACCGAGGCGGACACGGCCCAACTGGCGGTCGGCAGCCCAATCCGGAATGCCTTTCGCGGCCTGCAGCTGGGCGTCCGCTCCCGCGACTTTTGGTTGCTCGCCGGCAGCTTCTTCATCTGCGGGGCGTCTACCAACGGCCTGATCGGCACCCACCTGATTCCGGCCTCTATGGACCACGGCATGGCCGAGGTGACGGCCGCCAGCCTGCTGGCCGTGATCGGCATCTTCGACGTGATTGGGACGCTGGCCTCCGGGTACCTGACCGACCGCTTTGACAGCCGCTGGCTGCTGTTCTGGTACTACGGCCTGCGCGGCCTCTCGCTGCTGTTCCTGCCCTATGCCTTCGGCACCGCCTACTTCGGGCTGATCCTGTTCATCGTCTTCTATGGCCTCGACTGGGTCGCCACCGTGCCCCCCACCGTCCAGCTGGCGCGCAACGTCTTCGGTCAGCAGAATTTCACCATCGTGTACGGATGGATCTTCGCCGCCCACCAGCTGGGCGCAGCCTCCATTGCCCTCGCGGCGGGGGCCATCCGGACCTTCTTCGGCGACTACCAGCTGGCCTTCATGAGCTCGGGCCTGCTGTGCCTGGTGGCGGCCGGCCTGGTGCTCCGCATCGTGCGCACTCGACCGGCCGAGGGACCAGGACTGCCGGCCCCGGCCTACTCCTGAGCTTGGGCCGGCGGCTGCTCGTCGTCGGCCTGGCTCTGGCGCTGGCCCTCGTCCCCCGGGCCGCGGCCGCCCACGCACTGCTGCTTGGCTCAGACCCGTCGCCGGACGCGCTGCTGGCCGCGCCGCCCGCGGCGATTTCGCTGACGTTCACGGAGGCGGTCATCCCGGTGGGACAGGCCATCAAGGTCTTCAGCCCGGCAGGCCGCCAGGTCGCCGGACCGGCTCGCCCGGTGGGTCATATGCTGACGGCCCCGGTCAGCTCCGCCGAGAACGGGACGTATGTCGTGACCTGGCAGGTCCTGGCCGCCGACACCCATCCATCGCGAGGCGCATTCAGCTTCGTGGTGGGCCAGCCCAGCGCGAATCCCTATGCGCCACTGCTCACCGGCGGAGCAATTGGGACGGCCACGCCGCTCGGATTCGGCCTCCAGGCGCTCGCCCGCTGGATGCACTTCCTGGGAGTGGCGCTCACCTTCGGGACGATCACCTATCAACTAATGATTCGGCGGGAGCCACGCCTTCGTCGCCTGGTGGGCGCTGGCCTGGCCCTGTTGATCGCCGCGGAACCCGTGGCGCTGGTCGCCCAGCTTGCCAGTCTGTCGTTCGACGGGGACACCGCCATTGCCGTACTGGCCGCGGGCTTCGGTCGGCTGTTGGGTCTGCGCCTGGCCGTTGTCTTGCTCGTCTGGGCTCTCCTCGCGCTCGACTCGCTCTGGCCGGTGCTGGGCCTGGGCGCGGTGATGGCGCTGATCGATGGCGCCACCGCGCATGCGATTCCAGGACTGCCGGGCGCCGGCGTCGTGCTGGCCGCCATTCACGTGGCGGCCAGCGGAATCTGGGTCGGTGGGCTAGCGGCCTTCCTGGTGGCGCCAGACCGCCGCTTCTCGCGCTACGCCGTCGCCGCAGCTGCGGTCGGCGTCGGGAGCGGGCTTGTGCTCGTCGTTGCCCACAGGGGATTCCCCCTGACGTTGCCGACGACCGGCTACGGGTGGGCGCTCGTCGTCAAAGTCGTCGCCGTCGGCGCGGCGCTCACGCTGGCGGTGTTTGGGCGCCGCCGGATCGAGACCGGAGTGATGGCCGTCATCCTGGCGGTGGCCGCCGTGCTGGTCTCCTTGCCGCCACCTCGATAAGAATGCGCCCTCGCTTGCGGGGAACAATTTCTCCCCTAAGTTGGAGGTTCAGGGAGGGGGTGTGCCGGCCGCCCTCGCCATCCCCGTATACGAGAGCCACGCGCCCGCGAGCACCGCAAGGGTGACCAGGTAGAACGGTCCCACATGCCCCAGCGTGGCCAGGCCATAGACGTAGTGGATTGGCAGGGCGACCGCGAGTCCCAAGAGGTAACTTCCCATGGCGGTCCATAGCGCCCAGCGCTGGCCGCGCCGGATTCCGAACCAGGCCAGCGCCGCGAGGGCGACCCCGTAGATCATGATGAAGGCCGCCAGATTCACCTGCAGGTGGCTGATGTACCGGTACAGGATCGGATTGTCCGCCTGGAGCCCGGCGGCGTTGGTGCCCACCAACTTACCGTTGAGTCCGACCTCGATGAACGTGGTGAAATTCACGACCAGAAAGACGAGCCCGTAGACGAACACCGCCACGCCGGCGGCCGCGATGGCCGTTCCGCCCCAGTTCACCAACCCCTTGTCGATCGCGGGAGCGTCCCCCGACCAGTTGCTGCGCGGCCACTTCACTCCACCTCTCGTTTAGCCAGTGTCATCAGGATACGGCTCGACCGCGGACTTGTCTGTGTCGTGCATCACAGGGCTGCGCGGCGGCCGGACAAATTCTCCTTGCCCTGTCAGACTACTGACACGTGTCGTATCAGACGGCAGTGAGCGGCTGGCACGATTTCTACATCCTGGCGGGGACGGCGTCCGCCACCCTGGTGGGTCTGCTGTTCGTGGGCCTGTCGTTGCACCTGGGGATCGTCGTCACCAGCTCGGAAGTCCGCAGCCTCGCCCGCGTGACGCTGGCCAATTTCGGCGCGGTGCTCTTCGTGGCCCTGTTCATGGTGATCCCGCAGAGTCAGTCGGCAGCCGCCTCACAGCTGATCGGCGCGGGTATGGTTAGCCTGGTCGTCGCCGCACCAAGCCTGATCGCGGCAGGCCGACCCCGGGAATGGACCTTCGAAATGAGCCCGATGCAACGCGTGCGGGTGGTGCTGCGTTTCGGCGTGAGCGCGGTCAGCTATCTGGCCATCATCGTGGCCGGCATCCTCCTGCTGGCGTCGCAAAGCTCGGCGTTCACCTGGCTCCTGATTAGCACCGTCCTCCTTTTGGTCGTTTCCCTGCGCAACACCTGGGACCTCTTAGTGACGGTCGCAGACGTGACGCAGGGAGCGGAAGGGGAAAAGGACTGAGATATCCCACACCCTCTGGGCGAGGGCAGGGAGGGGGTCTCGAGAACGCGAGCGGCGAGGCTGACGCCGCTCCGGGTTGCCTACCTGGTCGTTTCGTCGTAGGGTTGGCGCTGGGAGCATCGGGTTTAGCCAGCGTCAGACAGCTGACCTGAGGAGGTAAGCGATGGCCGGATTGATATCTCGCGGATTCCTTGGGCGTCGGCGGCCGGCCGAGGTGGAGAGTCGCCTTCCACCCGGGCAGTACCTGGTCACCGATTTCCCGGTTCTGTCGGCGGGGCCAACCCCCCATACCCCGCTCGATAAATGGTCCTTCACCATGGAGGGCCTGGTCCGGTCGCCGAAGACCTGGAGTTGGGCGGAATTTCAGAAACTCCCCACGGAGACTTTCACCGTCGACATCAGCTGCGTGACCAAGTGGACCAAGCTCGACACCAAGTGGCTGGGCGTCACCGTCGACACGCTCCTGCAGGCGGTTCAGGTCGATCCGGCGGCGCACTACGTGATGGCGTTCAGCGACGGCGGCTACACCACCAACCTTCCGCTCGACGAGATGGTGCAGGGGCAGGCGTTCGTCGCCTTCCAGTTCGACGACAAGCCGCTGGCCCCCGAGCACGGCGGGCCGGCCCGGCTGGTTGTGCCCCACCTCTACTTCTGGAAGAGCGCCAAATGGATCCGGGGCCTCCGCTTCATGGAGCGAGACCAGCCCGGGTTCTGGGAGTCGCTCGGCTATCACATCCATGGCGATCCCTGGAAGGAGGAGCGGTACAGCGGCGACTGATGGAACAGCCCGTTCTCCAATGGCAGGCGGGGACCGTCACCGCGATTCGGCCCGAAACCCTAAAGACCAAGAGCTTCACGCTCGCGCTCCCGAAGTGGATGGCCCACCGGCCGGGTCAGCACTACGACGTCCGCTTGACGGCGCCGGACGGGTACCAGACGCAGCGCAGCTACTCCATCGCCTCCGCGCCCGAGCGCATGGGGGAGCTCGAGCTGACCGTGGAACGAATCGAGGATGGGGAGGTCTCCCCCTACCTGCATGACGTGCTGGTGCCGGGCGACCAGCTCGAGGTCCGCGGGCCGATCGGCGGCTATTTCGTCTGGGAGGTTTCGTTGGGCGGCCCACTGCTCCTGATCGCCGGCGGCTCGGGCGTGGTCCCCCTGATGGCGATGCTGCGCCACCGGGCGGCCCAGCACGCGACGATGCCCACCCGAATGCTCTACAGCAGCCGCACCGCCGACGATGTGATCTATCGAGACGAGCTCGACGCGCTCGCCGCCAGCGACCGGACCTTGGAGGTGTTCTTTACCTTCACCCGGCAGCCGCCCACGGGGTGGACCGGCTATCGGCGTCGCATCGATGCCGCCATGCTGGGCGAGGTCATCAAGCCGTTTGACAAACGCGCTCGCGTCTACCTGTGCGGACCGACCTTGCTGGTGGAGGCAGTCGCCAACACGCTGGTGCAGATGGAACTGCCCACCGAACAAATTCGTACCGAACGCTTTGGTCCAAGTGGAGCCTGAGGAGGCAGAACGATGGAGACCGACGAGGGAGACATGAATACGGCCCTGATGGTGGATGGGAACGCGGTCGCGGGCCAGCTGCAGCAGATTTTCGGCCGCGACATGACCATGGCCATGGCCCGGTGCGCCGCCTGCGCCCGAGAAGCGGAGATGGGCGCCCTGATGGTGTTTACCCAGGCGCCCGGCGTCGTGCTGCGTTGTCCAGCGTGCCAGGCGGTGATTGCCCGGATCGTGGAGACACCGTCGGCGATCTACCTGGAGGCCCGCGGCGCCGCGTTCCTTCGGATGGCCGCTCAGCCCTAACGCGGTGAAGCGCCCTAACGGCCAGGTGGCCGAGCCGCCGCTCAAGATCACCACCCGCGAAGAGCTCGTCTACCTGCTGGGCGAGGCGTGCGAGATCGAGCACGGCCTGATGTGCGAATACCTGTACGCGCAGTTCTCGTTGAAGCGCGGCCCGGACGAGGGCGTGACCCCCGAGCAGCTCGGCCGGATCCAGGCATGGGAGAAAACGCTGATCGACGTGATCAAGCAGGAGATGCTGCACCTGGCGCTGGCTACCAACATCCTGACGGCGGTGGGCGCGGCGCCCCACTTCGAGCGGCCGAACTTCCCCATCCTCTCCCGCTGGTACCCCGACCGCGTCCAGATTGCCCTGGTCCCCTTCGGGGAGCGCGCCCTGCGTCACTTCATGTACCTCGAACGCCCGCAGGGGATGGCCCTCGACGACGCCGAGGGCTTCGGGGCGCTCCAGCACGTGCGCCCGCTCACGGTCGACGACCAGCCGCTGGTGGGCGAGCCAGAGGACTGGGCGACGGTCGGCCACCTCTACCGCGGCATCGAGGCGGGACTCGATCACCTCTGCCACCGCTACGGCGAGGCCGCGGTCTTCATCGGGCCGCCCCGGGCGCAGGCGGTTACCGACATCTTCGAGTGGCCGGAGCTGCTGGCCATCACCGACCTGGCCGCGGCGCGGAAGGCGATCGAGATCATCGTCGAACAGGGCGAAGGGGCCCGCGGCGACTGGGTCAAGTCCCACTTCGGCAAGTTCGTCGGGATCCTCGAGGACTTCCTCGCCACGCAGGCGGCCGACCCGACCTTCGAGCCGGCGCGCCCAGTCGATCCGGCCTATGTGCGCCTCCCGCCGGACGTCGAGTCCGGCATCCTGATCGAGGACCGGCGGACGGCTCGCGTCCAGGACCTCAACAACGCGGTCTACGAGGTGATCCTCCAGGTGATGTCCCGCTATTACGTGCATCACGGCGAGACCGATGCCGAGCTCGACACCCTGGCCAGGACGGCCAAGCACCTGATGAACTGGACGATGCGCAAACTCAGCCCGGTCCTGACCCGCCTGCCGATCGGCCCCGGGCATCCCGGACGCACCGCCGGGCCGACGCTCGAGGTGGTGCGGCCGGCGTTCTTCATCCTCCCTCACCGCGAGGCCGCCTGGAAGATCCTCAAGGAACGCCTGGACACCCTGGCCGACGCCGCCGTGGAACTGGCCGCCGATCCGCAACTCGGCGCGCTCACCGAGATCGCCGCTACCCTGCGGGGAATGGCGAGCGATATTGCGACGCACATCGAAGAACGGGCCATGGCCCCGGCGAATCTCCCTGCCCCTCAGGGGAAGGGTCGGGGAGGGGCTGGGGTCAATGAAACTTGAGTGGAGGCGCGGCGAGCCGATCGAGGTCCGCACGACTGTCGAGCTGGATGCCGCCATCGACACCATCGAGCGCGACGCTAGGCGAACCGAACCGGTCCACGCGTTTCTCAATGGGCCAACCGGTTTTCTGACCATAGGCGTTGGCCATCCTGCACAAAGCATTCTCATGCATGGCTCGCGGCCACGGATGCCGGTCCTTCAGGCGGTTGGCGACGAGCCGGCGCGTGCCGAGAACAAGGACAAGCCGTTCCCACTGTTCTCGGCGCACGGTCAAACCAGCCAGTTTGCCGAAATGGATGGGAGTTGACCGCGAGCGGGCTCGGGCGGTAGTGCGTTTCTGCCTGGAGCGCGACGGAGCGCTGTCTGACTTTGTTCGCTGGGAGGGGGAGGGACCCGGACAACGTCTTAAGCCGCATGCCTAGGCATGCCGAGCATCTCGCGGGGTGGCTTCACGAACTGGGTGCCGCCGGCCCTGCTGGCAGCCTTGCGGATTAACGTTGTGCAGTTTTGGACTTGACTCTCATGATGCCGTCGAGGATGAGATCGAGCCCGTATTCGAATTCGTCGCCATAGCTGTACCCGGGCTTCATGGCGCGGTCGACCGCCATCTCGGCCAGGTGGGGATAATCGCCGGGGCGAAATCCCTCGAGGATGTTTCCGGCCACCGCTTTGGCTTCTTTCGAGTTGCTGAATGGCAACGTCGCCTCTGTCAGCGTAAACCCATAGACATAGCTGTCCAGCATCGAGTACGCGTGAGCGGCCATCTCGACCGAGAAGCCCGCTCCGCGGAGACTTCCAAGGACCGCGTCGTGATGTCGCAAGTTCGCCGGACCGGGTGAGGTCCGCGATTCCATCAGGCCATTTGCCCAGGGGTGACGGAGGAGAACCCGGTGAGCCGATATCGCCCGCTGGCGCATGGCGGTCCGCCAGTCCATAGCGCTCGGAGGAACATCGATCTCGCTGAAAACGACATCGACCATACCGTCCAGCATGGATCTTAGACCGGTGCCAGCTAGCCTGCACTTTGCCAACTCGCTTCCAGAATTCATCCAGGCGCCGGATCGGCGTCTTGGCTAACGACGGTAGCGTCCTGGACATTTCCCCCAATCCGCCGTTCGCCTAGGGTCGTCTTATGGTTAAGACGAGTGCGACTGACGTCGTCGATCGATACTCGAAAGCCCTCGGATCTCGCGATTTCGCCGCGGCGCGCTCGTTCCTGGCGGACAACCTGCGCTGCGAGGGCCCCATCGACCGGTTCGACCGCGCCGACGACTACATCAAGGCCATCTCGGCTCTGTATGGGATGGTCAAGGGGATCGAGCACCTGGCGACGATCGCGGAGGGCGATGACGTAGCCGTGTTCTACGTGCTCGATACGCCGGTGGCCAAGGCGCCGGTGGCGGAGTGGTACACCCTCGCGGGCGGCAAGATCGTGTGCATCCGGACCTACTTCGATGCCCGGCCGTTCGCCAGGCCATCCTCAACTCAGGGCTGATACCTTCTGGCTGAGTCGTGCAGAATAGACCTGACTCGGCACGGCGATCCGCCGGGGTACGTTCGTCCGCTTCGCACCAGCATGAGGAGGCAAGCTATGGCGGAAGCCAAAACTGTAGTGGCCAACAAGCCGGCGTGGGTCGATCTCGCGACATCCGACGCCGGCGCAGCGCGCGACTTTTACTCGAAGGTGCTTGGCTGGAAGATCGAGGTCAATGCCGATCCGCAATACGGCGGCTATGGAATGGCGAATGTCGGGGACAAGCGGGTGGCCGGGATTGGACCCAAGATGTCACCGGAAGCGCCCACGGCATGGTCGGTCTACATCGGCACTGAAGATGCCGACGACCTGGCTAAGAAGGTGCAGGCCGCAGGCGGCAAGGTTGTGGCTCCGCCCTTCGACGTCGGCGATCAGGGCCGAATGGCCGCCGTTCAGGATCCGAGCGGCGCGGTCATTTCTATTTGGCAGGCTCGGGCGATGAACAGCTCCATGCCAGTTGGCGAAGCGAACACCTTCGGATGGGCCGAGCTCAGCGCGCGCGGCGTCGACAAGGCGATCCCCTTCTATCAGAAGGTGTTCGGCTGGACCACCAAGACCAATGACATGGGTCCCAACCAGCCGCCGTATTACGAGTTCCAGCTGGGCGGCGAGAGCATCGCCGGCGCGCAGGAGATGCAGTCCATGGTTCCGGCCCAGGTGCCGAGCAACTGGCTCGTGTATTTCACGGTCCCCGACGTCGACAAGTCGTTCACGGCCGCCACGCAGGCCGGGGCGCGCGAGACGGTCGCGCCGATGGAGTTCCCCGGCGGCCGCTTTGCGATCCTGAGCGATCCGCAGGGCGCAGCGTTCGGGCTTCTCAAGATGGCGCCGCGCTAGTAAAGACTCACGGCTGCGGGCCGGCGACGCTGCCGGCCCGCCCTCGCCGTGGAAGGCACGACGTCGATGGTCCTGATCTCAACCGGCTGCGCTGGCGCGCCCGATCTCCGCCTTCCCGACACCGACCAGCAGCAGCCAGGCCCCTGTCACCATGAAGATGAACGATGACATCATTCCGATGCCGACCACGTAGAGGCCCCACACACTGCCGGCGAACAGAATGAGGGCGCCGATCTGTTCGAGGACGAGACAGGCGAAACTTCCCAGCGTGCGAAGCAGCACCCCCTGGTCCGCGCTGTTGATCGCCTGCCGAATGCTCCGGTAGAGAACGACCTCGACGACCAAAAGGACGAAGATCAGCTCCACCGCGATCGCCTGCCCGTTCTGGCCCCCCATCAGCGCGAGCGCACAACGAATGAAGACGGCGGTCAAGCCGGTGAGAATGGTCCGGGCTCGATGGCGATGGACGGGGTCGGTGACGATGTCATCCAGATGCAGGGTCATCGCCACGAACACGAGGCCCGTCAGGGCCGCGGCACCGCCGCCCACTACCAGGAAGTAGTCATGCCAACCAGCCAGCTGGGCCATCATGGATCAGAGGGTACCGTTTTCCGACACGGCGACGACTTGGGACGGACCGCCGAGGGATGCCGGCACCTGAGCTCAGGTCGTGGGTTTCGCGCTCACCAGTGCCGGAGTAGGCTGGTCACGGGCCGCCATCGCATCCGACAGCGGGAGGGCCAGCGCGAAGACGGTCCCACCGGGCGTGCTGCTGTCGATCACGAGGCTACCTCCGTGACCTTCGGCCAGCTGCCGGCTGATGTAGAGACCGAGCCCGGTGCCCGGGACATTGCGAAAGGCCGAGTCGTTCGTCCGGTAGAAGCGCTCGAAAACCCGGTCGCGTTCGTGATCAGGAATCCCGGCGCCATTATCGGCGACCCGCGCGAATGCCCGATCCCGGTCGCTGGAAACGACGACCGACAGCCGGGGCGATCGGAGGTTGTACGTCAGCGCGTTGTTGATCAGGTTGTCCAGGATGCGACCCAGCTCCTCCGCGTCCGCCTCCACTTTGATTGGATCAGCGCACAAGCTCGAGGCAACCTCGGCCCCCAGCAGGTCGGCCTGCGGCCGAGCCCGTTCACAGGCTTCCCGGACGACCGTGCGCAGGTCGATCAGGCCGCGGCTGCGCGGCAGCGGATTGGCCTCCACCCGCGAAGCCTCCAGGAGGCTGGTCACGATGTGGTTCAACTCGCGAGTCTTGGCGGTCAGAACCTCGAGCGGTCCTTTCCATCGTTCGGGAGCCGGGCCGAGCGACCCATCGGACAGCATCACCAGGTAGCCAGTCAGCACCGAAATCGGGTTTCGCAACTCGTGGGCAGCCATGTGCAGAAACTCGGTCTTCGCCTCGCTGGCCAGCCTGGCGGACTCGTACAGGCGCGACATCTCTTCCTTCCGTTCCTGGGTGTCGACAAAAGAGGCGAGCAGGAATGACGCCAGCGCGACGCTCACGTTAAAGACCTGGAGGGTGACCATCTTCTGGAAGAGTGTTTCGCCGGTGAAGGAGCCGGCCCCCTGGGTGGCCGACCAGATGGCGACCCCGGATGCAATCAGAGCAGCCGGGGCGGCGCCTCGCAGCCGAAACCGCCAGGCGCTGGTCATGATCAGCGGAAGAACCAGGTATTCGAGCCGCAGCCGATTCTGGAAAAGCACGTAGGTCACGACCGCCGTGGCGGCCAGCAGCCCCATCAGCTCCAGCCCCCGTCGCCAGGTAAAGGCCGGCATCGAAGGTCCTGTGAGCAGGCTCAGGAGGAATGGCGCCACCAGCAGGATACCCATCGCATCGCCCACCCACCAGACCGCCCACGTCGACCAGAATTCGGTCGGCGGGACGGCTCCCGAGAAGACAAGCACGGCACTCCCAACGGTCGCGCTGATGGTCATGCCGGCCAGCGCCGCCAGGATGATGAGGGCGATCGCGTCGCGGAGCCGGTTTAGCTCGCGGTGGAAGCCAACGCGCCGAAGGAGCTCGACCGAAACGAGGGGAGCCAGGGTGTTACCGGCGGCAATCATAGCCGCGCCCAGTGGTGATGGGCCAATCGGAAGATTGACCGCGAACGCCCCTACGGCGATGGCCGGCCAGACCCGTCGGCCGATGACCAGCATGGCCACCAGGGCGATCCCGGTCGGGGGCCAGATGGGCGTCACCTGGCCGTGCACCAGCGCCAGATTCAGGCTCAGGCGAGCCGCCAGCCAGTACGTCAGGGCAACTACTGCTAGCCGGATGAACT
>WNEY01001725.1_pt1 | contig 15651 bp, 18 predicted proteins | sample 5400531 | NCBI WGS metagenome assembly WNEY01 (sample SAMN13153338, study PRJNA577476) | soil metagenome | isolation source: 200 cm saprolite under Douglas fir tree site 1 | place: USA:California | collected 2015-04-18
TTTACAATAACGAAACAGACGTCGGCACCGCACTCCGCAAGAGCGGCATAAAGAGAGAGGATGTATTCATAACCACCAAGCTCTGGAACAGCGACCACGGATACGACAACGCTCTCCGCGCCTGCGACGAGAGCCTCAAACGCCTCGGACTGAAATATCTCGACCTCTACCTAATCCACTGGCCCGTCCCAGAGATCAGAAACGAGAGCTGGGACGCATTATCCAGATTATTGAAAGATGGAAAGTGCCGTTCTATCGGCGTCAGCAACTACACAATCCAGCATCTGACAGAGCTGCTTGAAGACGCGGATGTGGTTCCGATGGTGAACCAGGTGGAGTTCAGCCCCTTCCTCTACCAGAAACAACTCCTAGACTACTGCGAGAAGAACAAGATACAGGTTGAAGCCTACAGCCCGTTGACGCAGGGCGCGAAGCTCAACCATCCCACAATCCAACAGATCGCCAAGAAGCACAGCAAGACGCCGGCTCAGGTGTTGATACGCTGGAGCCTCCAACACAACCTTGTAGCCATACCGAAATCGGTTAGAGAAGAAAGGATCAAGGAGAACAGCCAGGCGTTCGACTACAACCTCACAAGCGAGGACATGCGAATACTTGACTCACTAGACGAGAACTTTCGAAACTCCTGGGACCCAACAAACGCGCCATAAGAGCCTCCAGGCACCGCCCGCGAAGCAGCCCCAGTCCGAGAGATGTCTCAGCCGCAGGCTCCCGGAATCCCTGGTAATCTCCCTCAATCCTTCAGCCCCGTTCAAAATCATTGAATGATATACGAAGCCCCACCAGAACCCCGTTTCGAAAAACATGTTAAAGAAGACAGCAATGGTAGCACTCGTGCTAGCCGTCCTCGGCGTAGCCGGTGTAGCCCATGCAACAACAACTGCCAGCGCAACCTTCCAGACACCCGTACACGTCCAGACCTCGATGACCACCTCCGGCTGCGACAACTCTCCTGGACCACAAGTAACCCTTCAAGGAACAATGAGCCTCGGAGGAGTAGGCATCCAACTACTGTTCGAAAACAACCTAGCAGGAACCCACACCTTCACAGTCGAATCCACCGCAACCGCAACAGTCATTCCAGCAGGGCAGACCGTGACTATACCTAAACAACCCGTCCTAGGCGGAACAGGCGGAAACCCCTACATCTCCATCCAGTTCGTAGACAACCACAACAACCCTTTGTCAAACGAGATCTTCCTCGGACGCTGCGTTCAAGGCCTCTTCAACACATCAGCTGACCTATCCATTCCAGCAACCGCTACGGCTCAAGTATCAGGAGGAAGCTGTGACAACCACGGTTCGACAATAAGCCTCAGCGGACAAATGTCACTAACCGGAATCAACGCCAACCTAATCTTCAGCAACAACGACAACCCAGTCGACGGACCACATGAAAACACACAGCCTACAGCGGTAAGCGTCATACTGATCCCCGCAGGACAGACAATTCAGTTCGCGAAACAACCCCCGCTCGGAGGAGCAGGAGGAAACCCATGGATATTCCTCACCTTCCTAGACGGACGCGGCCAACCAGTCAGCGATCAAATACTGCTAGGCCGCTGCGTACAACTATAACACAAGCCTCCACTGCGAGAAACCATACCCAAACCCCCTTTTTCTATTTACCAATACATAGCCGCGAGACCGCCATATTTTCTTCTCACTCTACTCTACTTATCCCACCTAGCGAAACATATGCTTCCATGATATGCGCCGAGTGTCTACGAGACCTAGCGGACGTGGTCAAAGCCGAAGACTCCAACCTCTACCTCTGCGGACTATGCCATGAAAAAGAGAGAGTCCACTGGAAAATACTATTATCGACAGATATGGAAGAACAAGCGTTCCTCGCCAACACGCTCAGAGTAATCGAGAAGGCCGAACAAGGCCGGCCCAAGGAATACGGAAGAGTGCCGTCGAAGCTGAGATAGGAAGACCCGGAGCCAGACTATCGCTCGACTGTCCTCTAGAACGGTTTGCCGCAGGACCCGCAGAACCGCGTCCCCGCCGCACTCCGCGCCCCACACTTACCGCAGACAATTCCTTGCATCTGAGGAGGCTGTTGCTGGACCATAGCCGCCGCCGGCATCACAGGCGCCATCCCCGCGTATCCCGTAGAGAACGGCGTCTGGAACCGCGAAATATTCGATCGTATGATCCCGTAAGCTTTCTCCGCATCACTATTCGGAAGATCAGAAAGATTCAACGGGTCGCCGCCGAACCTCAACGTAATCTTCACAGTAGAACGGAGTATTCCCTTGTCGAGAATCGCGTTCGCAACATCAGTATAATTGAAATCTGTAAAATCCTTCTTCAAACCTAGATCATGCGGGTGACGCAGAATAATCCGCTGCGTGGTTAGGACGACTGAGTCAATATTGATTTTCGGGTGATAGATCTTCTGCTGGATAAACAACTCAACCTGCTCACCAGGACCGAGAACCCGAGTAATGTCAGAGGGGACGTTTGCCAATACCAGACCTTCCAGCACGCCCCAAGGCCAATCGGTAATATCTGTTTTCCAGTACCAAACCAGAAGATGTGAAAGTGTCAGGCTAGGAGGCTGGCCGTGGCCTTCGTAAGCTTCCGGATCTCCTCTTCCAACGGGTCCAGCTCGACCTTCCTGTAGAGGAAGGGAACACCGACCACCATGCAGAACCATTCAGCCATCTCCCTTGCATCAGGAAAGATGAAGACAGTCCCGTCCACGGTCGTTACAGTCCAGCCGTTCTCCACCTGATCAATCTTGTAAGACAACTTTATCGTCCGAACACTAGAAAACTTGTCCAAGCCTATTCACCGTCTATCAAGATCAATTTACGAGCTCGAGAAAACAGCTCGAGAGACCGGTCGCCTTCGCCTCACGAAAAGACTCTGCCCTACCGACAATATGAGAGTGGTGTTCCCCACTCCATCTTGCTCAAAGAACCCCGTTTTGGACGTTTATGCGCCATGAGAGCCCTTGGAAGAACCATGGACGCTCGAAGATAGGCAGAATTACTCGCGTATCCTCTCGATACTAGACGGTCTGAGCTTCCCCTCTAGCCACAACCCTGCATAGTTCTCTTCCCGTGGAACCCACTCGAGCCGGACACTGCCCAAATTCTTGATAGCGTCTCTTGCCTCTTCGCTCAGCTCGATGAGCTTGGAATCCTCAACCCGCCACGCTCCATTAACCTGGTTTACCACAAGCTGGGAGTCCGAACGTATCAGAATCTCTCCAACTCCATCCAGAACTTTTCCAGTCGTCTTGTCCGCCCAACGCTTCTCGGCTAGCGTCAAGGCCTTGAGCAGCGCGTAGTACTCTGCCTCGTTGTTAGTCCTGTCTCCTATAGGTTGCCAGTAGATCCTAAACTTGTTAGGATCGATTTGGCCAGATGACTCAGTATAGGCAATGGCAATTTTCGCGTTTCGAGGCAGGCTATTCTGCTCGTTCCCCTGACTCTGCCCGTCGATATAGAAGGTCGGCAAATTCTGGTCCAGGCCCAATCGGTCGCTAGAAGGTCCAGCCGAACATCCTCATGATAAACGGCGTAACATCCGCCTCAATCAAGCCCGCGACCAGAAACAATGGCGCAAGCCCGACCACGACGTACACCGCCACTCGGAGAGTCTTTGACAGATACTCATCGCTTTCCGGTCCGCGTCGGAACCTGCTCTTCAAAGCCGCATAACCCAGCCTTAACCCGACCGATCCCGACAAGACAAAAGAGGGAATCTCAAAAATCCCATGCGGCAGAATCGCCGCGAAAAACATCGTAAGACTCGGCGATAACTGCGGAGCCACAAGCACCCCGAGTATGAAACCGTTGAACATTATCGTAATGAAGCTCGGAGCCCCAAACCCCAGTCCAGACAATCCAGTAGCAATCGAGACGAGCCAGTTGTTGAGAAAAATATCAACGCCCAGCGCAGGCAGCGCAGGCAAAGGCAACTGCGCGAGCAAACTATTGCCATGCCCCGGCTGGTAACCTAAACTGAGAAAATAGCCTGCTACACCGTTGACTGACACGTAGTAGCCCATGTAGATCCCGAGCGCGAAGGCGAGTGTGGAGAGAATGTGGAAGGGAAGGTTTCTTGGTCCGATGACGAACCGGAACCCCTCGGAAAGCCCCATCTTGATCTTCAGCCATGCCGCCCGCGGCAACCGGCGAAATGTGTCCTGCCAGATCGGGTTAGAAAGCTGGAAAGGCATCTCTGGAACCGACGGTCCTGCATGATAGTAGATCATCGTCTTTGTAAGATGAAGAATAGGCGTGAGAACGAAGCTCAACATCACGGTGATGAGTGATGTAAGAGGTAGCCCGATGACGCTGGCGAGCAGGACCACCAGGAGAAGAAGGGCCTGAAAAATAATCCGGATTATCACATAGGTAAGCGTGATTCCAAGGTTGTGGCTGGCAATCCTGAAGCTGTGACGAATCGCTCGAAGACCCGAAACCCGATCGACAACAACTGCAGGGTACGAGTAGACGGTGAACACCGCGAGAATCAAGGACGCAAAAAGAAGCGGTTGAAACACGCTGGAAGTTGCGATCACAGCTACTAGACCGGCCGTGCTGTTGGCACTGGCTGCTGACGCGATTATGAGCAGATAACCGATCACAGCCGGCCCCCAAGTAATCAAATTAGAGAGGAGTAAGGTCCAGGCCATCGGCCTCCACATCCGAGAACCATTTTCCAGAACAGATTTCACAGGCACACTTTCATTGTTCCATGCATCAACATACACGCCATACTCCGCAGAGTAGATGTAGCCTCCCCCGAGCACTGCTACGAGAACAAGCGCGACCACCGTAACCGCAACCACAGGAACGAGCGTCAACGAAAATGCCGTATCCTGGAAAACACCAAACAAGCCAGCGTTACTGTACTCAGTTAGAAATCCAGACAGGGAGCCAGCTAACGCCCAGCTTGTGAGGAGCAGCATCAACACGAGTGTTAGAATGGACTGCAGGATAAGTTGCAGGGCGGATCCCAGCATTGTCGGAATTATGATCGCGGGATGTTTCCTCCATGTCCAGAACGACCGCTGGAAAATCCTATCGAAGAAGATTCTCTTCAGACCGAGCAGAGCGCTTCTCGACAACTATGCGACTCCCGAACTGTTATTGGCAGCATCCGGCAGCGCCCGGATCATGTCAGCTTCGAGCTGAGAATGATAATGGAAGTGGCCAGTTGGATCCGTAATGGATAGGTCTATCCAGAAAAGAGAGAAAGCTCCAACGGTCAAATAGATCAGGACGAGAGAGCCAACAAAGCCAAGCACGACGGTGGATAACAGCTCGACTATCGAAATGATAACGATCGTGATGCCCAGGGCGTCGTGTGAACGAATGGGAGCATGTTTGACAGGGATACCTTGAGTTCCCACGGTTCTAAGAGTCCTGTCAACATCCTCAAACACCAAACCCTCCAGCCGGCTGTGCTTCGCCAGGTCTCGTGAGAGACGCCACTGTGCAACGGCTAGGAATGCCCAGCCGAAAAAAGGAATCAAGGAAAGCAGCGCCCAGAGCACAGCACTCCTCTCCCGCTCGCCCCGAACGAGATTGTAGAAACCTTCTTCGGCTGAGTTCAGAGGAAGAAGCGCCTGTTGGCCAGATGGTCTAGCTCGGGCTTCAAGCGAGCCTAAAGCGCCCAGGAGTAGGGCCCGAGTTCTACTGGAATGTTCGTTGCCCCTGTTCATCAGTCTGAAAACCAAGTAGGACCCCGCCGCCGATGTAGCCAACCCGAGTACACCTAGGCCGGCTACGAACGGTGTCGGGTTGATGAGGATTGACTCAGAGATTCCATTGCCTACGGTTTCCGACGCGCCCGTTGACCACCACGCGACGGCGAAGAGAGCCCACAAGAGATAGCTCGCAAGAGGTAGCAACAAAAGCACAATGGGAATTTCAGCATCAGTCTTCGTCCTCATCTGAACCAGAACCGAAAGAGACGGTTCCGGGCTAGCGAGCTGAGGAGATGTCATAGAGACACAGACGGATTTTTTTCCTGCCTAATTTGGAGGAGGAGCAGGAATCGGAGTTGCTGCTGGCGAGGGTGTCCCGGACAGCTGCGCCATGATAGTGTCTTCCATCAGCATCTGTTGCCGGAAATGGTTGTTAGGGTCGGTGACTAGCACGTAGACCCAGTACACACCAAAGATGCTCCCCGTTATCAGCGTCAGGACAAAGTAAAGAGCAAAACTTCTGTCCGGGATAGGCGGGTTTCGATAGGGGAAGTTTATGGGCACTCCCAGAGCGTTGAAGGTTCTCAGCACATCATTGATGAAAAGGTCTTCTCTTCTCTCGTGTTTGAAAAAATCCTTCATGAGAAAATAGGCCGAGTAGATCCAGACAAGGCCGCCAACTATCGCATATAGAGTAGCGTTCTTTTCAGCCTCCTCCAGCCGTGTTTCTCTCACATTCCTGTCCATGTTGTTAAGCAAAATCGAGACATCAAGGCTCTTCTTTGCTGCTATCTCTTTCGCCATGCTGATGACATCCTCCTGCAACAGAATCTGCCGGTTGAAGTGAGTGTTACGGCGACTCACCAGTTTAAAGATCAATATGCCGACCAGAATCAAGACCACAAAATAGAGAAAATACAGAAGAAATATCGATCCAACCAGCGCGGCACCGATGGCCGTGGTCCCTGTTGTAGGTGTGCCGGAGGGTCCGATGGAACTAAGAGTTGAGAAGATCGCGGCGACTATTACGACGACTACGACTATTCCGACGATAATGGGCAAAAGCGGAACTATAGCCCATGCTCCAGACATTTGTTTGTCACTTTCCAGTCGCGTTCGAAGGTCGCGTCTCAGGTTCTCGAGTGGGATGCTCAACGGGCTTGTCTTCTGGATCGTTCATTCGTCCGGTTTTTCTATTTAAGACAATGGAGTTTCGTCCCGATCGGGCATGCCCGTCCGTCTGGGAGATCGCCAGACTCCGAGGTTGGCCAGTCTTTAAATGAATGGGAGCTTTCGGTGTTCATTTTGTGCGGCCGTGGTCTAGCCTGGTCTATGATATCAGCCTGCCAATCTAAGGCTTAGCAGATCGCTGACGACCCGGGAAACCGCCTCAACAGCGGTTCGGGAATTCAAATCCCGGCGGCCGCACCACCAACAATCGACTCGTTTACGAGCTCGCCGAGATTGGAGCAACGGTCTGCTAGAGTCCCATGCTGTTGATTACGTTTCCAGAGTTTCCGTCCACAACAAGAATAATCTTGTCTCCCTTGTGATCGTATCTCACAAACCAGATTGGAACATGCAACAGCTCGGCATCAGAAACGTCCTCCTCCGAGGATATCTGCTGAATCATATGGCATTTCGCATGCGCCTTCTGCGACTGAAGCTGATCAACAAGGGTCTTCGCTTGATATTTCGCCGCGTCCTCGCTGATATCACCGTTCAGCGTCTTGATCCCCTTTGGAAACTGTGAAATGTCAAACAACGTTCGACCTTCGAGCGCAAACTGGTAGTCGCGTGGTTGATAGGTCGTAAGCGCTTTCAACGCGATTATCGGAAAATTATAGTTCTCGTTCATCTGAACCGCCTTTTTGTTCCCGCTTCCGCGGTTCATCATTGAACCCAACATCGCGCCTTCCAGCAAAGGTGCGCCACCGAACCCGCCTCTCCGCCCTGCTCCACCCATCCCTCCAGCCAGAACGCCGAACAATGCCGCGGTTGTCGCCACAGTAGCGCCCTCAGTTACCATGTCCGTTGCTACGATAGAAGTTCTCGCCGAGACTCCAACGAGCCAGTAGGGCACAAGCGAGAGTGTCATCTCTTCAAGCGTTGAACTCTCTTGTAGATGCCTGTTGAGCAACCCCTTATCCATCATTGACTTGACAAGCGAGGTGATCTGATCAGTTGTTGGGATCTTCAGAGGTAGCATTGTCTGCTTCTGGATATTTGCCCAGCCCGAGTTTCCTAGAGTAATGCTGCTCCCACAGTACTCGCACGTGATAATCATCTCGCCAAACTTTGGAGAAATGGGCCCCCCGCAGCTAGGGCATTTTAACGAAGTCGCCCCTGAAGGCGCTATCACTTGAACCAGTCCGACGGGACCAACGCTTTGTTGATTTGGATTGGTTGTGGCGGCCTGGCTTAGGTTTGCTCCGCATTTGAAACAGAATGCCGCGTCATCCGGTAGTTGAGTTCCACATTTCAGGCAATACAATTTGGATGCGCCGCTTAACCGGGTAGACTTCCCCACAGTAATTTGAACTTATAGTGCGAAGCTCCTCGACCAAAACGAAAGTCGTTCAGAAAAGCAGATATTCGTCGGTTTTGATCTTAACCAGTCGAATGAATGATCGAGAATTCCTCAGAGCGTTCCACGGGTCTACTTTGTCTTCAGAAGATTTCAGACATCAAGGTCATCTAAGACTCGCTTGGCTCGTTCTGAGAAGGCACAGTCTCGAAGAGGCATTACCTCTTCTATCGGGCGGGATAAGGCAGTATGCTAGCTTCAAAGGAGCTAGTGGCACGTATAATGAAACACTGACGCAGTTCTGGATACGCGTCGTGAACCATGCCATTCAAACGAATCCTTCCGCTCAACATTTCGAACAGTTCATCAACACCTTTCCGATTCTGCTGAAAAACAGCTTCCACTCAATCACTGGCGACGAGAGACCCTCAGTAGCAACCGCGCACGTTCCGATTGGCTCGAACCAGATCTGCGGTCATTACCGTTCTGAAACGCCTGCAAGATTGGACCGACAATCGTAACAAATCGTTTCTCGCGATTCACTCGAATCCGTTCCACCCCAGAGACGGCTAGGGCTCAATCCTATTACCCCCGATTAGACCGATGTAGGGTAGCATGCCCAATCCGTTACTCATGCACCATGAGACTATGGGTGCCCGACTTGAAGAGGGCCGGATTCCGCTATCTTACACGAATCCGGTTCAGGAGTACTGGGCCATTCGAAACCACTCAGGCATGGCTGACGTTTCGAACCTCGGCCTGCTACGAGTCACTGGAAAGGACAGACTATCTTTCCTCAACGGCCTACTTACTAACGAGATCTTGAAGATGAATGACGGGACGGGAGTCCGCTCGGCCCTTCTCAACACGAAAGCCAGAGTCCTAGCGGACCTTTACCTCTATGCAAGAGAAGACGACCTTCTCATAGACACAGGCGATGTCCCGGGAGCTACTGTCAAAGAAATCCTCGACCGCTTCATCATCACAGAGGACGTCCAAGTCAAAGACATTACTTCTGAATTCGTTCATCTGACCTTGCAAGGGCAACAAGCCGCCGAGAACGCGGGAGCAATGTTCGGGACCGTGTTTGCAGACATGAAACCACTGCAGCACAAGATGCTAGGTCCCAGTATGATTGCCAATCGTGACAGAACCAGTCAATCAGGATACGATATGATAATTCCAAATGACGAGGCGGAGGGAGTTTGGCAAAGCTTTCTTCTCAAGGGAGTCACGCCTGTTGGGCTAGATTCGCTTGAAATTCTAAGGCTTGAAGCAGGATACCCAAGATATGGGGTCGACGTGGACGAGAATATCATAATCCTGGAAGCCGGATACAAGGACGCCATCAGCTTCAGCAAGGGGTGCTACCTCGGTCAAGAGGTCGTGGCCCGGGCCACCCACATTGGTCGGGTTAACAAAAACCTGGTCCAATTCCGAACGAACTCCGATCACGTTCCCGGTCCGAAATCAAAGATCAAATCAAGTGCCAAAGAAGCCGGATATGTCACTAGCGCTGCATTCTCACCCGGACTGAAAGCAGTTGTGGGTCTGGGTTACGCGCAAAGAGACTTTGCCATCGAAGGAACCAAGCTAGTCGTGGAATCAGACTGGGGCCCACTGCCGACGGTAATAACCAAATTAGTCTAGTTCTTGTTACCTAGCTGCTTGAAGCAGGGCAGATGCCAGACCTCTAGCTGAGTAGACGATGTTTTTCTGAAGACCACTGTTTGTGTGTCGAACGAAATATTCTTTCTGCATCCAACGCAGAAACCCCCTGCTATGTTGGGGGTATTTGTGAAAGTAATCCGCATGTTCTCAGACTCTTGTCCAAGCTTTTGCAGCTTGCTATCGATGTAGGCTCTGAACGCAGTAACTTCGTTGTTACGAGGATTCACCTGCAATATCTCATTGATAGCCTCTTCAGCATCTCCTAGCACCTTAACAATCTCCTGGAATCTGCTGAGCATCTGATTCGTCATGGCCCCGTCAACCATTAGCACACCCTCTCCTAAAGGCTGAATTGGTTGCGGCAATGTGCTAAGCTCATTGCTTATGCTATCTGCAATCTTGTAGCAGAAGTACGATCGGAGAAAGAGAAGACCCTCAGAAGCAGGGTGCGCGTTTAATCCGTCATTGACAACTTCCAAGGCTCCGGTAAAGTTGGAGCCTTCCGCCTCTTTCATAGCGGGTTCGACAAAATGCTTAGTTTCTTCAGGGGTGCACTTCAGCGGAACGTTGAAGGCACCTGCAGTCGCTGCCAAGGACGAACAAGCCTTATCACGAGCGGAACGAAAAAATGTCTTCCGTGCCTAACAAACCACGCCTAGAGTACTACGGGTCCGCGTGGACTCTCCACGAAGAATCCGTGAAGACTCCCGAGACAGATGTTAACTCGACGATTGCCGAAGTTTTTCCTCGATGCTCTTGAGCTCGCCGTGTTCTTTTATCCTAATCTTCACGTCCATACTAAATGCAAGCCCGAGTCTGCGGAGAAATGAATACAATTCCTCTCCTGATATGGGTCCTCTCAGCCTTCCTTCCCCGATAAGGGAAGCAATGCTCGACTCTAATCGTTCGATTTCAGCAGGATAATATCTGCGAGCAGTCTCCATCACTTCAACACCCCTACCGGCCAGGATTTTTCGAACAATGTCGCGCGGAGATTCTGGCGGTTTTGGCGGCGGAACTAAAGTTGGTTTGCTCTGGGACTGAAGCAACTTTCGGCGGAGTTCCAGAACTCGCTTTTGTCTCTGAAGTTCCAAATCGGAAGACATCAGTCTAGACCATTCAATGGAGAAATTCCGGCGTGGTCTACATAAGGCTAGTTTTTGGGAAAAATGCCCTCTAGGGAAATTGCTCGCTCGTAGTCGTAGATTGCTCTCGCGACAACGGTCCATGCCTCTAAACCCTGCCTGTAAATCTGGTATGATTCTCTTGCCTTCGAGAGCGTTTCCTTCGAGAAGTGTCCCATTGGAAATCCCCCTACCAACAAGACCGGGTTGTCATGTTCTGCCAACCTTGAAGCCATTTCGTCCATTCGTTTAGGAAGTCCCCTTGTTGTGAGCGCTATGACTCTCCCTGAAATCTCGTCGAGTAAATCTCCAATGTGCCCGGGCTTGATCGACAGAAGAGGGTGTCCTGTCCGAGGAACAACTCTTTCTTGATAAAGCTGCTCAAGTAGCGAAGTGAACCGATCAGTGTTCCTCGGAAGTCGTGTCTTCGAATCAACTTTGATGATATCGTTATCTCTCGTATGAACGTAGCATCTCAATCCCCCTGTCAAGTTGAGTGGGGAGCCTAGGGCAAGCAACAACGAGAAATGCGAGATGTCTGGACGGCCCCTCCCCCTTCCACGGGGTCCCAGCCGGAGAATAGCAGAGTGATGATAGGTCTGGTCCAAAACAAGGGTCTTGGGGTCTTTTCTCTTCCTTTCCGCCCATTTCACTACCGCAGGATGATGGACCAGCTCATTAGGCACAAGCTCTATCGAGGACTCTGCGAGGACCAGTGACAACACCAATGCTGATCAACCCAATGCTTCAGATACTAGGTTATGAGTCTCATGGGAAATAGGTCCACAAGGCGAAACTATGGAAAAATGCGTTCAGCAGTAACCGCTGTCGCGAGGGAACGGATCGACCTTCTTCTTGGCCAAGCCGTTGAAATCCTTCCTCGAGACTCCAAGTTAGCCGCTAGATATGTTGGACTCGCAAAAAGAATCTCAACCCGAACTAAAGTCAGAATACCGACAGAGAAGAAACACTACCTCTGCAAGAACTGTGGCCAGCCCTTGATCCCCGGGAAAAACGCGCGAATTCGACTTCGGTCGGGAAATTCGAGGATCATCATTTCATGTCTCAGCTGTGGCACAATTCGAAGGTATCCTTACGGAAAACTTGGATAGTTACCGCAATTTTCCATGAAGCCTTATATTACGCTGTCCTCGCCTTCCCGACGAAAATCTAGAGCCAACTAAGGACACTACCAGAATTGCCCACAGTATTCGAGGTTCCAGCCGAGGAGCTCATAGACAAGCTAGCCAAGCACTTGAAGGAAAGTATGAGCGACATCACACCCCCGCCCTGGACCGAATTCGCGAAAACTGGCGCCCACAAGCAGAGGCCGCCCCAGAACCCTGATTGGTGGTACTTCAGATGCGCCTCAATTCTCCGAAAGATGTACGTAAGAGGACCGGTCGGAGTGTCGCGGTTAAGAGTCCAGTATGGAGGACGTGCAAGTCACGGGAATCGGCCAGCTCACCACGTGCCAGCAGGGGGCTCCGCCATTAGAGAACCCTTGCAGCAGCTTCAGAAGGCTGAACTCGTTGCCTTGGACGGGAAAAAAGGCCGAAAACTAACTCGGGAAGGCATCGCGCTTCTAAACCGTACCGCAGCTGAGGTTGCTAAGGAATTGAAGGCCCGGCCCCAAGAGGCCCCAAGTTAATGTCTAATGGAGACTACACCGACGAAGAGCTTGAAGCATTGCGGCGACGAAGAATGGCCGAGATGCAACGGTCAGCCTATGATGAACAGCGTCGTTCACAAGCCCAGCAACAGGTGGAGCGTCAGAAACAATCAATCATCCGCCAAATCCTCACACCGGAAGCAAGACAACGGCTTGCCAATATTCGAATGGTGAAACCTGAGTTCGCCGAGGAATTAGAAATGCAACTCATACAGCTCGCTCAGTCAGGGAGGCTTCAAACACAGATCACGGATGAGCAGTTGAAGAGAACACTAGTCCAACTACAATCACAGAAAAAAGAGATCAGGATTCGGCGAGCATAGATGGCGCGCAACAAACCCTCAGGAAAGAAGAAGCATCTGTCACATGCTCTGAAACAGGCCCAACCCGTCCCATCATGGGTCGTAGCCAAGACCGAGGGCAAAGTGAAGCGAAACCCGAAGCAACGACACTGGCGAGAAACAAAGATCAAAGTGTAGTGTAAATGGCAAGAAAACAAGTCGCGACTGAAGACGATTCTGACATAGAACCGTCCAAGGAGACAGAACTCGCTAAGCCCGGGGAAGGGAAGCCGGAAATCGCAGAGGAAGAAACTGAAGAGCTAGAGACCGAAGCAAAGACACCAGAGGCACCCAAGGCTCTTGGAACTGAAGAAGCTGCTGAGGAAGAGGAGGAGATAGAGATCGTTGAGGAGAAATTCTACGACCTGAATCTTCGGCGCATTTGGACGGCTCCGAGAGAGAAACGAACACCTCGAGCCGTAAGATACGTCAGACAGTATGCAGCCAATAGAATGAAAACGGATAATGTTTCTTTAAGCGAGGAGACGAATAGTCTTCTGTGGAATCGGGGAATCAGCAAACCCCCGCGAAAGATTAGGATTCGCGTTGTCAAAGACAAAGAAGGCAAGGTCATCGTGTTTCCAGGTGAGGGAAAATGAATAGTGCCGATCATTCTCTCTGATGTTTTCGGGGATCCGAACGTCGGAATTTTCTCGTTCGCAAACGATAACATAGCAATCTTGCCTGCAGGCCTTTCTCACAAGAAGATCAGTAGCTTCCGCGACACGTTGGGAGTAGAACCCTGCTCGGTGGGAATCGCAGATTCCAGACTTGTCGGAATCTATGTCACAGGTAACTCCAACGCCATCCTTGTCCCTTACATTACCACGGATGATGAGCTAAAACAACTTCGCTCGACAGGGGTACAGATAGAGATCCTAAGAGAGAAACGAACGGCACTGGGCAACATAATACTCTGCAACGATCACGGTGCGATAGTCGACCCTCGACTCCAACACAATACAGTCACAGCACTCGAAGAAACACTAGACGTCCCGGTCCGACCCTCTACAATCGGAGGACTTCCCCATGTTGGGGCACTAGCCACTGCCTCAAACAAAGGGGTCCTAGTGAATCCGATCATCACTGACAATGAGAGTAAGACCATCTCGAGTGTTCTTGGCGTTCCAGTCTCGAAAGGGACCATCAATTCAGGGGTTCCATACCCCAAGGCTGGATTAGTGGTAAACTCTAGAGGCGCAATCGTCGGGTCCCACACTCTGGGATCCGAACTTATCACTCTAAGCAACGCTTTCCAAACGGATTAGGTTAAGTACCGCCCATTCGCGAACTCCGATATTCTAGGGCCAGGCTGCTACGATGAGTCAGGTAAGATTGTTCAAGATAACAGGTGAACTGCGCAAGGGAGGAGACAAACTCCCGTTCACAAAGAACATCAGGGCAGTCAAGAAAGAAGACGCGTTACAACACCTCTACTCTGACATGGGAAGCCGCCACAAAGCACGAAGGTTCGAAATAACAGTCAAACAGATCGAAGAATTACCTGAACCAGAGGCGGTTTGATGGCGAGCTCCAAAAAGCAGCTGGCCGCTCCCCGCAACCTAGACGAGGAAATGCGGCAACTACTTGTCGAGATAAGAATGCTTGAAGGGTCAGCCCGAGTTCTCTCGTCTAGACTTGACATCGTGACTGGGGCCCTCTCCGAGACGCAGACCGCAAAGCAAACTCTGGAGGGCACGAAAGAGGCTGGAAAGGACGTTCAGATGCTGATCCCAATAGGCTCCGGCTCATTTGTGAAGGCGAAGTTAGAAGATCCTCAACACATCATAATCGGAGTTGGGGCGGGAGTCTGTTTGGAAAAAACCGTGGAGGACTCGATCAAGGATCTCAACATGAGAGCCACCGATCTGGACAAGGCACGGATCAACGTTACGCAACAGCTGAACCAGATCATTAACCAAACCGAGGACTACAGGGCCCGCCTTGAGGATCTAGCTCGCAGGAAGGGCGGTGGGCCGGTAGAGCTTGTTTGACAAGCTCAGAGCCCAGTTCTCCAACTTCTACGACCGCGTAACCAAGACAGAGCTTCAAGGAAAGGATCTAGACAAAGTTCTAGATGAATTCCAGCTCTCCCTAGTAGAAAGCGATGTCGCGGTGTCAGTAGCGGACTATGTAGCGACCGAGTTGAAAGAGAAACTGAAAGACATTCAGTTCGCCAGATTCTCTGATCCTAGGGCAAGGGTCAAGGCCATTCTAGGCGACGTATTGCTATCCGTCCTAGACAAAGCGGGAAGACTCGACATCTTCGAGCTCGTCGAAGCGAAACGAAACGCTGGAGAGCCAGCGATAATAGTGTTCGTGGGGATCAATGGAACGGGGAAGACGACAAGCATTGCAAAGCTTGCTCACATTCTGCAGAAAAGAGGCAGGACCTGCGTATTGGCTGCCAGCGACACGTACCGTTCGGGCTCAATAGAGCAGCTTGAGGAGCATGCAAGAAGAATCGGCGTACGAATGATCAAACACCAGTACGGTGCGGATCCCGCTGCTGTTGCATTTGACGCGGTCAACTATGCGCGAGCGCATGCGATCAACGCGGTTCTGATAGATACTGCTGGCCGGATGCAGACAAACCAGAACCTGTTGGAAGAGATGAGGAA
>WNEY01002709.1_pt1 | contig 15644 bp, 16 predicted proteins | sample 5400531 | NCBI WGS metagenome assembly WNEY01 (sample SAMN13153338, study PRJNA577476) | soil metagenome | isolation source: 200 cm saprolite under Douglas fir tree site 1 | place: USA:California | collected 2015-04-18
AAGGCGGCGACGACATCAGCGGCAGGAGGTAGCGGCGGCGCAGGGCAGCCGGACAGCTCCTGCGGCACGGCAACATCGGTGCGCATCCGCACCAGGTCACGGCAGCTGAGAACCTGATCAAAGCCCTCGCTGACCAGGCGTCCTGCCCGCCCGGTCAGCCGGCCAGATGCAGGCAGGTCTTCAATGCCGAGCCCGCCGGCCAGCAGCCTGGCCGCCGTGACCGTCCCGATGCCGCGCACGCCAGGAAGCCCGTCAGCGGGATCCCCCACGAGAGCCACCCGGTCACACCAGCGATGCGGGGGCACGCCATAGCGGGCCTCAACCTCCTTGAGTCCGATCACACGCTGCCCGGGCCGCATGGCCGTGTTAACCACCCGGACCCTGCCGGTGACCAGCTGGTAGAAGTCCCGGTCCCCGGACATGATCCACACATCACGGTCAGCCCCGGCCAGCCGCACCAGGGCAGCGATGACGTCATCGGCCTCCGCGTCATCGATCTCGGCCCACGGCAAGCCCACGACATCCAGGCCGCGCTTAACATCCGGCAGCGACCTGACCGGCATCAGCGCTGCCGCGTCCACCGGACGGTGCGCCTTATACGCTGCGTCAGACTGGCGCCGCTGAGCGACGCCATTCTCACCGTCGAACACGACGACAACCTCCGGCACCGCCGGCACTTCATCCCGGACCGCTGCCCGCAGCAGCGCGAAAAACCCGAAGACCCCCGTGACATCCCGGCTCTTATCACGGCTGGTGATCCGTGCTGGGAAGCCAAAGACAGCACGCCACAGCAAGGCATGGCCATCCACCACCAACAGGGGAACATCCGGCATGCTGGCCTCCACCGGGTCTCAGCCCGGTGAGGCCGCTGGGCGAGCGGGTGGCCGGACGTCCCTGCACTCAGCAGCACGGCCCGTGACGCAGCAGCACCATATCTGATGCAGCGTCGTCGTTCAGGGAGGTGACAGCCCGAGAACATGCAGTGGCCCGGATCATCGGCAGAGCCGCCGGCAGGCGATCGCCATGAGCTGGCTGCGCAGCGGCGTGGCACAGCCGGAATCAGGCAAGGCGGGATCGCAGCCGACTTCAGGAACGCCGTAACCGCCTGAGCGCGGCGCAGGCGAGCACGAGCCGACCGCGGTGAAGATCGGCTCTCACGGCGGCTCTGGCCCGCGGCGGTCAGGCGTTCGCGTCATCGGTCTCGGTGCCGCTTTCGCCGCCGCCAGCGTCGTGACGGGCGCGCCGGAGCCGGTGCCGGACGATCAGCGCCACGATACCCGCCGCGGCGGCGGCCAGCAGGTAGAGGGCGAACCGGCTGGCCTGGGTGTAGATGGCCTGGATGTGGTTTCCGGCCAGGTAGCCGGCCGAGGTCCAGGTGCCCGTCCACAGGGCCGCGCCCAGGGCGTTGAAGGCGAGGAACCGCGGCCAGGGCATCTTGGTGATCCCGGCAATGATGCCGTTGGCCTGGCGCAGGCCCTCGATGAACCGCGCCACGATGACGATCTTGCCGCCGTGGCGGGTGAAGAAGGACTCGGCTCTGGCCAGCCGTGCCTCGGTGAGCATGACGTAGCGGCCGAAGCGCAGCACCAGGGTGCGGCCGCCGAACCGCCCGATCGCGTAGCCGGCGTTGTCGCCGAGCACCGCGGCGGTGAAGCCGGTCACGCCCACGGCGACGATGTTCAGGCGCCCGGCGCCGGCGTAGAGGGACGCCGCGATCAGGACGGTCTCGCCCGGCGGCAGCTGCACCGGGTGGCTCATCGGGTCGCGGTCTCCTCGCGGGGCGGTGACCGCAGCGGCCGTTGTGGCACACTCGGTTTCCGGACGGTTCTGCAGGACCGTAGAGGTTCTACAATACTGTAGATGGCTGGTCCGGGAAGGGGACACCTGATGCCGCACGCTGATCCGCAGCCGCCGCCGCGCCGCGGGGCGGGCGAGCTGGAGGCGGCGGTCTTGTCGGTGCTGTGGCAGGCCGGGCGGGCGCTGAGCCCCGGCGAGGTCCTGCAGGCACTGACCGGGCAGGCCGGCGCGCCGGAGCTGTCGTACAGCACGGTGGTGACCATCTTGTCCCGGCTGCATGCGAAGAAGGCGCTGGAGCGGCAGCGCGACGGGCGGGCGTTCCGGTACGCGCCGGTGGCCGATGAGGCGGGGCTCGCGGCGCGGCGGCTGGCCGCGATGCTGGACAAGGAGCCGGACCGGCAGGCCGTGCTGTCCCGTTTCGTCGCGGACCTGTCCGGCAGTGATGAGCAGCTGCTGCGCGATCTGCTCGGCGACGGCGGGAAGGCGGGCGGCTGACGTGGGCCTGGTCGTCTACCTGCCGCTGGCGCTGCCCGCGTTGCTCGCGCCGTTCGCCGGGCCGCTGGCTGCGCGCCTGGACCCGGTGCACGCGACGTGGCTGCTGACCGGCGCGGCGGTGGCGCTGGCCGGGTGCAGCACGCTGGCGCTCGGGCTGCTGGCCGCCGCGGCCGCGGTGCGCATCCCGCTGGTCGCCTCGCTGGGCCATTTGTCGCTGCCGGTGCTGGGGCCGGACACCCCGCCGGGGCTGGCGGTGGCGCTGCTGGCCGGGATCCTGCTAGGTGTCGCGGTCATGACCGTGTCCGGGTTCGCCGTCCGCCGGTACCGGGCGCTGGCCGGCGCCTACCGGGAGGCGCGGTGCCTGCCCGGACGGGGGCAGACCGTCGTGGTGGCGGAGGAGGCCGCCGACGCGTACGCGCTGCCGGGCTGGCCCGGGCGGATCGTGGTGACGGCCGGGATGCTCGACGCGCTGGATGAGCCGGGGCGGGCCGCGCTGCTCGCGCACGAGCGCGCGCACCTGGCCGGGTTCCATTACCTGTTCACCACGGCCGCGCGGCTGGCGGCCACGGCCAGCCCGCTGCTGCGCCCGGTGGCGCAGGCGGTGGAGTACACGGTGGAACGCTGGGCGGACGAGCGCGCCGCCACCGCGGTCGGGGACCGCCGGCTGGTCGCCCACGCGATCGGCCGCGCGGCCCTGGCCGCCAAAGCGAACCGGCCCCGCCGCGCGATCCCCGCCGCGCTCGGCGCCGTCTTCCCGGGCACCCGGATAGGCGCGCACGCCCGCCCCGGCCCGGTGCCCCGGCGGGTCGCCGCCCTGCTCGCCCCGCCGCCGCCGCGCCGGCTGGTGCTGCTCGCGGCCGTGGCCGCCCTGGTCGCCCTCGCCGGGATCTGCGCCCTGATAGCGGCCAACGACCTGCAGGACCTGCTGTCCCTGGCCCATCACCACCACTGACCCGCCGTCACCTCGCCGCCCGCCCGCCCGAGGAGCCAAGCACCCCGTGTCTGCGCCCACGCCCGCCGGCCCCGCCGGGGCAAGCGCGAGGGCCGCGCCCTGCAGGCCCGCCCGGCCCGGCCGCTCCCCGTGCGCCCGGGCCGCACCAGGCGGCCCCTGCACGCCGCCGGGTTCACCACCGCGTTCGGCGCTCACGCCGTCGCGGCCAACCTCGGCGTCTACACGGCCAGCCGGCATGGCTCGCTGCTGACCCTGGGGATCCTGCTCGCCCTCTACGACGGCGCGGAAGTCATCCTCAAGCCGGTGTTCGGCGCCCTCGCCGACCGTATCGGAGGCAAGCCGGTCCTGATCGGCGGTCTGCTCGCGTTCGCCGCCGCATCCGGCGGCTTCCTCCTCGTGGGCAGCCCCGCGGCCCTGTTCGCCGCCCGGCTCGGGCAAGGCGCCGCTGCCGCGGCGTTCTCCCCGGCCGCCTCCATGCTCGTCGCCCGCCTCGCCGCCCTGGGTCTCGCGCTGGCCGGGTGGGCGGTGCTGGCCGTCCCGGCCGCGCCCGCCGCTGCCCAGGCACCGCCAGACCATCGCCGGCCTCACCCGCCGCCTGTCAGCGCCCGCGTTCCCCGGCCCGGCCGCCGCGCTGGCCGGAGCCACCGCCGCCCTCCCGGCCGGCGTCGGGTTCCTGCCGGTACTCGGCCATGATGCCGGGTTCGGCCCGCTCGCCACCGGCGCGCACGGCGCTGATCACCCCGCTCGGCTGCGCCGCCCTCGCCGCCACCGCGCCCGAGGGCCGGCTCGGCCAGACCACGGGCGCCGCCGAGGTCGGCCGGGAACTCGGCGACGCCGGCGGCCCCCTGCTCGTCGGCGTGGACGCCGCCGCCACCCTGACCGGCGGCCTGGCCGCGCTCGCGGCCCTGCTCGCCCTCGGCGCCGCGATCACAGCCGGCGCCCGCCGCGACAGCCTCAAGAGCCCCAGCGTGCCCTGACGCCTCCGGGTTCACCCGGAGCCATTCGCCCTCTTCACTCCCATAGAAGTCCTGCACATCCGCAGATATAGCGGGGCGCCCCAGCGCGGCTGCATCCCGGCCCTCCCCGCGAGCGCCGGGCCGGCAGGCGCGAGACGGCAGACGAGGCGACCGCACCGCGATGGCCGCCGCCTGGACCGGGATCGGCCCGCGGTGTCAGCCGGCCGCGGCCTGACCCTCCAGGCAGGTACCCGCCGAACCCGGCCCTGAGCTGGCCCGCGTCGCTACCGTCCAGCCTTGCCCCGGGGCCGCCGGATACTTCCTTCCCTCCGGCCACACCATGTCGTGGCTGGCAGCGGACCCTCGCCGCGCGGCTGGCCTCGATGAGATGGCCGGGGCGGATACCGGTCTGCCGCACGGCGCGCACCCGGGCCTCATCCGAATCTCGGTCCAGGTGCCAGTCAGTTCCGTTCAGCGGCAGCGCAAGTCAGGACGCCCCGCTGCGCGTGCGCTTGCCCGTCGTGAACCACGCGCCGGCCCAGGACACGATGGCGAGGGCGAACGCGGCGAGGGCGTGCTTGGTGTGATGGTGGCCTGATCCGGCCTGGTGGCCGGGCAGGAAGGCGGGCAGCTGGCCAGCGGTTTTCGCCAGGTAGAGGACCCCGAGGCCGGCGAAGATCACGCCCAGGGCGATCAGCGCGGCGGTGAGGACGGCGGGGGCGTTGCGGGCGGGGGCGGAAGTGGTCACTGGGTCTCCTCGGTGGTGACGTTGCAGGCCTGGCCGTCAGGCCAGGGTGAGCCAGGCAAGGCTGGCGAGCCCGGCCAGGGTGCAGTAGATGGCGAACGGGGTCAGGGTGCGGGTCTGGAAGTAGCGGACGAGGAAGCGGACCGACAGGTAGGCGCCGATGCCGGAGCACAGGCTGCCGGCGAGGACCTGCCCGCCGATGCCGGCGGCCAGCGGCCCGGTCAGGTCGGGAATCTTCAGCACGCCGGCGGCGAGGATCACCGGGGTTGCCAGCAGGAAGGAAAACCTGGCGGCATCTTCATGGGACAGGCCACGGACCAGGCCGGCGACCATGGTCACGCCGGAGCGGCTGATGCCGGGCAGCAGGGCGAGGACCTGCGCCGAGCCGATCATCGTGGCCTCGGCGAAGCCAAGGGCAGCCAGCCGCCGGTCTGACGCCAGGTCGGTGCGGGCGGCCTGGCGCGCCGCGGTCCGCGTCTGCCCGGCATGGCTCACAGGGCCGGTGGCGCCCGCGGCCCCGGGCACGCCTGTGCCGGCGGGGGCGCGGCGGCGCAGCCGCTCGCCGCCGTAAAGGATCACGCCGTTGAGCGTGAGGAAGATCGCGGCCGGGATGGGCTTGCCGAGCACCGTGCGGAACAGGTGCTCCAGCGCCAGCCCGCTGATGCCGACCGGGATCGTGGCCAGGATCAGCATCCACGCCAGCCGCTGATCCGGCGTCTGGACCTGGCGGTCCCGGACCGAGGTGAGCAGCCCGCCGATGATCCGCAGCCAGTCCCGCCAGAAGAACGCCAGCAGCGCCACCGCAGTAGCCACGTGCAGGCCGACGATGAACGCCAGGTAGGGCGACTGGGGGGCGGAAACGTTCAGGTCCCTGGCCCACTGCCCGCCGATCAGCGCCGGGATCAGGACGCTGTGGCCCAGGCTGGAGACCGGGAACAGCTCGGTGACACCCTGGAACAGCCCGACAACGATCGCCTCGGCATAGGTCAGGTGGGACATCGGCCGCCTTCCGTCCGTCCGGCCCGCAGGCTCGGCTCAATACTCGGTTCCCAGGTCAATGGACGGCGCCCGGCTGCCAGCGCCGCGAGGGACGACGCGGGCAGCCGGTGCGCAGGTAAGTTGCTACAGCGTGTAGATGCCAGTTGCCCCGGACGCCTGCGGCGTCGAGGCCGGGCTGACCGGGTTGACGGCCAGGCCTTCAGCGGCGCGGCGGCCAGGGCCGCGTGCGCGATGCTCACGCAGGTTTCCCTCCTGCACGCCGACGGTTCCGGGCACCCGCCCGGCGTGGCATGCTGAACTCTCCAGAGCATCTACAGTACTGTAAAAATTCTACAGAACTGTAGATGTTAGCTGAGGTTCGAGGACTTGTCATGCAGGAGCCTCCCCCGGCCGCCGCGCCCACGCGCCAGCCGACGGCAGAACCATCGGTTCCCGAACGCCATCGGCTATCTGTGACTCACAGGGAGACCGCGCAACGTGCACGGGCGCAATGCTCGGACGCCCAGCGTGGCATGAACCCACGCCTTACCGTCTCGTCCGGTAGCAGACGAGACGCGGGTTCGGCTTCACAACCCCTCAGAATTTCCGAACCCGCGGGCTTTCCCCGACTTCCGCGCGCTGTGCGGCGACGCGGCCGACAACATCCCCGGAGTCCGCGGCATAGGCGGCAAGACAGCCGCGGCGCTCCTAGCCGGGAGGACTGGTGCTGGAAGACCTGCCCGCCTCCGGGCGCCTGGCCGGCGGCCGCGGCCTCGCCGTCACCGCCACATGGGGGCGGGTCATCACCTGGCGGGAGATGATCCGGATGCGCGCCGACCTGACGCTCCCCACCAGGCCCGCCGGCAGCCCCGCTGGCCCGATGCCCGTCGCCGGGCAGGTCATCGCCAGCCTCGGCCTGTGGCAGCGCCGCCAGGCCGCCGAAGTCCCGGAGCGGCCATCCGCGGGGACGCTGTGGTGACCGCCAGTGGCCCGTGCGCCTCGCTCCTCGTGGTCATAGGCCACCCCGATGACGCCGAACTGTGGGCAGGCGGCAGGCCCGCCAGACATCCGGGCCCTCATATGCGAGATCAGGCCAGAGGTCCTCATCACCCACCCGCTCGATGACGTCCACCCCGGCCACCGCCAGGCCGCCACCGCCGTGCTCGCCGTGCTCGCCGGGCTGCCCGAGGCCGTGATCAGCACCGGCCGCCCCCACCGCCTCTACACCACCGACAGCTACAACTCCCTGACCCTCAACGGCCCCGTAGGCGCCGCCGTGATCGTGGACATCACGGCCACCTACCCGGTCAAGCAGCAAGCGCTCGCCGCCCACGACGGTACCCAGCCCATCACCAGGCACTTCGGCCCGATGGCCGAGACCCTCGCCCGCCTGTGGGGAGCACGGATCGGGACCAGGTACGCCGAGGCATTCAACCCGGTCCCCGTCCTGGGACGGCTCCCGGGCGCCAGCCGACTGTAACGCACCAGGGTGATTTCGCGAACTTCTCCTGGCCCGCCAAGATCGTTTGCGAAGAAGTTCCGGCCGACCCCGTCACCGGCGTCCTGGGCTGGCAGGTCGCCACCGCCAGCCGGCACCTCGCCGCCGCCGCCGCAGCCACGTGCCCGGGCTGCACCGTCCGCGGCGACGGGTATGGCAAGTGTGTCCGGTAGCCGATTCTGATCGCCGCACCCGCGCCCGGCTCGGCGGACGCGATGCCGGCGAAGAGTCCGAACGGGGTGGCGCGGCCACGCCACCGCAGCAGATAAGCCGCAGTGGCCAGAACGCTGTGCGTCACCTTGCGCGGATCAGCGTCTTCTCCGTCGGCCAGCAGCCGGCTGACCTGGCGGGCAAGCTCGGGGCTCGCGAAGCTCAGCGCCGGCTCGGCCCCGGGATCTCGCCAGGCCCGCCCCAGCCACGCCAGGCCGGCACCAGGATCGATGTCACCGCAGTCCGTCAGGCAGGCATCGCCGGGTAATTCCAGGCCGCCGGCGTCTGTGGTCGTGCGCGCCAGGATCACGCCGCCATACAGGTACCGCGGGTAACTCGCCATGGGATCGCCGCCTTCCCGTCGCCTGCGCAGGCATCCTGGATGAGATGCCGCCGCCGGCACCGGCCCAGGGCGGGCGCCAGCGGCGATACCCGTTGAGTTAATGGTCAGAAGGGATCAGCCGCGCTGGTCGCGCAAGCGCTGCTGCAGCACGAAGATCCGCAGCCGTCAGAGGTCGCGCACATCAGCTGCGTTATCGGGACCTCAGATTCGACAACGCGCATGTCCAGCTCGAAGTCCTCAAGACCCAGGTCCTCATCGAGGGTGACAGGGGGCATAGGGCCGTGCTCCTTTCCGATGGTCGCCGTTGGTGGCGCACCTGACCGCGCCTAGGAACCGGCTGGCCAGGAGATCACGATGCGGCAATGCCGCTTGTCGAGCACATAGCCGTCCGGCAGCTCGCTGACAGGAGTCCCGGCGGGGAAGACGGCGTACCGCGGACCGGGGCCGTGCCGGACCTGGCCGTCCCAGATCCGGATCGACTCGGCCATGTCCGCCGCGGCGTTAGGACCACTGGCGCCGAACGCGCGTGCGCCGATCTCGACACGAACGGGATCTACGGACGGGCGGATCGTCATGTAGCCGATTGCGTCGCCGACCACATGCGCGAAAGGGAAGTACTTCTCGCCAGGACCTGCAGCGAGGCCCGGATCGCCCTGCTCGCGGTCGACCATGAGCCGCGCGAACCCCCGAAGCGAGGTCGCGAACCACAAGAACAGATGGTCAAACGGCTCGGACCGGCCAATCGTCACACCCGACCAGCATTCCGACCGCTCGCGGCTGAATACTCCGCTGAGCCGATCCGGTTCCTCCAGCTCGCCGTCATCCACCAGCAGGCCGATCCGGTTACCACTGAGTAGCCACAGCCTCTCGCCGTGTGCCCCGGCGCCCTGCATGGGCACGAACCCGCACGGTGCCGACGACACGCTGACGAGCCGGTCCCCGTCAGGATCAAAGGCCACCGTCCGGGTGACACCCCGGGTTCGCAGCGGCATCACGATCCGGCCCCGCTCAGCCAGTTGCCGGCTCCACGTCGGCGGCGCATCCCACGCACCGGCCGTGACGAGAATCCGGTCGAACGGCGCGTACTCCGGCACGCCGTTCTCCGCGTCCGCCAGCACCACCTTGACTTGCGGGTAACCTGCCTGATCCAGGAAAAGTCTGGCCCGATCGGCCACTGCCGGATCGATATCGACCGTCACTACCTGGCCTGTCGGGCCGGCCAGCTCGGCCAGCAGCGCGTTATAGCCACCCGAGCCGATCTCCAGCACCCGCATCCCCGGCTGGATCTCAGCCTGCTCCAGCATCACTGCCTGGATATGAGGATCAGAGACCGTGCTGACCGGTACTCCGTGCTCATCTCGCTTCACGATCACCGACGCGCGAGCATATGCCTCGTCCAGCTCGACTCCGGGGCAAAGACGTGCCGGGGCACCGCCCGGAACGCAGCCTCGACAGCCGCTGAGTTGATCGTCTCGTCCGCGAGCAGGCTCCGCGTTAGCTCATCCCGCAGCTCAACCGCACGACCGATGGCACCGTGATCGCTCCGATCTGGATGACTAGACACGTTTATCGGTATCCGTTCTTCGTCGGTCGCTGTGAGCTTTCGCAAGTGGTGCAAGAGGGCTATTTGGGACTCCATCTGCCCGGTGTACGGGGCTATTCCGGATTCTGTAAGGTGACACGAACCTCATTGTGCTGTAGCGGGGTCTGCTGGTCATCATCCGCGCGGGGACAATTCCCCTCCCATATGCACGGTGCTGTCAGCAGCGAAGACATTCCGGCGTTCGCCGACTTCATCCCGTCGAGCGGCGACTTTTGGGCGTGCCGGATTTGTTGGCATTCGGCAAGGCGCTTCAGCGGATGCGGCTGGACGCGTGTGCTGGCAGCGGCAATGCGTTACAGGCGGCGGCAGCCTGACGGTCCGGCACCGTGGGCGCTTGTGCGAGCATTGTCAGGCCTACTTCGCCTCGTTCTGGACGAGCAGGGTTGGAGATGCAGGTTTCGGTGTAGGTGGTTTCCGGGGAGATTTCATCTCCTTTGTATACGAAGGCTGTGACGCTCAGGACGTGATCGGCTGCGGCGCGGTCGAGCAGTTCCCTGAGCGTTACGCCTGGCTCGTGGGCGACTGGCGGGCGAGCAGCAGGACCGGCGGGTGCGTCGAGAATGGCGAGGACGATCGTGGCGCTTCTCGGATGCCGGTTCGTACACGCTGAAGCCGCGCATGTTCAGGCCGTCCGCGATCGCTTCGACCAGCTCTGCGTCGGCGGCATCTTGTGCTGTCATCAGCCTTCCTTCCGTATGATTACCTGCCACCGAAGAGCCTAGGAACCAATAGCGCGCTTGGGAAGAATGTTTCCTTGAATTTCTAGCTATTCTTCCGCCAGGCGCTGCGGTCGAAATTACGAGCCATTGTCAGAAACTTCAGGTGCAAGCTCGTCGGCGACTCGGGTGATGATGGCGCGTGCCGCACGGCCGTAGCTCGCAACGACGGCAAGCTGCTCGAAGGCATCGCTGTACAGGCCGATTTCTTGGCGCTGGCGCAGGTCGAGGGCCGCACTGAACGTCTCGACCAAGACGCGCTCGCTGTCGTAGATCGAGAATCCATGCCAAGGCGAGACGACATAGGGCGTTGCGAAGCCGATGATCCCGAGCCGGACGTTTGGCAGTTGGGCGAAGGACATCAAGCGGTCGAGTTGACCGAGCAGGACGTCTGGCGGGCACAACCTGGTCAACATCGACCAGATCCACATGCAGCGCGCAACCATGCAGGGCCTCATCGTCACCGACCATCTCGCCTGCCGACACCGGGAAGGAAGCCGTCGCTATTGCGCACGTGAGCGGACCGGCCGGGCGGGATTGCCATATCGCCTTTATTACCGTACGACCGGGCCAGCATGGTCTACGGTTCTTCTGGCTCACCATGCTGGGTGCAGTGTGGGCCAAAGCAGGCTTCCGTTCAATGCTTGCCGCCAGGTACTTCGCGGCGCGTTCGCCGCCGTCGCCGGTGGCTGATGTCATGAAGACCGGGCCAGGGGGATGGGCCGCTGCAGCGCTGACCCGTTTTCGCTGTCACTGCGCAGGTCGCAACGACAGCGCTGACCCCGAACCGTTCATATAGGTGCGTTGGGCAAAAGGGTCGCCGTGTGCGTGCTGCCAGCGCTGACGGTGGCTGCCGTCTGCTGGCTGCGGGTGAGGGCGCTGAGTCCGCTGGTGGTGCATGTGGTGATGGCGGCGCGCACGGTGACTTCGCTGGCCTGGTGGTTGTAGGTCATCTTTACGTTGAAGATGCGGTACAGGCCTTGCTGCAGGTCGGCGGGGGCGTGGTGGAGCAGGCCTGCGAGGCGGGGCAGCCGGTTGAGGAGCGTGGGGTCGGGTGCTGCCGGTGCGGCGGCGGCCAGTTCTTCGAGCTTGCCGTTGATGGCGGTGCGTTCGGTTTCGAGTTCGGTGAACCTGGCGAGGATGCGGGTCCGGAGCGCGGTGATGGCGGGGGCGGCGGCGCTGGTGGTGGCGAGTTGCTCGATTTCGCGGGCATAGGCGTCTTCGGCGGCGTCGATCTCTTGAAGCCTCCTGGTCAGTTTCCCGGTCTCTTTCTCGCGGCTGCGGGCTGTCGTGGCCGGCGTTTGGGTGAGGGTTGCGGCCAGCAGCTTGCTGCGGTCAGGTCCGAAGATCCGGGTGTCGAAGAATTCGGCGAGCAGGGCCTGGAGGTGGTCTTCGCGGACCTGAATGGTCGGGTGACCGGGGGTCTCAGCGGCCTGGCGCGGGTTCTTGGGGTTGTAGGAGCACCGGTAATAGGTGTAGGTCTGGCCCCGGCGCCTGGGCTTGCGGTGGCTGGTCATCCGGCGCCCGCACAGGAAGCACGTGATGATCCCGCGCAGCGCGTACACGGTCTTGGCCTGGGGGTGGCTGGCGAGGCCGGGGGTGTCGCGGCTGGTGCGGTGCTGGGCGGGGGCGGCCTGGGCGGCGTCCCACGTCTGGCGGGTGATGATCGGCGGGTGGGCTGGTTCGGGTGACCAGAGCCACTGGTCGGGTGCGGTGCGGCGGCCGCGCTTGCCGTTGCGGATGGTGGTGCGGCCGTAGACCTGGTAGCCGGTGTACTTGGGGTTGGCCAGGATCTTGCCGATGGTGGCGTCCTGCCAGCACCCGGAGCTCCCGGGCGGCGGGTAGGTGTCGAGGTCGGCGTTGAGCCGGGCGGCGATGGTGGGGACGCCGAGCCCGCCGGTGGTGCGCCAGGCGTAGATCTGCTCGACCACGGGCGCGGTCCGGGGGTCCAGGGTGAGCCGGGTCTTGGTTTTGCCCTGGGCGGCTTTGGAGCGGACGGGGTGCGGGATCCGGTCTGCGAGGTACCCGTACGGGGGGTGGGCGGTGTTGTAGCCGGCGAGGGTGTGCTCGGTGAACCCGGCGGCTGCTTTCTCGCGGACTTCGTACCTCAAGCTCGAAAAACAGCTCTCCGCCGCCGGGGTGGCGCTGACCGCGGCCGACGAGCCCATCGGCACCGCCGCCACGTAGCCAGCGCTCACAGCCGCATTTGGGCAGGCAGACGGCCAGACCGCGCCCCGCCAGGGGCGCACACCGATCGCACGGCCGAGTCTCAGCGCTGCGCGGCCGATGTGCGGCCAGTGTGCCGGCGCACTGGGCTAGGCGTGGGTGGGCGGGTGCTGGGCCCGGGTGAGGGCGCGGTTGATGGTGGCGGCGATGCTGGGGATGGGGATGCCGCCGTCGGGGTGATGGGGCGCGCGGGCGTACCAGGACAACTCGCCGTCGTCGGAGATGTCGAGGGTGCCCCGGTAAGGCTGGCGGGGGTTGGTGGCCGTGAGGACGGGACCGGTGTCGTCGCCGGACTCGGTGATGGTGGCGGTGAACCCGTAGCGGAACAGGGCGTAGCGGATGATCTCGACGAGGGGGAATCCGTCGTTCATGCCCACGGTCGGTTCTCGTCTGGTGTGGTCCGGGTCGAGAAGCTCGACGGCCATGCCGACCAGCCGGGACGGGTGCAGGTGCGGGCATTGGGTGGAGCGGTACTCCCAGGTGAGGTTGCCGTGGCTGGTGATGGTCAGGTCGGTGATCGCGCGGAGCGCGTTGTTGATCTTGAGGTATGCCTCGCCGTCCCAGGCCGGGATCGTGAACCCGTACCCGGACGGGAGGAGCAGGTCGATGATCTTGGCAAGGGACTGGTCGGCGGGGCTGGCGGGGTTCCGGTGGCTGGCTGGCGGGTTACTGGTGATGGTTGCTGCTGGCAATTGCCTGTCCTTTCGGCAAATGGCTGGGTAACAGCCCCGTGCGTGGCAGTGCGGGTCAGGATGGGAACGCTGGGCAGCGCGGGTGAGCCCGAAGAGTTCGGATGCAGTGCTGGCGGCGATGGGGTTGGCCGTCGGAGAGGCCGAAAGCCCAGAACAGGCGCGTGTAGATGCCGCACAGGACGGCTTGATGTGGGCACTGGCTTCGACGAGTCGACTTCGCTGCGCCGCTGCCGCTGGGCAGCGTCAGGTTGGGCGTTACTGTTCATTCTGATAATCGCGCGGTGCGTCGATGCCGGGCTGGCTGGTACGGGCCTGCATTGCGTGCTGGATGAGGTCGGCGGCGCGGTAGTACGGGTGCTGCCTGCCGGGGTCGCAGGAGCACCAGAACCGGGTTTCTCCCGGCGGGGTCGGGCGCGGCTCGCTTCCCGTCTCGGGTCCGTGAGGTATTGCGGCTCTGGTTCCGGTCACGGACCGCAGAGTATGGACGCCAGCAGGCCGGGATCTAGTGGCACTTGCAGATGACGGTCTCGGAAGTACTAAGGCTGCGGGTCACAATGGCAGGTGCATGGTCTCGGCTAGGCCGCGCATTTGCGGTGTGAGCAGGCGGCGGCGGGCGATGATCTGGGTCATCATGTTCGCGGCTGCGGGCTGGGCGATAAGCCAGGCCGGAGCCTGAACGGACAACTGATGCAGTACGTCGGAGGCTGCGGCGTAGCGGCGCAGGTCCAGGTGCGCGGCGGTGAGGTCGAGCATGTGCCGGTTCTGGTTATCCGAGGTCGGTCGAAGGCCGGGCGGTACCTTCGCGGCCAGATCGAGCGCAAGGCCGGGCTTGCCGTCGATCACGGCGTTCTCGACGGTCTTCATCGTGACGGTAGCGGGACCGAAGGTCGTGAAGTACATGTGGTAGCTGCCCTTTTCCGGTCCCGCCGCAACGGCGGCGGCCTGGGCCAGGCGCATGAAGTCGGCTGCTTCGCCAGGCTGGTTGTCGCGGATAGTCGCGGCTGAGCCGCGCAGGAGCAGCCAGCCCCACGCTGAGATCTCTTCCCGGGTTGCGGTGGAGAGCTTGGGTTCGATCCGATCGGCCCACATCCCGGACAGGACGCGGACGTCCTCGAACCGGCGCTCGCCGAGCATGAGCCAGCACTGGGTGATTACGGCTGATGCGGCGTCCAGCGCGCTCCCGGCCGCCTCGGCGTCAGCGAGCGAGCGGTCCAGTGCGGTCCGCGCGGGCCCGCGCTGCCGGGCCTGTGTCAGAGCTGACCCCGCGAGTTGGAGCACGCGGGACCGCAGTAACGGCGAGGCCCGCGCGGCGTCCCGGACCAAGCCCGGCAGCAGCGTCGCGAGGTCCTCGTACCGGTTCGAATGGTAGAGGCGGACGGCGGCGGTCAATGCCGAAGCAACCTGCAGTGCTGGCTCTGGGTCATGCCTCTGTGACGGGTTCTCGGCGAGCGCTTCGGCGAGCGGCTGCCACAGGGTGCCCGTCCTGGGCGCGGGCTTTTGCGGAGCGCGATTACCCCAATACCGTCGTAATCCTCTTGCTCTATCTTCCGGATCAGCGACACTGAAACACCAGACGCACGCGCCAGATCACGCTGGGTCAGCCCGCGCCGCTTGCGGATCTGCCGCAGCCTGTCCGCCATTCCCGCGCCCATGCAGTCAAGCCTAAGCCGCCATGCCGACACTCATCGCGGCTCGGGCCGCCTCATACCCAAGGCATTTGCCTGCATCGAGGAGAAGTCCCCACGTGGGCGCGACGTCAGCCGCCTGCAGATTTCGGAGCCGAGTCTGGAGATGTTCGCGGCACCTCGGAGCCGCCAACAGCGACTGTCGGCAGCGCGCCTTGATCTCTGAAGCTCGGCCCCCCCGTGTTCGGTCGGCTTGCCGCGAAGCAGGTACCAGTCAGTTGCGACAATCGCCTTGTCGGACGCTGTGTAGAGAACAACGTGGCCATTGTGTTGCACGTTCAGGTGCCCGGCACCCGGTCCCCACTTCCGCACTGGCTGTCCATTGATGTCGTACAGGACCAGCCAGCCGTCCGGTTCGAGCGTGAGGCACTTTATGCTGGATTCACCCATTGCTCCCGTGTCATCGAAATCCCCGTAATCATCAACACGCACTACCATGTTCCCATTTGGATACAAGGTAAGACTTGTTCGACCGTCGGGAGAGTAGAGCGAGCTTCCTGCGAGCAGAGTCTGGCCCGGCAGCAACTCACTTTTCCTGCTTTTCGCGATGCGCCAGACGCGAGCTTGCTTCACTAGCCAAACGGCGGCGGCTGGCAGGACCGATACGCCTGTAAGAATTGCGCCGACATCGGCGAGGATCGTCCAGATATTCACGCATCCAACCGTAGCGCCCGTACTGGTGCGGTGTAGATGACCTGGTGAAGCTGCAGAGAGTGATTAACTTGCGTCGAAGGTCCTGGGCTAGACG
>WNEY01001726.1_pt1 | contig 15643 bp, 16 predicted proteins | sample 5400531 | NCBI WGS metagenome assembly WNEY01 (sample SAMN13153338, study PRJNA577476) | soil metagenome | isolation source: 200 cm saprolite under Douglas fir tree site 1 | place: USA:California | collected 2015-04-18
CAAGGCCATCCTCGTACGCTGCGCCTACCCTGTCGGACTGGAGCGCCGTCTCGCAGCTGGCTCTCCACCGGCGGCCCAAACGGGCTGCAATTTCGGTTCTCGCAAGGAGGATGCCAGACACCGTCAGCAGCCCTCCGAGGATGGCACGTCAAACCTGAGGCGCCCATGTGCCATGCCTGTCGCTCATGCGCCACAATGCAGTGGTGTGAAGCTCTTCCGCGTCGCGGGAGGCCGTGGTAGCTTCGCCACGGTGAAGTCGTTGTCGGGCGCATTTATCGTTGCTGTGGCGGTGGGCGCTGCGTCACCGGTCATGGTGCGCGCACAGGGCGACGCGGCCGCGCCCGCTCCGGCGGTTGATCCGTCGTGGTTGCAGGTCGATGGCGCACCCAAGACGGCTACCTTCCAGCTGGTGGCGGGGCTCACCGGTCTCAACGGCGCGCTCAACTTCAACGGTTTCCGGGACGGTGGGCTGACGCTGACGGTGCCGTTGGGGTGGACGGTGCTGATGCACTTCCGGAATCACGACGGCATGCTCCCCCATTCCGCCGAGATCATCGCGGACGCCCATCCCCTTCCTACAGGGCCAGTTGCGCCCGCTTTTGCCCGGGCATTCACGCTGCGGCTGGAGCAGGGGCTCATCTCGGAACAGACGGATGACCTGCGCTTTATTGCGGATAGGGGGGGGTCCTACCTAATATTTTGCGGGGTTCCGGGCCATGGGGCGGCCGGTATGTGGGTTCGTCTCGCGGTTTCGGGCTCAGTTCGTACGCCGTCGGTGGCGGCCACTCCTGCGGGGAAACCCTAGCCCGCGGGAGCATGGCTTCGCTCTCAAGGAGGTGGGCTCCACCTTTCCCTGTCTGTTCAAACAACCGTAGGTGAGAAGCCAGACGAGTATTACTGGTGGGAGAACCTTCCCACTCGGCTGTAGCTGGCGCGGGCAGTTGCATAGGCGCCTCGAGGGCACGAGCGGCAGGAATTGCAGCAGGTAAACTCCCAAGGAGGGAATCTCGTATGAAGCGTCTCACGCTGTTGTTGTTGGGCTTGGCCCTGGGCGTCTCCGCGACGGCCAGCGCGCAAGGCCTGACGATGCAGATGTCCAACGGATGGGCGTTCTCGTTCTCCGGGAACGTGAACGCGTTCTGGACCTTCACGCACCAAGACAGTTCAGCGGCGACCGGGAGGTCGCGGACGTACAGCAACGTTCGGACCGGCCTGCTGCCGGCCTTCGCGACATTCGAAGCGCGCGGCAAAGAAGCAGGCATGAACCTCGCCGCGCACATCGGCTTCGCGCCGCAGATCCAGAACCCCGGCAACGCGCACGACGGCTTTCAAAATCCCAATCGAATCGACATGCGTCAGGTCTACCTGACCGTCGGTGGCGAGTGGGGTCAGATTCTCGCAGGCCGCGAACTCGGGTTGTTCGAGCGGCAGGCTATCCTGAATGACCAGACGCTGTTCGGCGTCGGTGCCGTGGGTGGGGTGCAGGGGGGCGGCACCACACTCGGGCGGATCGGCTACGGCTACATCTATCCCAACTTCAATGCCCAGCTGACCTACAGCACGTCGCCTAAGAACCCCGCGCAGCTAAGTATTGGCCTGTTCCAGCCCAGCGTGCTGCCGAACGGCTACACGCAGACCAAAATTCCTCGCGTTGAGGCCGAAGTCACCTGGAAACAGACCAGCGGGAAGCAGAAGTACACGGTTTGGGCAGGCGGAGTGTGGCAGAGCACGTCTCACCTCACGCAAGACAGCACGGTCAGTTCCGTCGCGGGCAATGCGGGCGTCCGGCTCGACATGGAAGAGCTCTCCGTTGTCGTGACCGGTTACATCGGTAGTGGCATCGGGACTACACTCGGCTTCGGTGGCGACGCGCTAGCAAACGGCCGGAACAAGCGGAAATCCGACGGCGGCTATGCGCAGATCGGCTACACGTTCAACAAAAAGACAACGTTCGCCGGGAGCTGGGGGTTCGGCCGCCTGAAGGGCGCCGGCGCGACAAGCGCTGACGGCACGGACGGGCCGATCGGGCAGGTTCAGATGTACACGGTGGGCATCTATCATCAGTGGACCAAGTCGCTCAAGCTAGTGTTCGAGGGCAGCAGAGAGATCAACGTCCACGCTGGTTCGCAGGCGGTGCTCGGTGGGCTGCCGAACCAGACCGACATCTCCGGTGGATTCATGCTGTTCTACTAGGCAAGAGAAACGTTACACAACGACGTAGCACGAAGGCGCGAGAGGCCGGGAGCGATCCCGGCCTCTTACGTTTCCGCGTGACGGTGTCGTGCTACGTTTCTCGTGCTACGTCTTTGCGTGACGCTTTTTTTATTTGTATCTGTAGGTAATCCGCCCTCTCGTCAGGTCGTACGGCGAAAGGTCGACCGCCACGCGATCCCCCTGCAGGATCCGGATGTAATTCTTGCGCATCTTGCCGCTGACGTACGCCAGCACCTCGTGCCCATTCTCGAGCTTCACGCGGAAGGTCGTGTTGGGAAGCACTTCGCTGATCGTACCCATCATTTGTATCGCGTCGCCAGCCACGCTCGGTGCCGCTCTCCTTCTCCCGTCGTGGAACGGGATGCTACAGTCTGATGGTGTGCGGATCCATGGTCTCGTCCCGCGGCGCGGTGGGCCCGCGCTCGATATAGGACGCGTGACGACCGCAGCTTTGGCACGTCAGCGTCACGCGCTCTGGTGCGAGCGGTGCGGCGCGGCCGCCCCGGCGCCGGGGGGCGCGCACGATCGACCGCGTGCTGCAGGAGGGGCAGACCAGCGGCACGTGCTCACGGTCCGCCGCAATCAGCGCCAGCGCTTCGGGCGCCCGGTATTCCTTGATTCCGCGTCGTCCCACGGCTGATCGCACCTCCAGGCACGAAATGTAGCCACCCCTGGAAGGTGGGTCTCCTTGACACCTCTCGGAGGAGGCGTATCTCTCACGGAGCCCGAAGGTTGCCCGCGGAGGTGACCATGGACCGCCCCCAGTACGAGCCGCTTGCGGAGATCGAGGTCGACGCCGCCCGACCGGAGCCCCAGGGCTTCACGCTCACCGGTCAGGGGCCCGATCACGCGGAATACCAGCTCGACCTGCGGTTCGAAATGCCGCTCGACTCACGGACCCGTACGGTGCTGGGCGAGCTCTTATCCCACTCCGACCTCACCATCTCGCGGCGCGCTCCAGGGGGGCTCATCCAGGCGCTGCGTCAACGTCGTAACCGCGCTCCGCAACGATAGTTCCGCCCGAAATCGGTCAAAAATCCTTGACGGTCTGGTAGGGCCGATGTAGCTTGGCGCGACCTTTAGGCCGGAGCAGCTTGTTCGATGCCCCCAGCTGAGCTCGGCGGGTCGCAGATTTCTTCGCTGCTCGAAGCCCTCCCTGGAATCGCGAGTGTGCTGCGCAGCCCCGTGGCGGACGCCTTGGTCAAGGCGATCCGCGCCGCCGCCGGCGTAGGCGAGTTCGCCTTCGACGATGCCGAGGAATTGGTGCGCTACGCCGTACGTCGCGGCTTGATCGGCCCGGAAGAGGGCGATCGGGTGCTCGCGGATGTCGAGGGCCCCCTCAAATCGAAGACGAAGTCGGTCCGCCCCGCGCGGCCCAAGGCCCTGATCAAGAAAAAGCCCGGGAAGAAGAAGTCGCGTCGGTGAAGCTGCAGTTCCTGCCTCTTCTGCTGGGCGCGGCTGTCGCGTGTGCTCGCGTACCACAGCCCGCTCCTGTCACGCCCTTTCGGCTGGCAGCGACGCTTGCTGCCGCTGGGCGCTGCGACAGCGCGACTGTCGTGGCACGCACGGCGCTCGAGAGCGAGCCGGACAATGTGCTGGGGCCTCTCGTGACCGGCGGGTGTCAGGAGCAGGTGGGTCGCTACGACGAGGCGGTCGCCACCTACAATGATTTTGCGGCGCAGCACCCCAACGCCCGCGGCGTGGCCGCGGTGCGCGCCAAGGCACAGCTCGCGCTCCGCGCCGCGGCGGAGCGGACGGCGCGGCAGGCGCTGGCGCGCGAGGCAGAGCTCGCCGTGCAACCGCCCCAGCCCGCCACCGTGGCGGTACTGCCGCTGGTGATCGGGGGGGATTCGAGCGTGCAGCCCTTGTCGCGCGGTCTCGCGGAGCTCATCACCACCGACTTGGCGTATCTCCGGACCCTGCGGCTGCTCGAGCGTCTGCAGATCGGCATGCTCTTGGACGAGCTCAAGCTCGGTCAGACCGAGCGGGCGGATCCGGCGACGGCGGCGCGCGTGGGACGGCTGCTGCGGGCCGAGCGCATGGTGCAGGGGACGGCGACGATTCCGCCCCGCGGGCCGGTGCAGCTCTCGGCCACGGTGGTGACGGGTACCGGCGTCGTTCGGCCGGTGAGCCAGGTGACCGGGCCGTTCGCAAAGCTGCTCGACCTCGAAAAGCAGGTCGTGCTCGATCTCGCCGCGCAGCTCGGGTTGGAGCTCACGCAAGCCGAGCGCGAGCGGATCCTGCGTCAGGGCCCGAAGAGCCTCGCCGCATTCCTCGCATACAGCCGGGGCCTCGAGGCGATGGACCGTGGCGACTACGGCGCGGCGGCGCGCCACTTCCGCAGCGCCGCGCAGGCCGACCGGAGCTTCCAGGCCGCCCGCGATGGGCAGCAGGCGGCAACCGCGGCGCCGGCGGTCGAGCCGGCCACGGGCGGGGAGATTTTCGACGTAGTCCGTGAAGTGGACGCGGTCGAACGCGCGACGGGTGTCGTCGAGCCGGCGGACCTCGGCGGCGCGGGCGGTCTGCTCTCCGCCGGAGCGCGCGACGTCGTGCCCGCTATCGGCGACGCGATCGCAGAGATCAGGCTACCGACGGGCAGCTCCACGATCGACCGTCACCTGACACCGGAATCGCTCGGCCTGCCGTCCATCGTGTCGGTGGTGAACGGGATCACCATCATCTTCAAGCGGCCGCCGTGAGGTTGGTCCTGTTGTGCCTGTGCGCGGCGCTGCCCCTCGCCGCGCAGGGGCCGAAGGACGGCGTGGGCACCACGGCGCGCACCGGGGTCGTGTTCGAGGGCTACTACTTCGGCTCGAGCTATGCCTTCGATCATGTCGTCGAGTGGACCATTCCGGTCAGCCTCTCGCAGCGGCTGGGCCCGAGCCTCACCGTGGATCTGTCGAGCGGGTACGCGCACGCTGCCGCCGCGACGACCAGTGGGACCTTGGCCATCTCGGGCGCGACCGACAGCGATGTCCGGCTGAGCTGGGCCGCGGTGTCGGGCCGATTGATCGTCTCCGTGACCGGCACGCTGCCGACCGGGAAGAGCACGGTGGACACGGCGTCCGTGCCGCTACTCAGCGCCCTCGCGACCGAAGTGCTCGGTTTTACGACTCGGAGCTTCGGCACGGGCGGCGGCGTGACGGGTGGCTTCGCCACCGCGTTCAAGTTGGGTGAGCGTTGGGCGGCCGGGGTCGGAGGGAGTTACCGACGCTATGGTCGCTACACACCCGTGGCGGGGGGTGGCGATCTCGAGCCGGGCGGCGAGGGTCGCGTGCGGCTCGGCGCGGAGGGACCGGTGGGTGATCGCGGGTATTTCCGCGGCGCCGCTATGTACGCGACGAGCGGCGCCGACACGCTGAGCGCGGGCTCACGCAGCGCCAGCGGCCCCCGCTTCCTGCTCTATTCGGCGCTGAGCTTCCCCGCGGGCCGGGGCAGCCTCTCCCTCTACGCCTACGACCGGTACCGGCTCCGTCCCCACGGCTACGACTCGACGGTCGTCCAGGTGCCGCGCGGCAACGTGCTGGCGGTCGGCGCGCGGCTCGAGCGGCCCCTTTCTCCGGTGCTGAGCTTCGCTCCGAATGTGGAGTTCCGTCATGAGCTCGCCGGGCCCGCGACCGGGAGCCTGGCGTTGCTCGGCTGGCTGGTGCGGCCCGGTGTCGACGTACGCTACCGCGCGAGCGGCGCCGTGACGCTCCTGGTCCAGGGTCAGACGGCGTTCGGGAGGGTGGCGGACAACGGCCGGTCCGTGTCGCTCGTCGGGCCGCGCGCCGTCCTGTTGCTCGAGTGGGCGCGATGACTCGGCGCGCCCTCCCTTGGCTCATGTTCGCGCTCACGAGCGGCATGGTCGCGTGCGCCGAGTGGGCGGGGTCTGAGCTCGGTGGGCCGAGGCTGTCGATCGTGCCCCTGATCGGCATCGGCTCCGGAACAGTCCTGCTGGACGATCTCGACCAGCTTCACGTGGTCGTCGTGTCCATCTCGAGCGTCGGCGTACCCACCCGGCTCCCCGGGGCGGTCGTCGATACGACCGTTCCGGTCGATGCTGCGGGCGACGCGACGCTCACGGTGCCGGTCGTCGTCATCGGGAGAGCGCAGCCGTTCGAGGTGACGCTCCAGGGCATCCGCTCGAGCGATGGCGCGGTTCTGTACGCCGGCGTCGACACCGTGGTCGTGAGTGGCGGTGGCGCCAACCCGCCCGTGTCGGTGCCAGTGAGCTACATCGGACCGTGCCGGATCGGATCGGGCTGCATTGTGACCGTCGCACCGCAAGATTCCACGCTCGCGACCGGCGGGTCGTTCGTGCTGCGGATCAGCGTGGATTCGGCCCAGACCCCCGTGACGGGCGTGCCGGTGGCGTTGACCAATCTCACTCCGGGGCTCGTCCTCGTGGCGCCGGATAGAACGGTGACCGCTCTTCTGAGCCCCACAGGGGGTGCGGCACGGGTCGAGGCGGGGATTCGCGGCGCCGCGGACACCCTGCGGCTCACCGTCGCCCCACTCACCGCGCCAGCGGCGGTTCTGGTCAACCCTGGGTACCTGACACTCACCACCCTCAGCCCGGGGAACGCGGCGCCGCTCACCGCCGTCGTCACCGACATCGCCGGGAAGCAGCTGTCGCCCTCACTCGCGACCTGGACGAGCGGCGCGCCGAATGTGGCGACGGTGTCGAGCACGGGGCTCGTCACGGGGGTAGCGCCGGGCAGTGCGATCGTAGGGGCGACCGCAGGGCCCGGCGTGGCGGACTCGCTGGTCGTGATGGTAGGAGACGCGGTCACGCTGCCGGGCAATGCGATCGCGCTCGCGCTCGTCGGGGGGCGCAGCTTCGGCGTCGCAAAGCTCGGCCAGCTTGTCGCGATCGACCTCCTGGTCGACCTCAAGGCCGTGCCGGTCGAGCTGCTCGGCGCTTACGACGCCAGGTTCGCCTGGAATCCCGGCGTGTTGCGGTACGATAGTACGCAGGCGGGGACGTTTGCCGCTCCGGTGATCGTCCCGGACACCGCGGCCGGTGGCATCCTGCGCTTCAACGGGACGGACATAGTCGGGAAGGGTGGGTCGCAGACTCTGGCCCGTGTGTGGTTCACCGCGATAGGTCCCGGGCCATCGGGTCAGGTCTTGTCGCTGGCCACTCTCACGACAGCGCTCACGCGCATCGATCTGTTGCCCGGCTTGCTGGTGGCGCCGAGCGGCGTCACCGTCGGGCCGTAACCCGCCGGGCGGCCTAGACCCGAAATCCTCTTACCAGGGCCCGCAGCCGCTCGGCGGCCTCCAGCAGGCTGCTGGCGGCCGCCGCCATCTCTTGGGTCGATGCGCCCTGCTGTTGGGCGGCGGCGGTCACCTGCTCCGCCCCCGCCGCGTGGGCCGTGGCGCGCGTCGCCACCTGCTGCGCCTGTCCCTGCAGCTGCGTGGTCGTTTCGCGGTTGGACTGGGCGGTCACCCGCACGCGCGCGGCGGCCTGTTCCACCAGCTCCACTGCCGTGGCAATCTCGGCGAGGCCGTGCGCCGCGCCTTCCGCGACCGACTCGATCCCGCGGACCTTCGCCTGGCCCGCCGCCATGGTGGCGGTGACGTCCTCCATCTGCTCCCGGATCGAGCCCGTGGTGCGGGTGACTTCATCCGCCGCTCGCGCCGATTCGTCCGCGAGTTGGCGCACTTCTTCGGCGACCACCGCGAAGCCGCGCCCGTGCTCGCCCGCCCGCGCGGCCTCGATTGCCGCGTTCAGGGCCAGCAGGTTGGTCTGCGACGAGATGCGCTTGATGAGCTCCACGAAGTCGTCGATCGACGCGCTTAGCTCGCCGAGCTGGCTGATCTGCTTCGAGGTGGTCTGCACCACCTCCCGCACGTTGAGTAGCACGCTCCCGGCGGCGGCGACGTCGCCCCGGTGCCGATCGGCCACCGTCCGAATCTCCTCTCCCAGCTGTGCCGCGCGTTCCGCCGCGTCCGCCATGTCACCGGTCGCCGCACGTAGCACGTCGAGACCGGAGCCCATCGAGGTGAGGGCGGCGCGTTGCTGGTCCGCACCGCCCGCGATCTCCACCATGGCCGTCGACACCTCGTTTGAGGAGGCGGCGAGCTGCTCGCTCACCGCCGACAGGTCCCCGGCCGCCCCGGCGATCCGGTCCGACTCGCCGATCACCTCGCCCACGATCTGGCGGAGGCGGTCGCCCATGTGCTGGATGGCGTCGGCGAGGACGCGGAACTCCCGGGGCATCTCCCCGGTGGTCACTGGTCGCAGATCGCCGGCGCCGAACCGCTCGGCGGCCGTCACCAGGCGGCCGAGCGGGCCGTGCACCGACTGCACGGTATAGCGCGACAGGAAGAAGCCCGCGAGCACCAGCGCGACCACGAAGACCCACAGTTTGCGCTCCCGGTCGGTCGCGTCCGCGGTCAGGCGCTCCGCGACCTTGGCCGCCTTTTGGGCCTGCCGGCGAGAGAGGTCGCGTACCAGCCGCGTCAGCTCCGCCGCCTGGGGTCGCACCGCCGCCGCGCGGGCCACCGCTTCCTGATCGCGCCCCAGGTCCCGCAGTGCGTGCGCGATCGAGTACTCGGTCTGGATGGCCGCGTGGAGCTGCTTCACGCGGTTGACCGTGAGGCGATCTTCGACGGTGAGGCCGCCCATCGCTTCCAGCCGGCGCTGGTGCTGAAACGCATCCTCGGCGGCGGCCTGAAACTGTCGCCGCGGGTCGTCTCCGGGCGAGCCCAGATACTGCTCGGCGGCCCGGATCTCCTCCAGCACGCTCGTGACGAGCTCGCTTCCTACATCGGTCGAGGTCCGCAACGCGTCGAGCTCCTGCTCGATCGCGTACCGCATCTGGCGTAGTGTGGCGGCACCCGCAATGGCCGTGGCGATGAGCCCGGCCAGCAGCAACGCCAGCCCGATCACGATGCGTGCGCGGATCGTGTCGAACGGGCCGCGCATTACCGCGCTGCCTCCGTCACCAGCTGGCCGTTCCGCACCACGCCGATCACCACGGTCCTTCCCGCGACGTCCCCGTTGCTCTCGAACGCGATCGTACCGGTCACTCCCTCGAACGGCGCGTGGCCCCGACCCACGCGCGCGAGGTAGTCTCGAACGGCTAGCCGGTCGGCGCCCGCCTGTTCCACCGCACGCGCCAGCAGCAGCACGATGTCGTACGCGCCCGCGCCCCGATGGTCCGGTCGCTGTCCCGGGTACGTACGCGCATAATCCGCTACGAACGCGGTGTTGCGATCGTCCTGCCGGTCTGCGAGATAGGCGGACGACAACCGGATGCCCTCCGCGAGCGCCCCGTCCGTCTCGATCCCCGCGAGCGCGTCCCCGCCCAACACCGGCCACAGCACCCCGAGCGTGCGCATCTCGCGCAGCGCCAGCTCGGCCCCCGGTCGCTCGGCGGCGAGCACCAGCACGTCCGCGCCCCGGCGGCGCATACGGGCGAGGTACGGCTCCAGCGAGGAGGTGGCCGGGATGTAGGGATCGGCTTCCAGCACGCTTCCGCCCAACCGTTCAAACTCGGCGGCGAACGTCCCGCGTACCCCGCGCCCGTAGTCGTTGTTGATGTAGATGATGCCGGCCCGTCGGGCGCCCAGGGTTTGCCAGGCAAAGCGCGCCAGCTGGGGCCCGTGTTGCAGATCGCTCGGGCACACGCGGAACACGAAGGGGCTCAAGCCCGACAGCTCGGGACTGGACGCGGACGGCGAAATCATCGCGGTCGGCGTCGCACCGCCGCCGTACACCCGCGCCGCCGCGAGAGACGTGCCCGAGCTCAAGTGTCCCACGACCGCTACGACCGCGGGGTCCGCATACAGCTGCTCCGCCACCCGCACGGCGGTGTCCTCGTTCCCCGAATCATCCACCACCCGCAGCTCGACCTTGCGGCCCCGGATGCCTCGTTTGGCATTGATCTGGTTCACCGCCATCTGAGCGGCCCGGAGCATCGAGGCGCCGCGCGGTTGGGAGAAGGGGCCCGCGAGGCCGATGGCAATCGGCCCTGCGGGGGCGGAGCATGCTGCCAGGGCGAGAGCGGCGGCGATGACAAGTGATTTTGGCAGGGGGTCCTCCACGATGCGGGGCAAGGTTAAGCTCGCCCCTGGGGAAGCGCAACATTCCCCACCCACTTCACAGGATTTCCACGCGGTTTTCCAGACCGATGTGGACAATTTTCCCGATTGCCGGAGCGCCGGTCCGGGGTAGTTTGATGCGAGTGGAAACGTCCGGATCCCTGTACCGATTTGCCGGCGCGCTCGAAAGCTTGCTCGCCGCTCCCGATGCCGCAGCCTTCGAGCAGGCGTGGGAGATGGCGCAGGTCGACCGGCTCGCGTGGGAAGCGCTGGGGGACGCGCGGCGGCCCGACAGCGAGGCCCTCGAGCCGGCGCTCGACCAAGTGGACCGTCGTCTCCTCGCGACGCTGCAGCGCTGCCGCGCGTTCGCCGATCCCCACGTCGTGACTTTCCGCGTCCCCGAGCTCGAGCGGTGGCAACATGCCGCGGCGGCCGCCCTCGTCGGAGCGCGTTGGGGTATCGCCGGTCTGCGCACGGTGATTGCCGACACGGGGGCGCCTCTCGGGCGCCGCTACTTCGCATTCCTCGCATTGGCCGAACGGCACCCCGAGGGAGCCTGGCCGCTGTTCGAGCGCTATCTCGTGACCCCGGGCGCGCACCACGCGTTTGTCGCCGCCGCGGTGGAAGCGGCGCGCTATTACCCCGGCCACGCCGACGTCCTCGCGCGCCTGTTCGAGCGGATCCGCGGCGACCAGCTGCTGCGCCGGTTCCTCGGACCCAAGATCCTCGAGTCCCTCTACGTCCTGGGTGAGGAAGGCAGCCTGCCGTTGTTCGAGGAGCTGCTCGTTACCGGGCACACCGACCCGGACGTGGATCGCTGCGAAGTGACTCGAGCGCTCGTCGTGGTGCGCCGAGCCACGGGGCGCGTCGCGCCGAGCTCCAAGTTCGCCGACGGAGACGAGGCGGCCGTGTTGCACATCCTGGACGAGGCGGAGCGCCGCTTCGAGGCCACGCGCGACCGGATCGTGCCGGTGGTCGTGATTTAGGTACCGGCTCTGCCGCCCTTTCGTCCGGCCACGAACTCCCACAGCTTGTCGCGATACGCTCGCCCGCCGAGGTCGTAGGTGTCATTGTGCCCCGCGCCGTGAATCAGGACTACCTCGACCGGCCCCGCCGCGGCGGCCGCCACCGCTTTCCCCATCGCCGTCGGCACCAGCCGATCCGCGTCGCCGTGAAACAGCAGGATGGGACAGTGGACCAGCTTGACGTTGGCGACGTTGTCGAGCGACAGGTGGAGCAGGAAGCGAGGCAGTAGCCGGTAGTGATACCTCGCCATCTCGGCGGCGTTGGTCAGCGGCGATTCCAGGATGAGTCCCGCCACGGGATGGTGCGCGGCGGTGTGCGATGCCACCGCACTGCCGAGCGAGCGCCCATACACGTAAATGCGCCGCGGGTCTACCTCCGGGCGACTGGCGAGCGCGCCGTACGCCGCATCGGCGGCGGCGTACAAGGCGGCCTCCGTTGCGCGCCCTCCGCTAGCGCCGTAGCCCGGATAGTCGAGGACCAGAACGGCGGTACCCGGCGGCTGGAACTCCCGCACGATCGGCCAGATGGCAGCGACGTTCTCGCCGTTGCCATAAAACCACAGGAGGCCAGGGGAGGTGCGGGAGGTTGAGGAGGGCGGGGGAGGCTGGGGGAGGTTGCTCCGCGCCCCATCAACCTTCCCTAACCTCCCCCGTCCTTCCCCAACCTCCCCTGGTTTCAGGTACCACCCCACGAGTCTGGTCCCGTCCTCCGTCGTCAGCTCGACCCTCTCCCCGTTCTCGACGCCCACCCGCTTGGGATCGGGCAGGCGCGCCCGCGGCGCCGGAAAGGCGAGCCGCTCCTGGAACAGCCAGGCGAGCAGCAGCAATACTATGTACGCGAGCCCGAGGCCCACGATGACGCGGAGCGCCAGCATTTGAAGAAGTTAACTTAGAGCCGTGACGACCCAGCTCACCTGCCCGTCGTGCCGGGCCGAAATCCCGCGAGGCGCGGCCTTCTGCCCGGCATGCGGCTCGGCTTCCCCCACCGTGATTACGGACGAGCGCGCAGTCGCCGCTCCCCCCACCGCCCCCACCGCCACCGGTGCCGTTGCCGCACCTACGTCGGAGCGCCTGGCTCGCGCACTAGGCTCGAAGTACGAGGTGAAGCGCCTGATCGGACGCGGCGGCTTCGCCGAGGTGTACGAGCTGTGGGACAAAGATCTCGATCGCCGCCTCGCCTGTAAGGTGCTCCACCCCGAGATCGCCTGGACCCCGGGCATGCTGGCGCGCTTTCGGCAGGAGGCCAAGGCGCTGGCCCGCCTGCAGGACCCGTCCATCCTCGCGATCCACTTCACCGGCGACGGTGAGGGTCTGGTCTATTACGTGATGCCGTTCGTGGAAGGCGAATCGATCGCGGAGCGCCTGCGGCGCCGCGGCCCTTACACCGCGGACGAAGCCTTGAAGATCGCCGAGCCGATTCTCCAGGCACTGTCCCACGCCCACACGCAGGGCCTCGTGCACCGCGACATCAAGCCCGACAACGTGATGGTCGAGGCGAAGAGCGGCCGCGTCCTGCTCTTGGATTTCGGGATCGCCAAACTGCTCGACCCCCGGGGGGGAGGCGAAGCCGGCGGCGCCAAGACCGCCACCGGCTTCACGGTCGGTACCGTGCAGTACATGAGTCCCGAACAAGCCCTCGGCCAGCCGAACCTCGACGGCCGGAGCGACTTGTATGCCTTCGGCGCCATGCTCTACCAGATGGTGACCGGGACGCCCCCCTACGACGGCAACTCGAGCGCCGAGATCGTCGGGAAACACCTGAGCGATCCGGTTCCGGTGGCGAGCGACGTCAACGCCAAGATCCCGCGCTGGCTCTCCACCGTGATCGTGCAGTGCCTCGCAAAGAAGGCCGAAGACCGCTTTCAGGACGCCGATGAGGTGCTGGCGGCCCTGGACGCCGGCCGCGCGTCCGGCTCCGATCGGTCGGTCGGCGCCAAAACACTGGAGCGTCAGGTCCGGCGCTCCGGCCGGGTCCGCCGTGGTCCGAGGAGGCTCGGCTGGTGGGCGGCCGGCGTGATCGGTGCCGCGCTCGTGGCGGGATGGCTGGCTCGCCGAGCCGGCTATTTGGGATCAGGAGTCGCGTCGCTCCATAACGCGCTGGTCGAGCCGATCGAGATTCTCAGCAACGGCGTGCCCGTGGATACGGTGGCGCCAGAAGCCACCGAGCGCCTCAGCCTGCCGCGCGGTCAACGTACTGGGCTGCGGTGGCGCCTCATCCGCCCCGGCCGGACGCCGATCGGCGAGCCCCTGGAGGGGCCGCTTCCGGCGTTCCCACGAGGCGGAGGTCGGTTGCTCGCCGATGTCAGCGCCGATGTGGACGGCCAGCACTACTTCGCGCCGCTCATCACGAATGGGAGCGCGTCCGATATCACGCTCGAGGTCAACCCCGGCACGGCGGTGGTGGTGCGGTGCAACTGCCTCGTGCCGAAGGGTGCCGTCCGCACCCACATCGGATACTATCGCCTCTACCAGAACTCCAGCGTGGCCGCCTACAACAGCGCCCACCCCTACATCGGACCACACGCCGACCGGCGCGGCTTCGCGGGTCGGGTAGCCCCGCAGAGCGGGGCGGTGGTACTGACCTTTTGACGGCACACGTCCCGGACGACGCCCTCGATCCCCGGCTCTTGATGCGGGCCCGCGGAGCTCTGCTCGGTCTCGTGATCGGGAACCAGCTCGCCGTGCCCACCGAGCGGCTCGGCACCGCCAAGGCTATCCGCGAGGCGTTCCCCGAAGGAGTGCGCGATCTCGCGCCGCCGCCCGAAGGGTCCCCGCTCGATGACGACGCGGCGATGACGGTGCTGCTGGCGGAGTCCTTGGCGGAGAAGGGCGACTTCGACGCGAGCGATGTGGCGGAGCGCTGGGTGAAGTGGATGCAGCGGGACGGTCGCGGCATCGGTCTCACGACCCAGCGTGCCCTGCGGCTCATCGAGGGTGGTACCGAGCCGTTCGAAGCCGGCCGGCTGGCCCACAACGCCCGAGCGGCGTCGAACGGTGCCGTGATGCGGTGTATCCCGGTCGCGCTCCGCTATCACGACAATGTCGACAAGATGGTCCGCGTCTCGACGCAGCAGGCGGCGATCACCCACGCCGACCAGCGCTGCACCTGGGGCGCGGCTGCGGTGAACCTCGCCGCGCGCGAGCTGCTGCATGGGAATCAGCACTTCGTGGAGGAGGTGCTGCACCGCCTCCAGGGCGGCGCGCCGCGCCCGCTGGTCGAGGCCATCCGGCGCGTGCCCTGGGAGCAGGAGAGCGACCTGCCGCTCGGTGTGGAAGGGGAAGCCGGCTACGTGGTCCACTGCGTGGAAATCGCCTTCTGGTGCGCGATGCACCGCCCGTCGCTCGAGGAGGCGCTCATCTTTCTGGCAGAAGCGGGTGGTGACACCGACACCAACGCCGCCGTTGCTGGCGCACTGCTCGGCGCCCGGGACGGCGAGGCGAGCATCCCGCCCCGTTGGCTGCAACAGCTCGGCCCTGCGCGCAGTGTGTCCGCGTTGGCCGAGCGGCTCATACAAGCCGAAAGCCCTAAGCCGTAAGTCTTATGACTTGCGCCTTGGGGCTGGCTTCACGTACGCGCTGATCCGGTCCATCACGTCCTTGTCCATGAGCGTGATCGACACCCAGCGGGCGGTGCCCCGCCCCCGCCAATTGAACCGCACGGCGCGCCGGCCGTAGCGCCACTCCCAGCCGCTCTTGCCGATCGGGCGTGGGCGGCCGAACAGGCGGGTCAGCTCCTTCTTGGTGCGGTCGACCAACGGAACACCACGCTTGTCGCCGAACCCCGCAGAGTCGAAGAACGCGACCACGTCCGCGTTCCCCTCGACGAAATGCGCACTGAGGTAGAACCGCGCAGCGTCGTCCGGGCCGCGGATCACCACACCGCACTCCATAACCTGCGCCGTGCGCGGGGAGGTCTGGCAGCGCACGACGTCCGAGTCCGCGAGGGTGCGGGCCCGCTCCACGAACGCCCGATAGCTGATGCCCGGCGTGAAGCCGCGGTACACGGGTCCGGAGGCTGGGGGCCGGGCGGGGGCCGTGGGCGTCTGAGTGACGGCGCCGGCTGGGATCAGCGCCGTGAGCAGTAGCGCCCTGCGGATCGAACGCATGACCCAATATACAGGCCGGAAAACGAGAGCGGGCCCGGATGCCCGGGCCCGCTTCGGCTAACGACCGCTCTGCTCAGACCTTGCGGACGTTCTGCGCCTGCAAGCCCTTCGGACCCTGGGCGACCTCGAATTCGACCGTATCGCCCTCGGCGAGACTGCGGAAGCCCTCAGCCTGGATCGCCGTGAAGTGGACGAACACATCGGGACCCGACTCCTGCGCGATAAAGCCAAAGCCCTTCGCGTCGTTGAACCACTTCACCTTAC
>WNEY01001729.1_pt1 | contig 15636 bp, 15 predicted proteins | sample 5400531 | NCBI WGS metagenome assembly WNEY01 (sample SAMN13153338, study PRJNA577476) | soil metagenome | isolation source: 200 cm saprolite under Douglas fir tree site 1 | place: USA:California | collected 2015-04-18
CATCCAAAGGAGGAAGTTCGCTTTGAAACTCATCTCGCGAATGAGCGAGTTGCGCAGCATGATGGAATAGATCTCGACGTAACGCCGGAGCACGTTTGCCTGTCATTTTAATTGGAGCCCAAGTCAAATCTCATCCTACATGAAGCGCTTTTTGCCCATCGGCGTCATCATTGTCGCCCTGCTCATCATTTTGTTCGTTGTTCGACGATGCACGCAGAGCAGCGCCGCCGGTTATCAAACCGCCACCGTGACCCGCGGCCCGATCACGCAACTTGTTACCGCGACCGGCACGCTCAATCCGGTGGTCAATGTTCAGGTCGGCAGCCAGGTCTCTGGTAACATTCAAAAACTTTTCGCCGATTTTAATTCAGAGGTGAAAGCCGGCCAAACCGTCGCGCAAATCGATCCTGCCCTTTTTCAAGCAGCGGTTACGCAAGCCGAAGGCGATCTCGCGACCGCGCAGGCCGCGCTTGAGCTTGCGAAAGTAAACGCGGCGCGGACCCAGGAACTTTTCGCCAAGAAGAATTCGTCGCAGCAGGACCTCGATTCGGCGACGGCGACGCTACATCAGGCCGAAGGGAATGTTAAGATCAAACAGGGCGCGCTCGATCGAGCGAAGGCTGATCTCGACCATTGCACGATCACGTCGCCAATCGATGGCGTGGTGATTTCGCGCAATGTCGATGTTGGCCAAACGGTCGCGGCCAGCTTGCAGGCTCCGGTTATTTTTCAAATCGCGAACGATCTGACCAAAATGCAGATCGATTCGAATGTGGCTGAAGCCGATGTCGGAGCCGTGCAGGTAGATCAAGATGTCGATTTTACCGTGGATGCGTTTCCCACGCGGACGTTTCACGGCAAAGTGGTGCAGGTGCGGAACGCGCCGATCACCGTCCAGAACGTCGTGACTTACGACACCGTCATCGGCGTGAGCAATCCGGATTTGAAATTGAAACCGGGGATGACCGCGAACGTCTCGATCATTATCATCCACAAAGACAACGTGCTTCAACTTAAGAACGCGGCGTTGCGTTTTCGTCCACCCGAAGCGGCGGCCGAGACTGCGCAACAGCCAAGCGCCTCCTCCGTGAATTCGACTACGACGGCCAGGTCGACATCGTCGCCAAGCGGTCAGCGACCGACCGGAGCGCGTGAACGAAAACCAGAGCGGACCGTTTATGTTTTGTCCTACGGCCGGCCAAAGCCCGTCCAAATTAAAACCGGAATCAGCGACGGGATCGCGACCGAGGTGACTGAAGGTTTGAAGGAAGGCGATCGCGTTGTAACCGCGGAACTTTCGTCGCCGTCGGCATCAAGCTCGCCGCCGACGAATCCATTCAGCGGACAGCGAAGATTTCCATGAATCGGAGCCACGGACAGCGCGGCATAGCCGAAAGAAAAAGAAAATCACTCCTCACCCTGCCCTCTCCCCTTCAAGGGGAGAGGATGAAGGTGAGGGGTCGCTCGGGAGTTCAGGGGCTGGCAACGCGCAACGACAATTATCTCGTGCTGGCGCTTGCAAGATCGACATGAAGAACGGAGAAGTCGTCAAACTGATCGACGTCCACAAGACGTATCACACCGGCGATGTCGATGTTCACGCCGTGCGCGGGGTATCGCTCGAGATCCAGCGCGGCGAGTTCGTTGCATTGATGGGCGCGAGTGGTTCGGGAAAATCGACGCTCATGAACATTGTCGGTTGTCTCGATCGGCCGACTTCCGGTCGCTACGTTCTGGATGACGCCGATGTTTCCGTGCTCGATCGTGATCAATTAGCCGATATTCGCAATCACAAGCTCGGTTTTGTTTTTCAAAGCTTCAATTTGCTGCCGCGCACGTCGGCGCGCGAAAACGTGGAACTGCCGCTGCTTTATGGCGCGCATCGTTTGACCAATGCGCAGTTACGCGAGAAAGCGGATGCGGTTTTGGCCTCGGTCGGTTTGGCCGGACGCGAAGATCATCACCCAAGCCAGCTTTCCGGCGGGCAGCAGCAGCGCGTGGCGATCGCGCGCGCGCTCGTGAACGATCCCGAAGTCGTGCTCGCAGACGAGCCGACCGGAAATCTCGACAGCCGCACCAGCATCGAGATCATGGGAATTTTTCAGCAGCTCAACGAGCACGGCATCACCATTATCATGGTCACGCACGAGCAAGACATTGCAGCCTACGCGCGACGCAATGTGGTGATGCGCGATGGATTGATCCTGAAAGATTTCAACGTGACGCAACGGCTCGACGCCGCGGCTGAGATGGAGAAAGTCACGCCGATCGATTCGGAAACACCGTCATGAAAGTTGGATCGACATTGAACATTGCGTTGCGCGCACTGCGCCGAAACAAAATGCGTTCGGTTCTGACCGCGCTCGGAATCATCATCGGCGTCGCGGCAGTGATTGCGATGGTGGGAATTGGCAACGGCGCGAAAGCGCAGGTGGAAGCGCAGATCGCCAGTCTCGGCCAAAATGTGATTTTGATTTTTTCCGGCAGCACAACTTCGAGCGGGATCCGAACCGGTTGGGGTGGCGCCGGCACGTTGAAAATCGAAGACGCAGAAGCGATCCGGCGCGAGGTGCTGGGTGTGATCGCAGTCAGCGAAGAGGTTGTGTCGACGACTCAGGTCGCGGCCGGAAATCAAAATTGGTTCACGCGAATTTACGGCGAGTCGGCCGATTATTTCGACATTCGGCAATGGTCGCTGGCCGACGGCGCGCCGTTTACCGCACAGGATGTGCGTAGTGCGAACAAAGTCTGCGTCATCGGCCGCACGACGGCGTCGCAGATTTACGGCAATGAAGATCCGGTCGGACAAATTTTGCGGATCAAGAATGTGCCGTTCACGATTAGCGGAACCTTAACGGCGAAAGGATTAAGCACGCAGGGCGTCGATCAGGACGACATCGTGATCATGCCATATACCAGCGCGATGAAACGCGTCGTTGGCGGGACGACATTACGCAACATCAATGTTCAGATCAGCGATGGCCGTCAGATTGCGGCGGCCCAACAGCAAATCATTTCGCTGTTGCGGCAGCGCCATAACATTCGCCCCGGGCGCGATGACGATTTCACAGTGCGCAATCAACAGGAAATCGCGGACGCCGCGACGGCCACGACAGCTGTGATGACAGTGCTACTGGGATCAATCGCTGGCGTCTCGCTCGTGGTGGGCGGGATCGGGATCATGAACATCATGCTGGTGAGCGTGACCGAGCGAACGCGCGAGATCGGCACGCGCATGGCGGTCGGCGCGCACGGGAGCGACATTCTCATGCAATTTCTAATCGAAGCAGTCACGCTCAGCTCCGTTGGCGGCGTGATCGGAATTGTTTTTGGAATTGGCGCTTCGCAAATTCTATCGAGCTACGCGCATTGGCCGACGCTCATATCGCTCAGCTCGATCATCGTCGCGTTCATGTTTAGCGCCGCGGTTGGAATCTTTTTTGGATTCTATCCGGCACGAAAAGCGGCCGCGCTCGATCCGATCGAGGCGTTGCGCTACGAGTGAGCGTCCGCAGAGACTCTTTCCTAATCCTGCTTAATCGCGTGAATCCTGTCCTTTTAAAATCTGCGGGAATCTGCGAAATCTGCGGATAGATTTGGAGCATTGTGGAGCACAAGGGTTTCCAGGAATTAGTCGCGGACGCGAAAAAGAAGATCACTGAGATTTCTCCAACCGACGCCGCATCAAAATCGAAAAGCAGCGACGCCGTAATTGTCGATGTTCGCGAAAAAGATGAATGGGACGACGGGCACATTCCCGATGCAGTCCACATGAGCCGCGGAATGTTGGAGCTTGAGATCGAGGACAAATTTCCCGATCGCAACACGACGATCATTTGTCATTGCGGCGGCGGCGGACGATCCGCGCTCGCGGCGGAGAGCCTGCAAAAGATGGGCTACAAAAACGTCCGTTCCATGGTCGGCGGCTTCAAAGCGTGGAAAGCCGCCGAACTGCCAACGACGAAATAGTTTTTTATCCGCCGACGGCTTGGTAATGGCCGAGGCCGCGGTGCCACATCGTGCGCGCGACGGCCCAGGTGAGAAAAAGCCAGCCGGTTTGAATCGCAAGCGCTTGCCATAGTTCCACGCCTTTCAATCGCTGGAGAAAAATCGCGACCGGGCAAAACAGTTCGTAGTAGAACGGCATCCATTTCAGCGCCGCCTGAATCCCGGCGGGCATGATGTCGATCGGAAACATTTGGCCGCCCAGGAAATATTCGAACGAGTAAACGATGAAGACGATGGTGGTGATTTCCAAAATCCAGAACGCCATCATCGCCAGCGAGTAGGTGATGAAGAACTGGATGAACGCGGCCATCATCGTCGAGACGATCGCGAGGATGTAAGTGAGCGGATCGTGCGGGAACGTGACGTAGTTGTGGAAATAGAGAAAGATCAGCGCGATCGGCGGTAGGGTGACGAACGTGTAAACCAGCCGGCCGCTGCAAAAAATACTGAACCGATAGGCGAGATAACTCATCGGTTTGGTCAGGAGCGCGTTGATCTGGCCTTCCCGAATGTCGGCCGCGATTTGCCATTCGTCTTCGGTCGGCGTGACCAGATTGCTGACCAGGATCATGAGCAAATAATAATAGATCATCGAACCGTAGTCGTAGCCGTGCAGACCGCTGCCGCGCTCTTTGAAGACTGCGCTCCAGAGAAACACCGTGCCCGCAAGCGGGATCAATCCGAAGGCCGCGCGCAGAAAATAATTCCAGCGATAAACGAATGTGTTCTGCAGCCCGATGTTGAAAACCGAGATGTACTTGTCGATCTTGATTTTATTCACAGAGAAACTGGCCACCGTCAGAAGTGCATCAGGTCTTTGCCGACGACGATTTCGCCGCTGAAATTCCGGGCTGCCAGTTCGCGGATCTTGTCGCTATCCTCAGGAGGGATGACATGTGTTAGCACGAGCTTTTTCACGCCCGCCGCGGCTGCTATCTTTCCGACCTGATTGGCATCCGTGTGATAGCGGCCCAAGCGTCGTGTCACTTCGGCCGTATCCCCACGAGTCATTTCGACCGATCGCGTCCTAGCAAAATAGCCCGGCATATAAACCTCATGAACCAAAATGTCGGCGCCCCGAGCGAATTTCACTAGGTTGTCGCTGGGTGCGGTGTCACCGGAGATCACGGCGATCTTTCCGCCGCTTTCAAACCGGTAACCGAATGCGGGTTCCACCGGGCGATGATCGACAGCGAAAGCAGTGATCGTCACGCGGTCGTCCTTGTAGACCGCACCTTCACCGACAATGTGCACGTCGATCTCTGCGCCTTTCGGCTCAAGTTTCTCGACGAGATCGCGGCGGATATGGATGTCTTCGGCGTAGAATTTCAACAGACCATCCACCATCTCCTGCGTGCCGCGCGGACCGTAGAGTTGCAGCGGTTGCTTGCGGCCCATGACCCAACTCGTGTTGAACAGATCGGGCAATCCGCTTGTGTGATCAGAATGTAGGTGCGTAAGAAACACAGCTGCGATCGGCGGCATCGGCTGCTGTAGCGCGCTGAGCCGCAACACCACTGCGCGTCCCGCGTCTACGATGAAGTATTTGCCGTTGATGACGACCGCCGTCGACGGCCCGGCCCGATCAGGATACGGCCGGGGATAACCAGTTCCTAGTAAGACAACTTCCATTCGGCTCTGTGGAGATTCCGCAGCGTTTTGGCCTAACGAATGCCAATTGAATGCAGCCAGGAACGCGAGGACGATTGTAATCCGTTTCATTGCTGACGTTTGGCGGAGTTTCGTGCGAGTTCCATCGCGAGATTGATCGCGGCGATCATGCTGTCGGGGCGCGCGATTCCTTTTCCGGCGATCTCAACGGCAGTCCCGTGATCGGGGCTCGTGCGCGGAAACGGCAAACCGAGCGTAACGTTCACGCCGTTGTGGAACGCGTGCAGTTTCAGCGGGATCAAGCCTTGATCGTGATACATGCAAAGCACGGCATCGAACTCGCCGTCGGCGGCGCGATGGAAGATTGTATCCGGGGAATGAGGGCCAGAGAAGATTTCTGATTTCTGATTTCTGATTTCTGATTTCAGCTCGGCAACTGCCGGCGCGATGATTTGGATTTCTTCGCAGCCGATTCTTCCCGATTCGCCGGCGTGCGGGTTTAATCCGGCCACGGCGATCCTCGGCGATTTAGTGCCGCGGCGTCGGAGAAAATCAGCAAGCAACAAACCGACGCGGACGATCTCGTTTTGCTTTAGTGCGTGCGGAACTTCGCTGAGCGAAATGTGCGTCGTCACCAGCGCGACGGTGATTTTGCCGCCGGTTAAACACATGGCGAAGTTCTTCACGCCGCAGCGTTCGGCAAAGAATTCGGTTTGGCCGGGAAACTTAAATCCGGCTTCGTACATCCGGGCTTTATGGATCGGCGCGGTCACGATCGCGTGCAGCTCGCCGCGTCGCGCGCGCGTGACCGCTTCCTCGAGTGCGGCCGCGGCCGCGTGCGCGGTTTCAATCGTCGGATTGCCCGGTTTGCAACTCGGCTGTCGTCCGATCACGACATAATCGCCCGAATCCGGAACGCGTTTGGATTTCAGGGCAAGATCGACAATCTCCGGTCCGATGCCGGCGCAATCACCAAGCGTGATTCCGATGCGCGGTCGCTGGCTCGTGCTCATACTCCATGATCGTAATCGAATCTGATCAATCGAGCACGAGCATGATCAGGAGCAAGAGCAAGACGGAAGCGGAAGCGGGAGAGCAGTTGTTGATCTTGACGATCGATCAACTCAGAACGTTTTGATGTAAGCCTTCGAGCGGAGGCTGGTGAGCCAACGTTCCTGCAAGTTCTGGGCTTCCTGCTGGATCAATTTCTTTTCGATGTCGGCGCGCGCGTCGGCGAGCGATTTGGTGTCGCCGCCGTGTTTGTCTTCGACTTTGAGAATGTAGTAGTTGCCGCCGAACTCGATGATGTTGCTGATCTTGCCGGGCTCGAGACTGAACGCCGCTTTCTCGAGCGGCGCGGCCAACGTTTTGCGCTCGACCCAACCCCAGTCCCCGCCGTGTTCGCGGGTGCTGTCCTCGGAATAGAGCTGCGCCATACGCTCGAACTCAGCGCCGTTGACTAGTTTGCCAAGAATTTCGTCCGCCATCGCTTTTTGCGCGGCGGCGTTGCCGTCACTGGCGTGGCTCGGGACCATGATCAGGCGCAACTTGATTTGCGCTTTGCTGGTGAACTCGTCTCGATGCGCCTTATAATATTCTTCCACTTTCGCAGGCGAAGCGATGAGGTTGAGCTTAACGTTCTTGCTTCGCATCGCCTGGACGATAATTTTCTCAGTCTCCATCTTTTTGAATTCGCCCATGGTGAAGTTCTGCGCCTCGAGCGTTTTGACGAAGGTATTGCGGTCGCCGCCGAAATCCTGCTTGAGAATTTCGTGAATTCGTTCTTCGACAAAATGATCAGGAATCTGGAAGTTTTCTTTCTTAAACGACTGAATGATAAGCTGGCGATCGATCAGATCCTGAAGAGCCGCCGAGCGGACTTCCTTGATCTTCTTGGTCAGCTCCTCGCCGTCAAACTGGGCGCGCAACAATTTCTCGCGCGGCGCGACCAGACCGCGCACCTGCGAGTAGGTAACGACCTCGCCATTGACGACCGCCGCGACGCCGTCGACCACTTCCGGTTCCGCCGCGGCGTAAGCGGCGCGACATATCGGCGAAAAATTCAGCAGGCAGGCTGCGATCAGGACGGTGAGAATTTGCCGCATCATGTAAATTTTTTCGTTAGCTGCAAAACTTCCCCGAGATGCGCTGGCTTCGCAACTAAACGGGGGAATTTGCCATCGACAAGTATAAGTTCGCCCCGCCGGGTCAGCATCAATTTTCGCTCACGCACTTCCACGCGAGTGATGCCGGTTTTGGCGGCAGCGAGCTTGATTTCGGCGAGGAGAAACAGGTTGTCAACTGCCGCCGGGAATTTCCCGAACCGGTCGTGCCATTCGCGCTCGATGCGCTCGAACTGCTCGCGGGTGCTGATCTCGGCGATCTCGCGATAAGCCTTGATCCGCAATCCAGTGTCGCTGACGTAATTGGCGGGAACGAACGCCGGAATGCGTTGGTCGGGACCGAGCTGGGCGAACTCGGCTTCGTTGGTGGCCACAAAATCGATTCGAAGATCGACATCGAGCCGGGGCTGAAATTTTCGCCCTTTCAATTGCGCGACGGCTTGTTTGAGAAGCTGACAATAGAGATCGAAACCGATCGCCATAATGTGGCCGCTTTGAGCGGTGCCGAGAATGCTGCCAGCGCCGCGGATTTCGAGATCGCGCATGGCGATGCGAAAACCGGCGCCGAGCGAGCTGTACTGTTTGATGGCGTTGATTCGCTTGCGCGCGGCGCCGATCGTCATCATCTCGCGCGGCAGGAGTAAGTAGGCGTAAGCCTTGTGCTCGGCACGACCAACGCGGCCGCGCAGTTGATAAAGATCGGCCAAGCCAAAGCGGTCGGCGCGGTCGATAACGATCGTGTTTGCATTTGGAATGTCGAGACCGCTTTCAATGATGGTAGTGCAAACAAGCACATCGATTTTTCCGGAGACGAAACGCGCCATCACTTCCTCGAGCTCGTCCGAATCCATCTGGCCGTGACCGATCTCGACCCGCGCTTGGGGAACAAGATCGACAATGCGTTCGCGCACGCGCTCGATGGTGTGGACGCGGTTATGCAAAAAATAAACCTGACCCTGACGTTCGAGCTCACGATTGATCGCGTCCCGGATAATTCGTTCGTCGTAACCGCAGACGATCGTTTCCACCGGCAAACGGTTGAGCGGTGGCGTCTCGATCGTAGACATGTCTTTGACGCCGACGAGCGAAAGATAAAGCGTGCGCGGAATTGGCGTGGCCGAAAGCGTGAGCACGTCGACGAGCTTGAAAAGCTCCTTGAATTTTTCCTTATGCAGAACGCCAAAGCGCTGCTCTTCATCGATCACGGCCAGGCCGAGATCTTTAAAAATGACGTCCCCGGAAATCAGGCGATGGGTGCCGATGACGATGTCGACGCCGCCCTGACGAAGCAGTTCGAGAATTTTGCGCTGCTCACTTTGCGATCGAAAGCGGCTCAGCATCTCGATTCGCACCGGATAATCGAGCATCCGCTGACGAAAAACTTCGAAGTGTTGTTGTGCGAGCACGGTCGTGGGCGCGAGGACGGCAACTTGTCTGCCGTCCATGACCGCTTTGAACGCGGCGCGGATTGCCACTTCCGTTTTGCCGAAGCCGACATCGCCGCAAATCAATCGGTCCATCGGCCGCGGCTGCTCCATGTCGATCTTCGCGTCGATGATCGCCTTCATTTGGTCGGGCGTTTCGCGAAATGGAAAAGAATGCTCGAACTCGCGTTGCCATTTTGTGTCCGGGCCGAACACGTGACCCGGAACCGTTTCGCGCTCGGCCTGGACCGCGAGCATTTTGCCGGCGTAATCGAAAATGGATGACGCCGCGTTCTTTTTCGCGCGCGCCCATTTTGAATCGGCCAGCGAACTGAGATGCGGCGATCGTTTGCCAACGCCGACGTAACGCGAAACGAGATAAGCCTGCTCCAGCGGCACGTAGAGCTTGGCTTCATCGGCGAATTCGAGCGCTAGCACTTCCTGTTCGCCAGTGGTTGACGTTGGAATACGCGTCAGGCCGGCGAACCGAGCCACCCCGTGTTCGAGATGAACCACAAGATCGTCTTCAGTCAGCTCACTGAAATCGATTTGGGCGCGATGGCCCTCGACGTGGTAAAGCCGTCGTCGCGCGTGCGGCGCGAAACGGCCGAACAATTCGGCGGCGGACAAAGCGACCAGGTTTGCAGCCGGAAAACAAAAACCGCGCGCGAGTGTGCCGAGAACAAGATCCACATCTTGCAACGCCTCGGCGCTGATCAATTCTCGGAAACGCTCGATCTCGCCTTCGGTTTGAAAATAAACCATGATGCGCGCTTTATTTTTTCGCCATTCGTTCAATCGCTTAACGAATTGGTCACGTTTCGCTTCTGCCAGCAGAAAATCGCCGACGGCGAATTCGCCGATATCGCAGTCCTGAAAGGCGCCGCTGAAATCCTCGGGACCGGTTTCGATCCAGCTTTCGCTGATTTGAATTAGCGCTTCCGATTTTTCGTCAGGCTCGATCTCGATCGTGAGATCTTCTTTGCCGATGTAATCGCGAACGACACCGGTTTGGTCGTCCGCCCCGCCGAGCAAGACGTCGATCTTGCGCAGATCGCGCACCGAGGTTTGGGTGTCGATGTCGAACTCGCGGAGCGATTCGACGTTGTCGCCGAAAAATTCGATGCGGGTGGGCAGCGGCGCTTGCCAGGAGTAGAGATCGACAATGCCGCCGCGAACCGCGATTTGCCCGCGAGTGGTGACCTGCGCGACGCGCTCGTAACCTGCGGTGTTCAACTTTTCGAGCAATTGCTCCATGGTTAACGCCGCGCTGCGCTTGATTTTTAAAGTTGCCGCTGACACTGCGCCGCGTGTCGGCGCGGGTTGATCGAGACTCGCACGAGTCGTCACGATCAGGTGCGGCCCAGGTTCGCTGTTCGTCGCGGCGAATCCGTCCTTTGGCGGATCGATCATGGCCAGAAGCGCGAGGCGTTCAGCCGCGATTTCCGGATCGGGTAAAACGTTTTCGACCGCGGCGAATTCGGCTTCGGGCAAAAATTGCGCGCTTGGAAACCAATTCAGTATTGTTTCGTAAAGCGAATCCTGAGCGCGCACACTCGGGCAAAGGATCCAGACTGTTTTCTGCAGGCGGCGCGCGATAACGGCAGCGAGAAACGCCTGGGCCGGCGGGACGACGTGCGAGAACTTTACCGGCGCTCGTTCTGTCCCGATCTGCTCGAGTTTGCGCGCGATCGGTTCGGATTGCGCGACTCGTTCGATCAATTCGCCGGATGTCGATCTTTCCACGGCGAACCTTCGCCGAAAGTCCGTTGTCGGCTACGAATTAATTGGTGATGGTCACCGGAGTGCCGGCGGAAACCGATTTGAAGAAATTTTCGGCCATGAACTGCGGCATCCGGATGCAACCGTGCGACGCTGGATAGCCAGGCAAATAACCGGCGTGCATGCCGACACCGTCGACAATGCGCATGAAGTAGGGCATGGGCGCGCCCTTGAAATGCGCCCCCGGCGGTTTTTTGTCGTCAACAGAGACGTTTGGCATCACGACGTTACCAGCATTGTCAACGAAGTCGCCATACTTGGTTGAGACATGGTTAACGTCCTTTTGGATGATCGAGAAATGACCGGTTGGCGTAATCAAACCTTCGCGTCCTGTGGAAAGCTGCGAGATCCCGACAAGCATTCCGCTTTTGTAAAAATAAGCGCGTTGTTCTTTCAGGCTGATTTTCACAGAAGGGTTGCCGCCGATGTGATCGCCGTCCCAATAGGAAACGTTGTCGGTCGGGGCGCCTGTAGTTGGGGCATTGCCGTAAATGCCGCCCAGATACCGGGTCTGGCCGGAGTAGCGGACGTCCTCCTCACAGCTGGTCCCGATCAAAGCCAACGCTGGAAACAGTAAAAAAAGGAGCAGCCGATAAAATGGAGAAGGCATAAAAACTTTTCGGTCGAACCCTTTACCGGCGGCGGATGCAAAGTCAAGGGGCGTGGCGCTGGCGGAGCTGGCAAATTTCGGCCCGTTCCGCGGCTTGAATTGTGCTTTCTTCGAGGCAGCGTCTCAGGCATGCCGACTTACGATTATCACTGCCAGAAATGCGACCAAAATTTTGAGATGTTTCAATCAATGCGAGACCAACCGCTCCGGGAATGTCCCCAGGACCTTTGCCGGCTCCCGAAATGGGCCATGGCAAAGTAAAACGCCTCCTCGGCACTGGTGCGGGTATTATTTTTAAAGGCTCCGGTTTTTACATCACCGATTATCGAAGCAAGGCCTACCAGGAGGCGGCCAAGAAAGAAGCGCCCGCCGGATCGCGCACGGCCGCCGAAAAATCCCCCTCTGGCAAAGAATCGAAAACGCCCCCGCCAAAAACATCGACATCAGCCCCACCGACTAAACCGAAAAAGGAATCGGCTGTATGACGACTACGACGGCAATGACGAAGTTGGTGTGCGCGGAATGCGGGCACGAAAACGAAGCCGAGCGCATTTACTGTCACAATTGCGGCGAGCGCCTGGACCGTTCCGCTGTGTCGGCGCAGAAAAAAGCGCAGGATCCGCAAGAAGTGCACCGGCGTTTGCAGAAGATGTTGGGACCGCCAAACATGGCGAGGCGCCATTTCTTCACCGTCAGCAAATTGGCTTTGGCTGCAGCAGTCGTAGCCGCGCTGGTGGAAATCGCGCTGCCGCCGGAATTGCCGGCTCCGACCAAGGCCGTGCCGCCGCAAGTGGATCTCGATTTGGAGAACGCAGCCTTTTATCAGAAGACTGGCGCCCTCGAATATTCGCAGGACCAAATCAACGCCTATCTCGCTTATCGATTGACCAGTAAAAAAACCGCGCTGAACAAGCCGCTCCTGACTTTCGTGCGCGCGACCGCTTCTTTCCGTGACGGCGCGTGTACGATCGGCATGGAGCGCTCGCTGTTTGGTTACTCGATTTACAGTCGCACATCGTACCAGGTCGATGCGGGCGCAGGAAAAATTTCGGCCACGAACGTCGGGGGTTGGATCGGCAGATTTCCGATTCATCCTGCGATCATGCGATTCGGAGATATTATTTTTGCCGACTTGTGGTCCGCTCTCGAGCGCGAGCGCAAATTACTGGGGAAAATGGGAGCCGTCAGCTTTCACGACGACGGCGTTACGATAACGGCGCCGGCGCGTTAAAAAGGAAGTGGCCGGGAGCCCGCCATCGGACTCGCCGGCCAACCAACCAATCAATCAATCTGTTTTCGGTTTCTCGCTAGTAACGGAGACCCATGTTCCGCAGAAGCTGTCCGCTGACCACGCCGTCCACGCGCAGGCCGTGATCGCGCTCATAAGCGCGAATGGCGTAATGCGTTCGCGGTCCCATGGCTCCATCAATGGGTCCGCGATAGTAACCGGCGCGAGCCAGTCGCGATTGAACTTGGATCACGATTGAGTCGTTTGCGTAGGTGTTGTACCCGGGCCGGTTATAACCGTAGTAGCCGTAAGTGTAGTCGTACGGGTAATAACTGGAGTAACCGTACGGATAGTAGCCGTAGGAGTACGGGTAACCGAATCCAAAGGAAACGGACTGGCCGTACGAGTAATACGGATAGCCGTAACCATAACCATATGAGCCGTACGGGTAGCTATATCCATATCTGCTGCCGCCTACGAAAACCGTACTACGGTCCCGAGCGGTACGAGTTCGAACCGTGGCCGTATTTCCGCCGGTTACGAAACCGCGAGTTCGGACCGCGGCGTTGCTGCGGCTAGCGAAACTGCGAGTTCGAACCGCCGCGTTTCCGCGGGTTGTCATCGTTGTGGTCTGCTTTGCCGCTCGCACTTTTGTTTTCGAGCGAGCCTGATCATTCTCGTGGGCCGCAATCGCAACCGACGCGGTTAACATCGTCGCGGCGACCACACTGGATAGTATGCGTTTTGTGTTCATAAGCCTGCTTTTGGTTCTAAAAATTAGACGTTGGAAAAGGCTCAGAGTTTCACCCTTTTTTGAAAGAAAATTGGCAATCGTGCTCGCCACCGCGTGCCTTGCGCAACTATTCTGCCGCAACCGGTTGTGAACATCGAAATCCTCCGAATTTTCGCCGCTACGTCTTTTGCGTTGTCGATCTTTGCTCTCGACTCAGGCGCAGCCACATCGGTCGAACGCAGCGTGAGCCCCTCCGGGCAATTCATTATTTACGGCGGCGATGCGGCCTGGCGCGGTGCGGTCTCGACGCTGGCGGAGCGGACCAAAGCCAATTTGCTTGCTGTTTTGCGACGACGCGATCAATGGGTCACCGCGGCGGTCATTAATTTGCAACCGCGGGCGGCGAATTTGCCGGAAATTCCAGCTGCCGCATTGCGTTTTAGCCAAACCGGTTCCGGATTGAAACTGCAACTCGATCTCACGATTTCAGGGGAAATGAATTTGGGAGCAATGGAGCGCGAACTTTTGCGGGTGATCCTGCTCGAAATGATTTATCGCAATCAAACCGCAATTCCATCGGGCGAGGCTTACGTGGAGGCGCCAGACTGGCTCGTCGAAGGTTTGCTTGCACTAACGCCGAACCGCGATTGCCTCTTGCTCGCCAACGCGCTGGCCGTGTCGGAGCGAATCACACCGCTCGATGAATTTCTGCGCGAGCGGCCCGAATTACTCGATTCGGCCGGGCGACTCTTTTACCGCGCCTATTCGTTCGCGCTCGTGCAGTTGGTCGTCGAAAGCGCTGACGGTCGCGCGCGCCTTGGGAGTTACATCGGCAATCTCGCGTTTGCTTCAAATGATCTGCTCGCAGATTTGCAGGCCGCTTTTCCACAACTTGCTGGAAACGATTTGGGGAAAATCTGGGAATCGATGATCGCGAGCATGAAGCGCTCGGCGCGGACTGACCTTTTTACTTTTTCGCAGACAGACGAAAAGCTCGATCAGCTGTTGCAGACAAAATTTTCGCCTGCCGATGGTCGTGATAAATCTTTGTCGCTCGAAGATCTTTGCCAAAAGAAGCCGACTCCGATGCAGCGAATGGCGCTCCAAAAATTCACTCAGGAGTTCATGCTGCTCGCTGCCCACGCCAACCCGATCCTTCGGTCGATCATTCAGGATTATCAGCAGCTTGTTGCGCAGCTCGCAGTCGGAAAAAGTCGCGCGGTTGGGGCGCGACTGACCGAGTTGAAAACTTTGCGCGCCAGACTTTCCGATCGAATGACCGAGATCGACGATTACCTGAACTGGTTCGAGGCGACGCAATTGTCGACACGGAGCGGTCTCTTTGAGGGTTTTCTCAACACTTCGAGCGCGGTCAGTCCTTCCGCAGCGCACCGAAAGGACGCGTTCTCGGCTTATCTTGACGCGATGGAAGAACAATTCTAGTTGCCAAATGCACGAATCACTGCCGAACACGATCGATTACATCGAGACACCCTCGCGCGATCTCGCTAAGACGAAGAAATTCTTCTCTGCGCTTTTCGGTTGGTCGTTCGTCGATTACGGGCCGGATTATGCTTCGTTTGATGACGGCCGGATGACCGGAGGCTTTTTCAGCTCGGAAAAAAATGCGAGTGTGGACTCAGGTGCGCCGCTCGTCGTGTTGTATCATCCCGAACTTGAGGAGACGCACGCGAAAGTTGTCAATCTTGGCGGCGAGATCACAAATGAAATTTTCCAATTTCCCGGCGGCCGCCGTTTCCATTTTCGCGAGCCGGGCGGAGGCGAGTTCGCCGTTTGGTCGAACAGATAGGCATCGTCGATCTCAGAAGTTATCGATGTTGCGCGACAGTTGCCCATTCTGGGGTTACTGATTATCATTGTTGGCGCGTTTTAAACGCGCATCTCTATTGATGCAGAAAATTGGATTTGCCGAAGCCCTCGATTCAATCGTGGCGAGCGACCCGCGTTATCAACGCGAGGCCTACGTTTTCCTGCGTGACTCGCTCGATTTCACGACCAAGCAGCAGAAGAAAGCGAAAGGCGCGACGGTGCGGCACGTTTCCGGGCCGGAATTGCTGGAAGGCGTTCGCCAATACGCGCTCAAGGAATTCGGGCCG
>WNEY01001730.1_pt1 | contig 15636 bp, 16 predicted proteins | sample 5400531 | NCBI WGS metagenome assembly WNEY01 (sample SAMN13153338, study PRJNA577476) | soil metagenome | isolation source: 200 cm saprolite under Douglas fir tree site 1 | place: USA:California | collected 2015-04-18
CGATGTCTTTCTCAACGAGCGGGTGCGGACAGGGGAAGAAAGCCAGGCGCAACTGGTGTTTCTCGACGAGACGAATTTGGGCGTCGGCCCCAAGTCCGAGGTCAAGCTTGACCGTTTCGTCTACAATCCCGATCGCGGCACCGGCCGGGTGGTCGTCAATGCCGGGCGCGGCGTGTTTCGCTTCGTGACGGGCTCGCAAGACCCGAAGAATTACACCGTCAAGACGCCCATTGCGACGATCGGCGTGCGCGGCACCGACTTTCATCTCCTCGTCGAGCGCGACCGGATCGTCGTCGCGCTCGTCACGGGCGCGCTCCGCATCGTCACCTCTCAGAACCGGGCGGTTTCGCTCACGCAGCCCGGAACGGCGCTCACGGTCTTTGCGGACGGGCGGGTCGTTGGCCCGGCACCCTGGAGCGGTCCGATCGTCCGCTACGCGGGCAACGTGCCGTTTCCCTATTTCGGCAGCGAGCCGACGGTAACCGCGCTTCCTCCGGTCGTTCCATCTCCGGTCGTTCCGATCGGCGGTACCAATTGGACCGGCATCTATGTCGGCGCGACCGGCGGCGGCGGATCCACCCGCTCCACGAACACCTATACGACGGTGCCGACGGCGGCCGTGGCGGCCGTGGTCGTTGCGCCGCCCCCGTTCGTGACGAGCGACGCGGTGACTCTGAGGAATGTATCCGGCGGCGGTGAGGTCGGCTTCAACCTGCAATTCGCCAATCTGGTCATCGGGCTCGCATCCGACCTCGCAAGCGGGAGCCAGAGCGCGAGCAACGCGCTGGCTACCTGCGTCGCCGCCACCGCGAGCTGCGGCACCACCACATTCGCCAGGGCCTATACCGAGCGGATCGCGTGGTTCGGCACGACACGCGGCCGGGCCGGCGTGGCGTTCGATCGGGTGTTCGCTTACGCCACGGGCGGCGTCGCCTACGCCGAGGTCAAGATCGACAGCGCGACGACGATCGTCGTACCGGGTGTTGCGGTCCCTGGAGTCGCATTCGTCCCTCCCGCGATAACTCTTGGAACAGTGAACCTCTCCACCAGTCAGACCAAGGCGGGCTGGGTCGCCGGCGCGGGATTTGAAGTTGCCGTCATCGGAAACCTGAGCTTCAAGGTCGAATATCTTCATGTCGACTTCGGCACATTGAGCTCGTCGGCCACAATGGCGCCCACCACCCTCAACACCACCGTTGCCAACAGGCTCGCGATGGAGAGCGTGCGAGCTGGGATCAACTTCAGATTTTGACCGGGGGCTGGCCGGCGCTGGCTGACGCGTGCCGGCGTGCGGCAGGGCACACTCGCTCGATGTCAGCTGCGAGGTCATCGAAACGATCGCGTGAGGGTGGGGCGGCGCGCGAAACCGTCAACAAATGTCTTCGCAATTGGCAGCGCCACGGCATCATTGAAATGAAAGGGAACCTGATCACGATCGCCAACCGGGCAGCTCTCGAGGACTTGGCCGAGCACGGATGACGGCGGCGGGCTATCTATCGCCATAGCGACGGCTTGTGCTGCACCACAACCGCGCTTCGACAAGAGGTCATGTTGCCATGCAGCCCTATGTCTCCGAATTGCTCGGCGTCGCCGCAGCAGGCGCCAGCCTCTACGCGGCTCACGCAAAAACCATCATCCCGTTGCGCGTCGCCGCTGTCGCGGCGAATTTCCTGGCGATGATGTACAGCTTGTCGCACGGAACCTATCCGACGTTCGTGCTCAACGCGGCGCTGCTGCCGCTGAACGCGGTTCGCCTGCATGCCATGCGCAAGCTCATCCGCGACATCGATGCCGCGATCAAGGGCGACATGAACGTCGATTGGCTGCTGCCTTACACGCGACCGAAGAGCTTCAAGGCAGGGGACATCATGATGGCGCGGGGAGAATACGCCACCGCGGCGTATTACGTCGTGTCCGGCGAGGTCGAAATCGTCGAAATCGGGGAAACCTGCGGAAAAGGCACGCTGCTCGGCGAAATCGGCCTGTTCGCGCCCGACGGCCGGCGCGGCATGACGGTACGCTGCAAGACCGACGTGGAGACCGCAAGGATCGACTACGACCGTTTCAAGGAGCTGTATTTCCAGAACCCGCAATTCGGCTTCCACCTGCTCCACCTGATCGTCGCGCGGCTGCAAAGCAGCCGCGAATTTGCTCGGCCGGCCGTGCCGACCTAGAGCAATGAATGTCTGACGTCATTCCTAGCCTCGGTCGGGGTCCATCCCCGCCATCCCGAGGTTTCGTGCCGACCGGCCGGCGGCTGTCCGGCATGACCTTGCTCGCCGCGCTGGCAGCCAGCCCTCCTGCGCACGCGCATGTCAAATGGTTTGCCGCGTACGACATGACCAAGCCGCCGCTCGCCATCGGCGAGGTGCTGACCGGCCAGTTCATATGGTTCTTCCTGTCATCTGTTCTTCTGATCTACGCGTTCTTCTGGTTCGACCGATACGTGTTGCGCAAGCGCATTCTGGAAGCGGCGCTTGACCGCTACACGGTGAGCGAACCACATGCGTTCGCCATCATGCGCGGCGCCGCGTTTACGTTTCTCGCCGTGGTAGGTCTTTACGGCATCATCGTCCAGCCGTTCTTTCTCACTCCCGATCTGAAAACCGACTATCGCTGGGTGCCGTGGGTGCAGCTGGTTGTCGCCCCGTGCGCGCTGCACCGACGCACGGTGCCGCTGGTCGGCCTGGGGATGGCCGGGCTGTTCGTTGTGGCGGCGAGCAGGTACGGCGTCTTTCACGTGCTCGACTACGTCATTCTGATCGGCGTGTCGTATTACTTTCTTGCAGCGCGAATGGCCGGGATCGGCTGGACCATGTCGCGCTACATCGTGCTTTACGCAAGCACCGCGCTCACATTGCTATGGGCCGCCGTTGAAAAATGGGGCTATGCGGCTTGGACCTATCCGCTCCTCGCGCGCGAACCGGACTTGCTGATGGGTATCGAGCCGGGAACCTACATGGTGTTTGCCGGCTTCGTCGAGTTCAACGTGACGTTCATGCTGCTGAGCAGCGCCTCGTTGCTCTCGCGCGTCGTCGCCCTGGGCTTCGCCGCGATTTTCGCCCTCGCCATCTACAAGTTCGGCTTGATCGACGCCATCGGCCATTTGCTGATCATCGCAATCTTGTTCGTGCTGGCCGTCCGCGGTCCGACCAAGGGCCGGGATTTCCTGGTGCTGAGGGAGAAGTCGCTGTGGACCGAAGCCTATTTCATGACGGGCTTGTACATTCTGGCCTTCGTCCTGATCTTCATCGCCTACTACGGCTTCCACTTCCTGGCGTACGGCAACTAGAGCATGTCCCTTTCCTTCGGAATCGGGACGTGCTCTCGAAATTTTTGCGTGTCGCATGTTCTTATCGGCGAACCGGTATCCACTTCGCCGGAACATGCGCTAATTCGGGGCCAGGGTGACCGGACACGTGCCGGGGCGGTCGCAGCGCGGCGGCGTCGCCTTCGTGGTCGCGGTTGTCTCTGCGGCTGGGCCTTCGACGCCGTTGACGACGGCAGTCACGCGCCAGCGGTAGGACGAGCCGGCCGCAAGCCCGCGATCGCTGAAGCTCGGCCCCGCAACGCTGCCGACCGGCGCAAAGGCCGCGTCGGCGCCCGCGCGCCAGACCCGATACGCCTCGGCGCCGCTCATCGGCGCCCACACCAAGGCCGCCGCCTTGTCCGATGCGTCGATCACCTCGAGTGCGGCCGGCGCGGTGCCGGGCGTGGAGCTCACCGGTGGCTGCGGCCGGTATTTCGAAGTCAGGGCGTCGAGCATTTTCTTGATGGCCGTGATCTGCCGCCCCGGCTTGGCGACATAGCTGTCGTCGTTGGTTACATAACCCCACCAGTCCCAGCAGGCCAGCGGGTTAAACGGCTGAAACGGCAACATCAGGGGGCGCGCCGTGGTTTGCGGATAGAGCACGATGATGCGGTTGGTGTCGGCCCACTCGTTGAATCCCGCCTTGTCGACGACCTCCCGGCCCACGTCGTTGGCATCCTGCAGACACCCGTGCAGCACGACATGCACGCGGCAGGCAGGGCCTGTCGTCCCCTCGCACTCCTTGGGCACGTAGACGTAGCCCTCGTTCCCCATGCTCAGCGCGCCGGGCGTGTCCGGCCGAGCGTAGGATTCCTGAGAAAAGCTCTTGACCACTCCGGTCAGCTCGTTCGGCTGGTGCGGCTTTGCCAGCGCGCCGTAAATGTGCCGCAGGATCACGCCGGCCTGATCGTAGCCGCAACGGTCGATGTAGGGAGTCGCCGTGACACTGCAGTCCTTTGCGACTTGCGGAGGCTGCGCCAGCACGAACGCGTGGCCCGCGCCCAGCGTGGTCTGGTAGAACAAATCTCCGCGGCCCGCATTGCCCAAATAATGATCGTAGAAGCCGACCGTCGCCCGCGTCACCGACTCGGCGACGGTCCCGTCATTGAAGCCGTGAAAGACGTAGACCTTCTGGCGGCGCAGATTGTCGGTTGGATCGATGTGACCGGCCGCGGCGCTCCTGTCCGCCATGCCGGTGAAGACGCTTTGCGCCGGCGGCGGGCCCTTCATGCAATCGTTGGTCGCCGTCGTGACGCTCCTCTGGGCGCAGTAAAAGGGACCGCCCGCAACGACGCCGACGCCCTTGATGATCGATGACCACGCGGTGCCGAACTGCACCGCCATGAACGCGCCTGAAGAGAGGCCCGACACCGAGCTTTCCTCGATGTCGGCGTTATAGGCGGGAAGCGCTTCGAGATCGGCGCCAACCGCGCCGGTCATCGCCGAGACCGCGCAAACCGCAACGACAAGGCAAGGCAAGAGAGCATTCCGCGGGGCGAATTGCACGACAACCTCCGTGTCCCGTGCGCTCGCCCTCCGCAGCGTTTCCTCGAAATATTCTAAGCCAGGTCGACGACCTTGTCACGGTGCGCGCGGTTCGGGTGCGCGCGGTTCGGGTCAGGATACGTCCGGCCGCGACATCCAGCGCACCACCGGCATCGCAAGCAACACCCAGCCGAGGCCCGCCACCACATAGTAGAGGGTGGCGACCATCCCGCCGGTCGAGGTGAGCACGGATTGGGCGAGCGCCATGGCGAGCAGGGCCCAGGCTGGGACAAGCATCAGCAGACCGACGGCGCCGATCAGCTTGCGGGTGCGGATGCGCATCACTCGACCCAAATGACCGGACGGCGTCGCGATTGTGGCGCCGCGGGGCAGGTCTAACATGGTCGGCGCGGTTTTCCGCAAGCAGTCCGAGAGGCGATCGCGCTCGACGCGGACGCCGCGCTTTGGAAGAATGGGCAGGCTTGAGGAGCAAGCTTGCACCAGAACAGGCAAGGGGAGACCATGCCGCTGCCGAACGAGATCGACGCGACCAGCCCCAAATACCTGCGCGACAAATACGCCATCGTCGGCATCGGCGAGACGGCCTACATGCGGGGCTCGGGCAAGACGACGCGCGCGCTCGCGACCTGGGCGGTGCGCAACGCGATCGAGGATGCCGGCCTAAAGCCCGCCGATATCGACGGCATGCTGTCCTACCAGTCCGGCGATTCGGTTTTCTCGCCGTTCGTCGCCGGCGATCTCGGCATTCGCCTCGACTTCTACATGGACGTGTTCGGCGGCGGCTCCTCGACCGAGGCGCTGGTGGGCATGGCGATGGGGCTGATCGAGGCCGGCATGTGCAAGACCGTGGCGATCTTCCGCGCCATGAACGGCTTCTCGCAGGTGCGCATCGGCGGCACCGGCGTGCGCGCGGCGGCGCCGGTCTCGGGCGACATGCTGCACAGCCGCGCCTATGGCTGGCAGAGCGCCGGACAGATGTTCAGCCCGACGTTCATGCGCCACATGCATGACTACGGCACCCGGCCCGAACAGGTCGCCGCCGTCAAGGCGATCCACAGCGAGCACGCCTCGAACAACCCCAAGGCGCTGTACAAGCAGCGCTTTACCGTCGAAGACGTGCTGGCGAGCCGCATCATCTGCAAGCCGCTGCATCTGCTCGATTGCTGCGTCGAGACCGACAACGGCAATGCGATCATCGTCACCAGCGCCGAGCGCGCGCGCAACTGCCGCCATCCCCCGGTGCTGATCCGCGGCGTCGTCGGGCGCTGCAACAAGCCGCGCATGGACATGCACTACCAGCACGGACCGATCTCGACCGTCGCCGGCCGGTACGCGCGCGAGATCCTGTGGCCCAATTCGGGCGTCGGGCCGGACGACATCGACCTCACCGGCTCCTATGACGCCTTCACCTTCACGACCATGCTCCAGCTCGAGGACTACGGTTTCTGCAAGAAGGGCGAGGGCGGCGACTATGTCAGCGACGGCACGATCCGGCTCGGCGGCAGGCGCCCCAACAACACGAGCGGCGGCCATCTGTGCGAAGGCTACACCCACGGCATCAATATGGTGATCGAGAACGTCCGCCAGCTCCGCCACGACGCCGACGATTCCTGCGCGACCGGCGCCGACGGCAGGCGGCGGCACACCTACGATTACCGCGAAGGCGGCTGCCGCCAGGTGAGAAATGCCGAGGTCACCGCCAATCTCGGCTGGGCCATGCCCGGCACGGGCTCGGCGATGGTGATGCGGCGCGGCTGAAGGGCGGGAGACCATCATGACGATCACGGCGAACTATCTCGGCATGCCGCTCGACATCAACGGGCTCGACACGGAGAACCTCGACTATTTCCGCCATTGCGCCGCGCACGCGTTCCACTTGCAGGCCTGCAAGGCGTGCAACCTGCTGCGCTATCCGCCGACCACCGCCTGCCCCTGGTGCGCCGAACCAGGCGCGCGCTGGGTTCCGGTCGAGGGCCGCGGCAGCGTGCACTCCTACACGGAGGTGCACCACGCCATCCAGCCGGCGTTCCGGGAGCACGCGCCCTATCTCGTGCTGCTGGTCGATCTCGACACGCAAAAGGGCGCGCCGACCGCCGAGGAGGCATTGCGCGTGGTCGGCAATCTGACGACCGCCGACGGCGTGCTGGCGCCGGCGGACATGGTGCGCAAAGTCGGCATCGGCACGCGCGTGCGCATGGTGTTCGCCGACGTCGCGCCGGGCCTCGCCTTGCCGCAGTGGACGATCGACGAGAGCGCCGAAGCCGCCGCTCCCTGGCGCTATCCGCAGGAGTAGCGCGGGCGCGCGCGGTGCATGAGTTTTACGGCTTAGATGATCGGGATGACATCAGCGCGGACCACGGCGAACCTCCACCAGCGTGCGATCAGGCTGTGGCTGCTCGCAATTGCGGCCCTTGTGTTCGTCATGGTGCTGGTGGGCGGGGCGACGCGGCTCACCGAGTCCGGCCTGTCCATCGTCGAGTGGCAGCCGGTGGGCGGGACGCTGCCGCCGCTGTCCGCGGCCGCGTGGGACGCGGAGTTCGAAAAATACCGGGCCACGCCGCAATATCAGCACGTCAATCGCGGGATGCGCCTCGACGAGTTCAAGACCATCTATTGGTGGGAATGGGCGCATCGCCTGCTCGGCCGGCTGATCGGCGTCGCGTTTCTCGTGCCGTTCGCATGGTTCCTGTGGCGCGGATGGGTGGCGCCGCCCCTGCGTCCGCGGCTGTGGACGATCTTCGCGCTCGGCGCGCTGCAGGGCGCGGTCGGCTGGTGGATGGTGGCGTCCGGCCTGGTGGGCCGGGTCGACGTCTCGCAATATCGCCTCGCCACCCATCTCATCCTCGCCTGCCTGATCTTCGCCATGACACTATGGACGGCGCAGGGCCTTGCGGAGCGTCCAAGTATCGCCGTGCCCGCGCGCATCCGCACAGGCGCGATCGGCCTCATGGCGCTGGTGCTCGGGCAAATCTATCTGGGTGCGCTGCTCGCCGGCATCCGCGGCGGGCTTCTTTACAACACCTGGCCGCTGATCGACGGCGCCTTCGTGCCGCCGCTAGCGCAGCTGTTCGTGGCCGAGCCCGCGTGGCGAAATTTTTTCGAGAATCCGCTCGCCGTTCAATTCGATCATCGAATGGTCGCTTATACCGTGTGGGTCCTCGCGCTGCTGCATCTGGCCGACGTGGCGCGCCTGCGCGTGGCGCCGGCGCTCGCCGGCGCGCTGGCCGTGGCGGCGGCCGTCACGGTACAGGCGGGCGTCGGCATCCTGACGCTTGTTCATCAGGCGCCGCTCGCGCTGGCGCTTGCGCACCAGGGCATGGCGATGATCGTCCTCGCGCTCGCCGTCGTGCATGCGCAGCGGCTCGTCCCGCGCCCGATCGTGCGATCGGAGGCCTTCAACGTATCCGCCGTTCGCGACGGCGGCCCTGAACAGGGCAGGGGGTCTCACGCATGATCGATCTCGCCTACAAAGGCCATGTCGCCATCCTGAAAATGACGCACGGCAAGGCCAACGCGATGGATGCGACCTTGTGCGAAGGCATCATCAGGCGGCTCGAGCAGCTGCGCACGTCTTCCGCGCAGGCCGTGGTTTTCACCGGCCAGGGCAATATTTTCTCGGCCGGCGTCGATCTCGTGCAGGCGCTCGACGGCGGGCCCGATTATTTCCGGCACTTTTTGCCGCCGCTGCGCCAGGCATTCGAGGCCGTGTTCTTCTACCCCAAGCCGGTCGTGGCCGCTGTCAACGGCCATGCGATTGCCGGCGGCTGCGTGCTCACCTGCGCGGCGGATCGGCGGCTGATGGCGCACGAGTCCGGCCGGATCGGTATCACCGAGCTTTTGGTCGGCGTGCCGTTCCCGGTGATCGCCCTCGAGATCATGCGCTTCGCCGCGGCCCCGCACCGCTTCGATGGCATCGTATACAGCGGCGCCACCTTCCCGCCGGCAACCGCCGCCGACCTCGGCCTGGTCGACGAAGTCGTGCCCGCCGATGCGCTGATCGATCGTGCCGTTGCCGCCGCCGAGACGTTGGCGGCGCTCGGCCCGGAAGCTTTCGCGCTGACCAAGCGTCAGACGCGTCAGCCCGTGCTCGACCGGCTCAACAAGGACGGGCCGCTGTTCGATCCGCAGGTCGACGCCGTCTGGTACGCGCCGGAGACGCACGCGCGGATTCGCGACTATGTGACGCGCACGTTCAAGAAGATCTAGCCGGGTTCGGGTCGGAGCCAAGAACCGCCGCACCTTCCAGGGCCCGGATAATCCGGTGAAGCCGCGAACAACACGCGCTTGTCCATCCGCCCGGCCACGAGTAGTCTCTGTGTCATGCTCTCCAATGAGCGCCGCAAAGCAATTTTGGGAGGAACATCATGACACGCGTTGGCCGTCGCACTTTCCTGAAGCTCTCGGGAGGCGCCGCTGCTGCAGTCACCGGCACGGGCGGCCTGGCCGCCATCCTGGCCACGGGCCGGGCCCCTGCTTTTGCCCAGCAAACCACCGTCCACTGGCTGCGGTGGAACGACTTCGTCCCGGCCTCCGACCAGCTCCTGCGCAAGGAACTGCTGCCGGAGGCGGAGAAGGCGCTGGGCATCAAGGTCAATTTTGAGACCGTCAACGGCAACGACCTGCAACCGCGCGTGACTGCCTCCGTCCAATCGGGGAGCGGCCCCGACCTCATCATGGTGTTCAACAACCAGTCGGCACTTTATACCGAGAGCGTCGTCGACGTCAGCGACGTCGCGGAGGAGGTGTCGGGCAAAGAGGGCGGGCTCTATAAGTACTCGCGCTCGGTCACCAGCGACGGCAAGAAGTTCAACGCCATGCCCTGGACGATCGTCGGCGCGATGAATGCGTACCGCAAATCCTGGTTCGACGAAGTCGGGATAACCAAGTTTCCCGAGACCTGGGAGGCCTATCACGACGCGGGAAAGAAACTGAAGGCGAAGGGTCATCCGATCGGTCAGGCGGTAAGCCACTCGTTCGGGGATCCGCCGACGTTCGTCTATCCCCTGCTGTGGTCGTTCGGCGGCAAGGAAGTGGAAGCCGACGGAAAGACGGTCGCCCTCAACAGCAAGGGCACGATCGAGTCGGTCAAGTTCATGACCGCATTTTGGAAGGACTGCTGTGATGAGGGCGGCCTTGCCTGGGACGACTCGTCCAATAATCGTGCGTTCCTGTCGGGGACGATCTCGTCCACGTTGAACGGCGCGTCGATCTATATCGAATCCTTGCGCAAGCCCGATCAGTACAAGACCGAGAAGGGCGAGCCGCTCAACAAGGATATCCTGCACGCGCCTCTGCCCAAAGGGTCGGCGGGACAGTTCGGCCTGCACACATTCTTCTCGCACATGCTGATGAGCTATTCGAAGAACCAAAAGGCGGCGAAGGAATTTCTCAGGTGGATCCACACGCCGGCCAACTACGAGAAATGGTTCGTGTCGCAAAAGGGCTTCGCGACGCCGCCGACGCCAAAGTGGGAAGCCCACAAGCTGTGGGGCGAGGATCCGGTGATGGATCCCTACAAGGTCGCCGGCCGGCTCGGTCAGGCGCCCGGTTACGCAGGTCCCGCGAGCAAGAAAGCGGCCGAGGTGCTGACCAAGTACCTCGTGGTCGACATGTACGCCAAGGCGATCCAGGGCGAGCCGGCCGAGGACGCCGTGAAGTGGGCCGAGGGAGAGCTCAAGAAAGTATACGGCTGAGCCGCAGGGTGCCGTCGGCGGCCCTCACGCCGCCTCGAGTCCCTGCTCGAGATCGCCGATGATGTCGGCCTTGTCCTCGATGCCGATCGACAGGCGCACCACGTCCGGCCCGGCGCCCGCCTGCACCTTCTGGGCGTCGGACAGCTGCTTGTGCGTGGTCGAGGCCGGGTGGATGATCAGCGAGCGGGTGTCGCCGATATTGGCGAGGTGCGAGAACAGCTTGACGTTGGAGACGAGCTTCACGCCCGCGTCGTAGCCGCCCTTGAGCCCGAAGGTGAAGACCGCGCCGGCGCCGTTCGGCACGTATTTCTTGGCGAGGTTGTGATAGCGGTCCCCGGGCAGGCCCGGATAGCTCACCCACGCGACCTTGTTGTGGCCGGACAGCCATTCCGCGACGCCTTGCGTGTTCTCGCAGTGCCGCTGCATGCGCAGCGGCAGCGTCTCGATGCCGGTGAGGATGAGGAACGCATTGAACGGCGACAGCGCCGGCCCCATGTCGCGCAGGCTGAGCACGCGACAGGCGATGGCGAACGCGAAATTGCCGAAAGTCTCGTGCAGCACGATGCCGTTATATTCCGGGCGCGGCTCCGAGAGCATCGGATAGCGGCCCTCGCGCGACCAGTTGAACGTGCCGCCGTCGACGATCAGCCCGCCGATCGAGTTGCCGTGCCCGCCGAGGAATTTGGTCAGCGAGTGCACCACCACGTCGGCGCCGTGGTCGATCGGCTTGCACAGATAGGGCGTCGCCAGCGTGTTGTCGACGATCAGCGGGACGCCGGCGCGGCGAGCGATATTCGCGATCGCCTCGATGTCGGTGATGACGCCGCCCGGATTGGCGATCGACTCGATGAAGATCGTTTTGGTCTTCGGCGTGATCGCCCGCTCGAACGTGCTGATGTCGTCGGGATCGGCCCACACCACGTTCCAGCCGAAATTCTTGAACGAGTGATTGAACTGGTTGATCGAGCCGCCGTAGAGCTTCTTGGCTGCGACGAACTCGTCGCCCGGCTTCATCAGCGCGTGGAACACCAGCACCTGGGCGGCGTGGCCGGATGCGACCGCAAGGCCGGCGGTGCCGCCTTCGAGCGCGGCGACGCGCTCCTCCAGCACGGCGTTGGTCGGGTTGCCGATGCGCGTATAGATGTTGCCGAAGGTCTGCAGGCCGAACAGCGCCGCGGCGTGGTCGACATCGTCGAACACGAACGAAGTGGTCTGATAGATCGGCGTCGCGCGTGCGCCGGTGGTCGGATCCGGCTGGGCGCCCGCATGAACGGCAAGCGTGGCAAACCCCGGAATGCGGTCGGTCATGGCCGGTCCTCGCAGGATAAGGACCGGCGGCGGCCGGCCCGTGGATGTCGCCGCCCGTTCTAGGGCACGGCCCGGACGGGTCAAGCGCGCCGTTGGTTAACCGTTATCGGAGGCGCTCTTCGCGGGCGCGGTGTCGACCGTGGTGCCGCCGGTCAGGGTGGTGCGGTTGAGCGACATGCGCTGGACGCCGCGACCCAGGAGCTGCGCCTTGCGGGAGGTCAGCGTGCGCGAATTGACGCCCATCCAGCCGATCTCGGAGGAGAGCCGGCCGTATTCGATCTTGGGGCAGCGGTTCATCACCACCTTGAGCCCGGCCGCTTCCGCCGTGGCGGCGGCCTCGTCGTTGCGCACGCCGAGCTGCATCCAGATCACCTGCGGCCTCGCTTTCAGGGCAAGCGCCTCGGCGACGATCTGCGGTGCGTATTGCGCGGCGCGGAACACATCGACCATGTCGACCGGCTCGGGAATGTCGGCGAGCCGCGCATAAACCTTGCGCCCGAGAATCTCCTTGCCGGCCTGACCGGGATTGACCGGGATCATGTTGTAGCCGCGCTCACCCAAATATTTGAACGCGAAATAGCTCGGCCGATTGTCCTTGGGCGAAATCCCCACCATGGCGATCGTCCGCACGGTGTTGAGGATGCCGCGGATGTAGGCGTCGGAATAGCTGTCGTGGTTCATCGGCGCGCGTCGAGGTGAATCATGCAGGAAAGATAATGATGCGCAGCCGCCGGTGTAAGGGCCACGTCACTGGCGGGTCCGAGCCCCGCCGAACGCCGCGAGCGGTCCCAGGGTGAAGAGGCCGGCCAGAACCGAAATCGTCAGCGTCATGGCCGCATCCGTGAGGCAGAGCACGCCACAGGCCCACGCCTCGCGCGCGATGATCAGCGCAGCCACCGGGACGCCCCAACCCATGCCGGCGACCAACGCGCGGCGCAACGCGCCCGGACGCAGGTGAAGTCCGGCGGCGAGCGCCAGGGCGGCCATCAGCGGTCCTCCCATTTGGGCTGCCGCTTGTCGATGAAGGCGCCGATGCCTTCCTCGGCGTCACGTGCCAGCATGTTCTCGACCATCACCTCGGACGCGTAGGCGTAGGCCTCGGCAAGCCCGAGCTCGATCTGGCGGTAGAACGCCTCCTTGCCGATCTTGACCGTCAGCGCCGATTTCGCGGCGATCTTGCGGGCGAGCGCGAACGCCTCCTCGCGCTCGGCCCCCGGAGGAACGACGCGGTTGACGAGGCCGATGCGATGCGCCTCCTGCGCCGGGATCGGGTCGCCGGTGAGCAGCATCTCCATCGCGTGCTTGCGCGCGACGTTGCGCGACACCGCCACCATCGGGGTCGAGCAGAACAGTCCGATATTCACGCCCGGCGTCGCAAAGCTCGAGGCCGACGAGGCAACGGCAAGGTCGCAGCTGGCGACGAGCTGACAACCGGCCGCAGTGGCGGTGGCATGGACCGCGGCGATCACCGGCTTCGGCAGATTGACGATCTCCTGCATCATCGCGCTGCAGCTCTGCATGATGCGCCGATAATAGGCGCGGCCGCGATCGGCGTCGCTGCGCCGCGCTGTCAGCTCCTTGAGGTCGTGGCCGGCACAGAAGGCCGGGCCATTCGCGGCAAGGACCACTGCGCGTATGGCCGTATCGGAGCGGATGTCGGCGAGCGCGTCCGACAGCGCCGCGATCATCGCTTCGGACAGGCTGTTGCGCGCGGCCGGACGGTTGAGCGTGAGGACGGCAATCCGCTCCGCGTCCTCGCGCAGCAGAATTGGAGCCGGGGCGGGGGCCGCGCGGGCGGCCGAGCTTTGCGCGTTCATCGATACCGGGCCTTTGCGAACGAGCCTGCGCATTGTATCCGATCCGCGGCCTCGCAGGCGAGGTGAGAAAGGGGGGATCGATGACGCAGGAGCCGAAGCTGACGGCCGAGGAGCTGGAGCGGCTGCTGTCGCCCGAGTTCCCGCGCCTGTTCAATCGCGAGACCGGGATCACGATTCTCAAGGTCTGGCACCGCGGTTGCCTGGTGCGCCAGGGTTTCCACCCGCGCTCGCTGCGGCCGGGCGGGACGATTTCCGGCGCGGCCATGATGATGCTCGCCGATTTTGCGATGTATGTGGCCGTGCTCGCCTCGATCGGATGGGCGCCGCATGCGGTCACCACCAACCTCAACATCAACTTCCTCAGCAAGCCGGCGCCGCGTCCGCTCGAGGCGGAATGCCGGCTGATCAAGCTCGGCAAGCGGCTGGCCGTCGGCGAGATCGGGGTGCGCTCGGAAGGCGCGAGCGAGCTTGTCGCCCACGCCACCTCGACCTACTCGATACCTTCACACCGATAAATCACTTGGCCGATGGTATTATTGAACCTATTTCATATACCTTTGAATTTGCGTACATTTCCGTCACCGAGGTGCGTTGACCGACGCGCCGGCCTCGTGTAGAAGCCGCGCTTCCAAGCCACGGGTCACGTCATGAAAACCTATTCGGCCAAGCCCGCCGAGGTCGACAAGAAGTGGATACTGATCGACGGCAAGGGGCTCGTCGTCGGACGCCTCGCCTCGCTCATCGCCCTTCGGCTGCGCGGCAAGCACAAGCCGACCTACACGCCGCATGTCGACTGCGGCGACAACGTCATCGTGGTCAATGCCGAGAAGGTGGTGCTGACGGGCCGCAAGGTGCAGAACAAGGTCTATCGGCACCACACCGGCCATATCGGCGGCATCAAGGAACGCAGCGCCAGGTTCATTCTCGAGGGCAAGTTTCCGCAGCGCATCGTCGAGAAGGCGGTGGAGCGCATGCTCCCGCGCGGGCCGCTGGGCCGGCGCCAGCTCGGTAATCTGCGGGTGTACAAGGGGCCCGACCACCCGCACACGGCGCAGCAGCCCGAAGTCCTCGACGTTGCCGCCTTGAACCGCAAGAACACCAGGAGCGCGTGACCATGGCCGAAACCATGCAATCGCTCGAAGAGCTCGCCGCACTCAAGCCCGCCGCTCCCGAGGCGCCGCGCTACGTGCAGAAGCTCGACAAGCAAGGCCGCGCCTACGCGACCGGCAAGCGCAAGAACGCGGTGGCGCGGGTATGGATCAGGCCCGGCGCCGGCAACGTGACGGTCAACGAGCGCCCGGTCGAGGTGTTCTTTGCGCGGCCGGTGCTGCGCATGCTGATCCAGCAGCCGCTGGTCGCCGCCAACCGTCAAGGCCAGTATGACGTGGTCTGCACGGTCTCGGGTGGCGGCCTCTCGGGCCAAGCCGGGGCGGTGCGCCACGGCATTTCCAAGGCGCTGACCAATTTCGAGCCGGACCTGCGCCCCGCCCTGAAGCACGGCGGCTTCCTGACGCGCGATCCGCGCGTGGTCGAGCGCAAGAAGTACGGCAGGGCCAAGGCGCGCCGCTCGTTCCAGTTCTCGAAGCGCTGACGGCTTGGTGCCAACACGCAAGAAGGGCGGCCTCGGGCCGCCCTTCGCGTTTACACGCCGCGGCCAGCTGCGGTTCGATGCCGGGCCTTACTTACTGGAGCTGGCCGTTGCTGCGCAGGACGTCGTAGCAGGGGCTGCTGAGCCGGCCCCGATGAGCCTGCAGGCAGGCGAGGATGCGAAAGGTGTCGGGAATGAAATCCTTGCACATCTTCACTACGTCCGGCCGGCAAGCGGCCTGCTCGCGCGGCGTGCCCTGGAAATTGGGCAGGAAGGGTGGCGGCGGAAGCGGCCCCTGGGCGAAGGACTCGAACGCGCCCCCGGCAAGCGAAATGACCAGAATCAAGACTGCCTTGCGAAGCATCACGCCATCCCCCAATCCGTTGCTCCGCGCAGATGACGCACGCCCGCCTC
>WNEY01001731.1_pt1 | contig 15635 bp, 20 predicted proteins | sample 5400531 | NCBI WGS metagenome assembly WNEY01 (sample SAMN13153338, study PRJNA577476) | soil metagenome | isolation source: 200 cm saprolite under Douglas fir tree site 1 | place: USA:California | collected 2015-04-18
GTTGCGGTTGTCCTCGCCGGCCTGATTCGCCGCGCCGAAATAGACGTCCTCGATCTCCTCCGCGCGCACGCCTGCGCGACGCACCGCCTCGGCGATGACAGCCGCAGCAAGGTCGTCGGGACGCACGTCTGCGAGCGCACCGCCGTAGCGTCCGATCGGCGTGCGAACGCCGGAGAGCACCACCGCTCGGCTCATGGTCAAAAGCTAGCCCACGAAGTCGATCTTGACCGGCCGTTGGTACGCGCCCGTCGACTCCGCGCGATGTAGCAGTTCCTCGACCGCCTGCCGGCCTTCGTCGCCGTAGTCGCACGTGAGCTCGTTCACGTACATCTCGATGAAGCGATCCGCAGTCTCGAAGTCGAGATCCCGGGCGAAACCGAGCGCGTACGCCGTCGCCTCTTCGCGATTCGCCAGCCCTTCGACAATCGATTGGCGGAGCACCGCGGACAGGTCGTCGAGCCGCAAGAGGTCGCGCCGCGCGACCGTGACGCCGAGCGGCAGCGGAAGCCCCGTCTCGAGGAGCCACCACTCGCCGAGATCGAGCACTTTCACAAGGCCTTCGTCCGCATAGGTCAGTTGTCCCTCGTGGATGAGCAGGCCCGCGTCGGCGCGGTCCGACTTCACCTCGTCCAGGATGCGGTCGAACGGCAGCGCGCGATGCGCAAACGGGACGCCGAGCGCCATTCCCAGGACGAGGAAGGCGGTGGTCAGCCGGCCGGGAACGGCGATCTCGACGCCGCGCAGCTCTTCGAGTGATAGAGGCCTGCGCGCAACCACGATCGGTCCGTAGCCGGAGCCGATCGACGCTCCGTGTGGCAGCAGCGCATAGCGGTCCTGCACGAGCGGATAGGTCGCCAGCGACAGCGCGGTCACCTCGAGCTTGCCCTCGAGCGCCCACTCGTTCAGCAGCTGGATGTCCTCGGGCACGAGCTCGAACTCGAAGCCGCGCGTGTCCACGCGTCCCGAAGCGAGCGCCCAGACCATGAACGCGTCGTCCGGGTCCGCAGAGTGGCCGATCCGGATCAGCATCGGGCGCAGCCTAGACTGTGCCGGTGGCCAAGCCCGCTTTGACCGACGCGATCCAGGACTACCTGCGCGAGATCTACAAGCTCGGCTCGGACGGCGGCCGCGTGTCCGTGACCGCGCTTGCCAAGCGCCAGGGGGTCTCGCCTGCGTCCGCCAGCGCGATGGTGAAAAAGCTGGCGGCGCTCGATCTCGCCGTCCACCAGCCCTACCGCGGCGTCGCGCTCACTCCGGCCGGCGAAAGGGTGGCGCTCGAGGTCATTCGGCACCACCGACTGCTGGAGCTGTATCTCGCGGAAACGCTCGGCCTTGACGTGGACGACGTCCACGACGAGGCGGAACGGCTCGAGCACGCGCTGTCGGAAGAGCTGGAGGAGCGGATCGACAAGGCGCTCGGCTTCCCGACGCACGACCCACATGGGGATCCAATCCCGGACGCGAACCTGAAGTGGCCTCGCCAGCCGGCGGCGGCAGCCGCCGGCTCGAGTCGACGAGCGAAGCGAAGTCCTAGCTAATCACCCGCGGAAAGTGCGCAGCACTTTCCGCGGCTTTAGCGGCGGCCGAAGAACCACCGCTCCAGCGGCTTCAACAGCTCGCCGCGCGTGAACGGCTTCAGGTTCTCGGGGTGGCCGTCGCGCTCCGAGACGCTGAGATCGTCCTCCAGCGCCTCGTTCGCGGCGTCGAGCGCGTCGTCGAGCTCGTAACCCTCGAAGAGGTAGTCGTCACGTCGGGGCTCGTCCGTCGAGCGGTGCTGCGGGTTGACCGCACGGCCAACCGCCCAGAGCGCGCCCTGCTTGCGCTCGATCCAGATGACGATGGTCTCATCGACCCCCGCGTCGTCGACGCCGTGGACGGCCCGTTCGGCGAAGCGGCCCTCCGTTGACTTCCGCCTCACGGAGCAAGGATACAATTGCCTCGATGCAGCGACTCGCGAGCCGGCTGCGCTCCCCGTTCTCCTTTCTCTTCGCCCGATCCAGCACCGAGGAGCGGGTCGCCGCGTACGTCATCCGCGAGCACTCGCGAGGCCGTCGGCTCAGCGACATCCTCGAAGACCGCTATGTGCAGAACCGGCTCAGCCCTCACCAGCGGCTGCGCTTGCTCGACCGGCCGGAGATCATTCAGGCACTCGGCGACGAGACGGTCGAGGACTGCAGGCGCGAGCTCGAAACTCTGAGAAGCTAGAGCTCTCTCCCTACGCCGCGTTCTTGCGCGCGCTCGACGGCGGCCGCAGCAATTGCGACGTCCCAGGCCGCGATCCCGTTCGATTTGAAGACCACGATGTCGTCCGGCGATTGACGTCCGGGAAGCTCGCCGGAGACGACCTCGTGCAGCTCGTGCACCTCGAGCCAGTCGAGGACGCTGCGCTCAATCGGCTCGATGAGGTCTGCTGACTCGAGCCGCGCCTGATCGAGCGAGTCGCAGCAGACGAGCGACGCGCGCTCCAGCACGACGTTGTCGAGCTCACGTGCGGCCGGATGGTTCGCGCCCGCGGCGCACACAAGCGCGCCCAGTTGGAGCCACTCCCCGCGGAGCACGGGATCGCGAGAGCTCGTGATCGTGACGACGATGTCCTGCTCGGCGGGGTCGCGATGGCTTTCTCCCGGCTCCGCCCCGATCCGCTTGCAGAACGCGCGCAGGTTGCGCTCCGTGCGGCAGTAAGCGATGACCCGCTCGATCGTCGGAACCGCACCGCGGATGCAGGTGACCTGCGTCTCCGCCTGTCCGCCGCAACCGATCACTCCCAGCGACGCCGCGCCTTCCCGCGCGAGGTACTTCGCAGCCACCGCGCTCGCGGCGCCGGTGCGAAGACGACCGAGGTGGTCGGCTTCGATCAGCGCAACGAGCTCAGGCCTGTCGACAGCGAAGAGGGCGACCACGAACGCTGCCCCCGCCGCGAAGCCCGCGTACGCCTTCACACAGGCGTAGCCCAGCTCGAGGTCCGATGCGGCCATGTCGGCCAGCCGGCCTTCCTCGAGCCGCAGCCGCCGTCGCGGCGCATTCTCCACCGATCCTGCCGCCAGTCGACGGAAGGAGCCCTCCACCGCGTCGACGGCATCCTGTGGGGAGAGGAGCCCCGCCACGTCGCTCTCCGAGAGGAAGAGGGTCACACCAACTCGGTGCCGTCACGAACGACAATCCGGTCGCCTTCGATGCTCACCACTGCCTCCCACGGAACCGCGTTGGGCCGGGTCTTCCGCGGGCCACCGATCCCCAGGTGCTCGAGGAACCCACGGTGGCCGACGACCAAGGCCTCCACAGTCGGGTTTCCCCGCCGCAGCAGAGCGCGCATGTCACGGCAGCGGCCGAGTCGCCGCCCGGACTCGGTCTCGACGTTGCGCCCGAGCAACGAGGAATAGGTTCTCACCGGTCCGAACCCGGGATCTTCTCGAGGAGGGGTCGCAGACGGTCGTCGCCGCGACCGAGACCTAGTTCCTCTGCCCGCTTGCGCAACTTCACGTGCGCGCGGACCTCGGCAACGCACTCCCACGGAATTCGTACGCGTCCCCCTCCGCCGATCCACGCAGCCAGCCGACCTACCAGCCCGGCGCGAGCGCGCCACACGCCCGGTCCGCTGAGGATCGCGACGACCTCGAGCACCTCCCCGGCCCCACCCTCGAGAGCGAGGTCGTCGACCTTGCCGCAGCGCCGACCCTCCGAGTCGATCAGTTGGCGATCGACGACGTGGAGGCCGAGATCGATCGAGTCGCTCAATTCTGGCCTGCATTCGTGAGGATCAGCAGCGGTATGGCCGTCAGCGCGATGAAGAGGATCACGATGAGGTAGATGAGACCGAGTGTGTTTGCAAGACGGCCGTTCACGTACTCGCGCATGTAGCTCCGATCGTTGGCGACGAGCAGGATCGGGATGTACGTCAGAGGAAGCGCCACCGCCGAGAAGATCACTGCATATTCCGTCAGCTGAACGGGGTCGACGCCGGTCATGACGACACCGAGGGCGAGGACGAGCAGCACGAGCCACGTGATCGTGAAGCGAGGAGCACCGCGCGGAGTACGGTAGCGGCCCCATTCCCAGCCGAGGAATTGCGCCAGGTTGTACGCGCCCGAGAAGAGCGTGTCGATCGCAGCGCCACTGACGGCAAAGAGGATCCCGACCAGCGCAAGTAGGAGCCCGATCTGTCCCAGCGGCACCTCCGCGCCGAGTGCGATAGACCCGAGAAACTCGGGCTCGATCCCCTTGCCGAGGAAGAGAGCGCCGCCGACGATCATTAGCGCGAACGAGAGGAACCCGCCGAGCCCGTACCCGATCATGGCGTTGACCTTGTTCAGGCGGAGATCCTTCGGCCCCCAGCCTTCCTCGACGCCGCCGGACGAGTAGAAGTACACCTCGTACGGCGTCAGCGCCGCGCCGAGCAGTCCAACCGCGAAGTACGCGTACAGGAGCGGGCTCTTCATCTCCAGGTGAGGGACGAAGCCGTGACCGACGGCGCCCCAGCCGGGGTGGAGCTTGACGGCGGCGACCGCGAACACGAGCAGGCAGAGGCCGCCGTAGCCGAAAATGCGCTCGATCCATTCGAACGCCGTCACCCAGACGACAACGAGGAGCGCTGCGCCCGCGAACACGATCAGCCAGCGGTAGGCAAGGCCGGAGAGCAACTGCAGGCAGATCGCGACACCGCCGATCTCCGCGGTCAGCGTCATCAGGTTGACGACCTGGGACGCGACCAAGACCGCGAGTCCGCTCTTGAAGCCGACGCGCTCGCGAACCGCGTCGAAGACGGCCTTGCCGGAAACGGCCGCGACCCGCCCACACATCTCCGAGTACACGACGATTCCGACGACGCCGATCACGACGACCCACAGCAGCTGGTAGCCGAAGGTGGCGCCGGCGGAAACGTTGAAGACGAGGTCGCCGATGTCGACGAAACCGCCGATCGCAGCCAGGATGCCGAGCGCGACCTGGAAGATCTTCACTTCGCGAGTGAGTCCGCCGCATCGGCGTCGTCCTGCAGCGGCTTCTCGAGGGACTTCGCAACCGCACGGTCTGTCGGGTGCAGGTGAAGTTGCTCGAGCTCTTTGGAAACTTTGCCGGCGAGCTTCGAGAGCTTGCGCACGTCGGACTCAATCCCGCGGGACGTCGGCCGCTTGGCGAGCGAACGTGCTAAATCGAAAGCTGCGCCGGCAAGCTCCTTCGCATGCACGCGCGCGAACGCTTCCGTTGACGCGCCCTTCGAAACGTCGTTCGCGAGCAGCTCGCCCTCGGTCGCGAGCGAGCCCACCTTCTCAGCGTCGCGCTTGAGTGCATGCCTGTCGACCGTGCCGCCGTTGCAGCCGGCGAGGACGAAGACCAACAACGCGAGGCCAAGCCTGTACGTCACGACGATCACGGGTTCCCACTCCGTTACGTTGCGAATCCGCCTCCAGCGGATGTTGAGATTCGAGCCCTAGCCGCTACACTGGTGCGGCTTCAGGGCGCCCGTAGCTCAGGGGATAGAGCGCTGCCCTGCGGAGGCAGAGGTCGCATGTTCGAATCATGCCGGGCGCATAAGCCACGCGAAAACCGGCGCGCTACGCGCGCCATGATGTTTTCGCGCGGATTCTTCCCCGGAGAGCGTCTATGAGCGAATGCGGGCAAAGCCCGCCTTCGCGGCGAGTTCGAGTTGCGCGTCGTCGGGGACTTCCACTCGGACATAGCCGAGAGCGAGTCCGGCGACTGAGCTGGTGATTCGTCCGACTGTCTTCCCGTCGATGAGCAGCTCCGTGCCGGGCGGGGCGTCGCCGTCGAGCTCCAGGACGCGCAGGCGGCGGTTCACCTTGCCGCGGTAGTGCTGCCGCGCAATCGGTTCCTGCCCGGGATAGCAGCCCTTCGTGAAGCTGATGTGCGTCTCGTCGAGGCCTGCCTCGGCCGGCAGAACGCGGTCGTCGATCTCGCGGCCCCACCTCGGGATCGCCGACTCGATCCGCCACCGCTCGAGCTCCTCCTCGCTCACCTCGTCTCCGGGCGGCCGGTCGTCGAGCACCTCACCCTCACCGAGAACGAGCCACGACTCGTGCTCCTCCGGCACGATCTCGACCTTCGCCGCGAAACGCATCCGCAGAAGCTCCGTCCGAACGGTGTCACCGAGCTCGGGCTCCGTCAGCAGGAGGAAGTCGTCGCTGCCCCGCCGCAGCACTCGCAGCGGCGCGATCACGCGCGCCTTCGCGGTCAGCAGCAGCGCCTCGCAGGAGTCCCCTTCCTGGAGCACCTCGACGTCGTTCGAGACCAGCCGCTGCAGGTAGTCCTCGGCGTCGGGTCCGGAGACGCGGACGAACGCGCGCGGGCGGCGCGCGACGAGCGGTGACGTAATCCTCGACATGACAACTAGTCTAGGTTCGAGTGACGCTCTTCCGGTCGAAGGCCGAGCAGAAGCTCGTCGACAAGGGACTCGATCACAACGGCGCCGACTACTGGAAAGAACAGCGCTACGGCTTCTAAGTTAAGGTTCCTCTACTAACCGGAGGGGCAAAAACGAGGGGGGAGAGTATCGACTGGGGGAGGGGAGCAATGAGACGGTTTTTCGTCTTGCTGGGGCCGCTTGTCCTGGGGAGCGCAATCGCGATCTCCGCCGCCGTGGCATCTCATGGTCCTGGAGCGGAGGTGACCGTCGGTAGCGACGACACCACGCCGCTCCAGAACAAGCAGAACGAGCCCACGGTCGCGGTCAACCCGATAGATCCGTCGATGGTCGTCGCGGGCGCGAACGACAACATCGACCTCGAGGGCTGCAACAACGCCGCCGACAACACCTGTCCGTTTACCGATGGGGTAGGCGTCTCCGGCGTCCAGTTTTCCTTCGACGGCGGCGCTTCGTGGCAGCAGCCGACCTACACCGGCTATTCCGCACGGCTATGCAAAGGCATCCCCGGCCCGGACCCGGGCTGCGATCCAGCCACGTTCCGAGACAAGCCGATCGGCACGCTGCCCTGGTACTTCGAAGGCGGCCTGTCTTCGGACGGTGACCCGGCAGTTGTCTTCGCCCCGAAGCCGGACGGCCAGGGTGGCTTCACCTGGGCGAATGGCGCGCGCCTGTACTACGCCACCTTGACCTCGAACTTCTCGACCGTGCGCGACGAGCAGGAGTTCAAGGGCTTCGAGGCAGTCGCCGTTTCACGAACCGACGATCCGGCCGGCGCCGGAGCTGGGAACAAGGACGCCTGGAGGCGGCCGGTGATCGTCTCGAAGCAGAACGCTGCGCTGTTCTCGGACAAGGAGTTCATCTACGCCGACAATGCCGCCAGCAGCCCGTTCTTCGGCAATGTCTACATCTGCAACGCCGCATTCCGAAGCGTCGGCCAAGGTGGAGCACCCGAGCCGATCATCTTCTCCCGCTCCACCGACGGCGGCGACACCTGGGACACGAAGCAGATCACGCCGGCCGCCAACACGAATCTTGGCCAGGGCCGCCAGGGCTGTACGGTCCGCACGGACAGCGGCGGCGGCGTCTACGTGTTCTACCGTGGCGGCGACCAGGGTCAGAAGGAGAACCCCCCGGTCTTCGACCGGGCGCTTCTGATGGTCCGCTCGTTCGACGGGGGTCTCACGTTCGACCGCCCGCAGCCCGTCGTGCAGACGAACAACTGCGGCCGCTTCGACCCGGCCCAAGGCCGCAGCACGTTCGACGGCGTTGCCGGGGCGAGGACGAACATCGGTCCCTCCGTGGACATCGCGAACGGAAACCCGAACGGCTTTCCGCAGCCACACAAAGACGTGATCGTGGTGGCGTGGTGCGACGGCCCGACGCCCTCGGTGACGAGCCCCGGGCCGAACGAGAAGGCGTTCGTGCAGTTCTCGACCGACAAGGGCGAGACGTGGTCGACGCCGGTGAACGCCGCCGCGACGACCGATCGGCCGGACTTCCCGGCGGTCGCGATCTCGCCAGACGGCACTGATCTGTACGTTACGTACATGGCGTTCCACGCGCCGTGGCAGACGACGACGGCCGCGCCTCGCAACATGGAGGGCGTGGTTCGTTTCGCGCCCTTCTCCACGACGACTCCGCTGTCGTTTTCCGACCGGTATCGCGGCGCTACCGGCGACGCGCGCGGCTCGAGTACGAACAGCCTCGTTGCCGAGTTCCTGGGCGACTACAACTACGTCTGGGCGACGAACATCAAGGCCGTCGCGGTCCAGAACGACGTCCGGCACGCAAAGGACTGCCCTGCGGTCGACACGTTCCGGCAGAACCGGCTCAACGGGACGCTTCCGAACCCGCGGCCCGCTCCGGGTCTTTGCCTGTCCGCTTCGCCGGACTTCTTCTTCGGCAACTCGGACATCTTCAGTGCGGTCGTGACGCCGTAGAGCGGGTACGACAACGCTTCGAATGAAGGGCGGCCTGCGAGCCGCCCTTCTCTTTCCCCCTTTCGAGGGAGGAGGAGCCGCGCACCGGCGACCGATACGTGAAAGCGAACCACCTCCCCCTAATCCCCCTCGCAAAGCGGCCCTTCGGGGTCGTTTTGCTGTTCCGGGTTTTCTCAGGGTCGAGCCTTATCGGACGGACGGAAGCCGCCGCTTCCGGCCGTCGCGATGGGTTTCGACCCCGACCGCGTGCCCCTCGCCGGCGCGCGGCCCCCGCCGCGCCGGCGCCCACGGTGCGGTTGCCCAAACGAGAAAGCAAGGAGGCCGAGCTTTGCTCGGCCTCCTTGCTGTGGAACCTCCGACGAAAAGCGTCAGTCAGCTTTTCGGCGACTTACATCATGTCCATGCCGCCCATGCCACCCGGCATGCCGGCGCCGACCGGATGCTTCTCCGGCGCCTCGGCGACAATCGCCTCCGTGGTCAGGATGTTCTTGGCGATCGACGCCGCGTTCTGGAGCGCAGAGCGGACTACCATCGTCGGGTCGGTGATCCCGGACTTGACGAGGTCCTCGTACTCGCCGGTCTCGACGTTGAGTCCGTGACCCTTCGGGGAGTTCCGGATCTTGTCGACGACGATCGAGCCCTCGAGAGCCGCGTTGTCGGCGAGCTGCCGGATGGGCTCCTCCAGCGAACGGACGATGATCGATGCTCCGGTGCGCTCGTCGCCTTCGTACGTGTCGAGCTTGATCGCCTCGACGCTGTTCAGGAGCGCGACACCGCCGCCCGGAACGACGCCCTCTTCCAACGCGGCGCGAGCCGCCTGGAGCGCGTCCTCGACGCGGTGCTTCTTCTCCTTCATCTCCGTCTCGGTCGCAGCGCCGACCTTGACGACGGCAACGCCGCCGGCCAGCTTCGCAAGCCGCTCCTGGAGCTTCTCACGGTCGAAGTCGGAGTCGGTGTTCTCGATCTCCTGCTTCAGCTGCTTGATCCGCGATTTGATCGCCTCGGAGTCGCCGGCTCCGTCGATGATCGTCGTGGTGTCCTTGTCGACGACGACCCGGCGGGCATGGCCGAGCTGCGAGAGCTTTGTGTTCTCGAGCTTGAGGCCCATCTCCTCGGTGATTACCTCGGCACCGGTGAGGATCGCGATGTCCTCGAGCATGCGCTTGCGGCGGTCGCCGAAGCCGGGCGCCTTCACGGCGACGGCTGTAAACGTGCCTCGTAGCTTGTTGACGACGATCGTCGCGAGCGACTCACCCTCGACGTCCTCGGCCACGATCAGTAGCGGCTTCCCGGCCTGGATCACCTGTTCCAAGACGGGCAGGAGGTCCTTGACGGCGCCGATCTTCTGGTTCGCGACCAGGATGTACGGCTCGTCGAGCACGGCCTCCATGCGCTCGGGGTCGGTGATCATGTACGGCGACAGGTAGCCCTTGTCGAACTGCATGCCTTCAGTGAACTCGAGCTCGAGGCCGAACGTCTGCCCCTCCTCGACGTTCACGACGCCGTCCTTGCCGACCTTCTCGATCGCGTCGGCCAACACGTCGCCGATCTCGCGGTCGCGGGACGAGACGGTCGCCACCCGGGCGATGTCCTCCCTGCCGGAGATCTCCTTGGACTGGGACTTCAGATGCTCGACGACCTCCTCGACGGCGCGCTCGATGCCGCGCTTGATCGCCATCGGGTTTGCCCCGGCGGCGACGTTTCGGAGACCGTCCTTGACGATCGCCTGCGCCAGGACGGTCGCGGTCGTCGTGCCGTCGCCTGCGACGTCGTTCGTCGACGTGGCGACCTCACGGACGAGCTGTGCGCCCTGGTTCTCGAAGACGTCCTCGACCTCGATCTCACGCGCGATCGTGACGCCGTCGTTCGTAATCGTGGGGGCGCCGAACTTCCTGTCGAGCACGACGTAGCGCCCCTTCGGGCCAAGGGTGACCTTGACCGCGTCGGCGAGGATGTTGACACCGCGCTCGAGCGCGCGACGCGCATCCTCGTTGAACTTCAACTCCTTGTGAGCCATGTCTTTTCCTTACCTCCGTCTATCAACTAGGACTTCGCGCCGGCGAGCTCGCGGTCTCCGATGACCTTCGCGAGCACGTCCGATTCACGCAGGATCAGAACTTCGTCGGTTCCGAGCTTGATCTCGGTCCCGCCGTACTTGCTGAAGATGATCTCGTCGTCTTCCTCGACGTCCATCTTGATGTGCTTCCCGTCTTCGTCCCGAGGGCCGGGACCAACGGCGAGGACGCGGCCGCGCTGCGGCTTCTCCTTGGCCGTGTCGGGCAGCACGATGCCGCTGATCGTTTGCTCCTCCTCATCGAGGACCTCGACGATCAGGCGGTCACCAAGCGGCTGCAGGTTCATCCACACTCCTCCTGTTCAGACGACTTTGTGACAACCACTGGCACTCTCCTGGTGAGAGTGCCAGGGGATTCTATCCTGGCTCGGAGGCGTCCGCAAGCTTGAACGCGCCGCTGTGTTACAAAGTCCCCGTGCGCCGGGAGTTCTCGGCTGGAGGCGTCGTCGTCCGGCGGCTGCGCGGGCGTCCCGTGCTGGCCGCGATCCGGCCCGCGGGGAAGCCCGAAGGCACCTGGGCCCTCCCCAAGGGCCTCGTCGGCCACGGCGAGCGGCCCGAAGTCACGGCCCTGCGCGAGGTGAGGGAAGAGACGGGCGTGGACGCGACCCCCGTGGAGAAGCTCGGCGACGTCCGCTACGTATACACCTGGGCCGGCGAGCGGGTCTTCAAGGTGGTCAGCTTCTTCCTGTTCCGCTACCGAGCGGGGCGGCTCGGAGACATCCCGCCGGAGCACGTGCACGAGGTCGCGGAGGCTCGCTGGTTGCCGCTGGAGGAGGCACCGAAGCTGCTCGCCTACAAGGGCGAACGTGAGATGGCGGCAAAGGCGCTGGAACGGTTCTCGCGTTAGGCTCCGCGCGTGAACGAGCGGGAGGCGGAGCCCCGGGAGGCGGAGCCCCGGAAAGCAGAGGTCTCAGAGCCGGTCGAGGAGACGCGCTTCCGCCGCGGCCTTCGCTACGGACACCGAACGGGGCTCTACGCCGCGCTGGCTGTGGCGATCGCCGTGCTCGTATTCCTCATCCTCCTGATTGCGGGGAACACCAGGCAGGTGCGGCTCGATTACGTCTTCGGCAGCACGCAGGCGCGTCTCATCTGGCTGATCGTGATCAGCGCAATCGCGGGCTGGGTCCTGGGAATCGTGACGAGCTTCCTGATCCGCCGCCGCACCCGCCGTCCCAGGTGACCGAGGCCATGTACGCGCTCAACTTCTACTCCCCGATCGTGGCGGAACAGCTGCGAAGCGGCCGCAAGACGGCGACCATCCGCCTGGGCGACAAGTCCGCCAAGTACCGCAAGGGGATGATCGTCCAGGTGCTCGCGGGGGCCCGGTTCAGCGCGCGGGAGCGGGTCTTCGCCGCCGTGATCGACAAGGTCGAGGTGAAGATGCTCGCGGAGCTGTCGCCCCGGGAGATCGAGCACGACAATCCCGAGATCCGGCGCACGGAGGACATGGCGTCCTTCCTCAGCCAGCTCTACAACCGTGAGGTCACCCCGGACGACACCGTGACCGTGATCCGCTTTTCTCAGATCAAGGGCTGACGCCCTTGATCTGGTCTCGGCAAGGCTCGCGTTGGTGTGCGCTGCGGCGGGAGCGCGGTCCCGCCTCCGCGCGGCGACTGGCACTCGCCCGAGAACGATCTTGGCGGTTTCGTAGTGCCGCGCGGGCGGTGGCGCTGAAGCGTCCCCGCCCGCGTCAGTTCGCCTACAGCTAACGCCGCTTCGCGCGCGTTAGGCTCCGGCCTCGGTCGCGCGCAGGGTCGGGCGCTTCGCTAACGCCGGCGAATTCGCGTTCCGAAGAGTTCCGCGTCGCGCAGGGGCCCACCGCATGACTCGCAGTCGACGGCGAACGTCGAGCTGAAAGGCGCCCCGCAGGATGGGCAGCGTCTCAGCATCTGGCCTCCGCACTGTGGGCATTGCTCCGGCACCTCCGCTTCGAACTCGTCGAACCACCGCCGGGCGGCGCCGCACTCGAGGCAGAACGCGACCCAGTCGCCGAGCACCTTGCGGCGTTCCTCACGCAGCCAGTCGGACGCCTTGCCCATCAGCGGTTCTGGAGCGTGTCGAGCCCGACCGCGAGCGCAATCGCCAACCGCCGGTCGAGGCGGCGCTCGTGGTCGCCGGAGAGGTCGAGCACGTAGCGATCGCGGAGCTGGAACTTCCGGTTCATGTGCCCGATCACACGGCCGTCCATCTGGAGGTCGAAGTTGTAGGGGATCGGCACCCACTCGCCGTACGGGACGAAATCGACGACTCGTCGTGCGATCGCCATGGGAAGGCTGCGCTCCTGCGCCGTCACGACCTCGCCGCCGTCGGCGTCCGTCACCTTCCAGGTCGAGCGGAACAGCGACTTTCGGAATAGGTGCTCGAGGACGCCGATCGGCGACCCGGCTGCGTCCGTCACGTCGTAGCGGGCGCCGCCGATGTCGAAGATCGACCGCGCCTTGATCCGGAAGAGCTCCTCCGTCTCCTGCTCGTCGGCGAAGAAGCGGATGTCCTCCTTGATCGCCATCCGCTTCTGGCGGACGTACGCGATCGGGCCACCCGCCGGCGTCTCACCCGCCGCGAGCGGGGTCACCCGGTACAGGTTGACGATCGGCCGCACGAGCTGGTCGACCTGGAACCGGTCGTGCGAAAAGCCGTCCGTACTCACGCAGCGGTGATGGTAACCCCAGTCGTTAGAGTTGGACGGCGATGGCAATCGCCCGGGAAGCCGAGCCCGTCGGCTCGCTGAAAGAGGTGCGGGAGGCGGGTCTCGACCGCGAGGACCTGCTGAGCATCTACCGCAACATGGTGATGACACGCGGGATCGAGGAGCGCGGCCACATCCTCTATCGCCAGGGAAAGATCCCCGGCTCCTTCTACACGGGGCGCGGGAACGAGTCCGCCGCCGTCGGTGTCGCGACCGCGATGGGCGCTGAGGACGTGGGCACGCCGCTCCACCGCGACATGGGCGTCCACGTCGTCCGCGGGATCGAGCCGTGGCGAATCTTCGCCCAGTACATGGGCCGGGCCGACGGGCCGACGCGGGGCCGGGACGGCAACGTCCACATGGCGGACTCCAAGCTCGGACTGATCGCGATGGTCAGCCACCTGCCGGCCATGCTCCCGGTCGCCGTGGGGTGCGCGCTCGCCTTCCGCATCCGGGAAGAGAAGCGCGTCGCGGTCGGCTGGTTCGGTGAGGGCGCATCCGCGCGCGGCGACTGCCACGAGGCGATGACGCTGGCCGGCGTGCGCAGGCTCCCGGTCGTGTTCATCTGCGACAACAACCAGTGGGCGTACTCGACGCCGACACACCTCGAGTTCGCGACGGAGCACGTCGCGGACCGCGCCGAGTCCTACGGGTTCGAGGGGATCGTGGTGGACGGCACCGATGTCCTCGCCGTCTACCGCGAGGCGAAACGCGCTATCGAGAAGGCGCGCTCGGGCGGCGGGCCGACGCTGATCGAGTCCGTGACCCTGCGCATGGAGGGTCATGCGGTGCACGACGACGCCTTCTACGTCCCGAAGGAGATGCTCGAGCGGTGGGCCGAAGCCGACCCGATCGAGCGCTTCCGAACCTGGCTGCGCGAGAACGCGGACCTGACGGACGAGGAGGAGGACGAGATCTCGGCAGAGGTGAAGAAGACCCTCAATGACGCGCTCAAGCGCGCGGAGGAGTCGCCTCTTCCCGAGGTCTCGAGCTTGACCGACGGCGTGTACGCCACACCGGAAGACCTCGACACCCCACATCACAAATAGTGGCTCAGCTCACCTACCTGCAGGCGATCTCCGACGGGCTCCGCACCGAGATGCGGCGCGACAAGCGAGTGTTCGTGATCGGCGAGGACGTCGGCGTCTACGGCGGCGCGTTCAAGGTGACGCTCGGGTTTCAAGAGGAGTTCGGGCACTGGCGTGTGATCGACGCACCGCTTGCGGAGACCGCGATCGTCGGCGCGTGCACCGGCGCGGCGATCATGGGGATGCGGCCGGTGGCGGAGATGCAGTTCGCGGACTTCATCTCATGCGCCTGGGATCAACTCGTGACAGTCGCTGCCAAGCAGCGCTACCGCGCAGGGACGCCGGTTCCGATCACCGTCCGGCTTCCGTCCGGCGGGGGCTTCTCGGGCGGTCCCTTCCACTCACAGAATCCGGAGTCGTCCTTCGCACACATCCCCGGCCTCAAGTGCGTCTGTCCGGCGACACCGGAGGACGCGAAGGGACTGCTGATCAGCGCGATCGAGGATCCGAACCCGGTCCTGTATTTCGAGCACAAGCACCTCTACCGCAGGATCAAGGGCGAGGTGCCGGAGGAGCGCTACACCGTGCCACTCGGGAAGGCGCGCGTCCACCGCGAAGGCGAGGACGTGTCGGTGATCACCTGGGGAGCGATGGTCTATACCGCGGACGAAGCTGCGCAGCAGCTCGAGTCGGAGGGCGTCTCCGTCGAGATCGTCGACCTCCGCACGGTGATGCCGTGGGACAAGCTCGCGGTGCTCGAGTCGGTGCGCAAGACGTCGAAGGCGCTCGTGCTACACGAGGACACGCGCACCGGCGGCTTCGGTGCGGAGATCGCCGCGACGATCGCGGAGGAGGCCTTCGAGGATCTCGACGCGCCGGTCAAGCGGATCGCGGCGCCCGACACGCCGGTCCCGTTCTCACCGCCCCTCGAGAAGGCGTTCATTCCGCAGGTGGATGGCGTCGCCGCAGGCTTGCGCGAATTGGCGGAGTACTAGGGAGAGCCATGGCCACCACCGAGGCAATCGACGTCGTCATGCCGCAGATGGGCGTGTCCGTTTCCGAGGGCACGGTCACCAAGTGGCTCAAAGCACAAGGCGAGCAGGTCGAGGCCGACGAGCCGTTGCTCGAGATCTCCACCGACAAGGTCGACACCGAGGTCCCAAGCCCCGGAACCGGCGTCCTGACTGAGATCCTCGTGCAAGAAGGAGAAACCGTCGAGGTCGGGACGAAGCTCGCAGTGATCGGCGGAGACGGGGCGAGCGGAGCAAGTGGCTCAGAGCCACAAACTCAGGAGACCCCGCCCGAGCCGACAGTTCAGGCCGCGGAGGACGTGGCCCCGTCCCAGGAGACGCCGGCAGAGCCACAGCGGGCGGAGGTCGCTGATGGGGCGAGGACGAACGGCAAGACGTTCGTCTCTCCGGTCGTGGCCAAGATCGCGTCCGAGCACGGCGTCGACCCGAGCCACGTGCAGGGGACGGGCCGCGGCGGCCGCGTGACGAAGAAGGACATTCTCAACTTCATCGAGTCC
>WNEY01001732.1_pt1 | contig 15635 bp, 13 predicted proteins | sample 5400531 | NCBI WGS metagenome assembly WNEY01 (sample SAMN13153338, study PRJNA577476) | soil metagenome | isolation source: 200 cm saprolite under Douglas fir tree site 1 | place: USA:California | collected 2015-04-18
GAAAAACCGGACATTGTGCCTGTTCATAGATATTTCGCCTGGAGATGCGGCTCCAACTCCAAGATCAGGTAACGAAGTACGGCTGTCGTACTCAGCGTAAGATTCCGTCTCGGGTTTGGGAACTTCCGCGCTAGCCGGGCCTAGAAGCTGTCGAATACTAAACCCGAAAATATGTTCAAGAATGCGGCATGCGTCCGGCAACGGTTCCGTCTTAACGTCGCCTGCATACCAGCGTTCATACTGACGCGCTGAAACTGACACGTCAGCTAGGTCGGGTTCACCCTCACGGTCGGCTAGATCCTTGGCCGCCCGAGAGAACTGTATTTGAAATGTTTCGAATTTCTGCCAGTGACGCCGCATGATAAGCGAGCGCAACAAAGTCGGCCGATATCCCTCGGCATCGAGCGGCGACTTTCCGGGCACAGCCAGGGTAGTGTCAGGACTGCGGGAGTCCGGCATTCGGATATCGGCGGGCGCGTTCGCTGTTTGCTCTAGCGTGAGCCGGTCAAGCGGAGCACCGAAACACAGCAGGATTTCCCGCGCCTGCTTAACGGTAAGAGGCTGATCGCCGCGCATGACATTCGATACCCAAGACTGGGAATAGCCTACTATCTCCGCAAGCCGTCTCTGCGTCCAGCGCTTCTCGCGAATGAGAAGATCGAGGAAATCAGGAATATCCCAATCTATAACCGCGCGGGAAACATCCCTGCGCGCCCAGAAATCCGCAGTCATATGAGCCGGATCATCGTCATTGCCAACTTCGCACTCGTAAGTTTCCCAATCACGATGCCCGATTCCAAGCATTTCACCGGGAATGTGCAGGCCGTCAGAAACGCGGCCGAATATGCCGATTTCCTTCGCGGTCCTAGCTCCCGTTATATACGCCGATACCTGGCTCACGGTCATCTCGCACCGGCGAGCCAGATGGCTACGACTAAATTCGGCGTCCCCGGCTATTTCAAATATCGCACCCAAGTCACGGGCCTTGCATGCTGCGATGAAATCCGGACGGCTGAGAATATCGGCAGGCAAGTAATCAGGGGGATGCCATTTCTTCCGGTCGGCTTGGCCCTTGGATACCGACGGATTGATTAGTTCAGACGCCGGCACGTCCAGTGCCTTAGCAACTGAATCCAGCATGGCCAGACTGGGAGTCCGCCCGTGCTGCTCTAGCTTGCTTACCATTGCCAGGCTTATTCCCGCGCGCTCGGCTAGTTGCTCCTGCGTCAGCCGGCGCTCCCGCCGCAATTCAGCAATCCGCTCCCCTACGGCGCTACGGAGCTTTACCACGGCCGGCGGAGCGGATTCGGGTGGGCGAGCTTTGGCGTCATTCATTAACGGCGCTTTAGCTGCCGGACGCGGACTAGTCGCAGCAAGGCCAACAGCGCTGCGAATGTCTTCGGGCATTCCGAGGCCGGCGGCCACGGACTCATCAGCATGGGAGTCGCCGCTTAGTTTCGTATTGCCTTTCATGACATTCAAGACCAAATCGAGCGGTAGCCCTGTGCTGTCGGCAATGATTTCCGGTGACAGGCCCACCTTGCAAGCCAGGTGAAAAACCGTGCGGAAATCGCAGGTGCGCCATGCGCGCATCATATGCGGATTCCGCCACGCTTCGGACGGCAACCGCACCACTGCGGAGATTCGACCGGACACGATACTCAAACCTCTCGGAGCTTTTCCTCACGATTAGCTTACTCCATAAGCAACACGGGCACCGGTCGTCTACGTCTATGTCTACGCCGTCCCGCGCGTCTGCACTTATGGCGTGCAGACGAGGGACGCAGACATAGACAAACATCAGTGTGACAGTGCACCGTGCTCGGGGTGTGACAGCCGTGACGGGCCACACGTCGACCCCCGAAAGCGAATTCGATGCACGTGCACGTGCCTCGCGCCTGCGCGCGTAGGGCCACATTCACGCCGTGCACATGCACGTGCACAAACCTTACCCGTCGCCGCGCCACCGTCACGCTGAGTGCTCGTCTCATCGTCTCGTCTCATCCGGGAACGTCGCCCTACGCGCGTAGGCGCGCGAGATGAGACAAACACCGGTTACACTCAGCGAACACCTGACGCGCAAAGCGCACGCGCACGCCTCGTGCGCGTCTGCACCATGGGGGCCACGCTTGCGCGATGCGCGTGCGCGACGACAGCGGGGCCTGACCTGCAACGCGACCACATTTGACGAAAGTCGCTTGACTGACGCGACGATCGTCAACGTCGCGCTGCCGACGATCGGGCGCGAGTTCAGTGTCAGTCCGACCGCGATTGACAGCATCGCGATCGCGTTTCTGGTCAGCCTGGCGGTGTTCATCCCGGCCTCGGGCTGGCTGGGTGACCGGTTCGGCGGCAAGCGGGTGCTGCTGACCGCGATCGTGGTGTTCACCGCCGCTTCCGCGCTCTGCGGTCTCGCCACCAGCCTGGGCGAGCTGGTGGCCTTCCGCGTCCTGCAGGGAGCCGGCGGCGGCATGCTCGCACCGGTCGGCATGGCCATGCTGTACCGCGTGTTCCCGCCCGAGGAACGGATAAGAGCAGCGGCGATCCTCACCGTGCCAACCACTTTCGCGCCCGCGCTCGGCCCGGCGCTCGGCGGACTGCTGACTACCGACTTGTCCTGGCGCTGGGTCTTCTACGTGAACCTGCCGATCGGCGCCGCGGCCTTTGCGTTCGGGGCCCTGTTCGTGCATGAAGACCGGCAGCCTCATCCCGGGCGATTCGATCTGCCTGGGTTCCTGTTCTCTGGGCTCGGCCTCGGGCTGGCGATGTACGGGGTCTCCGAAGGGCCGATCAAGGGCTGGCATTCCCCTGACGTACTTGCCGCCATCGCCGCCGGGGCGGTGCTGCTGACATTGACGATCATCGTCGAATTGCGCACGGCCGAGCCGATGGTGGACCTGCGGCTGCTGGGTAACCGGCTGTTCCGATCGAGCAACGGCGTCATGGTGCTCAGCTCGATAGCGTTCCTTGGCACCCCGTACGCGATCTCACTGTATTCCAGGACGGCCGCGGGCTGAGCGCGCTCAACTCGGGGTTGAGCACGGCTCCCGAGGCGTTTGGCGTGATGGGCGGGGCTCAGCTGGCGACGCGCTGGCTGTATCCGTTGCTGGGCCCGCGCCGGCACATCACCGTCGGCCTGATCGGGGTGGCTGCTTCCATCGGACTGCTCGCGCTGCTCGGACCAGGAACAAGCCTGTGGTGGGCCCGACTGCTGATGCTGGCCCTGGGCGTGGCGATGGGACAGGTCTTCGTGCCGGTGCAAGCAGCGGCCTTCGCCGCGATCACGCCTGAGGCGACTGGCCGGGCCTCCACGATGTTCAACGCGGTCCGCCAGCTCGGCGGCGCGATCGGGGTCGCCGTGCTGACCACCGCCATAGTCGCCGTCGGGCCGGTGCGCATCGTCGGCGGCCATACAGTGGCCAATCTGACCGCCTACCGGGTGGCCTTCCTGGTCGCGGCGGCAGTTGCTCTGATCGGCACCGCCTGCTCGCTGACAATCCACGACTCAGACGCCGCGCGGACCATCCCGGCCCGCAAGAGCCGACGGCCGGTTTCCCGCAGCCAGCTCGAGACCGCTCCGACCCTCGCGGACTAAACGACCGATCAAGGTTTGGCCTGGTCGAGCTTATGAGCTAGACGGGTAAGTTCGGCCGCCTGGTCGCGGAGCCGGTCGGCTAGGTGGGCGGCCGCGCTGGCGGACTGGCTCGGGACGGTGACCGTCCAGATGTCTGGGTTCGCCGTGCCGTGCCGGTCGATCCTGACGTTACGTATCGACGGATCGCGCTGGACAACCGCCTGATAATCGGCGTACAGCACCTTGAGCGCCTCGGCGACCGTGCCCCCGCCGACCGTGGGCTTGTCCGGCTGCTCCGCCTGCTTCCCGCGCGCCGGATACTTGGTGCCGTCCGCGCCGGTTATCTCGGGTATATCACCGGCCCACTGGGTGAACAGCCTGGACACCGCCGGCCCGGACACCTTGAAGACCTCGGCGATGGTCGTCTGCGACCAGCCGAACTGCGTCTGAAGCCGGCGGGCAATGACGGCCCGCGCCCGCGGTGAGGCCTGCCGCCGGTTCACGCGCAAGGCCACGGCGGCCCGGTGCGCGGACTCTTCATCGACCGCGTCCGCCTCGATCCGCACATCGTCGGCGGAGATGACGCTCTGATTGCGGGGCGGGCTCGCCAGCCACTGGAGGCGCTCATCGCCGTCGATGAGAACCGGCCCGCGCTCGTTGCTGTACGCAGCGATCACGACTGGAGCAGTCAGCGGGTTCTCCGGGTCCATGCTCGCGCCGAGAGCCTTTAGCTCCCGTGCCGTCAGGTTGTCCCACGGTTCGATCGCGTTGGCCAGCAAATCCGCGATGACATACTGCCGCTGTTCGGCGCTCATCCGGCTCCCTCATCTGACTCGTCGTCGTCATCGTCATCGTCCGGAAAGACGTTGAGTTCCATCTGCGCGCGGCCTAAGCCGAGAGCCAGGTTGCCCGCGGCGAAATGCGCGGCCGCCCTGGGATAATTCAGCGCCTGCTCTTCCATCGGAATGACGTCATGGATATCAAGCAGCCGCGCGCCCCTCCGGTAATGGTTGCGCGCCGCCGCAAATGCCCGGTCAGCATCCATAGTCGTGTACTCCCGTCAGCCGATGATCAGCTGAAGCCTACGGCTTTCTGCGGCTGCCGAAGCAACTACAGGAGCGTTGCGGCGACTCTTAAGTGTGAACATCAACGCGCTGCACGACAGCATGGGCACCGCCGCGGCTCCGGCCGACCAGGGCGAGTTCTCGATGATCCGGCGGGACGCGGCGGCCGAGATCGGCTGGGCGCCGCGCACGAGACTGGCGTGATCGTATATAGCCCGCTCCAGGCCGGGATGTTGTCGGGAGCGATGACCGCGCAGCGGGTGGCCGCCATGCCGGCCGACGACTGGCGGTCACGCAACCCAGAGTTCGCTGACGCCGACCTATAGCTCAGACGCGACGTAATCCGAAAGGCGCCAGGCTCTCTTCCAGCTGTTCGCGCGCGAAGTCGCCCTGACGAGGGTCGGTGTATTCGCGGAAGAAGGTCTCGATCACCATGACCAGCGTCAGGTACAGGTTGTAAAGCCGACGCCGCTCCCGCTCCCCCGTCGTCAGCTCGCCATGGCCGTAACCGCGCACGAACGGCGCCGCATCACCAAACCCGGGCAACAGCACAGAAACGAAACCGCCCTCAATTAGCGGGTCTCCGTAGAACGCACGCTCGTGATCGATGATGGCCACGATCGCGCCGTCCCGGACCATCACGTTGTTGTCCCATAGATCCCACACCACGAATCGCGGCTCGGTCACCTCATCCAGGCAGGCCCCATTCCGGTCGAACACGCGGCGCACGACCTCGTAGTCCCAGTTCAGCTCAACCCGCCGCCGCTCTCCATCGGCCAGCACATCCTCAGCCATCTGGGAGAACACAGCCCGCCAGCTCCGCTTCCCCGGACCAGCCGGACCAGCCGGACCAGCCAGCGGCCCGAACGCCGGACCCCGGATCGAGTTCAGCTCGCGGTTCGCCGCCCCGACCGCCTCGCGATACGTCTCCAGGCGATCCGCCGGAAGCGCATCCCCGACCGTCCCGAGGTTGTCAGCATCGATGAATGGCATGAAGAAGTAGTCCGCGTCACACAACTCGTGCGTCTGGTCAGCGAAGTCAACCACCGGCACCGGCACGCTGGTGTGCTGCCGAATGAGCCGCAGCGCCGCCAGCTCGATACCCATCGCTCCGCGCTCATAAGTCATAACCTCGACCGACGGCGACGGCGCGATCTTGAGCACCACCTGGGAGCCGTCACGCAAGCGGATCCGATACGCCACGTTGAACCAGCCGTGCCCCAGCTCACTCACCCAGTCCTCGCCACCCGCTGGCACCTGGTCGCGACCATAAGCCCGCCCCACCATGGCCCGCAGCACATCCACCGGCTGACGATTCTTAGTGATGCTCTCCATCGGCTCCCGATCGGACCCTACGTCTTAGTGTCCGGTCTAGGGCAAACTCGCCGGAAGTGTTGTCTTAGCTGCTCCGCCCTATTAGGGAGAAAGATTTGCGCGGGCTGAATGCCGTCCGGCAGGTCAGTCCAAGGCGGCAGCTGGTTCGGCGAACGCCGTCAAGGCGATCTCCGCTTCTTCCTGGCTGTCGCTGGTCTGCTCGGCCTGGACTCGCTCGGCGTCGGCCAGCAGGCTGTGGGCGGTGGCCAGGATCCCGATCCCCGCCACGACGACGGCCGCGCCGATGAAGAACGGCACGTGGATGTTCAGCGCGATCACCAGTCGCCCGGCGGCGTAAGGCGCCAACCCGCCGCCGATGAACCGGACGAAGCTGTAGGCCGCCGAGGCGACCGGGCGCTCGACCGACGAGACCGTCATGACCGCCTGAGTGGTGATCGTGTTGTTGACGCCGATGAAGATCCCGGACGCGATAACCGCGGGGATCAGCACCGCGCGGTCGGTGGTCCAGACCGCGATGACCAGCACGATCACAGCGAACGCGGCGAGGTTGCCGTACATGGTTCTGGCCAGGCCGAACCGTGCCTGCAGCCGGGACGCGCCGAAGACCGCGAACAGGGCGACCAGAATGCCCCAGCCGGTGAAGACTAGACCCAGCCGGATCGGGGACAGGCCCATCGGGAACGGCGCGTACCCGAGCACGGTGAAGAAGCCCCAGTTGTAACACAGAGCGGTCAGCGAGAGCGTGAGCAAGCCGCGGTCCCGCAGCGCGCGCAACGGCGCGGACAAGCCGGTCTTGTGCGCGGGCGGTGGCGTTTTGCGCACCAGCACGATGGTCGCGATCAGGGCGACCGCCATGAGGGCCGACACCCCGAAGAACGGGCCGCGCCAGCTGATGTTGCCGAGCAGGCCGCCAAGCAGCGGGCCAGCGGCGATGCCCACGCCCAGCGCGGTCTCGTACAGCACGATCGCGCCGGCGAAGCCGCCGCTGGCCGAGGCGACGATGACCGCGAGCGAGGTCGCGATGAACAGCGCGTTGCCGACGCCCCAGCCGGCCCGGAACCCGATGATGGCGCTGATCGACGGTGCGGCGCCGGCCAGGGCGGCCGACACCACGATCAGGACGAGCCCGGCGATTAGCGTTGGCTTGGCTCCCAGCCTGCTCGAGACCCAGTTCGTGATCAGCATCGCGACCGCCGTGACCACCAGGTAGCTGGTGAACAGCAGCGTTACCTCGCTCGGCGACGCCTTCAGCTGGTGCGAGATCGCCGGCAGGATCGGGTCGACCAGGCCGATCCCCATGAAGGAGACCACGCAGGCGAAGGCCACCGCGAAGACAGCTTTCGGCTGCTTGAAGGGGTTCACGACCCCCGCACCGGCGCCACTCATTCACAACCCCGTTCCTGTGCTGAACCGCGTTCAGAAATATTTATATCACATGCTTATGTATCTACCGGGGTGGAGTGAGAGCGGAGGGAGACGACGGCCTCCTACACTGGCGCGGTGCACCTGAGCCTCGTCACGATCGTGGTCAAGGACTATGACCAGGCGATCGACTTCTTCACCGGCGCGCTCGGCTTCGACCTTGCCGAAGACTCGCCGGCCACCACCAACGACGGGCGGCCCAAGCGCTGGGTGGTCGTCCGGCCCCCGGGCGCCGAGATTGGCCTGCTGCTGGCCCAGGCCGATGGTGCCGAGCAGGCGGCGAGCCTGGGCCGCCAGACCGGTGGGAGGGTAGCTTTCTTCCTAAAGGTTGAGAATTTCGATGGCGCCTACGCGCGCCTTTTGGCGGCGGGCGTGACTTTTGTGACCGCGCCGCGCGATGAGCCCTACGGACGCGTCGCGGTTTTTCTCGACATCGCCGGCAACAAGTGGGACCTCATCGGAGGGTCCTAGCCTGGCCGGTCAGCTCAGTCGTCCGCTCTTCAGCTCGCTGGGGTCCATGCTCAGTCCGCCGCGGCCAGGGTCGCGACGCCGCCGCTCAGTTCGGCGACGTGGGCGGCGAACCCCGGATAGCTGGTCGCGACCGAGTCCCAGGTCGTGATCCTGGTTGAGCCAGTTACCGCCAGGCCGCAAACGCAGGCGGCCATCGCCAGCCGGTGATCGCCCGATGCGTCCACGACCGCGTCGCCGCGCGGCTGACCACCAGGAATTACCATGCCGTCGGCGGTCTCGGTCGCGCCGATGCCGAAGGCATTGAGCATGGCGACCGTCGAAGCGATCCGGTCGCTTTCCTTGACCCGCAATTCGGCCGCGCCGCTGATGACCGTGGTGCCTTCGGCGAACGCGGCGGCCACGGCGATGGCGGGCACCTCGTCGATCATGGACGGAATGTCCTGCGGGCCGATGTCGATGCCGCGCAGCGCGCTGGTGGACGCGCGCAGGATGCCTTCGGGCTGGCTGACCTCGAGGTTCGCGCCCATCCGACGCAGCACGTCGAGGAAGCCGGCCCGGCCGTAGCCGAGGTACACGCCTTCGACCGTGACCTCGCTGTCCGGGCAGATCAGGCCGGCGACGGCCCAGAAGGCCGCCTGCGAGGGATCGCCGGGGACGACGACCTTGGCGGCGGAGAGCTGGCCCGGCCGTACCGTCACCGAGGATCCGTCGACGAGAACGTCATGACCGAAGTCGGCCAGCAGCTCCTCGGTGTGCCGGCGGGTCGGTACGGACTCGCGGACGGTGGTCGATCCTTTCGCGAACAGGCCAGCGAGCAGTACGGCCGACTTCACCTGCGCGCTGACGACCGCCGGAGTGTAGTCGATCCCGGTCAGGCCGCCGCCGCGGATCGCGAGCGGAGCAAATCGCCCGCCGGAACGGCCGTCGATCTTGGCCCCCATCGCCCGGAGCGGTTCGACGACGCGGTCCATCGGGCGGGTGACCAGTGACTGGTCGCCGGTCAGCACGCTGAACGCGTCTTGCCCGGCGCCCACGCCGGCCAGCAGCCGCATCGCCGTGCCCGAATTGCCGAGGTCGATTGGCTCGGTGGGCTCGGTGAGGACGCCGCCAGTGACCGCGAGCGCCATTCCCGCGCGCGGTTTCCGCCCGAGGCCCGGCCCCGGGTCGAAGTCCTCGATCTCGGCTCCGAACTGCTCGATGGCTCGCCGGGTCCGCTGGACATCGTCGCCGAGCGACAGGCCGCTTGCGTAAGTGGTGCCGGGCGCGATTGCGGCCAGCAGCAGCACCCGATGCGAGATCGATTTATCGCCGGGGACCGAGAGAGTTCCGGTTAGCGCGGCCGGACCGGTCACCGTCACGGTCTGGGCTGCGTCTATCGCGTCGGCTGCGCTGGCTGCGTCGGCTGCGCGCTCGGAGTCCGTTGCCATGCCTTCAGTATCTCGTGGATCAGGCCACCGCCGTGTGCCGGTCCCGGCGCCCCCGGCCCGCCACGTTTCACGCATATGGGACGGCATATGGGCGAATTGGCCAGCCAGAGTAAGTTACCGGTCAGCCATGTTGTCGCTGAGCGGAGCCAGTACCGATGACATCACCCGGCGGCGCGCCGCTTGATCTCCTGGATCCGCTCCTTTACGCCGGCGACCCGACTCCGGCCTACACCTCGCTGCGCGATGAGGCACCGGTCTACTGGGATCCGGTGAACCAGCTCTGGGGCATCTCCCGGTTCGCGGATGTGATGGCCATCGAGCGCGATCCCGCCCGGTACAGCTCGGCTCGAGGCAGCCGTCCGCTGATCGAGATGAGCGCGTCCATGATCAACCGCGATGACCCGCGGCATGGCCAGCAGCGCCGGCTTGTGTCCGGGCGGTTCACTCCTAGAGCGGTGCGGCGGCATTCCGAACGCGTGCGGGAAGTCGTCGCCGGGCTGGTCGCGGCGACGGCCGCGAAAGGGACCGCGGAGGTCGTCCGCGAGATGGCCGCACCGCTGCCTTCGATGGTGTTCGCCGAGTTGCTGGGCTTCGACCGCTCGCGGTGGCCGGACTGCCTGCGGTGGTCGGAGGTGACGATGAGCTCGGCCGGCTTCCGCAATGACGACCCGCGCCAGCCGCCCGGCTCGCCCGAGGCCATCGACGAATTCGTGGCCGCCTTCATCGGGCTGATCGAGGCCCGCCGCCGGGACCGCGCGATGACCTGGTCTCGGCCTAGGTGCACGGCACGTTGTGCGCGGTCAAGATCGGCGGCTCGTACATGGTCGAGGCCTTTGTGGTCACGACCAAGGCCCCGCACTACGTGTTCGCCGCCCGCTCGGTACCCAGCCGCACCCGGTCGGCCCGGCGATGACCAACCCAGCCCCCGCCAGCGGCGCCGACCCGCCACCTGCGTAACAGAAACCTCTGTGGCCCCGCCGGCCACATATTCCACGCGCATGATCATCTCCTGAATTAGATGAATCAGCAGATTCATATGGTTTTCAGGGGATGAATGCGCATATTCATCTGATCGACGCCTCCACCGACTAACAACAATTGCAACTTAGATCACATTTGCCCCAATAGCCTTGGTCCCCCGACAATCCGATCCCGCGCGACCGGACCCACAAGCCTCATATGCCCCATCCGTCGCACTCATTACATAAGAGCGTTATACATGATAGGTGATGTTCCGAGAGAGGCAGGGGGGAGGCCGACTGACCGGCGGCCGCGAGACCAAGACCTCGCTGCGGATATCGGCGACCAGCATCAAGGTCGGCCAAGGGATCAGGCACCGGGGGCCGCGGCCCGGGCCAGGCTACGGTGACCACTGCACCAGGTCGTCGATCAGATCCTTGCGGCCGCGTCTAGCGGAAAACTGTGAGGGGCCATTTGACGCGAAGTCTTCCTTCTCTTGGCTGGCCGCGGACTAGGACGGCTAGACTCCGGGGTCGATGCGGGTTCTCGTGGTCGGAGCGGGCGGGCGTGAACACGCCCTGGCCTCGATGTGCGCGCTTTCTGGTCGCGCCACCAAGCTGTTCACCGCTCCCGGTAACGCCGGGATGGCCGAGCTCGCCGAGATCCTGCCGATCGCCGCGACCGACACCGACGCGCTGGCCACTGCGGTCCGCGAGCACCAGATCGACCTGGTGATTGTCGGCCCCGACGCGGCGCTGGAGGCCGGGGTCGTTGATGCTTGTGACGCGGCGGGCGCCAAGGTCTTCGGGCCGACGAAGGCGGCGGCCAGGATCGAGAGTTCCAAGGTCTTCGCTAAGCAACTCATGGACGAGGCCGGAATCGCGACCGCACGCTGGTGGGCGACCAGCTCGGCCGATCGCCAGGAGCTGATCGAGTTCGCCAAGGCTCGCGATGGCCGGGTCGCGGTGAAGGCCGACGGCCTGGCGCTGGGCAAGGGCGTGACCGTCTGCGACTCGATGAGCGCCGTCGAGGCCGCTGTCGCCTCCTGCTTCGACGAGCGCAAGCACGGGCACGCGGGCGACGTCGTGATCGTCGAAGAGCTGCTCTCGGGCCGCGAGGTATCGGTCTTCGCGATCTGCGACGGCACCCGCGCCTGGCTGCTGCCGCCGGCCTGCGATTACAAGCGCGCGTACGACGGCGACCTCGGCCCCAATACCGGCGGCATGGGGTCCTACAGCCCGCCAATGGGCGTAGCCGTGGACGCGCTGCTGGACTTCGTCGCGGCCTGCATCATCACCCCCTGCCTGACCGCGCTGCGCGAGCGCGAGACGCCGTTCCGGGGTTGCCTGTACGCCGGCCTGATGCTGACCGCGCAGGATCCGCAGGTCATCGAGTTCAACGCCAGGTTCGGAGACCCGGAGACCCAGGTCCTGCTGCCGATGCTGGACGCGACCCAGCTCTTCGACCTCCTGGCCACGGCCGCGACCGGCGAGCTGGGCACCGACGGACGGGTGCGCGCCAGAAGCGACAGCACGGCCGGCGTGACGGTGGTGGCCGCCGGCCAGGACTATCCCGCCTCAGGAAGCTACGGCGCGGCGATCGACCTCCCGGCCGAACAACCCGAGAACACCGTCATCTTCCACGCAGGCACCGCGCGCGACGCCGACGGCACTTTGCGAACCTCAGGCGGCCGGGTCCTGGCGATCACCGCCACCGGGGCCGACCTGGCCGCGGCCCGCGCCCGCGCCTACGACCTCCTGGCTCAGATCCATTTCGAGGGCATCCGGTGGCGGCGTGACATCGCCGCACCGGCACCAGAGCACGCGGGCCAGTGAGCGGCGCAGCTCCCCGGATCGGCGTCCTCGGCGCCGGCCAGCTCGGCCTGATGCTGGCGCAGGCGGCCCGCGATCTGGACATCGGCTGCCGGTTCTACGCCGAGACCACGGATGTGCCCGCCGCCTCGATGGGCCCGGTGATCACCGGGGCGATGGACGACGACGAACGGCTCGCCCGGTTCGCCGACGGCCTCGAGGTCGTGACCTACGAGTGGGAGAACGTCCCGGTGCCCGCCGCCCGGCGGATCGAGGAAGTCACTCCCGTCCAGCCGACCGTGCGGGCACTCGAAGCGTCCCAAGACCGGCTTACCGAGAAGGCGTTCTTCACCGGGCTCGGCGAGCAGACGGCCCGCTTCGCTCCAGTGGACAGCCGGGAAGCCCTCGACGATGCGATCGCGGACCTCGGGTTCCCAGCGGTGCTGAAGACCAGGCGACTCGGCTACGACGGCAAGGGCCAGCTGGTGCTGCTCAAGCCAGCGGACCTCGATAGCGCGTGGCTGGCGCTCAATGGCTTGCCGCTGATCGCCGAGGAATGGGTGCCCTTCGATCGCGAACTCTCTATCATCGCGGTGCGCGGCCGCGACGGCAGCATCGCCTGCTACCCGCTGATCGAGAACTCCCATCGCGCCGGCATTCTCCGTCTCTCGCAAGCGCCGGCCGCCAATCTGACCGGGCAGACCCAAGCCGCCGCCGAGCGCTGCGCCACCCGCGTGCTCACCGCCCTCGACTACGTTGGTGTGCTGGCCATCGAACTGTTCGATGTCGGCGGCAACCTGCTGGTCAACGAGATGGCCCCGCGAGTGCACAATTCAGGGCACCTGACCATCGAGGCAGCGGTCACCGGCCAGTTCGAGAACCATGTCCGGGCTATCGGTGGCCTGCCCCTCGGGGATACCGGATTGCGGGGCTTCGCGGCCATGGTGAACCTCATTGGCGATCAGCCGCCGACTGCCGAGCTGCTGGCTATCCCGGGCGCCCGACTGCACCTGTACGGCAAGTCGCCCCGCCCGGGCCGCAAGGTGGGCCACGTAACCGTCTGCGCAGCCACCGAAGAACAGGCCAGAGACAGCCAGCGCCAACTCGAAGCCATAGTGGGCAGGCAGGCAAATGAGTCAAGGTAACTACGCCGACGCCGGGGTCAGCTACGAGCTGCTGGACGCCGCCAAGAAGCTGGCCGCCGCCCAGGCGCTCAGCACCACCGGCCTGCTCCAGGCCAGGGGCGGCGCGGCGGTCGACGCCTCGCGCGGCGAGCCGGCGTTCGTGTTCGAGCTCGGCGATCGTTCGCTCGCGTTCGTCCTGGAATGCCTGGGCACCAAGTCGGTGATCGCCCGCCAGTACCTCGAAGCCGGCGGCACCGACTGCTTCGAGCACATCGGCTACGACGCGGTCGCCGCGATCGTCAACGACCTGTGCTGCGTCGGCGCGCTGCCGCTCGTGGTCAACGCCTACTTCGCGACTGGTTCGAGCCAGTGGCAGCAGGACCCGAGCGGCCGGTACCGCTCCCTGGTCACCGGCTGGCGCCGGGCCTGCGAGCAAGCCGGAGCGGTCTGGGGCGGCGGCGAGACGCCGAGCCTGACCGGCATCATCCATCCGGACGAGATCGACCTCGCCGGTGCGGCGGTCGGCGAGGTTCCGCCGGGCCACCGCCCGATCCTCGGCCAGGAGATGGCTCCCGGCGACGAGATCGTCCTGGTCGCCAGCTCGGGTCTGCACGCCAACGGCGCCTCGCTGGCCCGGGCCGTCGCCGCCGAACTGCCCGACGGTTACCGAACCGAGCTGCCTAGCGGCCGCGAGTTCGGGGCCGCGCTGCTCGATCCCACTGTCATCTACGTACCGCTCATCGAGGAACTTCTCAGGAGGAGTCTCCCGGTGACCTATCTCAGCCACATCACCGGACACGGGCTACGCAAGGTGATGCGGGCCCAGCGCGAGTTCACCTATCGGCTGCACAGCCTGCCCCCGGTGCCTGAAGTTCTGGAGTTCCTGGCGCAGCGAGCCAGGCTGGAACCACATGAGGCCTGGGGAGTTTTCAATATGGGAAGTGGTTTTGCGGTTTTCTGCGGAACCGGAAGCGGACGGGAAGTCATGCAGGCGGCCGAAGATGTCGGCCTGACCGCGATCCTGGCCGGTTCCACCGAACCCGGTCAGCGCCGCGTGATCATCGAGCCGCTCGGCGTCACCTACGAATCCGACGAGCTACAGCTCTCCTAGCTGCGCACGGATCTCCTCCGCCGTGATCACCGAAGACAGCGGCGAGGAGTAGGCACCGGCGGCCGGATCGGGCTGGGCGAGGGTCTTGCGGCGAAGCTGCTCGGCGTACTCCTCCGCCCGCGCGCCGAAAGCGGCGTCGGCGGTGCCCAGGATGCGCAGCGCCAGCACCGCCGCATTGGACGCCCCGGCCTCGCCGATCGCCATCGTCGCGACCGGGATTCCGGCCGGCATCTGGACGATGGACAGCAGCGCGTCCAGGCCGTCGAGCACCTTGCCTGGTCGCGGCACCCCGATCACCGGCAACGGCGTCTTCGACGCGACCATCCCCGGGAGGTGGGCGGCGCCGCCGGCCGACGCGATGATGACCTTGAGCCCGCGCGTCTTCGCGGTCCGCGCGTACAGGCTCATCTCCTCGGGCAGGCGGTGGGCGGAGAAGATGCCGCGTTCCCAGCCGATCTCGAACTCATCGAGCAGCCGCGCGGCCGGCTCCAGGTAGGGCCAGTCCGAGGCCGATCCCATGATCAGGCCGACCAGCGGCGGCGGGCCAGGCGGGCCAGAGGTCATGGCGCGACGATAGCCGATTAGGATCAGCTTCGGTGTACCGCTTCTACCGTCGTCGCTCCGTCCTGCCCCCGGACCTCGCCCGCGCGCAAGCCGCCGCCGGGCCGTCGAACACCGTAGCCGCCGAGCGCTGCTTCTACGTCCAGACCACCGCCGCTCTGGACGAAGCCCGCACCCAGATCCTGCGCTGGCTGCTGGCCGAAACCTTCGACCCCGACGGCCTGGCCACTACGAGCTTCCTCGCAGCGAGTCCCTCGGTACTCGAGATCGGCCCGCGCATCAACTTCGAGACCGCCTGGTCCTCGACCGCGAGAACCATCTGCCACGTCAACGGCCTGGACGACGTCGTCCGGCTGGAACGCAGCCGTCGCTTCGGCTTCAGCCATCCACTGTCGCAAGCGCAACTCGCCCAGGTGGCCGAACCCTTGCACGACCGCATGACCGAGACCCTCTACCCGGCCCCGCTGACCACGTTCAAGACCGGCTTGGCCCCGGAGCCGGTTCTGACCATCGCGCTCGCCCGGGGCGGCCTCGAAGAACTGTGCCGGGTCAACCGCGAGCTGGGCCTGGCCATGGACGAGGCGGACCTGGACCGCTTCTACCGGCTCTTCACCGAGCAGCTGCGCCGCGACCCGACCGACGTCGAGCTGTTCCAGCTCGCCCAGGGCAACTCCGAGCACTGCCGGCACGGCTTCTTCACCGGCCGCATGATCATCGACGGCGAGGTCCAGCCGGGCAGCCTGATGTCGATCGTCAAGGAACCCTGGCGGCGCAA
>WNEY01001733.1_pt1 | contig 15634 bp, 13 predicted proteins | sample 5400531 | NCBI WGS metagenome assembly WNEY01 (sample SAMN13153338, study PRJNA577476) | soil metagenome | isolation source: 200 cm saprolite under Douglas fir tree site 1 | place: USA:California | collected 2015-04-18
CCGGCGATCTCCATGGCATCGACCGCGAGCTCGATGTCCATGTTGTCCTTGACCTTGCGCCGGCCGGTCTGGTCGACGAACTCCTTGGTCGCTTTCGTCACGACGCTGTAGCCGTTGTAGTCGAGCCAATCGATCAAAGGGCGGATCGAGGAATATTCCTGATCCTCGATCACGGCAGTGTAATAGAAGGCGCGTAAGAGATAGCCGCGAGAGTGAAACTCGCGCAGCAGCCGCTTATAGTCGATGTCGAAACCGAGCGACTTGGCGGTGGCGTAGAGATTGGCTCCGTCAATGAACAGTGCGATTTTTTCCGTCTTGTTTTCCATGATTCTTGGGTTCCATGATTGCCGTCGTGTGAAGTCGTCGAAACCTGACATCGGCTCCCGGACGGTGTGCGTCCGCCGGACAATCCTGCCGAATCCTCATTAGCGGGAATGAGTGGTCGTGTGCCGCGCAATTGCGGGTACACGCTCGCCGTCACAACCAATCCGAAAGTACAATGGTAAGGATCGCATGGCGGTTCCCGAGCCTTGCTAACAGAGGCCTGCCGCGGCGCCAAGTGGAAACTTGCGACCTTGGAAATTGACGCCCAATTTCGCCTTGCACTGTGGCGGCGAGGTCGCTACCTAACGGCAACTTTTCATAAGCTTCATTGCACAGGAGCAATGCCCCATGGCACGCGGCACCGTCGAGGACTGCATCGACAAGGTCGAGAACCGTTTCGATCTCGTGCTGATCGCAAGCCACCGCGCGCGGATGATCTCGTCCGGCTCGCAGATCACGATCGATCGCGATAACGACAAGAACCCGGTGGTGGCGCTGCGCGAAATCGCCGAGACGACGATCGCGCCGGACGACCTGCGGGAGGAGCTCGTCCATTCGCTGCAGAAATACGTCGAGGTCGACGAGCCGGAGCCCGAGGCGGCGCCGCTCATCAGCGCCGCCGGCGGCAGCGTCGATGCCGACGATACCGAGGTCACGGTCGATCGCATGACCGAGGAGGAGCTGCTCAAGGGCCTGGAAGGGCTGACCCCGCCCGAGGAGCAGCCGGAAGAAGAGGAATAAGTCCCGCGCGGACCTCTTTCTGGCGTTTTTTGGCGGCGGCACCGCGGCCCGGCTCGTCCGGGCCGTTGTTGTTTCTGGAAACCATAAGATTCGCCGCTTGCAGCGGTTAACCGACGTCATGATATCCTGAATCGCGACGCCGGCGGATCACCCGCGCCGGCGCGACGGATCATGAGATGGCGCGCTCCTCGACCGACCTGCCGCGCATGCAGAACCAGTCCAAGGCCCGGGCGCCGCTTGAGCGCAGTCTCAATATCGTCAACCAAGTCCTTGAGAAGGCGGTAAAACCGAGCAAGTCTTCGAAGCCGCAAATGATGCGGCAGTACGATTTGATTGAGCGCGTCAAGCGCTACAACCCGACGACCAGCGAGCCGTTGCTCAACCGCGCCTATGTCTACGCCATGAAGGCGCATGGCGAGCAGAAGCGCGCGTCCGGCGACCCCTATTTTTCCCATCCGCTCGAGGTCGCGGCCATCCTCACCGATCTCAAGCTCGACGATGCCACCATCGCCGCGGCGCTGCTGCACGACACGATCGAGGACACGACCGCGACGCGGGCCGAGATCGACCAGATGTTCGGTGCCGATATCGGCGCCCTGGTCGAAGGCCTCACCAAGCTCAAGAAGCTCGACCTCGTCACCAAGGAGGCCAAGCAGGCCGAGAACCTGCGCAAGCTCCTGCTGGCGATTGCCGACGACGTGCGGGTGCTGCTGGTCAAGCTCGCCGACCGGCTGCACAACATGCGCACGCTGTCGCACATGCCGAGCGAGCCGCGCCGGCGCACCGCCGAGGAGACGCTCGATATCTACGCCCCGCTGGCGGGGCGCATGGGCATGCACGAGATGCGCGAGGAGCTCGAGGACCTGGCGTTCCACGAGCTCAATCCGGAAGCCTTCGCCGTCGTCAGCGAGCGCCTGGACGCGCTCGAGGCGAAGAACGCCGGCCTGGTGGCGGAAATCGAGCAGCAGCTCGCCAAGAAGCTCTCCGACCGCGGCATCGAGGCCGAGGTGTCGGGGCGGCGCAAGCGCGCCTATTCGATCTGGCGCAAGATGGAGCGCAAGTCGGTCGGCTTCGAGCAACTCTCCGACATCTTCGGCTTCCGCGTGGTGGTGAACACGCTGCCCGAGTGCTACCAGGCGCTCGGCGTCGTGCACACGACCTGGCCGGTGGTGCCGGGCCGCTTCAAGGACTACGTCTCGACGCCCAAGCAGAACGACTATCGCTCGATCCATACCACCGTGATCGGGCCGAGCCGGCAGCGCGTCGAGCTGCAGATCCGTACCAGGGACATGCACGAGATCGCCGAGTACGGGATCGCCGCGCACGCGCTCTACAAGGACGGCGCGGGCTCGCCGACCGAGATGCTGTCGCGCGAATCCAGCGCCTATGCCTGGCTGCGGCGCACCATCGAGCTGCTGGCGGAAGGCTCCAACCCGGAAGAGTTCCTCGAGCACACCAAGCTCGAGCTGTTCCACGACCAGGTGTTCTGCTTCACGCCCAAGGGCAAGCTGATCGCGTTGCCGCGGCGCGCCAACGTCATCGATTTCGCCTATGCGGTGCACACCGACATCGGCAACATGGCGGTCGGCGGCAAGATCAACGGCAAGATCGCGCCGCTGGTCTCGGAGCTCACCAACGGCGACGAGGTCGAGATCATCACGTCGCGGGCGCAGACCACGCCGCCGGCGGCCTGGGAATCGCTCGTCACCACCGGCAAGGCGCGCGCCGCCATCCGCCGCGCCACCCGCGCCGCGGTACGCAATCAATATGCCGGGCTCGGGCGCCGCATCGTCGAGCGGCTGTGCCAGCGCGCGAAGATCGCCTATTCCGACGACAAGCTCGAAGGCGCGCTGCCGCGCCTGGCGCGGGCTTCCATCGAGGAGGTGATGTCGGCGGTCGGCCGCGGCGAGATGCGCGCTGCCGACGTCGCCCGCGCGATGTATCCCGACTACAAGGAGGAGCGCGCGGCGACCATCGCCCAGCAGCCCAAGCCCGAGAGCGGGTGGTTCGGGCTCAAGAAGGCGAAGTCCGTGAAGGTGAAGGTTCCGGGCGCGGCCGAGAGCGGGGGCGCGATCCCCATCCGCGGCATCAATACCGATTTGCCGGTGCGTTTTGCGCCCAAGGGTGGCGCGGTGCCAGGCGACCGCATCGTCGGCATCCTCACCCCCGGCGAGGGCATCACGATCTATCCGATCCAGTCGCCGGCGCTGAAGGATTTCGAGGATGTGCCGGAGCGCTGGCTCGATTTGCGCTGGGACGTTGAGGAACGCACCCCGCAGCGCTTTCCCGCGCGCATTCTGCTGCAGACCGTGAACGAGCCGGGATCGCTTGCCCAGGTCGCCCAGATCATCGCCGAGCACGACGGCAACATCGACAATATCAGCATGGAGCGCTCCGCGCCCGATTTCACCTCGGTGACAATCGATCTCGAAGTCTTCGACATCAAGCACCTCAACTCGATCATCGCGCAATTGCGGGCCAAGGACGTGGTGGCGAGCGCCGAGCGGGTGAATGCGTGACTAGCGCCCCGAACCCGAAGTTCGCGTCATTGTGCGGCAAGTGCGATCGCGAACTTCGGGTTCAAAGGGGCGCTAGAATCATAGAGTTGCTAGTGGTCCGTGATTCCGAAGTTCGTATACGAACGTGCCGCGAATGCTTACGAGCTTCGGAATCGGACCATTAGTCGACAATTCCGATGAGCGAATAAATTGCCGACAGCCCCCCATCTTCGTCTCGGCGTCAACGTCGACCACGTCGCGACCGTGCGCAACGCGCGCGGCGGACGCCACCCCGATCCGGTGCGAGCGGCGAAGATCGCGATCGAGGCCGGCGCCGACGGCATCACCGCGCATCTGCGCGAGGACCGCCGGCACATCCGCGACGACGACATCGCCCGCCTCAAGGCCGAGATCGCAAAGCCGCTCAATCTCGAGATGGCGGCGACGCAGGAGATGGTCGCGATTGCGGTCAAGACCAGGCCGCACGCGGCCTGCCTGGTGCCCGAGCGCCGCGAGGAGCGCACCACCGAGGGCGGCCTCGACGTTGCCGGGGCGCACAACACGCTCGCCGCCGCGGTCGCCAAGTTGCGCGACGCGGGCATCCGTGTGTCGCTGTTCATCGCCGCCGAGCCGCGGCAGATCCAGGCCGCGGTCGCGATCGGCGCCCCGGTGATCGAGATCCATACCGGGGCCTGGTGCGATGCGCTCGCCGACAAGCGGATGTCGGCGGCGCAGGCCGAATGGGAGCGCATCCGCCACGGCGCCCAGCTCGCGCGCCGCCTCGGTCTCGAGGTCCATGCCGGGCACGGCCTCGATTTCGAGAGCGCCGCGGCGATCGCCGCGCTGCCCGAGATCGTCGAGCTCAATATCGGTCATTTCCTGATCGGGGAGGCCGTGTTCTCCGGGCTTGCGGAGGCCGTGCGAGCAATGCGCGCGGCGATGGACCGGGGCCGCGCATGATCCTCGGCATCGGCTCCGACCTCATCGATGTCCGCCGCATCGAGCGCACGATCGAGCGCCACGGCGAGCGCTTCCTCGATCGCATCTTCACCGCCACCGAGCGGGCCAAGGCGGAGGGACGCGCCCGGCGAGCCGAGACCTATGCCAAGCGCTTCGCCGCCAAGGAAGCGTGCGCCAAGGCGCTCGGCACCGGCCTGCGGGCCGGGGTGTTCTGGCGCGACATGGGCGTGGTCAACCTGCCGTCGGGGCGTCCCACCATGCAGCTGACCGGGGGGGCGCTCGCGCGGCTCAATGCCATCACGCCTGCGGGCTGCGAGGCGCGTATCGATCTGACCATCACCGACGAAGGCCCGATGGCGCAGGCCATGGTGGTCATTTCCGCGGTCCCACGTCCCGCCTCGCCCGTGCGCTGATTGCAAGGGCGGCCCTAAAACCCCACATTGGTCACGGTTTGCGCCTTTGCTTGCGAGCGGCTACAAGGGCGCGGCTAGTGTCCCGATTCCGAAGTTCGCCGCAGCTGGCGGCAACCTCGGATGCGAACTTCGGAATCAAGGGATACTAGCAACTTTATGATTCTAGTGCGGTTTTGGATTTGAAGTTCCTATGACGAACTCGCCGCAAGACTGATAGGAACTTCAAATCCACCGCACTAGTGCGGTTCGGGGGCGGGTGGCGGCCTCTGGGGCGTCATGGACTAACACGCTGAAAACACGGTGATTTTCATATCTCGATCGACGGGGTCGCCGACTCGGCGGCGCTGCGGGGCGCGCGGCACCAGAAGGACGAGAGGCAGATGAGTGTGACGTCAGGAACCAAGAGCAAAGAAGGTGGTATTGCCGAGACCGGGCGCGTGATCTTTCATGCGCTCATCATCGCACTGGTCATCCGCACCTTTCTGTTCCAGCCTTTCAACATTCCGTCCGGCTCGATGAAGGCGACGCTGCTGGTCGGCGACTATCTGTTCGTGTCGAAATATTCGTACGGCTACAGCCACTATTCGCTGCCGTTCTCGCCGCCGCTGTTTCCCGGCCGCATCTGGGCCTCGCCGCCCAATCGCGGCGACGTCGTCGTGTTCCGCCTGCCGAAGGATGATTCGACCGACTACATCAAGCGCGTGATCGGGCTTCCCGGCGACCGCATCCAGATGATCGAGGGCGTGCTCCACATCAATGGCGAGCCGGTCAAGCGCGAGCGCATCGACGACTTCATCGAGACCGAGGAAGGCAGCCGCACCTCGCGGGTGAAGCGCTGGCGCGAGACCTTGCCGAACGGCGTGAGCTACACGACCCTCGATCTGGTCGACAACGGCTTCTACGACAACACCCCGGTCTATCAGGTGCCCGAAGGCAACTATTTCATGATGGGCGACAACCGCGACAATTCGACCGACAGCCGCGTGCTGAGTCAGGTCGGCTACGTGCCGTTCGAGAACATCGTCGGCCGCGCCCAGATCATCTTCTTCTCGATTCTCGAAGGCGAGCACGCCTGGATGGTGTGGCGCTGGCCCTGGTCGGTGCGCTGGGGCCGACTGTTCACGATCGTGCGATGAGCCGCAGGCGAACACGAAAATCAGCTTCCAGCGAAGCGCTCCCTCCCGCCGCCGCCGCCGGCAAACCGGCCGGTCAGCCCGCCGCCGACGAGACCGCAAAGCCCGCGGCCAAGGAGACCAAGCGTCGCCGCCGCGGCGCGGCCGGCTTCGAGGAGCGCATCGGCTATCGTTTCAAGGACGCAGCGCTGCTCGAGCAGGCGCTCACTCATATTTCCGCGCTGACCGGGGCGCGCAACCGCGCCGGATCCTACCAGCGGCTCGAATTTCTCGGCGATCACGTTCTCGGCCTCGTCGTCTCCGACATGCTGTTTCGCGCCTTTGCCAAGGCCGATGAGGGCGAGATGTCGCGGCGCCTCGCCGACCTCGTGCGCAAAGAGGCCTGCGCGGACGTGGCGCGGGCGATCGAGCTCGGGGCGGCGATCAGGCTCGGCGCGTCGGAGGCCAATGCCGGCGGCCGCGGCCGCACCGCCATCCTGGCCGATGTCTGCGAGGCGCTGATCGGAGCGGTATTCGTCGACGGCGGCTATCCCGCCGCATCGGCCTTGATCGAAAAACTCTGGAGCGAGCGCATGCGCACGCCGGCGCGGCCGCTGCGCGATTCCAAGACCGTGCTGCAGGAATGGGCGCAGGCGCGCGGGCTGCCGACGCCGGCCTATCGTGAAGTCGAGCGGAAGGGTCCGGACCACGATCCCGAGTTCCGCGTCACCGTCGAGTTGCCCGATCTCGCGCCCGCCGAGGGGCTCGGCCGCTCGAAACGCGCCGCCGAGCAGGCCGCCGCCGCCGCCATGCTGACCAATGCCGGCGTGAAGGCGGATCGCCTCGATGGCTGACGGCGGCGGCAGCGAACAAACCCGCTGCGGCTTCGTCGCGCTGCTCGGTGCGCCCAATGCCGGCAAGTCCACGCTGGTCAATGCGCTGGTCGGCACCAAGGTCGCGATCGTGTCCCACAAGGTGCAGACGACGCGCGCGCTGCTGCGCGGTATTGCGACGCAAGGCGGCGCGCAGGTCGTGTTGATCGACACGCCCGGCATCTTTGCGCCCAAGCGCCGCCTCGACCGCGCGATGGTGACGAATGCCTGGGCGGGGGCGCACGACGCCGACATCGCCGGCGTGCTGATCGACGCCGAGCGCGGGCTCGACGACGAAGCGGATGCGCTCCTTGGTGGGCTGGCCGAGATCGGCCAGCCCAAAATACTCCTCATCAACAAGATCGACCTGGTCGAGAAGCCCAAGCTGCTCGCCATCGCCGAGGCGGCGAACGCCCGCGTGGCGTTTGCCGCGACGTTCATGATCTCCGCGCTCACCGGCGATGGGATCGCGGACGTCAAACGCTGGCTTGCCGAGCACGTGCCGGCGGGGCCGTGGCATTATCCCGAGGATCAGATTACCGACGCGCCGCTGCGCCAGCTGGCGGCCGAGATCACGCGCGAGAAGCTCTATTTGCGCCTGCACCAGGAGCTGCCGTATCAATCCACGGTCGAGACCGATCAGTGGCAGGAGCGCAAGGACGGCTCGACGCGTATCGAGCAGACGATCTACGTGGAGCGCGAAAGCCAGCGCAAGATCGTGCTCGGCAAGGGCGGCGCGACCATCAAGGCGATCGGGGCGCAGGCGCGGCGCGAGATCGCCGAGATGATCGAGGCGCCCGTGCACCTGTTCCTGTTCGTCAAGGTGCGCGAACGCTGGAGCGACGACCCCGAACGCTACCGGGGCATGGGGTTGGAGTTCCCCAAGGACTAGCTGCCAACGGCCTTACAGGAATTCTCCGCGATGGGGATGACGCAAACCCTCGCTGTGGTCAACAAGATGGAGGCCGATGGAGTTATCGGCCGATATGCAATCGGCGGCGCCATCGCCGCCTACAACTACATCGAGGCGGCGGTGACCGACGATCTCGATATCCTAGTCTCGTTTGACGAGGCGGGGAAACAGGGGTCGACAGGGCTCATCACGCTTGCACCGATCTATGCATATTTGAAAACCAAAGGCTTCGGCGAACCTCGCCGAGAGGGAATCTTGATCGCCGGATGGCCGGTTCAGTTTCTGCCCGTTGCGAATTCCCTCGATGAGGAAGCCCTTGCCCAGGCGGCAGAAGTCGAGGTCAAGCTTGACGAGGCCGATCGAGCAACTATTAGAACGCGGATCTTGCGCCCCGAACATCTTGTGGCAACGGCGCTGCGGGTTGGCCGGCCAAAGGACTTGATTCGGATCACTCAGTTCCTCGAAGAGAAGGCCGTCGACGTCGTGGCTCTTTGCGGAGTTTTGGATCGGCACCGTCTCATGGAGCTCTGGCGCTCATTCTGCGCCCGGACTGGAATCGTCGATCCATGTCGTGTACAAGGATAGCATGATCGACGAGAAACCAAAAAATTATCCTGACGTCTCGGATATTCTTGCACGCAAGCGCGAGGGTCGTCGAGCAAATGCGCGTCTGTCGTTCGGGGAAAAGATCGCGCGCATCGAGGCGATGCGGGAAAGTCTTGTACCTCTCAAGAGGGCCCGCGATGCGCGACGTGCTGCCCAAGCTACGCACGGCAAGTCGCGCGACGGCGAAACCTGACCGAACCACGCGTTGGAGCGCGTCAGCCGCGCTCCTTGGCGCGAACCTCGTGCTCTTGCATACCGAACCTGAGCCGGGCAATGACCGCAAACAATCGTTCATTCCTTCCGTCGCGGGGCTAGGCCGGATGGCATCATGCAGTGGACCGATGAAGGCATCGTGCTCGGGGTGAAGCGCCACGGGGAGGCGAACGCCATCCTGGAGCTGATGACCTGCGCGCACGGCCGCCACCTCGGCCTGGTGCGGGGCGGGGCGGGCTCGCGGCTGCGGCCGGTGCTGCAGCCGGGCAATCGCATCAGCTCCACCTGGCGGGCGCGGCTCGACGAGCATCTGGGCCTCTACACGGTCGAGGGCCTCGATGCGCGTGCAGCCTCGTTCCTGGCGGTTCCGCACGCGCTCTACGGCGTGACCCATCTCGCCGCGCTCTGCCGCCTGCTGCCCGAGCGCGACCCGCACCCGCAGATTCATGCCGCGCTCGAGGGCGTGCTCGACGAGCTCATGGATCCTCGCCGTGCCGCTCGCAGCGTCGCGTGCTTCGAGCTGCAACTGCTGGCGGAGCTCGGCTTCGGTCTCGATCTCGCGAGCTGCGCGGCAAGCGGCAACGAGGCCGATCTCGTCTATGTCTCGCCCAAATCGGGACGCGCCGTGTCGCGGCAGGCGGGCGAGCCCTGGAAGGACCGGCTGTTGGCGCTGCCTGCATTCCTCGACGATCCGGATGCCGGCGAGCCGTCGGCGCAGGACGTCGCCGACGGCTTTGCGCTCACCGGCTTCTTCCTGGTGCGTCACGTGCTCGAGCCGCGCGGGCTTGCCCTTGCGGACGCGCGCGCGAGCTTCATCGCTTCGGTGCTGCGCGATGGACGCAAGACGGGTACCGGATGAAACATGACGGGCCGGGCTCCTCGCCCCGCCCGCTAGTCGCTCCTTACCACCAATGACGATGGTGGTGATGCCGCCACCACCAACGGCGGTGCCAGCGCCAGTGCACCTGATCGACCGCCTGGTTGAGGTGGGCGGCATTGTGAATGGCAAAGCCATTCATGGGCGCGGCCACGCTCGGCGACATGCCGGCAAGGCCGATGCCCAATGCCATCGATGTAGCGATGATGATTGCACGCATCAGAACGCTCCTTGGTTCCTGAGGTCGCCACTGGTCCCAATCTAGCCCCTGCATCCAGAACGGCGCGTGGCCAAGTCGTTCATCGCTGGTTCATCGGCGGCTTGTTCGCAATGAAGCTTGGGATTAACTCTTGGTAATGGGCAAGCAACTGATTCCCCCCAAAGACGGCGACGTCGAAGAGATTGCGCTGCGGGAGGCGCTGGAAGAGCGCTATCTGCAATACGCGCTCTCCACCATCACCGGCCGCGCGCTGCCCGATGCGCGCGACGGGCTCAAGCCGGTGCATCGCCGGCTCCTGTACGCGATGCAGCAATTGCGCCTCGACCCGGGCGCCGCGTTCAAGAAATGCGCGCGCGTGGTCGGCGACGTCATCGGCAAATTCCATCCGCACGGCGACCAGGCGGTCTACGACGCGCTGGTGCGCCTCGCCCAGGATTTCGCCCAGCGCTATCCGCTGGTCGACGGACAGGGCAATTTCGGCAACGTCGACGGCGATAACCCCGCCGCCATGCGTTACACCGAGGCGCGGCTCACCGAGGTGGCGCATCTTCTGCTCGACGGCATCGACGAGGATGCCATCGACTTCAAGCCGACCTACGACGGCTCGGAGAACGAGCCGGTGGTGCTGCCGGGCGCCTTTCCCAATCTCCTCGCCAACGGCTCCCAGGGCATCGCGGTCGGGATGGCGACCTCGATCCCGCCGCACAATGCCGCCGAGCTCTGCGACGCGGCGCTCCATCTCATCGATACGCCGAACGCACGCAGCCGCACGCTGCTGAAATACGTGCCGGGCCCGGATTTCCCGACCGGCGGTGTGATCGTCGATCCGCCGGAGGCGATCGCCGAAGCCTATACCACCGGGCGCGGCTCGTTCCGGGTGCGGGCGCGCTGGCACAAGGAGGACACCGGGCGCGGCACCTATCTCATCATCATCACCGAGGTACCCTGGCTGGTGCAGAAGGGGCGGCTCGTTGAGAAGCTCGCCGAGCTTATCAACGAGAAGAAGCTGCCGCTGGTCGCCGACGCGCGCGACGAGTCCGCCGAGGATATCCGGCTCGTGATCGAGCCGCGCTCGCGCACGGTCGATGCCGAGCTGCTGATGGAATCGCTGTTCAAGCTCACCGAGCTCGAAAGCCGAATCCCGCTCAACATGAACGTCCTGGTGAAGGGCCGTATCCCCAAGGTCGTCGGCCTCGCCGACGCGCTCAGCGAGTGGCTCGCCCACCGCCGGGAGGTGCTGGTACGGCGCTCGAAATACCGCCTCGCCCAAATCGAGCATCGGCTCGAGGTGCTCGGCGGCTATCTCGTCGCCTATCTCAACGTCGACAAGGTCATCAAGATCATCCGCACCGAGGACGAGCCCAAGCCGGTGCTGATGAAGACCTTCAAGCTCTCCGACGTGCAAGCCGAAGCGATCCTCAATATGCGGCTGCGCAATCTGCGCAAGCTCGACGAGATGGAGATCAAGCAAGAGGACAAGAACCTGCGCGCCGAGCGCAAGGAGCTCAAGGATCTCCTCGGCTCCGAGAAGGAGCAGTGGAAGAAGGTCGCCGACGAGATCAAGGCGGTGCGCGCGAAGTTCGGGCCCAAGACGCCGCTCGGCAAGCGCCGCACGACTTTCGCGCAGGCGCCCGAGCACGACGAGGCGGCGATCGAGGAGGCGCTGGTCGAGCGCGAGCCGATTACCGTCGTGGTCTCGGAGAAGGGGTGGATCCGCGCGCTGCGCGGCACCGTGACCGATCTCTCCGGCATCACGTTCAAGGCCGACGACGGGCCGAAATTCGCCTTCTCCGCGGAGACGACGTCGAAGTGCCTGGTGTTTGCCACCAACGGCCGCTTCTACACCCTCGACGCGGCGAAGCTTCCCGGCGGCCGCGGCCACGGCGAGCCGATCCGTCTGTTCGCGGATATGGAGCAGGAGGCCGATCTGGTGTCCGTCTTCCGCTACCAGGGCGGACGCAAGTTCCTGGTGGCGAGCGCGCAGGGCCGCGGCTTCGTCGTGCCCGAGGACGAATGCCTCGGCAACACCCGCAAGGGCAAGCAGGTGCTCAACGTCACGCCGCCGGACGAGGCGCGCGCGGTCGCCGTGGTGGAGGGCGAGCTCCTCGCCGCGATCGGCGAGAACCGCAAGATGGTGATCTTCGCGCTCGACCAGGTGCCGGACATGACACGTGGGCGCGGGGTGCGGCTGCAGCGCTACAAGGACGGCGAGCTATCCGACGTCAAGACCTTCAAGGCCGCCGACGGCCTCACTTGGGTCGACGCGGGCGGCCGCGTTTTCATTCAGTCGATCAAGGAGCTGGCCGCATGGCGCGGCAATCGCGGCGACGCCGGCCGGGTGCGGCCCGACCGCTTCCTCACCAACAACAAGTTCGGCCAGCTGCCGGCGAACGGGAAGGGACGGGAGGAGAAATAGCTCGTAGCCCGGGTGGAGCCAACGGGTCGGCGCGAAGCGCCGCCCGATGACAGGCTCCGCGAAATCCGGGTTCCTGCGTAATTCCCCCAAGCCGTTAGATTCACGGGCTTTTTAGGCATCGGAAGGCGTCCGATAGGCGGCCGATCGATGCAATTGCAAATTATTTGCAAGAAGGTTATGGAAGAAAGGCGAGGGATTTCAGCATGGACGTGTCGTCGGTGCCGCAGGAGCAATCACCCGCCTCGGAACATTCCGTAGGCGGCTGGCGGCGCATGCGCGGCACGCCCTCGCTGTCCGAGGTCTTCGGCTCGATCGCCACGCGGCCCAAGGGACCGCTGTGGAAGAAGCTCATGGCCTTCCTCGGGCCGGGCTATCTGGTTGCCGTCGGCTACATGGACCCGGGCAATTGGGCGACCTCGCTCGCGGGCGGATCGAAGTTCGGCTACGCGCTGCTCTCGATCGCGCTCCTCTCGAATCTCATGGCGATTCTGCTGCAGGCGCTGTGCGCGCGGCTCGGCATCGGCGCCGGGCGCGACCTGGCGCAGGCCTGCCGCGACGCCTTCCCGCGCGCGGTGTCGTGGCCGCTCTGGGTGCTGGCGGAGATCGCGATCTGCGCGACCGACCTCGCGGAGGTGATCGGCACCGCGATCGGGCTCAATCTCTTGTTCAAGATTCCGCTCGAGATCGGCGTCCTGATCACCGCGCTCGACGTGTTCCTGATCCTGTGGATGCAGCAGCTGGGTTTCCGCTGGATCGAGACCTTCGTGGTGGCGCTGCTCGGCGTGATCGCGGCGTGCTTCGCCGTGCAGATCGCGCTCGCCGATCCCAACTGGCGCTCCGTTATCCTCGGCTTCGCGCCGACGGTCGAGATCGTGCGAAATCCGAACATGCTCTATCTCGCCATCGGCATCATCGGCGCGACCGTGATGCCGCACAATCTTTACCTCCATTCCGGCGTGGTGCAGACCCGCCGGTTCGGCGACACGGTCGAGGACAAGCGCGAGGCCATCAAGCTCGCGACGCTCGATTCCACCATCGCGCTGATGTTCGCGCTGCTCATCAATGCATCGATCCTCATTCTGGCGGCGGCGACGTTCAACAAGGCGGGCAAGACCGATGTGGCCGAGCTCGACCAGGCGCATTCCTTCCTCGCGCCGCTGCTCGGCTCGGCCATCGCGCCCACGCTGTTCGGGATCGCGCTCCTGTGCTGCGGGATGAACTCGACGGTGACGGCCACGCTGTCCGGCCAGATCGTGATGGAGGGCTTCATCGATATCCGCCTGCCGGCCTGGGCGCGGCGGCTGACCACGCGGGCGATCGCCATTGTCCCTGCCGCTATCGTGACGATCTGGTACGGCGAGGCCGGGACGGCGAAGCTCCTGATCCTCAGCCAGGTCGTGCTGGGTCTGGCCCTCCCGTTCTCGATCGTGCCGCTGGTGATGTTCACCGGCGACCGCCGCAAGATGGGCGTGCTGGCGGCGCCGTATTGGGTCACGGCGCTGGCGGCGCTCGTTGGCGCGATCATCATCGCGCTCAACGTCAAGCTGATCGTCGATCTCGCGGCCGGATAGGGATTATTTGCGGGGCGCCTTGAGCGGCATGTCCGGCACACTTGGTCCCAGGGCCACGTTCAGACCGAATTGTGCGCCGTAGATCGTGACATTGTGCTGGGCAAATTGGCCGACGAGGGCCACCAGTCCGGTCACGTTGTTGGATATCTTGATCGTCGTTCCGACGTTCGCGGTTCCCCAGTCCTTGCCGAACACCACGGCCGGCATCGAATAGCCGGGCGCAACGATGGTGGTGAGGAATGCGGTAACGAGCCGGTCGGTCGAAGCCAATTCGTGGTTCCACACCGCCTTTGCGAACGGCCGCCAAACGCCGGCGTCGAAGGTCGCCTGGTAGCCGAGCTCGGTGACCGCCGAGTTTCGTTTCTGCTCGTCGAAGCCGAGACTGGTGAAGCTGCCGCTTTCGGTGAATGCACCGACGTGAACCCGCTGCAGCGTGATGCCGACCACCGGGCCGTGCGCGAATGCTCCGCTGACGAATTTGTAGCCGGTCTCCAGCGCCAGCGAGAAATTGCTGCCGTTTGTGTTGCCGCTATTGGGCTGCAACGAAATTCCGATCGGAACGAGCCGGTTGACGCCATAGTGCTGGACGCCGGCGCTCCCGACGATGTTGGCCCAGATCGGCCCGTTGAGATAAGCCGCATAGACGCTCGCAGCGAACGCATCCTGGGTGAAGGTGCCGGTGGTGCTGAAGGACTGCTTGGTCGTCCCGATCGAGAACGCGGCGCCGATGAGCCAATCGTGCGCGAGCTTGAAGTCGAATCCCGCGGTCGCCGCGACCGGATAGCCCGGATCGCCGGGGAAGCCGGGATAGTTGTCCATCTTGAGAAAGGCGACGTCCCCCGTCACCCAGGCATTGAAGCCGTTGGGGTTGGGATGCCCCTGCGACAGCGGAATCTGATTGAGGATCGCGTTCACCACGGCGGCGCGGGTCTTCACCGCCACCTCCGGCAGGAACGAGATCTGGCTCGGGGCGACGATGAGGCTGTAGTAGTAGTCCGCCTGGATCTTTTGCCCCGCTGTGGTCATGTGCTCGTCGTCGGCGAACAGGTGGGTGCGGTCCGCATCGGGCGTGACGAAGGTCGAAGGCGCGCCGGGATTGGACGAGCACAGCAATGCCCAGGCGGTGGTAATCCCGGCCGGCCGGATGCACGCCGTCTGGGCGGCGCCGTTACCGATGAACTGAAACCCGAAAGTCGATGGGCTTGCGGCGATCGCCACGCGCACCGAGTTCCAGTCCGCCGGGATGAAGTTCACGCCCGCGCCGGCAAGGGCGGACCAGAGCGCCAGGCTATAATCGAGCCGCGCCTGCCGCTCGGTGGCGTTGCCGGCGCCGCCGCCCATCGGAAAGGAGAAGGGCAGGTCCGGAACGACGATGTAGCGGGCGCCTGCCGCCTGCAATTGCGCTACGGCGCCGGCGAGACTGTTGGCTGCGCTGATGAGATATGCGGTCGGATTCGGTGGGAATGGGGCCATGCCCGTATTGCCGAGCGCATACGAGACGTCGTTTCCACCGGAACTGATGAGATAGAGTGCATTGGGATTGGCGTGGCCCCCGCTCCCCGCGAGGTAATTTGCGATTTGGGTTACGGTCGGAATCGCGGCCAGGAACCCACCCGTCGCCGGAGCATTGATCGTGACGTCCTTGGCGCCGCTGGTCGCGAAGTTGGTGCCTCCGGGTTGATTGGCAGGGATGGCGGTCAAGCCGAACAACGCGGCCAGCGCTTCCGAATTCATCAAGCCGGGGCTCGACGTGGGCTTGCCGGCGCCGGCAGCGACCGCGGCCGGCCAAAGCCCGTTGTAGGTCGGTCCTTGAGCACCCTGAGAGCCGGGACTGGCCAGGGCCTTGTAAAAGCCGCTGTCGATCGTGCTGTCGCCGAAGCCTATGAATTGGTTGAACG